>OGSD01000467.1_pt1 | contig 42181 bp, 37 predicted proteins | sample 1553571 | NCBI WGS metagenome assembly OGSD01 (sample SAMEA2580072, study PRJEB22360) | human gut metagenome | biome: human gut; feature: human-associated habitat; material: faeces | place: Denmark | collected 2008/2010 | reverse complement strand
ATTCATGCCTAACTGTAATGTCGCCGAGTTGGATATCGTTATCCCGAACTCGCGTAATTAGGCTATCAGCCTACCGGCCGTGACAGCAAAGGTCTGTGGTTTTACGCTCCGTATCGCAGTGAGAGAAAACCTTCGTTCCATGTCAATCCTAACCGTCAGGTTTGGTTTGACTTCGGAACGGGCGCGGGAGGCGACATATTCTCACTTGCCGGAGAAATGTCCGGTGAAACGGACTTTTTGAGGCAGGCAGATTACATCGCGGAGAAGATGCGGCTTACGGTCGCTAAACCCTATAAGCCAATGCCGTTTGTCGAGGAACCTACATTTGAGAACGTGAAGGTGTCGCGGCTGACGTCTCCGGCTCTATTGAAATACCTCGCCGACCGTGATATTCCCCGAGACATCGCACAACGATACTGTGTGCAAGTCGATTATGAACTGCACGGTAAACAGTATTATGCCATTGGCTTCGAGAACGATGCACACGGTGTAGAACTTAGGAATCCCTTCTTTAAGGGGAGTTATCCTCCTAAGCATATCACTACCATATCAAATGGCAACGCCCGATGCAATGTCTTCGAGGGGTTCATCGACTTTCTTTCGGCAGAACGTCTCGGCTTCAATGACGGCATGGATTCGGTAGTTCTCAACTCCGTCTCCAATGTCGCAAAAGCTATCACTCCGTTGGCTGACTATACCGTAATCCTATGCTATCTTGACAATGACGCTGCCGGTCGTGCCGCTCTCGCCAGACTCCGGCGTGAGTTCGGCGACAGGGTCATGGATAAGTCGGCACTTTATCCAAATAATAAGGATGTGAACGACTACCTGATGTCGCTCTATCCGAAAAAATCATCAAAACTCAAACTCTGAAAAACGTGAAAACAATTCTCAACAAACTCGGCGGAATACGCCTTACCACCGGCCGTTTCCTCGGCTTCTGGATTGCACTCTTTGCAATCGTCTTCGCATTGACTTCCTGCTCGGATGACCTCGATGTTCAGCAGTCCTATCCCTTCACTGTTGATGTGATGCCTTACGGCGACAAGATTGTCAAGGGGCAGACCGTAGAACTGCGCTTCGAGATCAAGCCGGAGGGCAACTACTCCAACACTCTCTACACTATCCGCTACTTCCAGTATGACGGACAAGGGACACTGAAACTGGTCGATGGCCCTGTGCTGGTCAACAACGACCGTGTGCTTCTGGAGAACAAGACATTTCGCCTGACATACACGGCAAAATCGTCCGAAGCCCACAAATTTCTCATCGTGATCGAGGACAATTTCGGCTCGACTCCGTGGGAGCAGACCTTTGAGTTCAACGGCAAGAGTGGCGATGATGATGGCGGCGAGACTCCCGGAATCATCGGACCGATTGTCGGACCCGTAACCCCGATCATCCGATGAGAAAAATCCTGATATTACTCATGGCGATAGTGGCCGTCACGGTCACTTCGCCGGCTTTCGCCGCAAAACGAAGTATCATGGAACTGCCGCTCTTTGAGCGGGCAGTTCTGATAATCAAGAAATTCGAGACGCTCCATAAACCCAAGCACTGGCCCTACGTCGGTTACGGACATCAGGTTCAGCCGGGCGAGCCATATCGCCGAGGCGTTCAGCTCACCGAAAAACAGGCAGACGCCTTGCTCCGAAAAGACCTCGCCAAGTTTTGCGCTATGTATTCCAAGTACGGCAAGGATTCCGTCCTTCTCGGCGCACTCGCCTACAACTGCGGTCCCGGCGTAGTCAACAAATCCACCGTCCTGAAAAAGCTCAAATCCGGTAACCGCGACATCTTCAAGTCCTACGTTTCCCACTGCCGCTACAAAGGCAAGAAACATAAAGGCTTATACACCCGCCGCTTGACCGAGTTCGCCGCCCTTTTCATTCCGTAGAATCAGCGTCTAATAAATGCACCGAGGGGATGCACTCTTTTCGGAGTGTGTCCCCTTGATGTATCAAATCTCTAAAGCCATAAGATTTAATTATACTTTATTTGAAATATAATTTATAACTCATGACAGATTGATTTGAATTCGAGGGGAAAGTTCCTTCTGCGTTATTCCTTTTTGACCTGTTAATGAGAGAAGATTGAATGATAGCTGCTCACCGTTACAGATGAGACATATGAACCTATTGTTATCCATCTCTGTAAATAAGGTGGTCGCACATGATTCAACGTCAATATTTGACATTCTTGTTGATCCCTTGGGATGAGAGTGCCAATCTCCTATATATAGGAGAGAGCCCGATGTCAATTTTTGCACCCTATCTATCTCGTTTTTCCATCCTCCGGTACCTAATTTCAGTTTTGAATGACTGCCTTGGAGATCTGTAGGCATAAAAGAATGTAAGATATACACAATTTTCCTTTTAATATCCCAACAGCCCATAAGATAGCCTCCTGATTCTTTTTTGCCGGCATGTTTTGATTGAGTTTTTATATAATCCTCTAAATCTACGGGAATTCGGGCTTTCCACTCTGATCCTAAATTATATTGTGCAAAATCAGGTATCGAAATTTTATCAGTATGGCATGAACCAGGCCAATCATAGTCTAAGAAAGAGAGGTATATTTCATTTTCCTGATTGTTGTATTTATGATTCCTAATCAAATTAGATGCAATTCCAGTATGGGTAGATATCAAATCATCTCCAAGAGCCATCGTGTTCGAATGACATCCTTCACCAATGCGCACTTTATCTAAAGTATAGGTGGATTCAGTTTTAATCCATTTAGAAAAATCTTCTTCATATTCTGAATTTGTGACGCATAGACGCAAAAGGTACATATAATAATCGGAAAGCTTCACCCCGGTTGTTCTATTAAAATAAACCAAACCGACCTTCCCACCATCAGATATTGCAAATCGGACTATTGTCTGGGAAAGATCTGGCCTATGATCATCCATAGCATGTAGAAGCATTGCAGATGCTGTGCAATCGATTATTATATCGTTAAGTAGACTATTTGAGTTGATTTTTGGTATAGCATCCTCTTCAACCGATTTGATTTGCTCCCCAAATTTTGGTAGCATAATTTTGAGAAACCCTTTAAGCAGCTTGGCTTTATTATCCAAAAATCCTCCCATTGATAAGCCATGTCTTAAATAGTTATGTGGGAGCATATAGTCTGAATCTATAAGCGTCAATTTCTCAAATCCAGTTCTAAAAAGATGGTATGCTAATTTGCTGCCGATAGCTCCACAACCAATGATAGCAATATCTTTGGAGCCGATATCTTCTGATGTATTGCTAAGACCTCGTGCAAATTGTGGAGTGGGCAAATCTATTATTTGAACCAATTGAATCTTATCATCAAATTTTCTCTCGGCAATAGCATCAACGGAAGCCTTAAAGCAAATGTAATCTACTTTATTAGTCTTTCCTATTATGTTTATCGGTCTACAAAATCCAATTTGCAAAAATATATATTTATATCTGCTTCGACATTCTATCACCTTGCTAATAAGAGACTCCCTATTCCACACCTCATATTTCTCTATTAGGTTTAAGATTTGACCTATAGTCTGGGGCTTGTCATAAATCCATGTTTTAAAAGGATGTAAGGCACCCTTATAAAGTAACAATCCTAAAATCCCATTATCCGGATCATAATTATAATCACGAGGTCCTTCGAACGTTTTAGCATCAATCTCAAATTCCAATTGATATGGATCATCATGTTTTTGAAGGGTATTGTCAAAAATAGGATATCGGAAATAATGTAAATCTGCCTCACCCAAATAAAATGGCTCCCATCGATCACCTTCTTTGGTTCTGACAAGATTCCCGTCTTTAGCATCGATAAACCATTGGGTTATGAGACATAGAAAATCTTCAAATGTATGCTCAGCATACCAATCATTAAAGTTCTCCCGAACAAGACAAATTGAGCGAGGGAATCCCTCTTCCTTAGGGTTTATATGAGGGAAATAGGTGAATGGAAAATCAAGCCTATCTGGGTAAACATATAAAGTCATCTCAGGAGACTCTATATTGGAATTCCTTGGGCTTGCTATAATAATCGGTTCCCGATATTTCAAATTAGAATTAGAAGCTGCTCCCGTAATAACAGAACAGACATAACCTATTCTACCATCTGGGAAGGCAACCAGTTTCTTGAAGGACCCGTCAAGAAACTGGTTGATAGTGTTTATTACTGTTGAAAAGGCCGCAGCCTCCTCAATGGTCGGTAGATTATCTGAGAATTTAGCCATAATAGTGAGGCGTGGTAGCATGTCGACTCGCCTTGGTTTCAGATTTCGTTTTGACAACAGGTTTTATTCCATCAGCCACAATCTCAAACACAACGGGGTTATACACTTCATTACCTTCGTCATCTTTAGTTGTGGTACACTTGAAATAGTCCTCATCCTCTTTGTCGTCCATTGAATCCAGATAACGATTCTTGGCCTTCTGACAAGGAGGGTTGTCAGTACTGGGCTTTATGAGCTTAGAACTGCTCACTATATACCCGTTGCCTTCCCTATATGCTAAAAAATCTAGCGCAGATTGTTCCGGCTCATTATCACGACTATCCGAAAAGAAAGTGTAGCTGCAGTGGTGAGGAGCTTCGAAAATATTCCATTTCAAGTTGACATCGTCTTCAGTTGCTTCTTGGATCTTGCGCCAAACTCTCCATTCAGCATCGCCGCCAAGAATTACTTTACCCACATCGGATGTCTTGTCCACATCAAATTTGATCTGGAATACTATACTGGTACAGTTTCTATCATTCCCTTCAATATCATCTTTGAATGGTGCATGAATGAAGAACCGATATTCTTTGCGGCTTGATCCGTTTAGAGATTTTACCGTATCTCCCGGAAAGGCTTTGACGGAGTCTGGTAAATTCTTGATCTTTTCATCATCGAAATAACCGATAATCCTTATACGATTGCCATCCTTATTCTTATTGGTATCATTATTCTCCCAAAGTTTCATCCGACGTTCGGCTTCTTTTTTGAATGCTTTTGCATCATCAGAAAGTTCTTTTGAGTGTTCTGAGAATACTCGTGGAGAATACCATAGCTCCCCGATGACAATGAGCTTGTCATCTTTTTCCGACTTAGACGGTGCATTCTTATGAGGATCTTTGAGATAGAATTTCTCGGCAAAACCTCGGCAATGGTCTTGATCCGGATGGGTTAGAACGAAGGCATCTACGAACGGCAACCCAAACTTGGTATTTAACTTCTCGGAGGTTAACTCCTTCCATACATCATAGTAAGGAGAATCTTCATCCTCTGCTTCCTGACGGAAATTGCAATCAACAATCATCGAAGCGCCATCGCTGAAGCTGATGAGATTGCAATCGCCATTACCGACAGGGTAAAAAGTAATTTTGTGAGTCATTATTAATAAGTTTTAGTTAGAAACGCAGTATATACTGCATCCGAATATCTTTTCCCGTAATGCCGCATTAATATTAGGGCAATCACAAACGCTAGGATTGCCATTCCTAACGGAACAAACGATGAAATTGTTATCTCATCATATCTTAAACAGAATAGCATACAAAGTTCGAAAAAGACTAAAATGGCAAACACTGCAAGTAAATTCCTCATCACTCCATAATTTGTAAGATTTAGTGTCACCATTTTTTCATCTCGCACTTTTTCTATTATGCGTCTAACAACATAACCTATCTCAGCGACTATTTCTTTGTTCTGTTTTCGGTTCCTAAGGAGATCCAGATCGTAATCCTGTTTAATCCGAGTCCTCAAGTCTTTATCTTCTTTTGATAACTGAGATGCTGGTTTCGGTAATAACTTGGCGGTTGTTGGCATTATCACCAATCCATTCTTTAAATATATTACTCTTGATATCAAATCTCCGAGTTTAGCAATTATCATTGAAATGGGCCAGAGGAACAAAAGGACAACAGATATTCCAATGAATCCGTAAATGAACCTGAGGGTCTGAGAATAGTTGATAAAGGATTCATAGGATAAAAAACTCCCATATCCCGCAATACGATATATTATGACACAGGCCAAGATGAAGGCAGGAAAGAATCGAGCCTTTAAATCATATGTATCAAAAAGCGAAAATACTTTTGTTTCCATACGAAGAATTATTACAAAAGTCATGCCAAAGTCTCTTGCCTGCCAATAAGGCACGGCAAGAGACTTATGTTATGACAAATGTGACACTTAGAACTCATAACCGAGTTTGATGGAGATGCCTTCGCAGTCGAGTTTGCGGGGTGATCGAGTATAGTTCATGCTCGTGTGATTCGTGAAACTGTCAAAGGTCTCAAATTCGAGTTTCTCGTAGGTGTAGCCGATGGAAAGCGATACAGCTTGGTTTCCTTTCACCTTCATGCGGCAACCGGCAGAAACATTGCCATAGAATCCATCGTTGTTTGTGACGAAGTAACCGAGTTTAAGGTCAACGAATGGTGCGAATTTACGCTTAGTGAAAGTTCCACGGAAGTCTGCGAAGAGAGGGATGCTTACCTTTGACTTTCTTAGATCGAGAGGAATCTCGGAGTCCCCGTACTTGCATTCACTCATGAAGTGAAACCCGACGCCTCCACCTACGAAGAAATAAGGGTTTACTTGATAGCCGTGCGTGGTGCTGATTTCAAAACGGCCGAAGTCGTAATCGCCTACACCGATTGTATAGCCGAGATCTGCGAAGCCATGATAGCCATTGGTACTTTGGGCAAAGCATCCTGCTGACACCATTATCATGGCAAGAAGAATGAAAATCTTTTTCATATCCGGAGATTTTTATAAGTTAGTCCATGTTTTTGACATTGAGACCCTCCTTTATCTGTGCCGGGTCTGTGACATCCTTATATAGGAGCCAGTGGAGCACATTCTGGTTGCTTACTGTCACCACATAGGCCTGAATGAATTTCCAGCCACGTTCACCCATGTAGTTCATGGCAGCGACCATACTGTTGAACTTGATGTCCTTCCCATTCTCATCAAGGAGAGTGTATGCTTTTGTCGCAGACTGGAACTGTCCCAGATCTACCGATACTTTCACATTCTTGTTAAGGTTTAAGAAGTTGGTACCGGCGCCAAGCAACTCTGCATAGACTCTTTGAGTCCGTTCTTCTGCCGATGCCGTTGTGCTGACGCTAAGCATCAGGACGGACATGAACAAGGCAAGTAAGATCTTTTTCATATTCCTCTGGGTTTTATCGTTTCACCGCACGAATCTCCATACTGGATGATCCCATCGTCAGTGACAGCTCCGCATTTTTACCGCTGAGGTTTTTGACATAGTATGTGCCGTAAAGTTCTCCGTCAATATAGGTTTTGATGGTCTTACCTGATACGGTGTATGTGCCACCACCGTTACCGAGTGCGCCGCGACCGTAGTAACTTCCATCCTTATTAAAGGTGATGGAAAGCGCCATGCTGGGGTAATTTGAGATGTCAACCCAGTCCGTGTCGCTGAATTTTACCGACGTGGCATCCCACGTTCCGATGATTTGAGACTTGATGTCGTCCGGTTCGTCCTTATCATCGGAGCACGCCGGAAGGAACACCATGAGAGTTGCAAGGAGCAACATCAGTGAAAACACTTTCTTCATAGTTTTTGACGAGGGGATTTGTTCCTCGTGCTGCAAAATTACAACTTATAGGTTCACCCTATTTGCACCTTTGCGATAAAAACGTTACCTTTGCGTGTCGTAATAATATTTGATATGCCAAATACAAAAAGTTCCGACATACGGTATAAAGTACTTGACCGATGTCTTCGTCAGGGTGGTTATTCCACATCCGAGCTTATGAATGAGGTTAATAAAGAATTGGAGTTGCAGGGATTCCCTACAGTCTCTGCTTTGAATACCATTAGACAAGACATGGATCATATCGGAAGTTCTTATCCTGACATCTGTATTGTTGACAAAAAAATCGGTAGGAATGTCACGTACTCATACGAAAACCCTGAATCATCAATTTTCAGGCTTCCGTTCAACGATGATGAACTTGCTCAGTTGTCTCAGTGTATGGCAATACTGTCTCGGTTTGAGGGAACACCCCAGATGGAATGGATGCATTCCTTTATCGAACGTTTTAAGCTTTCGCTAAATATAGACGTTGACGGGAAACAGGTTGTCGGGTTTGATGAATGTAAGTATCTTAGAGGAAAAGAATATTTCGCCACACTTCTTTCTGCAATATGCAATAAAAGAGTGCTTGCTATCGGATATAAGAGTTTTCAACGAGGCGCTGTCAAGGAGGTGCTTTTACATCCGTATTATATTAAAGAATACAATAACCGATGGTTTCTCTTAGGTAGAGAACATGGTTTTGATTCAATATCTCATCTTGCGTTCGACCGAATTGAACATATTAGTACCGTCACTGGGGTATCGTTTATTGAAAATAAGGATCACGACTTTAATGACGATTATTTCTCTGATATAATAGGAGTTACCAAGCATCTCGAAATTGAGCCGCAAAAAATCAGACTTTGGGTTTCTCCTTCGCTTTATCCATATATACAAACTAAGCCGCTTCACGAAACCCAAAAGCTCAAAAATACTGATGCAAACGGCTATGAGATAGAGATTGAAGTACGCCCAAATTTCGAGCTTGAGCAACTTATCTTGTCCTACGGCGACGGAATGAGCGTATTGTCTCCAGAAGGTTTAAAAGAAAAAATTAGGACAAAATTGGAGTCTTCATTGAAAAATTACGATTTAGTTCATGTAGATTGAACATATTTTTTGTAACTTTGCATTATGGAACCAGTTGACCAGATAATTGAGGAGCAGAAAGTCGATACCAGCGAGACCTGGTTGTGGAAGGCATATCCAGATGCTTTCCGCAAGCTTCTTATTGACCATAGTTCCCGACACAATATAATTTGGGCCACCGATTCCTACGAGCATCTTGGAGATGGTTATCGGTTTGATGACGAGATTACACCTGAAAAGATAATCGGAGAAAACGGTCTTATAATTCGTCCTCGCGCTCTAAAAGACCGGGACGAACAGATTCGTCGAGTCAAGGATAAAGCTGAGGTATTTACCCCATCTTGGGTTTGCAATGCTCAGAATAACCTCATCGATGAAGCATGGTTCGGCCGACCAGATGTTTTTAACAAAGAAGTTACGCTTGAAGACGGGACACATACTTGGATTCCTGTCGAAGGGAAAATCGAATTTCCTGAAAATAAGGCATGGCAGGATTATGTGAATGACAATCGCCTTGAAATAACTTGTGGTGAAGCTCCTTATCTTGTAAGCCGCTATGATGTAGTAACCGGTGAACCAATTGAACTGAACCATCGTATCGGAATACTTGACCGTAAGCTTAGGGTCGTCAGCGAAAATACAGAAACAAGCGGAGATTGGCTTAAGGCTGCTAAAGATGCTCTACGAGCAACTTATGGATTCGAATGGCAGGGAGATAATCTTTTACTCGCCAGAGAAGCTTTATTCTGCACTTTCTTCGATTATTACCTTGCAAAATTTGGCAAAACGGTTCCCGACAATGCCGTGGAAGGAATTTCCTATATTGTATCTTGGAATCTTTGGCAAATGGATGGCCTTAAAATGGTTATTCCCGGCTCTTGCGATAATCAATATGTAGAAGGACTTTTTGGCGAAAGAGACAAACTAATTTGTCCAGCCTGTCAGAAAGGGGTACGCGAGGGGCATATCGGCATAATGTGTCGAGTCCGAGACTGGAAGTACTCTGGTAAAGACGAGAATAGGAAGAAGCCAACATTTGCCTCATTAATAAAGAATTAACCGATATGCAATATGGCGGTATACACAACCATACAAAAGGTTAAAGCCAAGCAAAGTGATGACAATGTCATCAAGTTGCGCGACGAGCAGGAACATGCTGTTCATAACGCCTTTGTATATTTCAAAGGGCGCAAACTGAAACCGTGGGATCCTGACGCCAAAAAGAAAGAGACCGGACCGAAATTCTTGTGGAATGCAAAAATGCGTTTCGGGAAAACTATTTGTGCCCTTGAACTTGCTAAACGATTAGGCGAATTGCGGGATGACCGCAGAGTGAGAAAAACTCTCGTTGTCACCCATCGTCCGGTTGTGAAGAAAAGCTGGGGCGATGATTTTAAAAAGATATTTGGAGATAACAATAGCCAATGGTTTTACGCATCGAAGTTTGACAATTCACAAGAGGGAGATTTCTATGCACTCGAAGAGGCCGTTGCAAATGAAGATAAGAGTTATGTTTTCTTCGCATCCATGCAGTATTTACGTCGTTCTACTATTGTCGGTGGTGATGACGAGGATCAGTTGAAGAAAGACATTCTGAACAATGATTGGGACTTGGTCGTAATCGATGAGGCTCACGAAGGAACTCGCACCAACCTCGGTCATAAGGTTATCGACATCTTATCAAAGACAAGTACATATACCTTACATTTATCTGGGACACCGTTCAATCTTTACGATGACTTTACCGACAACCAGATTTATACATGGGACTATATAAAGGAGCAAACCGCTAAACGGGAATGGGCCGCTACGCATCCTGAAGAACCCGAGGAGAATAATCCGTATCGCGAGTTGCCTGAAATGGAAATTCGCACGTACGACCTTGGCTCCCTTGTGAAATCAAATTGTGGTGAAGGCGCTTCATTCAATTTTAAGGAGTTTTTTAAGGTAATTCAGGGCAATAAAGCAAAAACAGAAGATCCCGAGCATTATGGACGCTTTGTTCACGAAGACGCCGTTCGGCAGTTCCTGAATCTTATGTGCACCGATGATGACAAGAGTCATTATCCGTTCTCGACTGAAGAGTATAGAGAGTCATTTAACCATACTTTGTGGGTTGTACCTGGTGTAAAGGAAGCAAAGGCACTGGAAAATCTACTTAGAGAGCATGAAGTGTTTGGAACGGAAGGTGGTTTCGAGATTATCAATGTCGCTGGTTCCAATGAAGACGACGAGAAACGATCTGATGCTCTGGATAAGGTTATCAAGAGAATTGGAGATAAGCCTGACCAGACATATTCGATTACCATATCTTGTGGACGACTTACCACAGGTGTGACAGTGCGCCCCTGGACCGCGGTATTCTATCTGAAAGGTTCGGAGAATACGTCAGCTGCCACATATATGCAGACAATCTTCCGAGTTCAGTCTCCGTATCACTTTGTAGATGCCAACGGGAATTTCCGGATGAAGACCCGGTGCTATGTATTCGATTTTGCACCAGACCGTTCACTAAAGATGGTTGCTGAAACTGCAAAATTTACTACTCTCACACAAAAAGAAAAGGAATACGTCAGTGCGACAACAAACCATCAGAAGGATGTGGAGAACATGAGCCATTTCCTCTCCTTCTGTCCGGTCATCTCTATGGAAGGTGGTCAGATGGTTAATTATGATCCGGAACATCTTTTCGAGCAACTTCATCATGTTTACGTTGACCGCGTTGTCCGGAATGGCTTTAACGATAACAGCGTTTATGACATTCGGGAACTCATGGCCCTTAATCCCGAAGAGATTAAAGATCTGAACTTGCTTGGCAATGAGATAAGCAAGACAACAAATATGGAGAAGCCTAAAAAGGCGACCAATATTGATCTCGCAAAAAATGGACTTACCGACAAACAGAAAAAAGATGCTGCCGCCGGGGAGAAAAATAAGCGCGAAGGAAAAGAAGTCACTCCTGAACAGCAAGCGGCCATGGAAGCTGCTAAAAAGAAAAAAGAGGAAGAGCGTAAGGAGCGTGACAATCGCATCACTATTCTTCGAGCCATCGCACTGCGAATACCTCTCATGATGTTCGGGGCGAAAGTGGATGATGAAAATACCGGCATTACACTCGAAAACTTCACTCGCATTATTGATAATGGTTCATGGCGTGAATTTATGCCCCGTGGTGTCGATAAACCCATGTTCAACAAGTTCAGTAAATGTTTCAATGCAGCCATTTTCGTTGCCGCAGGCAAGCGGTATCGGCAATTAGCTCGCGAAGCAGACGAAATGTCAGTTGAGGACAGAATCGCCAGAATTACCGAAATTCACTCATATTTCCATAATCCTGATAAAGAAACCGTTCTTACCCCATGGAGAGTCGTAAACATGCAGCTTGGCGAAACTCTTGGCGGATACAACTTCTTTAATGAGCGCTATGATGGGCCTAATGAAGTAGAAGTACCCGGTGAAAACGGCTCTCTGTTTGATTATATTCCTACGAACCAACCGAGATATGTAGACCTCGGATTAACAACACAGGAGGTTTTTAACTCAGAGTCTAAGATTCTTGAAATCAATTCAAAAACCGGCTTGTATCCGTTATATGTCACATATTCTTTATATCGCCAGCGGTGTAAAGACTTCATAGAAGCAGGACTAATCGAAGATGAGAACAACTTCTCGGTAGAGGAAGAGCAGGTTATATGGGATGACATCATTCAAAACAATGTCTATGTAATCTGTAATACGCTGATGGCGCAGCGTATCACACTCCGTACCCTTCTTGGCTTCAGGTATTCCGATGACCTGAAAGGAAAGGGTATTAGCCACATTAAAGAAGAACATCTAATTGAACGTGCCCTTGAAGACAAGGACTCCTTGGTTAACGACTTACGAGCTACTGGGTTCTGGAACGGCACAAGAAGCAAGGAAGAAATGAAATTTAACGCAGTAGTAGGCAATCCACCTTACCAGGTTGTTGGAGGTGGCGGAGGCTCTAATGACGCATCCATATATCAGGAGTTTTGTGACATCTCATTCAAGGTGGCCCCCCTATATTCCAGTATGATTGTGCCATCTCGCTGGTATACAGGCGGTCGTGAGAATCTCGTAGGCGATTTTAGAAAGCACATGCTTCAGTCTGGACACGTCGTAAAAATGATATCCTTTGCTGACGCCAAAGACTTATTTGAAAATGCAGAAATTAAGGGGGGATGCTGTTTCTTCTTATATAGTCCCCGTCATAATGGACGATGTAACTATTCTTTAGTAAGAGGGTCTGATAAGCTTACTGTATCGACCGATTTAAGCCGTTTTGACATTTTTATAAGGGAACCTATTCTTGCAGACATTGTTCAAAAAGTCAAGAATAAGGCATCTGAAACTATAGAAGGAATGATATCTTCTGATACACCATTCGGAATTCCAACTAATCCAGAAGAGAGTGTCAAAAATCCATTTAAGGTTTATTCTGACTCCTTGGATGAACATGACACATTGCTATTCCTTATCAGAAAAGATGGACGTGGAACTGCGTATATTTCTCGGAGCTGTATATCTAAGAACTCTCAAGACATAGATAAGCCTAAGGTTCTTATACCCAAAGCTTATGGCGCAAGCGAGACATTCCCACATCAAATCATAGGAGTCCCAGAAATCGCACCTGCAAATTCAGTGTGTTCACAATCATACATTTATTGTTCATTTCAATCTGAAGAAGAAAGCTGGAAATTTTCCAAATATCTAAAAACTAAATTTTTGAGAGCATTAGTTTGTGCTTCAAAAGCTTCTCAGGATGCAATGAGCAAAGTTTATCGTTTTGTGCCTATGCAAGACTTCAAAACGAATAACGATATTGATTGGTCTTTGCCAATTTGTGAGATTGATAAACAATTATATCGGAAATATGGGCTTTCTGCGTCCGAGATTAATTTCATCGAAAAGATGATCAAACCAATGGAGTGATTATGCCTGATTCGTTATCTTCAAATAAGCACGACGATTTCGTCACATACCTGAGCAATGGGATACTCAGGAATCGCGGTATGTCAGAAATTGAAGGATGGGCGGATTTTGTTGAAACAGAATTGCCCGAATTCATACGTGCTTATTTTGACCGGTCATTCGGCAATGCCTATGAGCCTTATTCTACTGATCAGTTGGAAACCTATCGGCAGAAACTCAATAGCCATTCATCAGCAGCCTCAAGACGAAATGCAGAGTTTGGCGACAAATACTCTACAGCTCTAAAGTATTACAAAGGATTCCTTGAATCCAAATTATTTAAAGGCAAGGTAAAGATTAGCCGTATGGCTAATGAGTGTGCATCTTCTGCACAAGCCAAGGGAGATAAAGTCACACGAAACCGTAAATCACAGATTGAAGATCCTCTTTGTCCGAGTGAAGACAGTTACGGCAAAAGCTATACCGAGGGAACCTTACAGCAGGTATCAATAACTCGACATGAGCGTAACGCCAAGCTACGTCAGGCTTGCCTTAAACATTATGGAGCCGTATGTCAAATATGCGGCATGGATTTTGAAAAAACTTACGGCCATATTGGCGCCGGATTTATAGAGGTGCATCACATTGTTCCAATATCGGATCAAGATGGAGAACATGATGTGAATCCCATCATCGATATGATACCGCTTTGCAGTAATTGTCATAGCATGATTCATCGAGGGGCCAATGGCTCGGTATTGACTCCGGATCAATTGCGTGAACTTATAGAAGCTAACAAATCAAATGGCTAAAATCACTGTCACTGAGAGCATAGAACGGCTGAATGAGTTTTACAACAGTCGTTTGAGAGCGTTGGACGTAACCGAACCTTACGTTTGGCGCCTTCATCTCAGTGCTGATGAATTCACGCAACTTCAGGCCGACTTGAAAAATTGCGCGGACAAATCAAAGTCATTACCTATCGAACTGCTTCAAAACCGATCGATTGCAACTGCTCTATTGGTTTATTTGGCCGAATGGTATCACCGGGAATACAATCCAGCAACTGGGACTCGCAAATGTGTTGTCGCAACCGATGCCGCGACCCTTAAGCTTGCGTGGGAAATTGCGGGGTTCCCGATTGATTGCTTTGTATATCGGACAGCCGGCGGCTCCTATCTATGGAAATATTCAACTTATGTACTGGGTGGCCTTGGCATAAACCATGAGCTTGGCAGAAATGATAATGGCAGGTTCCTGAAAGCCTTATGCCGTATTTATCACGGCGAAGATGATAATCTTCCTAATATAGACGACGCAAGTCGAGCCATCGCTTTTAAGGAATCGATTGCACAGGGTCATAGCCTATATTTATTCATAAAGGAAATTCTCAGCGGTAATTATAAATACTCTGAGACAAAGACGGATTCTCTGATTAAGGCGATAGTCGGAGCTTATGATGAGGTTATTCGTGCGAAATTCCGTTCAGAATGGATTATACAACCAGAGCCTGATACAGGGTCTATGACTCGTAAGCTCCGTTTATGGCTAAATCCCGAAGAAGTTGGCGGTCAGCAGCACGAATACCTTAGCTTCAGACATGTTAAACTTTGGGGAATAAACGATCCAGTCAATATAAAGTGGCTGTATGTCGGTATTAGATGGTTACATGGCAAATCTTTGATAAAGGACGTGGATAAACAACATCCACTAATTAGTTTCGTAAACTCAGGAAGTGATAATGGTTTCATCGCATGGCGCATAGAACGTTCTGTTATTGTTATGGATGTGCCGGCTTCTGATTTTAATCGATATGAAATCATTGCGTTCGACACCGAAGGGAACGAATGGTTAGCGCAGCGAGAAGAGTTCGCCCATTGGATGCAGCTTTGGAAACTTGATGAGTCCGTCAGTTGGTCAACAATCCGTAAAGATCAGAAACAGACTGCTGTAATATATGATTCACGATGCTTCGCGGATATAGATCCGGATTTATTATTGGCTTTCCGCAACGGCAGTCATAGATCTATAACACAATGGCGCTGGAATTATATCCCGGCTCAGATAGCAATTACAGATGAATCCTCGAAGGTGCATCTATTGTATAATCGTATGGGGTACGACCAGATATTTACACGCCTATACCGCAATACCATAAAGTATCATGACGGAAACAAGATAAGTATTCTGGTCGAAGATGATGATTACGGTGAAATTGAGGAAAAATATCCGGTTGTTTTTGGTCCGGCAGATGTTCTAATAAGCCACTTTGACACAACGAACGCAGACGAAGACTCGACAACGATAACAATAGCCGAGAATATTGAATATAAGCGCAATGGTAAATATGTGCCTTGGGATAAGACATCAAGCCCTTCTTATGGATTGATCAGCGTTCGAAGCATAGTCAAGGGAGAAGCGTTGTTGCTTCGTACCATTTATCTTCCCGAACCGATAGTAAGAGATCTTGATACGAATACCATACTTTACAAAGATATAGATGACAATCAATGCATCTATCAAGATGAAATTCATCGTGATAAGAAGCCATTATCATCGACAGTAGCCATCCGTATCGGAGATGCAACAGTTCCGGTTTATAGGCCGGTAAAGTTAAAAGAGATTTATCTTGACGACATTATCATATCTTATATGGATGGTGATTCGATTGTGCGTATCCCTTATATATTGAAAGACAGATTACGCGTTTCATGCTTTTCCGAGCATGGATATTCCACTTATAGTTGCAATGCACTTTCTTCAATATACCCTCACATCGGGACTCAGAATATGGCAACTCGCGCAGCGTGGGAATCCGGTGAACAATGGGCGGCATCTATTCTTGACGCTAACGCTCCAGAATGGCTAAGCGTTTGTATTGGAGACAAACCGGACTCCGACAAGTATGGACTTTCATTCTTAAGATGGAATGTACTGAACAATGATGCACCTCAATCGGTGGAATATGATACGCAAATTAGCAAAGGTGATGTCTTATTCCAGGATATGAGCACCGTCACCGAACACCTGACAGATATTGCACCCAGATCTTTGCCCGTTCCACCATTTATGAGAGCCAAGGTCAACGTGCTGAACTGTTTCTTGATAGCCGAGAAATATAACATATACTTTGATGCTTTCCCAATCTTATCTAATATTGCCCATAATGGTCGCGTCTTAGACAAGATTGTCAAACCGTTAATAGAACTCCGTAATGGGATGTTAACACAAAAGGACATCATAGCTTTAAAGCGGTTGATTGATGAATATCAGCTTGAACTTGATGACTTTGATATTAATTTGATAACGACTTAATACAATATATGAATTTCTCCAATCTATATCATGACAATAAGGACGCGGTAGTCAAGGCATTACAATCTATGTGGTGCTCTGAGGCGGACAATGCCAGCCAGACAAAATCAGCGGAAAGACTCCGTGAGATTCTGTCGGATCTCTTTGCGCCTAAGGATGCGTTCCCACTCGTACAATGCATGAACTCCTATGAGCCAGTGCATAGTGTCCCGGTGGAAAAAGCGAAAGAAATTGTCGGAGGTTTGTGGACAAGCAAATACAAGCCTTACGAGCATCAGTATTTGTCATGTAATACATTACTAAATGGGAAAGATGTTGATGGCAACCCCATGTCCATATGTGTAACAACAGGTACAGGTTCAGGTAAGACAGAGTGTTTTATGCTGCCTCTTGCCAAGGATTTGATGGATAATCAAATTTCAGGTCGAGTACAGGCGCTCTTCTTATATCCTTTAAATGCTCTGATGGAAGACCAGAAAGAGCGTCTTGAGGAACTCCTCGAAACTGTCGAGAATGTATCTGGTGTTCATCTAACCTATACTGTATACAATGGAGACCTTCCTGAGTACGAGCCAAAGCCTGATGATCATTCTGATGCGGCAGAAGTACTGAGACGACAAATATTAGAAGTGCGAGGCTGGGATGAAGAAAAGAAGGATTTCAAATTCAAACACCTGGTATACACACGAAAGCACGTTCGCAAAACTCCTCCCAACATATTGCTCACCAATCCGACAATGTTGGAGTATATACTTTTGAGAGGAGCGGACGCATCAATTATAGACCATGAAGCCAAAAGTTTGCGATGGATTGTCATTGATGAAACTCATACATATACGGGGGCTGGTGCTGCTGAAATGGCTATGTTGCTTAGACGGGTCATGCTTGCGTTTGGAGTCAGCGCTCATGATATTCGCTTTGCCACTTCATCAGCGACTTTCGGTAACGGTTCTGACCCTGAAAAAGAGAAACGGCAACTTAAAGAATTCATTTCTGGAATAACCGGCGTGTCAGCACATCAGGTAGCTCCAATAGGTGGTAAACGAATAGGAGAAGATAAAATTCCCAACAATGCCGATAAGCCTCGGTGGGAAATGATATTCCACAAGGACTATGTAAAACTTGATGAGTTATTTCCAGATAAAAACGAGACTATTGAGGAAAAACTGGCAAAACTTGATGAGATGTGTACCCGTGTTCCTAATGATGCCTCGGGTAATCCCATCATGAAAGTTAAGGTACACTATTTTTATAGAGTACCTAACAACGGTCTATATGTCAAACTTACGGAACATTCGGACGGAGCTTTCAAGATCTACACACAATCCTCTGCTAATCTGGATGAGAAGCACGTTCCATTAATTGAACTTAGCCGTTGCAAACACTGCGGCGAGTTTGTGGCGCTTACTCGTCTTAACACTAATCCGGGAGAAGATGGTGGCAAGTATGAACCAATGGAACCGAATGATAGCGATATGTTTGATATTGAAGAAGCAGAAGGCGAGGATTCAATGATGCAGTATGCCGTTGTCGGACTTTCTAATTCTGCAAGTCTGGATGGCGATTGTAACGCGGCGATGAGGGCAGAAGGAGACCGTCTTGTGCCATATCTCGACGGACAACTGGTAGAAAATGACTGGCATCTTGTCGTAAATACCCATAACAAATGTCCGTACTGCAATTCTAAGCTAACGCGCAAGAAAACTACAGAGGGAGAGGAAGCGGCATCTGATATTCCGACAGACGAAAATCATACTTATCTACAGAAGTTCCGCGCTTCATCTGAATTTATCTCAAGAGTACTTGCTCCATCGATCCTCGATCATCTGGAGAAATTCGAGCCAAAACAAGGTGAGCTCCTCTTACATGATGGACAACAGTATATAAGTTTTGCTGACAGCCGCCAGATGGCGGCAAAGTCAACTCTGAAACAAAATCTTGAGCAGGAGCGCTTATGGGTTTTCAGCACCATCTATCATGAGCTGTGCATACGTAAGGCCAAGGCGGCAAAGAACCTTAAGGCGGCCAATGATTTTCGGAGGATGATGAGAAACCCTGATATTTCTGACGATGAATATGATAAATTGATTGTAAAATACAATCAACTAAAACGACAAGCAAATTCTGCTTTAAGCTGGATGGAAGTTGCCTCGCTTCTTAAAAATAACAAGTATTGCGAGACATTCTGCCGTCAGTTTGTCAACAGAGCTGCTGACAGTGAGGAACTAACAGATGATGGAAATCTGGCTGAAGGTGTGATTGACAAATATGTTCACTCGATAATGGTGTCTCTACTTGCCATTCGTCCTGCTTCTATGTCGGCTCCGGAAACGTTAGGATTGTTCCATGCATATTATCCGCAGATAAAAGATCTGAAACTGCCGGAAGCTGTAAATGGGTTTAATGCAATATTTACTAATCCAGAAAACGAGATAAGTGACAAGGATTGGCGAGATCTCATTGAGGTATTCATGGACTACACCGTGCGTTCCAATCAATCCTACTTCTTAAAATTGCCCAATGGATCAAAGCTCGACATATTCGCTTGTCAGAGATTCGCATCAGAGAAGCCTCATCGTCGTCCTGTAAAGAAACCGACAATTGAGGAAAATAGAGTATCTCAATCTCGTATAGCTCGTTATCTCTATGAACTGATTCGCCGAGATAATTCAGGCATGAAGGATTCTGAAATCAACAGGAAGTATTTCAGAGAAATCAATTCGATGGTTGACGCTCTTTGGGATACTCTTACTAATCCGGATAACAAACTTCTTGAAGAAGGCGTCCATTATGACACCGATAAAGAGCAGTTTGTGAAAGATAGAGGTGAAAATATCCGTTTCAATCTTGCAAACCTATCGTTCCGCCTATATGAGGATGTCTATCTCTGTGATACCAATATTGATGATTCCGGTCATCATGCTGTTTGCCTACGTCCTACAGAGACGAATTTCAAAGGGCTTTCACCCTATTTGATAGGAACTAAGGTCGTGTCACTAAGAGAGGATCTTCATGAGAAATGGGATCCATTCCCATACTCTCAGTATGAAGACCAAATAACCCCTGAACTTGTAAATTCATGGGCGAAAGAGAATCGGACACTGCTCTGGAAAAATAATATTTGGGGTAAGAATGGAGTCTTCTCACTTCGCCTTACAGATTTACACGTAAGGCCCAATCTATTTATACAGGCAGAACATACCGCTCAAGTGGATAAGAGTGTTTCTCGAATGCTTCAAAAAGATTTTAAGAAGCATAAGGTTAATATTCTTGCTTGCTCTACAACCATGGAAATGGGTGTAGACCTCGGAAATCTTGAGGTCGTAATGCTAAGCAGCGTCCCGCCACAACCTGCGAATTATAAGCAACGCGCCGGTCGAAGCGGCCGAAACAATCGTGTAACCAGTGCTTGTATCACTTTATGTGGAAGTGACGCCATAGGTCTGAGAACCGTTAAGGCTCCGCTTGAAACCATTATTAATCGGCCCGTGAAGGTGCCTCAGGTCGACTTGCGAAGCCCACAGGTCGTTCAACGTCATGTAAATTCCTATTTAATCCGAGCTTTCGGCGTTTTTTCCGCAGGTGACGATGGAGGTAAATTGACGCAGATGGTTCTTAACTATTATACTCGATATACACTTCAAAAGCAATCTGGTCGTAGAGACATCGTTGATGTGAACGGTGAGATAAAAGCTCCAACCGCAAAATTAGGCGATGAGACAGGTACACAATATGCCGCTTTCAATGCGGCATGTAGTCAGGCTCTTTCCTCCGAGATAGTTTCCGATTTGGAACAACTGTTGGACGGAACTGTCTTTGAAGGGAAAGTCCTCTATGTGGTCGGACAAGCCCGAGAGAACAATGAACGTTGTTATCAGGAACTCAACACTCGTCTTGAGGACATCAAGCTGGCGTTTGAGGGTACAAATCCGACAGAAGAGAGATTCCAGAATAAACTGAGAATACAGTATCTCGAGATTCTCACTCAGCGACTTCTTGATTTTTGGGCTACAAGCCGTTTCACGCCTAATGCCAACATGCCTGTAAATGTGCTCACTCTCGATCTCAGTACAAGCACAAAATCCAGCTTCCTTTCTTCCAAAATATCATCGAATCCATCCTATGGGTTACGTGAGGCAATAGCTCAATATGCCCCTGGCAATTCTGTCGTTGTTGACGGCGTTGCATATATTGTACGTGGCATTGAGACTCATGATCTCTATAAAGGAATCTCAACTTACAAAAAGATTTATCGCAATAATGATAAATGTGTAGTTGATGATCCAAGTATCGATAGCCCAATACCGTGGGAAGTTAACGGAAGACACTACGTAGAACTTGTCCAGCCGGTATCATTCCTTCCAGATAAGAGTGAAGATAAAAGCCGCATTATTGATAATAATCGGTTTACTCGTGTAAGCGCGCAGCTCATTGACACAATGGACTGGACTAACAACGTGACGGAGCCACATCTTTTCTCTGTAAGAAGTAATCGTGAGTCTGGTAATGCCAAAATTCTCTATTATAACGAGGGCAGCGGTTTTGGATATTGCTATTGTACCAGATGCGGGCGAATGGTTCTCGAAGAGAGACAGGCTCGTGGTGAAAGTACAATTGATGATCTGCCATTGGATATGAATACCGTAATACCCAAAAAGAAGGAGGGAGAAACGGAAAGGGGTCCATTGTACCACCGAGCCATCCATGGCAAAATGGTCGGTAAAGCATGCCGGGGTTCAAATGATAAAAATTATATTCGAAGGAATATGATTATCGGAGATCTTGTGCAAACTGACTATGCCGAGATAAGGATTCGACACAAGGGAGCAAATTCATGGATAAACAACCGTAGTGGAGAATTGAATTTGCTCTATACGTTAGGGATTGTTTTTACTCGCTCACTTCTTGAAAAACTTGGCAAAGAGACCGGCGCAGTCGATTTTGCTATCATGCCCAACGGTCATATATGTATCTTCGATACGAATCCCGGTGGTGCCGGGTATGCCTTACAGATGACAAGTGTGCCTCTGATGAAAGATATCATCGAGTCGTCTAAAGGAATGCTACTTGCTGCTAAAGCCGCAAAAACAAAAGATGCGCTCCTTGATAAGTATACTTTACGGTATATGCGTTATGTTGATATTCAAGCAGCTCTTGACTGGATACAGGAAGAAGAAGAATCCAGAGGAGTATTGCCGGCAGAGATTGCATCTGTTTCAAATCATTCTTCTGAGACTGATATAGTATCAATGGAACGCGATTTCGCTGCCACAGCGGGTGAAGTTGTGTTGTTTACTAACAATAACTACTCTAAGTGGAACTATGATGATGTAAATGACCCAAGTCAGGGTTGGTCAGGTAATTATTTGGATATATTCAACAAAAAAGGTAAATCAATGACCACATTCTGTGTGGCGACGAATTTTGAAGAGAATATACCGGAACCGGCCCTTGAAACCCTGCGCTCAATCAAGAAAGGTTGGGTAAAGGAAGTGGTTCAAATCCCTAATCCATATGCAACTCAAGGGGTATATCCTATTGCTTATATAAAAGCGTCACAGATTTTGTATTTCACAAACAATGTTGAAAATTCAGTACTCAACAATGTCTGGGGAAATCAAACATTATACTGTGCAAAAGTTGCAGACCTCTGTTTGGATGCTACTGCAATAGATTGCAGTGAACCGGCTGAGACAAAAACAAAAGTATTTTTCCTTGATGGTGATGAACACAAGAATATCAAGTCAAATCAGCTTGGCTTAGTTGTCGCTAACGAAGCATCCGCAATAATTGATAAGTTTATCAACTATTGCAAAACAGTGGACGATGAGCTTGTAATAAAGTATCAGGACGAACATCTGAAGAGTATTATGGGGATGGTTATTACCCTTCAGACGATAGAGTATTTTATCAAGCGTATAGATAAGAATTTCAAGATTGAATTCGCTCTTGAACGCTATTCAAATATTGAGCGCAGAGGAAGTATTACAGCTAATCTGAAAGATAATGCTGAACGTGATATGATACTTGACGATCTTTGTCGAGGATGGCTGTATAAACTCGAAAACGAGGATCACATCAACGGCTCCTTGAAGACAATTAAATCCCAGTCGCCCGGAGTTCTTTCCCATTGGCGCGAACTGTCGTTCAAGTGCGGGAATATGCGGTTGGTAATCTATCCTGACGGAGGATTGGCAAATGGTTGGTATATAGACACCGTTTCCGCCTCAATGCGATATACGCCTGAAAATACTGACACAAATACGGTCATTCCGCTACGGCGTGAACAAGTAATAAAGTTCGATGTGGACCTGGAATATTAACCAAATTAGGCAGATTGGATAAATCGTATTCAATCTGCCTGGATAACATATATATCTATGAGTTACGAAGCTCTTGGATTTATGAACAGATTGCCACAGGATTTCGTTAAGGAACCCTATGTATGGCGTTTGCGTCTTTCACGAAAAGAGTTTTTAGCTCTTGAAATGTGGGTCAAAAACAACGTTATTAAAGACAGGAGTTGCGAAAGTTTGCTCTTCAGCCAAAAGACGGCGTTGGCTACGATTATATATATTGCCGAATGGTATAAACGAGAATATACTAATGATGGTAATAGAGAGTGTCATTCGTTCATCTTAAGGGATGGGACCGATTGCCTTGGGACTTCGGAGGTTAAACAGATATGGGAGTTATCCGGTATATCAATGGACACCTATCTGTATAGCTCTGAGAAAAATCGACAATGGCTTAGGTCTATCTATTCATTTGGAGGCCTTGCTGTAAAAGATGTCCTTAAGAAGAAACAGCGTTCTTCCCTGAAAAAGTTATGTAGCATCTATCATGGAGATGACGAGCTTGAAAGTCTTACGAGTGGAGATTTTTCAACTGCTGCATTTCAAAAGTCATTTGCACTGAAGCACAGCATTTATAATTATATCAGGTCTATCCTAAAGGGTGAATTTATTGATGAAGATCCTCAGATCCAGGCTTTAATTACGGCTATTCGCGAAGCTGATGAGCAAGTTACAGATACAAAAAAATTCAGGGTAGAGTGGATCGTTAATTTCCCCCCAGAATCAGCTACAATGACTCGAAGGCTTAGACTTGCTCTTAAGCCAGAGAAGCAATGGATTAGAACCGAAAAGAATCTTTCATTACATCCATACATTAGTCATGAGCGATTAAGAAGATGGGGTATGAGTTCTCCTGAAGAATGTTCTTGGCTATATGTTGGTATAAGATGGTTTGAAGGCAATAAGGTCGTCAAGGATCTTGATTACAGGCATCCAATTGTGGCTTTTTCCAATAGTGGGAATCGAGCTCAATTTGTTTCGTGGGGTATTGAAAGAGGCGTAATTACTCGTGATGTACCTATAGAGAACATAACCCGATTCGAGATTATTATGTATTACTTCGTAAACGGGAAGCACCATAAACCAGAAGAAATTAAAATTCAAAATGAGTCCATCAAGGATTATATGCAACTTTGGAGAATTTCTTTATGGAAGGATGACTGGTCTACTGCTCGAAAAAGCAATCATGCCACAGCTGTAATATATAATAAAAACCGTTATCTGGATGGTAATGAACCGGACTCAGTGCGTGCTTTCCGTGATTATGACGCTAATAAAGGAGACGAATGGAGCTGGAAATATATCAACAGTTCCGTGTGTCTGCTTGGAGGAAGAAAGCCTGAGATACTGAGAAACTATCAAGGGGACAATTCCATCTACACTAAATTATACCAAGACCTTATCCAGTATAACAAGTCCATCGGGAATTATAGTGGTACAGTATCTGTTCTGATGGATGATGAATTACGGGAATTACCTGTTATATTTGGTAGAGATGACATCCTTATAGCAAAAGATGAAACAGAGCCACAGAATCTCAGCAATTGGGAGATGGACGAAAACTTCCTGATCGCATCTGAAAAAATGGAGTTGATAACCGCCCCTTCTGTAAGATTTGCTAACGCAGAAGGAAGTTACTATGATTGGGATGAAAATCACACTCCTGATTACGGTATTGTTTTGTTGAAAGTCCTTGTTAAAGGCCTCTGGAAAAATGTTGAGATGCTCTTTTTAAAAGGACCGATTAAACGCAATCTCCGCAGTCGTTGGATTGAATATTTTGATCTCAATGGCATTCATTTTATAGTTCCTGATATAGATGTAAACAATAGGCCAACTATACCTATTGACATTGATATTTTTCAAAATGGCTTATATGGTTTTGCTACCATAGAGGTTATTCGTCCCATTTCAAACATGGAAGTTTTTCTCGATGAAATTAAATGCCTCGAAGGAAATCCGGTTTATATTCCGTCAATACTGAAAGATAGAATTTCAATAAGAATTTTTGACTACGGCGGGTATAGAACCTTTGATTGTAAGGAGCTACCTTCATTATTCAATTTATCGGAAATAGCCAATCGAGGGGATTCCAAACTCTTAGAGTATTGGAATGAGGGCAAGAACAAACATAGTTGGAAAGCTTCAGACTTAAATGAAAAAGCTCCGAGCGACCTATTCTTATATTTTGGTGATTCAGATTCATTAGAAAAGGCCGGTTTACGATTCATAAAATGGGATTGGACGACTGATTATGATGAGACAGATCTTCCATATTCGACTTTTATTGAAGGAGATGATCTCAAACCAACCGAAGTGCTTTTCCAAGACCTTCGTAAGCCTTTAGCTCGTATTGTAAATATTTACAGGCAAAGGAAAACCGTTGTAAATGTAGAGTCTCCTAAGACTGATACAAAGATTACAAAGAAGGCCTCAAAGGAAAAAGAACAACGAGAACAAGAAAAGCGCAAGAATGAAATTGTAAATTCTTTTCTTATTGCAGCTCATTATGGCATTTACTTTGAGACTCTTCCCCCTTTACGTAAATTTCAGCGTCGATGCAAGAAATCTTCTGCCACTCTATATAAAGAATTGCTGATTCCTTTGTTTGAAAAAAGAAAATGCATCTTTAAAGAGTCAGACAAAATAAATATCCATCGATTGTTAGAGGAATTTGGGATTTACATGGAAGTTGATCTGGAACAATCACCAGAACAGATTATCCGTGCATTTAAGAGACTATCGAAAAAATGAAATGCATCAATGAAAGCATATAAGGACTAACATTCGACGACCATATATGATACCTGAAGAAAACAAAGAAATAGAGGCGAACTATAAGCGATATATACTCGAACGTCCACATATTGTAATATTGGGTACCGGAGCCACCATGGCTGCAATTCCCAATGGTGATAAAAATGGCAAGCGTTGCTCCGTTATGAAGGGTTTTATTGAAAATCTGGGTCTGTCAGACCTGTTAAAGAGAGTTACTGTAAGTACAGATAGTGATAATTTAGAAGAGATTTTCTCTGAATTGAAATCAAGACCTGAATGCCATAGAATAGTAACAGAGCTGGAAAACAGGATTATATCCAATTTTTCTGAGTTTGAAATACCAGATGAACTGACGGTTTATGATTATCTTCTTTTATCATTACGAAGCAAAGACTATATCTTTACATTCAATTGGGATGACCTAATTCTTCAAGCATATCAACGGGCTTGGAAAATTACCCATGATTTGCCTCAACTCGTATTCCTGCATGGAAACATCGGCGTAGGAAGATGTCCATCATGTAACACAGTGGAATCTTTAAGAAATGAGTATTGTAGGAAATGTGGACACGAACTCGTTCGCCCTAAAATTTTATTTCCAATCAAAGAGAAGAACTATAAAGACGATCCTTATATCAAGAACTGTTGGAATGGATTTCTTGATTTGTTAAGTCACGCAACCATCGTAACGATATTCGGCTACAGCGCCCCCAAAAGTGATGTAATGGCTATTGAAGCGATGCAAAAAGCATTTTCATCTACATTCCGGAGACTTGATCAAATTGAAGTAATAGACATAAAAAGTGAACAAGAACTTTGGGACACTTGGGGTGAATTTATAAAACCCACCAACAATCATTTCAGAATATGTCGGTCTTTCTTTGATAGCTTTTTATCGGAGTTCCCAAGACGTTCTATTGAAGGTTATTGGAAACGGAATTTTAATGGTTGGTGGGGAACTTCGTCAATACAACTTAAAGGTGGGATGTCTTTCGATGATTTAGAGCGAATATTATGCCCACTAATTATTGATGAGAAATCGGAAAAATTTAATGTTTTATGAAAATCATAAGTTGGAACGTTAACGGTCTTCAGGCCAGATTGGAAGGTGTAAACCAACTTGTTGAGAAATACAAGCCGGATTTGATGTGCTTCCAAAAGGTCCGTAAGAAAGGTGCTTTTCTTACGCAAATTCCAGGCTACATGGGATGGCTCGGAATAATGGATGACGGGCTCTTCGGAGGCGTGAGTACGTATATTCGTCAAGGATTACCATTCGAGTTTGAAGCCCAACGCAATGATATGCCCGAATGGTTGATGAATACAGGCTGCCTCAACGTGATAAGATTTGACCAGTTCACTCTCGTCAATACATATTTCCCGTATTCCAATACAGCAGACGAGAAATGGATACAGATTCGGAGGCAATGGGATTATGAACTCCATGATTATCTAGTGAAACTTTCCAATGAGAAACCTTTGATAGTCTGTGGAGACATGAATATTGTAGCCACCGATAAAGACGCTTGGGATGGTGTATCCGTAAGGAATGCAGGCTGCTATTTCCCATGGGAACACAAGAACTTTGACGGTATGATGAGAGCCGCCGGACTTGTGGACTCGTACCGTGTCCTACATCCGGATGGTTCAGATTTCTCATACTTCTATCAGAACAAGCCGGAATATCGTTTGCTAAACCAAGGCTTTCGCATTGACTACTGTCTGGTAAGCGGAGACTTGCTCCCATATCTTACAAAATCAAAGATTCTGACAGATGTATCAGAAACCACCAACAGCCCATTGATTATAGAAATTTGTTTATTTGTATAGATTGTTAATATAGGATAGAAATGGAATATTATAATATATTTGAGGAAAACGAACGTGGTTCCTACACTCCTGGATTCTTTCAAATGAAGTTATCCTTCCCCTTTAATACAAATGCTCTTTCTTCTTTGTCGTTACAAAATCTGGGAACATTCGCACATGAGTATATCCATTATCTACAAAATACTTCCACTCCTTTTGGACTCTGGCAAGCGATAGTATATTATCAGAGTATAGGAGATTTTTTCTCATATATTCAAAAGAATCATCTTAATTCAAAGCCAATAGATGGTTATGTCCCAACAGCTTTCATCACTCGATTGATGAAATTAGAAAACGAAGCTTCCGGTTATCGTGGGTTCTTGGAGGTTGACAATAATGAACCCTTAATTTATAGTCGAAGTAATGAGGAAGTTGGTGGTAAAAGCGTGGAAAGAATTTCAATTTCATTCAAAGATATTCATGGACGTAGTCAAAAAATCATACTTGGAGCAAATATAATAAAAGAAAGTATGGCTGCCATGGTGCAAGAGATAATAGATCCAGCATCTAAAGATACTCACGTGTCCATCCCGTACCATGTTGTTTCACGGCTCGCGGCACGTTATGCGCCAAATATTGCCGATGATAATAAAAAACTCATTACTTTATGTTTTATTAGCCTTCATACTCTTGCGCCCGGTATAAAGTTGATTGATTACATGTCTTATGCCAATGAACATCCTACTGCTGATATACTTTCAATTTTTGAACATTTTCTTGAAGACTCTAAAGTTCGCAAAAATAATGGTCAAGAAATGACAGTTGAGCAATTAGGTGATGATATTGCACATGCTGTTAAAGATGTACTGCAAAATTTCATATATGGAAAAGATTCAGAACAAAGATTGCAGTATCTTGCAGAGATAATTGACCGCGTGAAAATCTCAACAGGAATGATTCCTTTATTGAGACTATTAACCGAGAATGACATAGACGTGACGTTAATTGAAAAAGCAGTAGAAGCTTGTGGGACACCAGTCATCTGGAATGAATTTGGAGATCTAAGCATACCAAATACTGTTAACGATGAGGATTCAAGTGAAAAACCTGATTTTGAAATTATTGCATTGATAACAAGTCAAGCACTATATAAGTATTTGGCAAAGCCTGAGATCGTTGTTTGTCCTATGATACAATTTTGTCAGAGTGTTATCTCTCAAGACCTAAAAGATGAATGCTATGATACTCCATGGCAAGGTATAGATTGTCCTATTACTCCAATTTCTAAGTTAATTGGGTTGGAATAAAAATATCTTAATAATTGATGTAAAATATAGAATATCATGTAATTATAATATTCTCACAAATAATCTTCAATTGTATCTCAAAATCATGTTTTCGGGAAATGAAATGCCATGATTTCCAAGAACACTTTCTGCTCCATATCAGTTGGCAAACTAAACATATAGCTGAAAGATGATTTTTCTCTTTTGCCCTTGTAAGAAGCAAAATATTTATGCTTGGGAGCTTCCTGTTTTATTGTCTCCAATACGGAGTTAAATTCGTTCCCGGCAACAAAAAACATTAGAGCGACTTTTGAGTCTCGTACCGTCAAGTATCTATCAAATAACTGGTCAATAGCTTCACCGAAAGCCTTGGGCCCATGCCAAATTTTACATTCAGCAATAAAGAGGTTGGCGTTTGTAGCAGAGTCCTTTAAGCATATATCCGTTTTACCTCCGAAGTTGAATGTTTCGCCTGTTACGGTTGCAGAATCATAACGATCTTCAAGACGGAATATAAACAAGTCACGCAGAGCCTCTTCATCTTTGTTTATGTATGTACTCGGTTTACGTTCCATTGCTTGCCCTGCACGGTAAAGCGTTTGGAGTATATCCACATACATCCTATCGTCCATAGATGGATATGGTTTGTATTCCTGCCTTTTTACTCCCGGATGAGGAACTTGTTTTTTCTTTACTGTCGGAACGGGTACTTTGTATGGAACATCGTTAGGGCTGACGTTTATCGCACGGAAGAAAGCATTTTCCGATAAGCATTGATTCTTACGTTTTTGGAATTCTGCTGATGCTCTTGACCGCAAGTTGGAGTTAAACCGCTCTACTTCTGGATTTATTGTCAATAACGGCTCTATCTCATTGTTGAAGGCGTTGACTTTATCTCTGTTAAATTGTTCGGAATCATTATCCCAACATTCATATGTCAGTATAAGCCTCCCTGTGCTCTCATCAACGTGGATTTGTTTTGCAGAAGCACCTCCGATTGTGAATGTATTTGGTCGAACAAAAAACAATACCGCGTCGCCCTCGAAAGGATAAGATACTTTTATCTCATACCCCTCATAAACCACTCTGGAATTTTGTCTGTATCCGTACATCGTCGCGGTATATGGATCACATTGCATCTCTCTTTGTATTTTTCGAGGTTCTCGAATTTCTTCCATATCGCGATATACCTTGATAGGAGTAAGACTGAACTTATTTTCAAGGTAGTCGATGTATTCATCTTCATTGATATTCAACACTTCGCTCTTAGACAGTCTGGCTATTTCTTGCGCCATCTGCCTTATTCGGTCTTCAAAAAACTCTGATCTGCTGTCGTATGTTTTATGCATAATCAATCCCAGTCATTAAGAGATTCTATATATCGGTCAACATCAAGTATGGTAACATATTTACTGCGTTTTTCCTGACATTCAGCGCAGTTGCAGGTGTTTGATAGAATATGAATAGTTTCGACCTTGGGCTGTTCCTCTTCGTTGTCTTCTTCCATAATCACTTTGCGACTTCGTCCTTGAAGGAGTCGGCGGGTTTGAACGCCGGGATATTGTGAGCCGGAATGATGAGCGTGGTATTTTTACTGATGTTGCGGGCGGTCTTCTCGGCACGGGTCTTTACAATGAATGAGCCGAAGCCTCGAAGATATACATTTTCACCGTGTGCAAGGCTGTCTTTCACTACGCTCATGAATTGCTCAACCACTGAGAGAACGGCAGGCTTATCGATGCCGGTCGTTTTAGCTATCTCGTTAACTATATCTGCTTTAGTCATTTTATCTTGAAATTGATAAGTTTATAGATTACAAAATTACTAAAAATCCGTGGATTTCGGAACGAATGGCATTCCCAACGCCGCCTTTTGGCGGCTCAAATTTTTGGCAAATTGAAGGCGATGGTGCATCACGCTTCACCGCCTTCCTATTATTGTGCTGTTAGAGTATTATATTGAACAAATAGCCTGATATTACAGCAGTGAGGAATATGACGGCGACAATCATGGCGACAAGTTTCTTCTTGAAGATACTTGCGAGCATCGACATTTCAGGAATTGCCATGCCGGCGCCACCTATAACAAGTGCTATGACGGCACCTATGCTCATGCCTTTACCCATCAATGCCACGCCGATAGGAATTGCAGTCTCTGCCCGGATATACAAAGGTACACCTATGATGGCAGCGACAGGCACTGCAAGAGGATCGTCAGGTCCTGCGATTTTCAATACCCAATCACTCGGCATATATCCGTATATCACCGCTCCTAATGCAACGCCGATGATTAGATACCAGATAATCGGGCGAAGTGTGTCCCAACCGGCTCGAAGTGACAATGCGATTTTCTGACTCCACGGAAGTTGTTTCCTGTCTATCGAACCTTCGTCAGCTGAACAACAGGACTGCTTTTTCAATCTTACGTTCTTTACATATTTCTGCGCATCGACCTTTTGCAGTCCCCAGCCGAAGAACACCGCACAGAGGAAGGCAATCGCCACATAAATCAACATAGCCTTGATTCCGACCAGTGCGCCAAGCATCGCTATTATTATGGGATTCAGTAACGGGGAGGCTATTAGAAACGACATAGTGGCTCCAAATGGCACGCCTGCATTTAAGAATCCGACCGTCATAGGCAGGGTGGAACAGGCGCAGAATGGTGTTAGCGCACCGAAACCCGCAGCAATCACGTTGCCGAAAAATCCAGCCTTTTCAATCTTCTTGCTGATTTTTTCCTGCGGAATATACATCAGGATGATTTCAACAATCGCCGTAATCACGATGAACAATACAACAAGTTCAACCGTGATGTAGCAGAAATACCAAAGCGTATCGAGTAAAGTGTTCATTTCTGACTACCCTTATAAAATGCTTCAAACCGTTTTGCTATCTCATTGCGTACACGTCGGAACTCGCTCATGATATACTCCTCGAAACCGACAGCGTCGGAAGGATCATCGAATCCGATATGAATACGATGCTTTACGTTACCGGCAAAAGCCGGACAGCTTTCATTAGCTCCTCCGCACACAGTTATGACATAATCCCACGATTCGTTGAGATATTCACCGACATTGTGCGGTGTATGTCCGCTTATGTCGATGCCTATTTCCTTCATAACCTCCACGGCGCGAGGATTGACCTTTTCCGCAGGCTTAGTTCCGGCGGAAAGCACTTCAATCTCAGAATCAAGCGACTGGAGAACGCCATGCGCCATCTGACTGCGGCAACTGTTGCCGGTGCATAATATCAAAACTTTCATTCGCAGTTCATTTAGAAGAAATATCCGTAAACCCATCCGGAGATGGTTGCCATGACGATAACAAGAGCGACATATATAACAGTCTTTTTCGTTCCCATCACGCTACGGATGACGAGCATATTGGGAAGTGACAGCGAGGGACCGGCAAGCAGAAGGGCAAGAGCCGGGCCTTTGCCCATACCGGAAGCGAGCAATCCCTGAATAATAGGCACCTCGGTAAGTGTTGCGAAATACATGAAGGCTCCCGTGAAACTCGCAAAGAAATTCGACAGCAGCGAATTGCCACCGACAGCCCATTCAACCCAACTGTTGGGAATGATGCCGGGCAACTCTATTCCGTCATGAGTCGAACCCAACAGAAATCCCGCCGTCAGTACGCCTACTGCAAGCAACGGCAATATCAGTTTGGCGAATCCCCACGATGACAAAGCCCACTCGCGGTTTTCATCATCGTTTTTGTCACATAACAACACAATGGCAAGCACAGCGACGGAAACAACCATCGGCACAAGCGGCGCAAGTTTTGAGTCGGGAATAAAAACATTGGCGAGGAAGGCAGATATTGCCACTGCGATAGCTCCGAGGATAATCCACCGAGCTTTCAGATGGAGTATTTTCACAAGTATTACGCATAACGCTATGGCGAGTGCGGAAGTAATCCACCATTTGGCATTGTAGATCGCGGCCCATATTCCGCGGTCGATTGCAGCCGGAGCGCCCCAGTTGGCAAACACGAGGATTGCGACAAGGGTAAAGAAGAAAACTGCCGTCTGCCAAAGCGGGCGTTTTTCGGGAGGCGGCACGATGTTCATCTGCTCCACTTCCTTGTCCCGCTCCTCCTTACGGAAGATGAACGACATTACAAGGCCGATCACCACCGCAAACGTTACTGCGCCGATGATACGTGCAAGGCCCATTTCCAGTCCGAGGATACGGGCTGTGAGGATAATGGACAGGATGCTGATGGCGGGGCCGGAATACAGGAACGCTATCGCCGGACCGAGACCCGCGCCACGTTTGTATATGCTGGTAAACAACGGGAGAATGGTACAGGAACACACCGCGAGAATACCACCGGAAACCGATGCTACGGTGTATGATACCCATTTCCTGGCGTTTGCTCCGAAATACTTAAGCACGGCACCCTGACTCACGAACACAGCAATCACACCGGCGATGAAAAATGCCGGGAGAAGGCAGAGAACGATATGCTCACGGGCGTACCATTTGGCGAGGTCAAGGGTCGAGTGTATCGCCGTCATCAGCGTGTCGCTGTTGACAGGCAGAAAGAATGCTGTCAAGAATATGACAACGGTCCAAATCAGAAACTTGATTTCCTTTCGTGTTTCCATATCAGTCTCCGGTTGTTAAAGTTCAGATGCCGAGAACCTTTTTCACTTCGTCAGCCGAGGGAACATGTCCCTTGATTTTGACGGTGCCGTCAACGACTACGGCAGGAGTCGCCATGATGTTGTATCTCATCATCTCGGCAATGTCCTCGATTTTGGAGAGCCTGACATCGAGATTGTTTTCGCTGATGACACGTTCCACCACCTTGTAGGTCTCCTTGCACTTGGCGCAGCCGGGACCGAGGACAAGAACTTCGCTTACCTTAGTGCCGGACGCGGTTGCACAGCATGTTGTCTCTGTGGACTCGACAGATTCTTCAGAGCATCCGCATGAAGGGGCGGGCTTTATATCGTCATCGACGATTATGTTGCTGTTGCAGCAGCATGAGCTTTTCTTTTTGGGCGCGAAGAGCGTCGACCAGAAACCTTTCTTTTCTTTTTTATCCATATTCTTGTTATTTACAGATTATAAAATTCTTAGAGATACATCATTACGCAGTAGTATATTCCTACGGCGATGAAAATGATACCGACAATAATGTTGAGCCATTTCTGGATTATGCGTAGTTTGCCGTAAAACTCGCCGACTTTCTCAACACTAAAAGCGAGAATCCACGCAACCGCAAGCACCGGGAGGGCTGTGGCGACTGCAAAAAGGACGGGCAATAGCCAGCCTGCGCTTGCAGTTACAGACATAGGAATGAGCATACCGAAATACAGCACTCCGCTTGTAGGACAGAAAGCCATTGCGAAAAGGATGCCGAGCATCAAAGCTCCCCATCCCCCTTTTCGTGCAAGACCTTCGCCGTTTCCACCGAAACCGAACTGAGGCAGGTTGAGCTTATGACCTGTCAGCATGAAAAGTCCGATAAGCAATAGCAATGGTCCGATAAGCAATTCACCCCATTTGCCTATGGCTTTCTGTATGCCGAAAACACTTGCCCCCTCTTTAAGTATCGAGATCAGCACGATACCGAGGACTGTGTAGGCTATGATACGCCCGACGGTATAGAGCACTCCGTTTCTGAATATGCGGTTACGGTTCTCTATGTCCTTGCTGATATAGCCTATTGCGGCGATATTTGTGGCAAGCGGACACGGCGAAATAGCCGTGAGCAATCCCAAAAGGAAGGCAGTCAAAGCCGGGGCCGTGCTATTGTCGAGCAGTGTCTGTAACCAGTCCATTATTTCAGGGATTGACGGATTTTTTCAGCAAGAGTTTTCTTGAACGCATCCGGGTTCTTGCGGGCATTGCCGAAGGCGAATTCAGTCATATTGTCACGTGTTTCTTTCCCTCCTTTCCATTTATTGACAAAGAGAGACGACCAAGTCACTTCGTATCTATCGGCAACCTTTTCTCCATCCGGAGTAGATATATCCACGATTTTGAATACGACCTTGCCGCTTTTCAGTTCATTGGCAAACATCGAATTGAGAACTTCGCGGGTATTCTTCTCGATTGCCATGCAGGTGGCACAGCGTTGTTTGCCGTGGAAGTATATGACCTCCACTCTGTCGTTCACCGGAGATTTTGCGTTGGCGGTGTTCTCACCGCTGCCGCATGATACCAGCCCTATCAGAAGGGCGAAAATCATCAATAGCTTTTTCATGTTCTTGAAAGTATTTAGATTGTTATTTGCCGAATTACGAACATTGATGATAAAAAAATAGTGCTTATGAACAGCAGCTATTCTTTTTAGAGGGACAACACTCATCAAGCATCTGCGAAAACAGTTGCTTGGCAAGTTTCCAGTTCTCCGGATTGATACAGTATTTTACTTTAGGCGGCTCGATGGTGCCCTGTATCAGCCCGGCTTCTTTCAATTCGCTCAGATGTTGCGATACTGTCGCTTTCGCAACAGGAAGCACCTCGTGTATGTCGCCGAAAAAACATTCGTTTCTCTGAGCAAGGAAATGCAGGATTGCAATACGGGTAGGATGTCCCATTGCCTTTGCAAACCTCGCAAGACGCTCCTGTTCAGGCGTTATCTCCAATTTCGTCATATCTTTATTGTTAGTTGTTCGCAAAATTACAAACATTATCTGACATGACCAAATTTTTTAGGCATTATTTTCAATCAACTAATTCCCCTTTCGGAGATTTTACCAATACATCGCCGCCTGTGGCGGCCAAAATTTTTGGCAAATTGAAGGCGATGAGGCATCACGCTTCACCGCCTTCGTCACTGATATGGCTTTAGTTACTTGTTTCGTTTGGCGAGCCACTCGTCTCGTTTGTGACGGCACTCTCGGAGGGTCGGAGACACTACCGAAAAGAGGTTTCCTTCCGCTGTTCTATAATCGTACATTACTCTCGTCACCTTACGTCCTCGGTGGGCGGAGTAGAAGCGTTCGTACTGCTCCTGTCCGGCTTGGGTGGTCGATATTCCGTTTTGGGTCATTCGTGTCATAGTCTTGGGGTGTTGGAACCACCGCCGGAGTTGGCGGTGGTCGGGTTAAACTTATGCTCTCTTGCGCTCGGCTATAATCTTCTTGTTGGCATTGATGATGCCGGCTATCTGTTCGGTGTATTCGCAGACCTTATTGGCGAAGGCTCGACATTGAATGATTGAGTAGTCCTTCAGCGAGATTTCTACGGTGGCGATGGTCTTGCCTCCCATAGTGGCGGTGAACACCAATGTGTCGGCTTTGAGATAGTAGCCCGCTGAACCTACGCAGATGTGTTGCCTTGTGCCTTCTTCATAGTAGTCGGCTATGCTGTCGAGGGTGTGAAGCCGGATTGTTCCGTCTGTCATCGTCAGCCCGATGAAGCGACCTTTAAGTTCCTCGAACTTGGCTTGGTCGGCTTCCGCTTTCTTGCGGTTGGCTTCCCTCTGCTCTTTCACTCTCTGTCGGTTGACCTTCTCCACATATTCATCATGGGCGTGCTTGAGGTCTTTGGGTGCTACCAATGACGGAGAATGGAGGTCTCTGCTCATACGTTCCAACATCTTGATGTAGTCGAACCACATACTCGGTGCGTTGAACGAATATCCGGCTCTCTTGGCTACCTTGATGGAGTTCCAATACTTTTCAACCTCCTGCGGATGCTGGCAAAGATAGCGGAGCATTTCAATGTCTCCGGATTTCATCAGCGTTTCGGCTTTTGGATTTGTGAGCAACTGCTGAAAGAGTGTCACGGGGTGCATTGCGTGACAACATCCCTTGAACCCGTTGCGATTGATGGTGTCGGTTGACTTGATGCGCGGATAAACCCATTGGCTTGCTATATGACGGAAGGCATCGTTGTCGCCCCTAATCTCCAATGGAGAGCCGAATGCGAATGAGTCAACATAGTATCCGAGTGTCCGCTGAAGTCCCACGACTGTGGCGTGTCCCTTGGGGTCAATCCAATACTGACCGATTTCAAGATAGGCGGGTTTCGCCTTCATTCCCTTTCGCATCTCAACTATCATCAGAAACATACGGATTACCTGATAGTCCTCCATTGTGGTGATTACGTTGAAATAGGATTTGTCTCGGCGCACACGCTCTCTGGTGTTGCGTATCTCGACCCTCTCCCCGCAGTTGGGACAACGATAGATGCCGAAGCCAACCTCCTGCCATTCGTGTCCGCAGTCCATACATACCGCCTTGCCCGATTTGAGACGATAGGCATAATGGTCGATGGTGTGACTGAATGCCCACTTCTTTTGGGCGGTGGTGAGCGGGCGGAGTCGCCCACTCAGTTCCACTATATGCTGTTGTTTCTTGTTTCTCGGTTTCATCTTACTGGGATTTTAGAAGTCGAATAGACTGGGTTGAACATTGATTTCTTCTCCGGCTTTGGGTGCCGTGGTAGGCTTGGGTTGAGCCTTCGGAGCTGACTGCCGTCTGATTTCTCTGAGTTGCTCCTGCTTGTACTGCTCCATAGCCTGCTCCTTGAGTTCGGCTTTGTCCTCATCAGAGAGTTCCGGCTTCGATACTACGATGTTGCAGTTGACCTTTCCGCAGTCCTCAATCTCGTTCTCGTCGAAGTAGTGGACCAATATGTTCATCACGGTAGTGTCGTCCACGCAACACATTCCGCTCTTTTGAATAGTAGCGCACAGATAGTTCACGGCGCCTTCCATACTCTTGGATGGGTTCGCCATCTTGATAGCGAACATAGGTTCTGCGATGCAACGCTCTTGGAGCATCTGCTGCATTGTTGCGATTGCAGCGTTGTTTGATTTCAGTGTAGCCATATCAGTTGAGTATTATAAAGTGAGTAGCCAATAGATTATCATCAGTGCTGAGATTAGGCTGACAACCCAGCCCACACCTCGGAATATCGGTCTGAGAAACACCCACAACACCAATCCGAGTATTGCCCCGATTATCCCCACCGCCCAAAGGAGAACCCTTTTTATGCGGTTGAGACTGGAGATGGATGCTCTGCCTCGTCTAATTGATATGTTGTTGTTCGTTTTCATCGTGCGACATTTTTTTATGCGTCTATCGACTATCGAAGTTTTGCTTGCTCGTTGACACGACTGCGTGCGGAGGCAAAGAAGGGCTGTTCGCCCTTTGGGTTAAAAATACTACCTGTAAGTGTGGAGATTTTTCAGCCAAAAGGCAAAAGAATAGCCCTGCTCCGCACGTTTTCAATTACGAGCAAGCAAGGCTTCCTGAGTTGATAGTATCGCATAATCTGGAGCTAAGACTCCGTGGCGGAGAAAACGAATGACAGCATATTGGCACTGAAATCCCGTGAAAAAATGGTAAATTTTTTGCGATATGGCTGCAAGATATTGGCAAGCAGGATAGTTGTATGGTTGATAAAAACGTTTCGACAATAAAACGGAAATGTTTGTGCGGGAGCGCCTGATTCAGACGCCGCCCGAGGGTTATTTACTTCTCTTTTTTAATGCGGCAGTCGAAGAGTTTACGGTCTTTTGACTGAGCTTTCCACTCGCTGACAATCTCTGAGAGCTCGTCTTTCGAGAGGTCTTTTTTGTATTCCTCTCTGTCGACTTCCCACGACTTGCCGCCGTCGGTGCTCTTGAGGAACGTGATGGTATAGTTGGCGTAGGATGCGGCGGCGCCGGGCTGACCGCCCAGGGCGACAGAAAAGAGGTCGTAGAGCTTCTGAATCTTTTTGCCGTCGCCCTCGCTGACTTTTTTGTCGATGTAGCGGTCGGATGTATAGACGCGGGCAAGCCTGACAACGTTGTCGGTGAAATAGTCGAGGTCGCCCTGATAAGTGGCCATTATGCCCCAGTTGCCTGAGCCGTTAATGCCGACGGCCCCGCCGCCTCGTTCGCCGCGATAGATTCCGATTGACGAAAACTCGCCGATGTTGTCGGCCGTGCTCTTAAGCATGAGTTTGTCGCCCTCGCCTATTACTATGGCGTCGTTCTCGACGAGTTTGAAGTCGAGAAGTTCCAGGCCGTTCTGTAAGCGGAAGCGGACGTGAATATTGTTAGCACATATTCCTTCCCACGATGTTATGAGCGTGCGGTTGCCTGTAAACTCGTCAATCTCGTCTTTAGCAATCTTCATTGAAGATGCCACGAACGGGATGCAGAGAAACAATGCGAGTAAGATTCTTTTCATGATGATTGGATTATAACCCCGATTTCAATTTGTTGAGGCTGGCGTTGGTGGCAGCGTCTTCCTCTTCCTGAGCTTTCACTTTAAGGTCGTAGGCCTCTTTATATTCAGCGCTGTTATCGCCGAAAGCCTCTTTTGCGAGATTCTTAAGAGAATCGAGAGCGACGACTTCTTTGTGGTAGCACTCCATCCTGGCAATGAGAGCGTCGGCCTGAGTGCCTGTTAAGAGCGCGCCGTTTATTTCCTGAGTGTTGGCTTTCTGCAAAGAATCGACATAGGCCTTTTGAGCCTGATATTTCTCTTTGGCCGAGTTCGAGCATGAAGTTGTTGCAACCATTGCGGCAACGATGAGGCAGATTGTGATGATTTGCTTTTTCATAATTATTTAGTGTTAAGTTGGGATTCGAGTTGTTTTATGCGCTCAGTTAGCGCTGAGATTGTATCGTTCTTTGCATTGATTGATTCTTGAAGTGTGGCAATGGTATCGAGTAGGCTGTTAATGCGCTCCGAATCTTTATCGGCGCGCAACATCTTGCCAACACCAAGAAGTAGCCAGTCTGTCGAGATTTCAGGATAAGCCGATGCAATCGCCATAAGCGTGTTCGCGCTCGGCTCAGATATGCCCTTCATATGCTTGTCTAAAGTCTGCTGTTTTAGCGAGCACTTATTAGCGAGAGCCCGAACTGACAAGCCCGAGAATTTCAATGTCTCCTGTAAGCGTTCAACAATATTCATAGTTGCTTAAAACTTAAAAAGAGTTAAAACAACTCTATAAAGAGTAACATGGCTTGCATATTACTCTATTTAGAGTTACTTTTGCATCATAATCAATCAAACGCTACAAATATAGTGAAATGATTGGTAATTCAAAACTCTAACAACCAAAAATTTAACCTCAATGGAAACTGCCACAACCTCCATCACAAGCATCGTCGAGAGCGTCGAAGAGCAAATCGGCGACTTCATGAACATCCGCAACGAGGCCGAAAAAGCGCTCGCCAGCATCGACTACGACCCCGTCGCCTACAATGAAGCGTGGAGCAGCAACGCCGCCGCTTCGGCAATTCTGAGCCAGATGAAAATGCTCAGCCGTTTTCTCATGATCGGCGACGCCGCCGGTGCCGAGAACTTCATCCGCCTGACCATCTACAAAATCGAGCTGTCGACCTCAGCCGACGACCTCAAACGCCGCGAACCCTCTGACGACGAAATGGTCAACAGCAAGCTGGTCGTCTACAAGCTCTTCAAACGCTATCTCAGAACAATCGAAAAATAACATACTAACCCCTTAAACATCTGCCACAATGACAACCAACTCCATCCAGTACATCGCCAACGACAAAGGCTCTTACACAAGCCTCGCCAACTTCGCCGTCACCCTCGGAACCGACGTTACGCTGTTCCCCGACTACAACACCATCGTACTCACTGAGGCCTCTGCCAACGACGCCGGCGACTACATCGACAAAGAGGGCCTGAACTTCCACATCGAGCCCATCGACGCCGACGATATTGACCCCGAGATGCTCGTCAGCTTCCGCACTGCCGACGCCGCCACACTCCGCCGCCTCGCCGAGCGCCTGATTGACCAGAAAGCCGCCGTCGATGAAGAGCTCGCCAATGTGCGTGAGAGCCTGACAAAGGCCCGCAACGACGTCGAGACTTATTCGAAGTGGTACCGCGAAGAGCTCGCCACCAACGACCGAGTCAAGGCTCAGATTCAGGCCATCGCCGTCCTCTATCAGTCGATATTCGCTGATAAGTAACCCCGCCAAAGTCAAACCAACCATAGGGCAGCTCAGGAGTGAGCGACGCCCAGGGGCGAGAGAGCCCCGGCCCCGCAAGGGGTTGCAGCAGGGAGTGAACAGTCGGGAAAGTCCGCCGACGTAGCGAGTGCCCGAAAGGGTGTTAAGAGTACCAACACTCGCAGCAGGACGGTTGCAGGTGTCATGCCTGCCACTCCCACAAGGCCAAAGAAAAATCGTGAATAGCCAACACGATGGCCGAGAGAATGTGGTGTAACGGAAGCACAAGAAGGACCCGAAGGTGCAGGTTCGAATCCTGCCATTCTCGCTACCTAAGAAGAGTTCTTTGACGTATTGGAAATTCCGCTGAAATGGCCGGACGGGAGACCGCCGGAACATCAGCGATGAGCAGCAGCCGAAAAAGAAGCAGCTGAGTGAGCCGAAAGGCGAAAGGCACTTTGAAACGGGTCGGCGCTGCGATAAGTAGAGATCCATCCGCGCTTATGCCGATAGAACAGCGGATGGCGGGTTGAGTGTGTCCGCCCGTGAAAAATGGACTGAGTATTAATACAGCTTAAGAACCAAAGCCAGAACGGCAATGACAAGAGATATGCCGGATATAAAGTTGGCGACCAGCGATTGTGTGCGTGCCTTGCGGGCATCCGCCGAAGACGAATCACACATTGATTGAAGAGTCTGATTCTGAGTTTTCAGAGTCCTGACCTGCTCTTCGAGAACGGCAACCTGACGTGTTACGGCGATGTCGGCGTTATAGCGCGCCTCGCGCTCCCGCTCCACGCGCTGTTTCTCATTGATAAAGTCAAGGATATAATGCCTTTCTATGGCACCATAACCGCTGAGGTCGTACTTACTTCTGCATTCTTTCATAATCTCTTTAGCTTTTGTCTGGTCACAGCCAAGATGGGCCATGATGTCAGCCTCGCCCCATTCAATAACGGGCTGCGGCTTCCCGGTTCTTAATTTTCTCATACTTCACTGTTTTTATTTTTGACATCACAAAGATAGTGAAACTCAGGTGATTTTCACCAGAACGGCGTAGCTCAGCAAGGTAGAGCGGTCTGCAAAACAGATGCGTCCGCGGGTCCAGGGCGCCCCCCGGCTCCAAAATATTGTGGGAA
>OGSD01000455.1_pt1 | contig 42679 bp, 47 predicted proteins | sample 1553571 | NCBI WGS metagenome assembly OGSD01 (sample SAMEA2580072, study PRJEB22360) | human gut metagenome | biome: human gut; feature: human-associated habitat; material: faeces | place: Denmark | collected 2008/2010 | reverse complement strand
GGCGCGGAAAAAGACATCGGGGTTGAGCTGGGATTCCAGCTCGTCGAGAGAATAAGGCACGGTCTCGGACGTGCCGTTGTTCAGGCAAAGGAGCGTATTGCGTTCGTCCAAAGCGATGTGGCTGATATCTTTCACCTGCACGGAAATATAGCCGTCGCGGTAAGGCAGAAGAAAACGCTCGCGATAACGGTAATTGCTTTGCCGCATATATTCCAATAGCTGGCGCACCTCTTCGCCGTTTGTCTGCGGGGAACTTGCGCGGCGCACTTTTTCCATGGCGGCGGCAAGCTCGTCGGCCTTGACGGGTTTCAGCAGATAATCGAAACTGTTGTATTTGAAGGCCTGGATGGCATACTCGTCGTAAGCGGTGGTGAAGATGACAGGCGAGGGCACTGCCGTCCGGCGCAGCACGTCGAAACTCAGGCCGTCGGACAGGCGGATGTCAGCGAATATAAGCTCCGGGGCAGGATGTGCCTGTAGCCATTCCACCGCCTCCACAATGCTTGCCAACGGCCCGTCGATGCGGAATGTGCCGTCGATTTCTTCCAACAGCCTTTTCAGCCGGTTGAAGTTCCGTTTTTCATCTTCTATGATCAGGATGTGCATAATCGTCGGGTATAATAGGTAATTTGACTATATATGAATGTTCGCTTTTCTTGATGACAGGCTTTTCCTCGCACAACAGGAAGTAACGCTCGATGATGTTCCGTTGTCCGATACCGGTAGATGACAGGTCGGACGACACGGGGCAAAGGTCGTTTTTCACCACAATGTGGTTTCCTTCCCGAAAGACGTGAATATGCAGCGGTTGGTGTACCGACAAGCGGTTGTGTTTGATGGCGTTTTCTACCAGCAGCTGGAGGTAGACGGGGGGAATCCGGCCGTCTGTCCGCTCCAGTTGTTCATCCACATCGACGCTTATGGCATTCTCGTAGCGCATCCCTATCAAGTAGAGGTAGGAACGCAGGAAATCCAACTCTTCGCTTACCGGCACGGTGTCGCGCTTCAAGTTTTGGATGACGTAACGGTAAACGCTCGACAGATTCTCAAGGAAGCGTTCCGCCAATGTACGGTTTTCCACTATCAGTTCGGACAGAATGCTGAAGTTATTGAACATGAAATGCGGGTCTATCCACCAAACTGGCAAAAGAAATGAATATCACGATGAATGACCGTCTGGAGTTTGCCCATGACGAGAACAATCCCAAAGAATGGTTTCTGCACAAGACCGCCGACAAACAAGGTTTCCCGCTGCAGTTCAACAGGGGAGGAACACGCTTGAGGAATAAGTACATCTGTAAGACCATTTTGGATATAGCGAAAGTCAAGGAGAGCGCGACATTCTTGGTATCGAAAGACCCGGTAAAGACCGAGCTGGGGTCATTTTACAGAATAATACTCTCTTGTCCCATTCTCCCGAAGAACAAGCCCAAACTATAAGCCTGTAACCTCTGTGGTCTGTCCGAAGGGCGAATGCCTTTCGGACAGATTGCAGGGCAACCGATACCTTTTATAGCACGATTATCTCCTTTTTTACCTTCAGGCTGTTTTCCCTGTTATACGTCGGCTTTCCCAACCCCGTAAACAGTTGGAAGTCTGTGCCGTAACAAGTCGTCAAGGAAAGGGACGGGAGGCCGTTCCAAACCGGCGGCAGCCCGGATCGTGCCGTTCCATGCCGGAGCTTCGACCTGTCGAAACAACACGGTATTCCACAGCCCGACCGGTCTTTATGCCGCTGGTTTCGGACTTTCCGCCTCCTGTTCCGTATCTTTCCCTTGTGACCTGCCACGTCAAGGGCAAACAGCGATACTTCTTATCCGCCCCGCGCTTTCATTCCGCCCGGTCGAAATTCAGGCGTGGAGCGGATAAGGAGAATCCCGTTCGTGTTTGCCCCGGCAGACCCTTGCTTGACCCGCCCAAGCCGCATTCTTTTCTATTTCATTTTCTCCTGCATTTATATCCGGCAAGGCCGTACCCCCCTTTTTACCATCATATTTACCGGCCTGTTCCGGTTTCCTCTCCGCCATCGCCGTCCGGTTTTCCAGCTGCAAAGGTCGGCTGCCGCGCTTGATCCGGCGGCTTGAAGTGCATTCCCTGCAAATTCTTCCTTTCTGCGAAAGAGTAATTGGCCGGGAAAACCGCCGTATGAAGCCCTGCCGGCAGTCGTGTACCGCATCTGTAAAATCCCGGAACGGTTCAGGCAGAGAAAAGAACCGAAAAAAGGGTAAAAAACAGATGTTTCACATAAAAGACAAGAGATGGACAAGAAAAACTGTAAAACAGGCAAACGCACAAAACGGCAGGTTGAAAAAATCCTGATGGTTATCGACGTCAAACGGGAAATCATAGATATTCTTCAGATAACCAATCGGCGTTTTATGTACAATCCGCAAACGGGAACTTTAATTTTAGGAGATGAAATGTACGGCAAAAGCATTTGCAGCTCCCATGCTCAAGAGTTCCATGCGTCACAAGCGGAAGGACGCTTCGATGATTATTTGCGTGGGTGGATAGGTGTCTCGAAAAGCTATCCCCACGGTATTGTTCATTTTGCCCCCGCTGTCAGCATGGAACAGTTCGACTGTGGATTTGACGCGTTGCAAATGTTCGCCAGACTTGAAGGTGTAAACGAAGATACTATCGTTCGTGGATTTTGCACTATGCCGGAACAGAGGATGGGGGATTTGCTGCCTTCCTCTCTTTAAGATACCGGCCCGGTCAAAACTGGCTATAAACGGGAATCGTGCCTATGGCAACACCATTGGCGGAGGGCTCGATATCCGTTTATAAATACCGCAACTCCGTTGTCGGCTTCCTTTTATACCTCTCTCTTTCCCTCTGCTCTTATACTTTGGCGAAGCCCTCTTCCTTTTATATCAGTTATAGGTATAATCTCTACGGTCTCCTCTCTGCCGTCGCCGTCCGGTTTTTCAGATGCAAAGGTCGGCTGCCGCGCTTGATCCGGCGGCTTGAAGTGCATTTCTTGCAAATTCTTCCTTCTACGAAGAGTAATTGGCAAGAAAAGCCGTCGCATGAAGCTCTACCGGCAGCCATGTACCGCATCTATAAAATCCCGGAACGGTTCAGGCAGAGAAAGGAACCGAAAGAAGGGAAAAAATAAACAGTTTAGGTAACGCAGGACCAACCACCTTGCCACAAACAATTTTCTATTATGTTACATGTTCACACTATCGGACGCATCGGCAAAGACTGCCAGGTTATTTCAGGAGTACACGGCTCATTCATGGCTATGGACATAGCAGTTGACGATTATTCAAGAGGACAAAACACTACCACTTGGATAAGGGTACGCAGCAACAAGGACAACCATATCCATTTGTCCGAATATCTGACGAAAGGAAGACTCATACTCGTTGACGGTACACTGTCATCTTCCCTGTGGAAAGACAAGAACGGCGAGAGCCAGATACAGCTCTCCATCACGGCAGAAAGCATTGCCTTTATCAATACCGGAAAACGCGAGGATGCGGCAGCCGGCGCGGACAACGATGTAAACGGTGCAGACAGCGTACCCGTTCCTCCCGCCGATTTTCCGCAGGACGAAAAGGAGGATTTGCCCTTCTGATAAGATAATAACTATCTGAAAATAAGCAGATACTAAATATAGTATTTACTAATCATAGTAAAATAGGAAATTAGTAAACCTATTCTTGTTAAAATTAGTAGATACTATATTTTTGTTTTTTAGTTTCGTCCTTTCTTAAGAGTTCATACATCTCAAACATTTTTTCTATCCTTACAGAGTTTTTCAGAAAATGTTAGCCCATTATTTAATAGATTTGTCTTTCTTGCAGTTTATTTAATATTGGTTTTAGAACAATAGACTTAAAATCCACTCATAACTTTAAGAAAATCACGGTATATAAGGTCCTGTTTCATGAAATTTCACTACCTTTGTGCCGGATTGAGGAAACTCTTTCCAAGACATATTAGAAAAGAAAGAAGCGTTATGCTTATCTCGAAGTCGGGAACGTAGGAAATTCAAGACTATTCAGAGGGAAAAGCGTAATTGGTTTCTCACGCTATAGCGTGGGCTGCTATTACCATACTCTGAATAAAGGTTATTCCTACGACCTCCGACTTAGAACGTGGCATTTGCAGTTCCACGCTTCGTGGTTTAATCAAGCAGACTCTACGGGACTGCAAGAGTCTTAATTTATGATGAACAGATATAGCCAGCAAAGTATTTGTATGCTGAAGAATATGTTCGTTAGCAGAAACATTATTAAATGGGTTTTGTTTCTAATCCTTAATTTTTCCCTATGTACGCAATCTTTTGCAGATCATTATCGAGTGACCGCTCCCAACGGTCTTAATGTACGAGCTTCAGCCAATAAAAACGGAAAACTATTAGGACAATTGTCTAAGGATAACGTGATTGATGTTGTATCTATAGAAAACGGATGGGCTAATATCAATTATAATGGCTGGCAGGGTTATGTCAGCGCATCGTATCTGGAAGCCGTAACAGAAACAGACGAAGCGGGTACTTCCACCAAAGAAGAGTCATGGGACTTAACCTCTTGGTTGCTTGATTCCGAAGGAGAATCGGCTTGGTTCACAGCGATAAAGTGGATACTGTTTTTAGGCATAGCCATCTACATTATTAAGATTGTGTTACAATTCTTCGCATTGATGCTGGTTGTAGGTTTGATTGTTGGAGCGATTGGATTGGCAGTAGGTTTTATTCTTGATTGGCTGGGTTGGATAGACTCTGGTACCATGTGGGATATGGCCCAATGGGGATTCAGTATAGGCAACGGGATAGGTCTTATTATGGGTATTCTCGGTTTTAAAGACTTGCATAAGGGAGCGACGGAGTCTTGGAGCGGTTCATCATCAAGCAGTTCAAGTGGTTTGAAAACAGCAAGTTTTACTGATTCTGGAACATTATATCATCTTACACAAGATTCTCCCTATAGCGAGTGTGATTACACCGACCAATTTGGCGGCAAATGGGGACGCGACAGTTCCGGATTTTATCGCAAATAAATGAATAATGTAACGTATTGATAATTAAATAATAAAACTGTATGAAAAAACAAATTATTTTGAGCAGTTTACTATCCGCACTGCTGATTGGCAACTGTTTGGATACACAGGCTGCAAATGAGGCAAGAACTATCAATGATTTGCCTTCGATGGCAAAAGTTTCCCAGAACAAGAGAGAGGTGTCTCCGGAATTTCCCGGTGGTATCACCGCATTGGTACAATTTTTATCAAAGAATCTAAAGTTTCCGACAGTTTGCAAGGAACAGAAAATACAAGGCAAAGTGTTGGTGAAATTTACAGTCAAGAGCGATGGCTCTATCTCAAATATTCGTGTTACCAAGTCTGTAGATCCTTATTTGGATAAGGAAGCTGTCCGCGTAGTGAAGTCCATGCCTCGTTGGATTCCCGGTACACAGGATGGCAAACCGGTAAATGTGGAATACACTCTGCCTATCACGTTTAAACTCTGATGAATCTAAAAACTATAAAACGATATACGTATGAAGCGATTATCTATTTTACTATGCCTCATTGTCTTAGGGGCATTCTTCATGAGTCATGCGACTTTTGCGCAAACAAGTTTTTCCATTCCTCCCAAGAGTTATCCGGTAAATGTGCCGTTCAAATGCGATGCCGGAGTGGATCGTTATTGGCATGTTACCAGCGTTACTTGTACGGGACGCGCTAATGGCGGCTATAAATTTCAGATAAAGGGAGTGGCACAGAAGACAAGCCGCAGTTTGCCCATAGACTTGTTCTACCTGATGCCGGGCAATCGGATAAAAACAGCGGGTACTTATTATTTTCCACGTATCGAGGAGGGAAAAACATTCAGTTTCGAAGTGGTATCGGCATTCTCCGGGTACGCTCCTTCTAAGTTCAACGGTTTTCTTATCTCCAGTGAAGTGTTGCAAAGAACATTACAACAGGAATTGGAAGAGCAAAAAGAAACAGACAAAGATACTCCCGAAAGAAGATTTGGTATGCCAACCACTCCGAAGGAAGATAGACGAGAACCGGCACAATCCAAGGTAAGCCCCAATAAGGTGTACAAAGGCAGCGAGGTGGATAAGGAGCCGGAATACCCCGGTGGAAACCAAGCATTGCTGGCGGATATTGCCCGAAGCATACGTTATCCCATGATCTGCAAACAGCAGAAGATTCAGGGCGATGTGCTTGTTTCCTTTATAGTGGAGAAAGACGGTTCGGTATCTGATGTTACGGCTGTGAAAAAGGTTCATGCCAATCTCAATACCGAAGCCGTAAGAGTGGTCAAGTCCTTAAAGGAATGGACACCCGGAATCAAAGACGGACAGCCTGTACGGGTACAGTCTGCCGTATATGTCACTTTTAGTCTTTAATTTTAACCATATAAAGCAACAGCATAATGAAAAAATTGATATGCCTAAGTTTGATAAGCCTTGTTTGTGGCTTCTTGAGTGTACACGCGTCTATACAAGCAGATGACACAAAACCCTTTGTGGGCAAATGGGAATATTGGGAAGGCAACAGCCAAATTCAGTTGGAAATAGACCTTTACAACACACCGACAGATGGCAGTTACGGTGCTTACAATGTGTTTGAAGGAGGCTATGGGCTTACCTATAGTATTGTAGACGTCTATCACATTGATAATACAGAGGCTTCGGTTGCCGTAGAAAGCAGTATGGGAAAACAAAAAGCGGAGTTCAAGTACAATCCCACCACGAAGGAACTGTCCTTCTTGCCACCCGGTTCAGAGCCGGTAGTGTTTAAGCAGAAAGATAAATGTAACTACGTATTCATCAGTGGAGGAGATAAAATCAATGTCCGTTCCACCCCTGTATCGGGTAGTTCTTTAATGAAAGCCAACCGTGGACAAAGCTTCAGATTCTTGGGGAAAGAAAAGGGATGGTTCAAGGTAGAGCTTTCTGCCCAAGACAAACGTATCGGATATATTTCTCCGAAGTATGCTTTTTACTTGAAAGATAACACCATCCCAGAACATGCTTTTTCAAAAAGTTATGCCAATGCTCTGACATCGTTCACACTGGAAAAGAAAGGAGAACAAGTTTTTATGGTCAAAACGACCATGTATCCTCCACAAGGTGAAAGCATTCCTATGTCAAGCGTGGAGTCGTATGCCGGAAAAATAGAGGGTAACGCACTGGTCTTTACCTATTTTAGTGGAATGCCCACGCAGGACATCAATGAAATGTCGAAAGTAGAGCCTTATGTGGTGTATTACTGGAAAGAGTCGGGAATGTTTATCATGGAGGGCGAGAATTATGCAGCAGATATGTAAAAAGAGCAGCAGCATGAAAAGAATGGTTTACCTTGTCGCTTGCCTGCCTTTTTGGCTGACATCGTGTGAAGAGAAAGTCACCGCCTTGCATTTCAACGAGGCGGAACAGGTATTTGAAATCGGAAAAGAGAGTGAACTGCGTTTCCTGAACGAAACGTTCGAAATCAAGGATAAAAACATGGAAGCACAAACGCTGCTCACCGATGCAGGCAAGGAGATTCCAGCAGATGAAGTGCGGATTAAACTGGTGAAGGACATCGAAATCAGCGGTGAATGGACACCGATTAAATTCCCGGTTAGGGAGTTCGACGGCAACGGACATACCATTACCTTCGACGGAATACGGGTGGTCATTGAAGAGAGCTCCAAAGGAGTATTTGATGTCGGTCTGTTTGAAGAAATGGGTGGTGAAAAAGAAGCTGTGGTCAAGGATCTGACATTGGCAGGTGACATGACCATCGACGCTCAAAAGAGAGAAGACGGTTATAGCCTGCTTGCCGGTTCTCTGGCGGGAGAGTTCAAGAATGGATGTATCGAGAATTGTACCAGCAAGGTGGATATCTCATTCGCTGACAATAAGGGTATCTGTACACTCTGTCTGGGTGGACTTGTCGGAGACCTGGATAGCTACGGCTCCGAAGTGGAAGTGGCTTTGCGTGGCAAGATAATCAATGAGGGCAACCTCACCGTTAATCCGTGCAGTGATGCCTACATAGGTGGAGTCATCGGGAGGGCCACCAATTATGGTAAAATCTTTATCAAAGAGAATGTCTGCGTCGAGAATAAAGGCGATTTGACCGTGCAGTGGAAGGCCGATGCCCAACCTGATCATAGCTACATCGGTGGTGTTGTCGGACTTTTCAAAACCAATGAAACTGATATAGAGCATCTCCATAATTGGGGAAACATCCGCTTGGACACACAGAATACATCTGCTACATTTAATATCGGAGGGGTATGTGGCGAACTGACACCTCACAACTACGAACGAATCTATCCGTTGGATCTGTACAATGCAGGCAACATCGAAATCAAGCATGACCTGCTGGCTGAATTTTCCGCCATCGGAGGAGTAATCGGCAGTTTCGGAGGTTCCTCTTTCCATCAGGTGGTGAATGAAGGCAAAATCATTGTGTCGGGAAAAGGATGCAAATACATCTCCGGATTGCTGGGTTCGGAAAGCTCGATACACGGGAACTGTTATCTGCATTCGTGCTGTGTAGATAAGGTCGGAGCTTATCCCGTCTGGAATATCTCTTATCATCCTGTCACCAAGCAGGTCCCCTGCAAGGAAAATCATCCAACAAATCAAAAATAACGGAACATGAAAGCATTACAGACCATACAAGCTGTCGCTCTTTCTTGCTTGCTGTCGATAGGAGCAGCAAGCTGTGGCAGTGAAGAAAGCAACCAGCCTTATACACCGCTTCAGGTGTATTTTGATCCGGTAAGAGTGGATATGAATGCGGAACATCTGATGCCTTATTTCGTAAACTATCCTACGGATTGGGCAAAGATGGGATTGCGCAACTATCCGAAGCTGGTCACCTACGAATACCACAATGCACAATGGGGTGTGACAAGCACCTCGCAATACGAGTTCTTGCCTAACGGCCGTTTATCCGAACAGCGGCGCACTTCTTTCAATGTGGGTGCAACCGGATTTGATGTCATTTCGTATGAATATAACGGCAATTCCAATCTGACCCAAATCAAATCGGTAGATGACGGACGTTACAAACGCCGGAAAAAAGATGACGGCTTCACATACGACAGTGCAGGTCGGTTGATACGTCGCGACAAGAACGGGCGGGGACATTATGACACAACCACTTTTCTGTATGCCTATCACGGTAATGGGGTATTGCAATCCATCCTGCCCGAAAAAAAGAATGGCACGGTCAATGAATCGGGCGTGACGCTTCATGAGATGCAGTTTGACTCGCTCGCTCACTTGAAGTCTTTTGAAACACCGAAGACCACGAACATGTTCTTGAAAGACATCGACAGTTACAAGACAGGACAATCGGTGACAACCTATGTCTATACAGGCCATCTGTGTACACAAGCCGTAGAGAAGATTCCCGTTGAATTTGACGGGGGGAACGAAACACTGACTTGTACCAGCAGCTTTGCGTATAACTCACACGGAGACTTGGCTACTTGGACGTATAGCGGAGGTGTATATAAAAGTAAAGGCAACAACTGGCGGGTGGATGACATGACGTTTACCGTCTCCTACGATTATGTATATGATGAAAAAGGAAACTGGACACAAGCTACCGTTACATTCCCGGCTAACATCGATGAGATACCTGCATTGCGTACCTACTATAAGGCTTTCAGAGACGGATTTACATCGAATCGGGATCGTTCTTCTGCTGTCAAAGCGGGTGAGACTCCCAGCCTGACAGTTGTCCGCAGCATTGATTACTGGGACGATGAAACGATTGCTTCCATGAAAGCTGCAAAAGAAAACGGTCAACCTGTCCTAATGGGTAGTTTACGCTACAAAGGAACGGATATTTATGGGTTGTCCGGTAAAGTCAAGTCGGTAAACGGCAATGAGGAATCACTCAAATTTGACCAGGCGGGCAATCTGATTGCCATGCAGAACAAGTTCGGAGACGAAGCGGCCTATCAATATGTCACAGCTACTTCCTACAAAGTGGAAGGATGGGGAGATTATGTGGTGAACATCGAATCAAAAGATGGTATGCGGACGGATATTTGTCCGGATGCTGATACCAACACGGAACTTGACCAGACCTATATGTTTGATAAGCGCAATCGTATCATCAGTCATCAGTTTACTTCGCACATGGCATACGTCACTTGGAAATACAGCTATGAAGGTGACAGCAAATACCCGGCCACGATGATACAGGAGCACCCGGAAGAAGGTAACACCACTTATCGCTATACCTATACCAAGTTCGACAAGCACAAGAATTGGATAGAGCGGAAGGTAAGCTACACCACCGAATACGATAAGTATGATGACAATGGGAACTATGTCGGCGATGAATATACTGCTCCAGAAGAATATACAGAGAAACGAACCATCGAGTATTGGTAAATTTGTAAAATCTCTATTGATTTACTTTCTGACCCTTTCTCATTTGAAATTTGCTGATAAATAAACCAAGCCTTATTAGACAAGAGAATCTATTGCTACAATAATTGCTATGGATTCTCTTGTTTTTTTGTACTCATCTGTAAAGTGTACTCGAAGGATTTTTTCTGAAGAATACACTTAATTCTTGCATTTAAAAAGTACTGTAGTACAGAGCAAATCTGCCTTACTGTATAGTATATACTATATTTAGTATAATAGTAAATACTATAATACTAATATACTAAAATTATATATTGTAGTAAATTAGTATATACTAAAATTAGTAATTACTAAAAATAGTATTATCTTTGTATTGAAATTAAAGGCAATATGTTATGACAAAAATAATTGCGGTTCTAAACCATAAAGGCGGGGTCGGAAAGACGACCACCACCATCAATCTGGCTGCGGCCTTGCAGCAGAAGAAAAAGCGCGTGCTGGCTATCGACATGGATGGTCAGGCAAATCTCACGGAATCCTTCGGCCTCTCCATTGAGGAGGAACAGACCGTGTACGGGGCGATGAAAGGCAAATACCCCTTGCCGTTAGTTGAAACGGCAGGAGGTGTTACCGTCGTACCGTCCTGTCTCGATCTCTCGGCTGCCGAGGCCGAACTCATCAACGAGCCGGGACGGGAACTGATATTGAGCGGGCTAATAGCCAAATCGCTCGATCACCGGAAATTCGATTATATCCTTATCGACTGTCCACCCTCGCTGGGATTGCTTACACTGAACGCCCTTACTGCGGCAGACTACCTGATTATCCCGGTACAGGCACAGTTCCTCGCCATGCGCGGCATGGCCAAAATCATGAACGTGATTGCCACCGTCCAGGAACGCTTGAACCCGAAACTCGCCATTGGCGGTATCGTCATTACGCAGTTTGACAAACGCAAGACGCTGAACAAGAGCGTGGCCGAACTCGTCAAGGATTCATTCTGCGACAAGGTGTTCAAGACCGTTATACGGGACAATGTATCTTTGGCCGAAGCGCCCATAAAGGGCAAGAACATCTTCGAGTACAGCAAGAACAGCAACGGGGCTAAGGACTACATGGCTCTGGCGCAAGAGGTACTGAAATTAAAATAACCCCGATATGAGCAAGAGCGATTTACTGAAAGACAGTATGAAGGGCGGACTGGACGGGTTGCTGTCGTCCACGAAAAAATCTACCGGCGGAAAACAGCCGGGAGCAGCCCCCACGGAGAAAGAAACGGCGGTTCATTGCAACTTCGTCATCAACAAAAGCATTCATACCCGTATGAAATTCCTCGCCATCAAGAAGAACATGTCGCTGAAAGACATCGTGAACGAGGCAATGAAAGAATACCTGGAAAAGAACGAACAGTAAACAGGCATGGCTGCCGCATCTGCCCACCCCGGAGACGGTAGCCATGCGTCCTTTTTTATCCGCCCGCTGTTTTCCATAGGGCGCATTCCACCTTTATAGTCTTACCATCTTTTTCTTTTTACCTGCCCGCAAGTACAGGCACATTGCCCGTTTTATCCCTATTCTAACCCTGACGGGCATATCCCTTTTTTACCGATTCCTTTACCGCTGTCCCGGCTTCATTCTCTGCCGTCACCGTTGTGTTTTATCAGATGCAAAGGTCCGCTGTCGCGCTTGATACGGCGGCTTGAAGTGCATTTCCTGCAAATTCTTCCTTTCTACGAAAGAGTAATTGGCAGGAAAAGCCGTCGTATGAAGCTGTACCGACAGCCGTGTACCGCATCCGTAAAACCTCAAAGCGGTTCAGGCAGAGAAAGGAACCGAAAGGAGGGAAAGAAAAAACAACGTAAAATTGACAGCGATATGGATAAAATCAAATTGGTAGTTTATAACGAGTACGCACTGGGTTATATCATGCCCGAACAACCCGACAAAGTTTGTACGTTGGTGGATAGGATAACGCTCGGCGCACCGTTTCGGACAATGAATGAACCCTATTTCATCGGGAAAAGAGATACCGTCAGACTGGCGGGCAGAAAGGACTTTGACACTTTTCGGGTAGTGTTCGACGGGTACGACAATCCGCAGGAGTACGAGTTTGACACCGCACAATAAAGACAATAGTAATCAAACAATCTAATGTAATAACAAATTAAAATTTATGAATTATGGAAACAGCAAACATTCAATCAGTAGTAGAGAACAACATCGTATCGGTTGCATTGATGAATATTCAGCCGAGCAGTTATAACCCACGCAAGCACTTTGACGAGGTGAGCCTTGCCAAACTGGCCGAGAGTATTCGTCAGCAGGGAGTGTTGCAACCTATCGGCGTGCGCCCCATTGCGGACACCGACCGCTTCGAGATTGTTTTCGGAGAGCGCAGGTATCGTGCCGCCCTTATGGCAGAACTGACCGAGATTTCAGCCGTCATCTTGCATGTTTCGGACGAGACCGCCGCCGAAATGGCCGTGACGGAGAATCTGCAGCGCAAGGACGTTACCCCCATAGAGGAAGCCAACGCCTACCAAAAACTTATGGAGAGCGGTCGCTATGATGTGCAGTCATTGGCCGAGCAGTTCGGCAAGAACGAGAACTATATCCGTACCCGTCTGAAATTCGTCTCACTGATACCCGAAATAGCCGAACTTTTGGAAAAGGACGAAATTACAATCAGCGTGGCGAGTGAGATTTGCCGATACGGTACGGATATTCAAAAAGAGGTGTACTACAAACATTTGAAAGACAGCGACAGCATGTTGTACGACTGTTGGCGAGGACTGAAAGCCGCCGAGGTGGCAAAGTTTATCGAACGGGATTTCACGACAGACCTTAGCCGTTACGCATTCGACAAGACCTTGTGCGCCTCATGCCCCCACAATACCAACAACATGATGTTGTTCTGCGAGGGTGGTTGCGGAAATTGCGCCAACCGGAGTTGTCTGGCCGAAATGAACGCTTCCTATCTCGTGGAGAAAGCCGTGCAGTTCGTGGAACAATACCCCTCCGTATCGCTATGCTACCAAGATTTCAACAACAACATGATTGCGGTGGAACGCCTTACCGCTATGGGGTACGAGGTCGAGCACCTAAATACCTATGCCACGCCATACCCCGAAACGCCGGTAGCTCCCGAAAAGGAAGAATACGACACTATCGAGGAATACGAGGAGGCATACAAGGAGTACGAGCAGGATTTCAGCAACTATATGGAAAAATGCAAGTCAATCCATGAACGAATTGACACGGGCGAACTCACGTTTTATATTAGTATCGGACAGAAAGAAATTACGCTGTGTTATATGGCAAGTGCTGCCGCCAATGCGGACATGGCTACCGAAAAACAACTCTCCCCGGTGGAAAAACTGGAGAAGCAGGACAAACGTAACAAGGAAATAGCCGTCGAGAAAACCGTTGCAGACGCTAAGAAACAGATTTTGGACGTCGATATGTCCGAAAGCAAATTCACGCAGGACGAGGAAAAGATGATATATTTCTTCCTGCTGTCGTCTCTCCGCAGGGAACACTTCGGGGTATTCGGTATCGGGGAGAAAAAAGCTACCAACACCTTGAGGACGAAGAAAAGATGAACATCATCGCCAACCTAACGGCCAAGCAGAAAGCCGTTATCCGCAGGGATTTCTTGATAGACAACTTCAAAGGCGCATACGGCAATAACGCTACTGCCACCCTCTTGCTCGATTTTGCCCGTAAGCACATGCCCGACACGCTCGCCGAAATTGAAAGTGGATATAATGAGGTGTATGAGAAACGCCATAAACGTATCGAGGAACGCAAAGCCGCCTTGTTGGCAAAGGAACGGCAGACAAAGCCCGAAGAAACCGCCGAGGCGGAAAATACACAACCCACGGCAGAGGTACAACCCGAAGAACATACGCAAACCGAAGAGGTTGCTGCTTGACCATAATTCAATAGCAGGACGGAGAAATCCGCCCTGCTGGTTTCTAAAAAGAGGTAATGATGAAATGTAAGGACTGCAAACATTACAACGGTGCAACAATGCCCGGAGCAGGATTGTGCAATGCGACACAGGCACGTACCTTTGCCACGACGGTTTGTTTCAACGGATTGTTTTCTCCGAAGAAACGGAAAGACAAGCCGGATAGCAAGGCCGGAAAAAAATAGCGCAACGCTACAGGGAGATAGCCGCAGGAGTGGCTGTCTTTTTTAGCACTGCCGCCGGCAGATCTCCCTTTTTACCCCTTCGTTTTCCTTTTGTATGGAAATCCCTTCGCCGACGGCTCTGCCCGTCGGGACATGCTTTTTCCGGTGCAAAGGTATTGCCTTGGAGGAACATTCAAGTACCGCTACGCTATTTGAACACAATTTTTCAGCAGCTTTCCCGATTTTCAATCGTCCATATTTCGCGGACGCTCAATACCGCAACTATAAAATTCTGCCCAAATTCCTTGCCTGTTTCTCCCTGAAAGGCAATCTTTGATGCACGTAAAAATCAAATCCCGACGGGAGAAGCCTGAAGGCTTCCGAAAGGAGGGAAAAAATAAACAGATTGTTCAACTGATTAATGTTAAAATTTTATGGAAATTCAATTTGCTATCGTGCGTTCCGAAAACAGAGAGTATTTGTGCTACAAAGCAGGTGAAGCGTATGTAGATGCCAGTAACCCTATGATTGCTTTTGCCGCAGGTGAAGATGAATTTGAAATCGTAGAGCCGGACAGCTCTTTCAGGCAGAAAGAATACGAGTTCAGAGGCGAACAGTATTACCTCGTACCAGAGTTTTACCGCAATGGTTGGTTGGCTCTCACCTTGGTAATGGTGGAAGATGAAGACGAATATATCGTGCTTTCCGTTAATTTGGAGGAAATGGACGCACTCGGTCTGCCGGACCGTACATTTATCGACGTCAATCATTACCCCGAAGCAATGGAGTTCTTGGTGAAAAACGGACTGGCGACCGATTCCGAGTATAAGCGCAGGAGCGGCTTCGTGGAATACCCTATGGCTATGTTGAACCTGCCGCTTCTTTATCAGCATAACCCGCAAATTTTCCAAAAAGCGAACATCGAGCTATTCGGAGAAGAATGTTTTTGAAAAAGGATTGTTCCACGAATAGAAAAGCATCGGGTTCCGAAAATTGAATGTACAAGATAGCGTACCGATAATACAGTCAGTGCGCTGTCTCCTTTGTCTTTATCGCCCGCCTTCGTCCTTTTATAGTCAGCCTCCCGGATACCCCGCCACCGCCCATTTCCTCTTATAATTGCATTCTTTCCCTTTTGTAGCGGTATGAACCGCCTGTTCTTCCCATCCGACTTTTCCGGCCCTCACCGCACGGGTTTTATCCGATGCGAAAGTCGGACGTCGCGCTTGATTCGCCGGCTTGAAGTGCACTTCTTGCAAATTCTTCCTTCCCAAGTGAAGCGTAATTGGCAAGAAGAGCCGTCGTATGAAGCCGTGCCGACGACCGTGCATTGCATCTGTAAAACCTCGAAGCGATTCCGAAGGAAAGGAATCGAAAAAAGGAAAATAAATAATCAATAACTCACAAGACAATGGGAAAATACGATTTTATCAAGACCGGGAATCTGCTTTATTGGCATGACCCGGACAACGGTTTGTCCGACGGGGCTTACCGAGTGATTTCTGCACCGGAAAACATGGAAGACGACAGCATTATTCTGATTTCGTCCGGTACTTCGGAAGCGGAGGTTTTGCCTTCGGAATTATCACCGATAAGTACGGGCAGAAGTCACAAAGAGGATTTTTTGCGCTGGAAAGCGGAACGTGAAGCCGAAGGCATGGAGTTTTACAATCGCCTTTCCGAAGTCATGGATACGGAGGACGATTTGGCTGTAGGCGACATAGTGGCATTTACAAACGATTATGGAGTAGTATTCGGCCCCCAAGAGGTATTAGCTTTCAGGAAGCCTTGGAACGGTGACAGATGTGTGTATCTTGACAGCGACGCCTATTGGTTTCCCGACCGTCCCGACCAGTTGACCCTCCTAAGCAAGAAAGGGGCGGAATGACAATGACAAGAGAGTGTGTCAAAACTCAATTTTTGAAGCTATGAACTTAGAATTTGAAATTTGAGTACCCTCAAAGGCTAAAAAAGGGTCGTATCATTACTCAATACAGAGCTTAATACGACCGTTTTAAAATGTCATAGTTACAATCTATAACTTTTCGGAGGGGACATTTTAGTTTTGACACACCCCCTCATTTCCCCTACATGAAATCCCACGCTCTATTTTAATCGGTCTGCCCGGTTGTCGCTCACGCACTCTATTCGTGCGGCGATTTCCTTTTCTATCGTTCCTATCCATTCCTCTCCGACACCGGCCTCCCGGCCGTATTCCGGGTAATGCGAGACGATACCTATGGCCTTTTCTATGAACGGCTCTGCGGCCTTTATACCATACCGGCGGGCTACTTCCAGCAAATCCTCCGCAGTAATGCCCTCCGTCTTGTTGTTGATTGTCATGCTGTGGCGGTTGACGTAATACGGTGCGTCCGGATCGACCGAGAACGTGTAGTCATAGGTCGGAGCAACGTGCCAATGCCCGTCGTCGTCCATCAGGAAGCTGAAATTCTTGTTATGGTCATCGACGTTCCCGCCCAGAACGTTCAGCACCATCGAGCGGAACAGTTGCCGGAGTTCCCCCGGCGGCACGCCGATACGGCAAGCTGCCTCGAACAGTGCTTCGTAAGAATCCGCCGAGGGGTTCATGGCAGCCAATGTCTGGATATGCACCTTCTTGCCGTTCTGGCGGTCGAAACGCTCGGTCAGGAAGTGCGCTGTCTGCTCGCCATCAAGCAGGCGGCTCGGCATCATCTGAAGCTCGGCATCCACAGCCATCAGGTAATAGCTGTATTCTATCCGTGTCGTCGGCATCTTCTGGTGTTCGTCGAACTTGACGATCATCGGCGTGTAGCCCGGATAAGGGGTCGCCACCTGTCCGGAGTAACATTGTCCCTCCTCGAAATTGACGTTGACCACTGCCTTGGGCCGTCGCCCTCCTGCGGACGTACCCACCTTGAACAGGCTTTCGACCATCAGGTTGCCCGATACCGGGACGTTGAACCGTCCGGCTTCCTCGAAAGCCTGCCGGGCCAGTTGGTAGAGATCGGCGATCTCGACCTTGAACGGTGTCTCCAGTTCCTCGGCAGTGGGCGGGACGAACTCCAATGCCCCCATGCCACGCCGTCCGATATAGGCGAGACGGTCGAGGGCGGACAAGTCCCTCATACGGATATGATGCACTTTGGCCCATTCGTTGAACACGGTGTTTCCCCAATGGTCGGGCAGTGAATCGGCTATGAACGACGGCAGGCCGCCGAAAAGCCGCTCTTCATCGGGATAGACCGGCAGGCCGCGCTGTGCGGCAACCCCTTTTACCGGCGCACGGAGCGGGGCGATATCATAGCCGTTGCGGACATAATCGCTGTCGAAGTAGAAACAGGCTTTGCTGCGGTGTCCTTCCCGGTTGGCGACAAGCGTGCCGACCTTTTTATCCCATAGGATTACATCGAGACTTTCTATCATTTCTTGCCCCTCCTAACTCGTTTAGGTATCAGTTTCTCAATTTCCCGAAGTGCCATCGGCGGCATGGGCAGTTCCGGCAGGATTTCCGCGAGCCGCTGTTCCTGACCGAGCGCACGCAGCAGGGAGATGAAATTGGCCAAGGTTAGGTTACGGCTGACCCCTTGTTCAAAATGGCTGATTGTCGTCTGGCTCACGCCCGACTGTTCGGCCAGCTCCTTCTGGCTCATGCGAGCTGCCAGACGGTACTCCTTGACACGCAACGCCAGAAGCATCAGCATATCGCTGTTTGTGGTATAGTTCGTTGCTCCCATAATATCAATATATCACTATTTATATGCAAATATAGCAACAATTATCCATATATAGATATATAATTTTCTTTTTTAGTTTCCAGCCGTCCTTTTCTACCACTTTCAGGTCTCCGTATTCTCTTCCGTCTGGCTTTCCTGTCCGTCACCGCATCGGTTTTTATCGGTGCAAATATGGGCTGTCGCGCCTGATTCCGTCGTTTTGAATTGCATTTCTTGCAAATTCTTCCTTCTACGAAGCGTAATTGGCAAGAAAAAACGTCGGAAAGGGCTTTTTCGCCAGCCCCGGAAAGCACCATAAAACCCGAAGCGGCTCCGGTAACAAGGAAGCCGAGCAGAGGGAAAGAAAAACAATCATTAAAAATTCAACAAATGAAGACATTAGAAGAATTATTGCAAGAACTGGGGTGTGAAGGTAACGCATTCGACAGCACCGGAGAATTTACAAAAGCGGGAGAAAAGGCGTATGACCGCTTGGAGCATTTGCTGTATGACATAGAAAGGCTTACAGGCAAAGAGGTGACACCCATAATTAGGGAACTTGACAAAATATGCAACGAGAACTATTAAAATTCAAGAATATGGACATTAAAGAAAGCAAAGAATATCGCCTCGCCAAAGACTGGGAAATGGCGGTAAACAGTTTCAGTTTCAACCCCGAACGGTTCGCAGCGGCAATCCCCGACATGCACCCCACGCTTCAGCAAAGCCTGTATCGCCTGATTAAGGCGTGTATCAAGGTCATGGCGGACGAAACGCGGCACTATGACGAACGAAACCAAGCCTCGCACGAGGAAGCGAAGTGCATCATGGAGTACCTCAATGAACACGGACGTAATATACCATTAAAATAAGGAGGATAATATGAAAACAAATGAAATTCAATTTGGCGGCAAGAGCTATGTATGCCGTATTGTGGAAGCCAACGATGGCGAAGAACTGCTGATTGCCCCGACCACCCTGCTGGATGCTCTGCAGCCCGGTAGTTTCAATGACGAAAACGAAGGTTTCGCCAGTAAAGAAGCCGAAAGCATTTATGACGAAGTTTTCTTCTTTACCGATGAGAGAACCTTTCAACTGCCCGAAAACGAGCTGGTAGCCGAACTCAAAAAGGATAACCCGGACTGGTTCGAGTGAATCATGGAATAATAATTTATAAACTTACAAACTTAGAGTTATGGAAAAAGAATATGTAATGCAGGTTGCACAGATCATTAAGGAACAGTTAGTAGCGTTAACCCCCATGACCGTCCTCATGTCATGGAGTATCGAAGAATTTGCCGCCACTCTATACAGGGATTTGCCGGCACTCCGAATCAAGGTAAACGGACGACTGCACGCGGGATATGTCATCGTCGTGCTCAATGGTTCGGACTATTACGAGGTTTATCTTGTGAAGGGAATGGACGTGGAATGTGTGAACAACGAGGTTTGTTTCGATGAACTGGGCGGTGTCATCGACAGGGCTATCGAAAGCGGTACGGACAAAGCCAAGTATGATAAATTCTGTGAACAGGAGCGACAGAATTTATATGTAACTGTTGTCACTGTCTGATTCCTCTTTTTGGGGGACGAGAGCCGTGCCTTGTCGGTAAACGAACAGGGTACGGCTTTTCTGTATATAATGCAGAAAAGAATAAAAATCTGCCGTTTGTAAATGATTTCAGTCGTTCATAAAACGGATTGTCTGTGACTGCCTGCTCCCTTTATATTTGCGATGCAGGTTCACAAAGTAATAACGGGGGCATTACTCCGGCTATGCCTTCGACCTGATTCCCGTAAACGGCAATATGATGGAATTCAAGAGTTTCTGTCGTGGTTTTCTTAGAGTAAGAGAGTTTGACCAGTTGATTTCCGAGAAAGAAAACAGTCAGGGAGTACCGTCGTGGATGCACATCGGGTATAAGAACTCGGAGGGTAAACAACGCAAGCAGCTGCTGTCTATGATAGGCGGCAAATATTATCCCATGACTTGATTTGACTCGTTTCAGGTAATCACCATCGGTCAGAGTGCAAGCGTCGGGTTCGTGCACCCTCCCTCTATACATTTTAATGCCGTTATTATCAATTCAACAGCAACAAACGACCGGTGTCTCCTGTATTTTTCCTATATTTGTTTCCGATTTACAGTCAGATATGGAACAATTAGCAAATTCAATACAAAGCATATCCTTTGAGCAGTTGGCTCAAAAGATTATAACCGTCGATGATTCAATGCGTGGGGTGGCGGTTAAAACCATCAATCAGGCAACCACGTTACGCAATTGGATAATCGGATGTTATATTGTTGAATACGAACAAAATGGCAGCGACCGGGCCAAGTACGGGGACAATCTGCTGAAAAGTCTGGAAAAACGTATCGGGCAAAAGGGCCTGAATGTCACCCTTTTCCAACTTTCACGATTGTTTTATAGAGATTATCCGCATATCGGTACACTGGTTTCCGCAAATCATGCGACGGCGTTGCATAAATTGCCGTTATCAGAAATTTATGCGACAGTGTCGCACAAATTGCCGGAAATTGACTCTTTCGCTGTTAATAAGAAAAATGCAGGCAAGCTTTCTGAACAGTTCAATACACCCCCTGAGAATTTGGTTTCTGCACTTTCCTTTTCGCATATCAGGGAGTTGCTTACGATAGAAGACCCGTTGGTACGTTTTTTCTATGAAACGGAATGTATTCGGGGAACATGGAGTGTGCGTGAATTACGCCGTCAGATTGTTTCCAACCTTCACATTCGCATCGGACTGTCGGAGGATAAGATGAAAGCGATGATGCTTGCAGACAGCAAGGCAGAGCGACACACCCCGCTTTTGCAGATACGCGACCCCTATACGTTTGAGTTTCTCGGTCTCCAAGCCAAAGATGTCGTTACGGAAAGCGATATTGAAGAAGCCCTGCTCGGACACTTGCAGGAGTTCTTGCTGGAACTTGGGAAAGGCTTCTGTTTCGAGGCGCGTCAGAAACGCATCATCATAGACGGAGAATATTATTTTGCGGATCTCGTTTTCTACAACCGGTTGCTTCATTGCAATGTCATTGTGGAATTAAAAAATGACGAGTTCCGCCATGAACACATAGGACAGCTGAATGCCTATGTCAGCTATTATGCCGAGAATGAAATGCAGCCGGGCGACAATCCTCCGGTCGGTATTTTGCTTTGTACACACAAAGGAAAGAAGATGGTGGAATACGCCCTTGGCAGTATGGATAATCATCTTTTTGTTTCGACATACCAGTTACAGTTGCCAAACCGTCAGCAATTAGAACAGTTCTTGATGGACGAATGTCGGGAACAGTCCTCGGAAGTGTGAAAAATAGATAGGAAACACCGAAACGCCTGCAATAATCACGGAATCATTGCAGGCGTTTTGCTTCTTTCCATAACGGAAGCCGACTTTCTATTTCGCACCCCTTTTGTTCAGCACGTCCTTTATCATTTCTTTCACCTCTATTCCCACATTCACGAAATTCCGGTAAAGAATGCGTTCCCGTTCCTCCCTCGACTTGAACGTGTAGAACTTCGGCAGTGGTACATACGCAGCTTCCTCCTTCTTGATTTCCTTCATGTCGAAATCCGTTTTGCAGAAGAACTTCGAGGTCTTGAACTCCTCCGATTCCTGTACGTTCATCGAACCTCCTATACCGGTTTTTGTTTGGATGAAGTCCCGTGCCGTCTGACCGCATATCCAGCCCGTCGGCATATCCGAGATTTTCGAGGCGGGTACGAGGCTGTCCATGTTTTCATTCAGGTTGATGGAAGTTTTGTCCCGGTCTATCGTGACACCCTTTTTGATTTGCACCACCTTGCCGAATATGTCGCTTGACAGCCATTCCAGCGTCTCCTTGGCACGGGCTGAACCGCTCACCACATTGCCCACCGTCGTGATGATTTTTTGCATACCCACCTTTCCGTAATCCGCTTCGAGCTGCGGCAGCTCTTGGAAACCGAGCGTCACGCTCACCTTGTTGCTTCGTGCCGTACCGATCAGGCGGTCTATCTTGTGGAAATAAAGTGTCGGCAGCTCGTCCACGATAATGCTCACGGGGATGTTCTTGCCCTGCCCGGTATTTACGCGGGTAACGAGACGGTTCAAAATAAGGGCGTTCAGTGCCCCGATAATGCTCTCCATCTCCGGGTCGTTCGCTATCAGCAGGTAACTCGGATTCTTCGGGTCGCTCACCTTCAGGTCGAAGTCGTCGCCGTCACGATGGAATATCCAGTAACTCTCTTTGGTCGCCAAGCGCGAGGTATAGACACGCAGCGTACCTATCATACCTTCCAGCTGCTCCATTGCCTTGTTTTTGAAAGCCGTCTGGAACGGACCGAGCAATGGGGCTACCTCGTTGTCGGTCTCCAGTACCTCGAAAATGGTTTGGTAACTCTCATTCAGGAACGACAGGATATGCGGCATGTCCGAGTATTTTCCCAGCCAGTAGGCAGGTTCAACGATTTCTCCGCCCTCTTTGTCCCGCACCACACCCGTTGGCTTCCAGAATTTCGTTTCAGGGTCTTGCCGTTTCTCTGCGTACAGTTTGTTTCCTTTGACATCATAAGGCTCGCGCTCGTAGTTCACGAAGAAATAGATGCAGGCGGCGAGGAAGTTCACAGCCGAGGTCTGGAAGAACTGGTCGCTGCCACCGCCTCCCTCTTTCTTGCCTTTTTGCAGGCTCTCCAACAGCGTCTCCGCCGTCTCGCTGGCCGCAGCGAGGTTGTTGATGTATTTCGCCTGAATGGGATTTACCCGGCGGCTGTACTCCACGTCCACGAAATTAATCATGTTGAACTGGCAGCCTTGGGGCAGCTTGCCGAGTTTCTGGTTTTTCTTGTAGTGGTAGTACAGCTTCGTAGCCAGAGTCGGGAACTTATAGTCATAGACCACCATTGCGAATCCCTTGGCCGAGTGCTGCCGGATAAACGGCTCGATGATACTGAATGTCTTACCCGACCCCGGTGTTCCGACTACCCACGTTCCACGGAAACAGTTGGTTATGTTGGTCCAGCCTTTACGAAATTTGCCCTTGTAGTAATACCGCATAGGGATATTCACGCTGTACGGGGTCTCTATCAGTTCCTCGCACTGCTCGAAACTCTCGTTCTCGAAGTTGAAGCGGTCCTTCATCAGTCCCTCCTTGAGGAACTTGGAGATGTTGTCCAGTGCGACATGCACGAGGATAACCCCCACGAGGGAAGTTGTCATATAGAAGATAATATTCAGCGGCAGCGTATAAAGTCGTGCCTCCATCGGATAACCGAACAGCCATACGGACAGCACTAACAGAACAAAACCGCTTATGAGTGGGTACAAGACCTGCCGCCGGGCGTTGAACTCCAAATGTTTCTTGGCTCTGGTGCCTATACATGTAATGCAGATGAGTAGCACCGTGGCGACCTTACTGTACACGAGGTTTCCGTCGTTATAGATGGTCCACTGCTTGATACGTCCGTGAATGTCGCAGAGTATGCCGCCCCAGTGGTCCAGCATAGCCGGGTCGATGGCATACTCGAAAAACTCCATCAGTACGGAGACATATACCACCGCACGGAATATCCGGTAAAATCCCTGTAATTCCTTGCTCTCTTCCATTGCTATGTCAATTCTTTTTAATGCCCCAGAGAACATGGATATGAGGCCATTGCATACGGTTATCAGCAGTAAGCTGGCAGACATGGGAAACTGCATATAGAGGTTTAAGCCTTAAAGCGTCATATATTGCAGAAGCCCGTACTTCCGCTGTAAACTTCTCAAGGAAAATCCGGACAGCATCGTTAGAGCCACAAGTCATGAAATCAATGAAACCTTCAATCAATTCTTCATTGACATAGTAGAGCTGCCCTTGGAAAATATCATGGTAACGGCTGATACGGCCGTTCCATTCCGTCCGGATTTCTTCCCTGCGGTTCTTTGCGGAAGGAAACCTCTCGTAGCAGTCTATTCCATCATCGAGGAATATGTAATTACCGGAAACGTCCTCTTGCTTAGGACATTTGCATCTCAACAGATACCCGAAAAATCCTTTGTCCGGATGTACTATATCCACATATTGTGGTGCATTGAAATCTTTAATTCCGTTCATAATCATAAATTCAGTTGTTGATGGTTATAATGGGACGCACTTTATGCGCCTGCGTCTTGGGCGTTTCCTGCATGGCTCCGCTGGCTGTCGAGTAGAGCCATGCTTTGACCGTCTGCTGTCCTTCCACCTCCGTCGATGTCCAGTACCAGCACTCGTCGGCTTCGGTCGGAAGCGGGTCTCCGCCGCATTTCTCGATGACCGGATTGATAATGCCACGTGCCGCATACAGCAGGCGCATCTGAGCCACCGAGGGAACATAGGCGCTCTGCCCGTATTTCCACAGGGCAAAAACGGCTTCAGCCATCGGTGAGGCTGTCTCTTCTGTTTCATACAAGGCGAACGTGTTCTCATTCCCGTCGTATGCCGTGATGTCTGCTGACGTACCCTGCTCGACACCAAGGCTGTCGGCAAAAGCTTTCGGCGTCATATCCCACAGATAGACGGCATAGCCGTTTCCTTCCGTTTCCCCGTCGGAGCCGATATGGAAGACGACGGCAATCGCCTGTTCCTTGGATTGTTCGTACTCACTGTACGGTATTACTGTCCCGTCCACACAGAGGACGTGTACGGGATATTTTGTTTCTTCGGATTCTTCTATATGTGCGTCGCAGGCAGCCAACGCCCCGGTTATGAGGAGAACCGGCACTACCTGGCACGTTTTTCTGATAATGTTCTGTTTCATCTTTCCCTTATTTTATAGGTAGTTTAATACCGAGGGCAACCCCTGTACGCAGCACGTCGGCCCCCTTTATCATTACGTCTCCCTTGACTTGCCAGTATAGCGTCCAGCCCGCCCGCAACACATAGTTGTGCTCGTAGCCGAAATGCAGTCCTGCAAGGAACTTCTTCGTGTCGCTTCCGCCCGAAGCCCCGATTCGGAGGCTTCCGTAATGGTTGCGTCCCCTCGTGACGCAGGGTTTGTAAGCCACGCCGAAGCTGTAGGTGCGGTAGTTCCGCCAGAAAGATTTCGGGCATACATGCTTGCAGGATTCGCACTCTGCCCAGTGCAGGTAGCCGTTGGCAAAGAACTCCCACGCATGGCGGTAGTTCATCTCGTGTTCGTAGGCCAGCGTCACGTCCAGCCCGTTCTTGTACAGCAGCCCCGCACCGAGTGAGAGGCGGCCGCTGCCTCGCTGTGCATACGCTCCTACGGCGAGGCACATGCAGGCAATCGTCAGGATAATCGTCTTTTTCATCGTCATTCCTCCTCCAGCAATGCCGCGCTGAACGAATCGGCTGACAGCACGTCCTCATAGTCGATATTCAGGCTGATGTTACGCCCGCTGATTTGTTTCTCCGTCATCTCGATGGTCAGCACCTTGTCGTTCGGGAACGTCATTTTCTTGACCACGACCACATTCCGGTAGCCGTGCCGGAACGTCTTGCCCGCCTCCAGCACCAGTGCCGGGGTCAGTTCGATGACCTGTGCGTTGGTCGCCTTGGTCAGTTTCTTGTCTGCCAGCTTCACCCGTATCTCGTCGATGTCGAAGCGGATGTTCGTCCGGTTCTCTATCGAGAAGTCGATGAAGAAATACTCACCCACGGAGTAGATGTTGTTCAGCCGCATGGTCATGCGATGTGCCTTGGTGGCGACGTTGCGGATCTTCGCGGGCGAGTTCCAGATACGCCGGGCGAAGCGTGTCATATCCACGGTGGACATCGAGACCGCCGGGTTGTGATAGGCGTTCCGTTCCTGCAACTGGATTTCCTTGTCAGTTACCGCCTCCCGCACCCGTGTGGTGTAGAGCAGCGCATACTGCGTGCGGTAGCGTTCCGTTACGATAGTCACGATGGCCAGCACCTCGCCGTCCTCGTGTCCGCCCTCTTTCGGTTTCAGGCGGACGATATTGTCTATCGGTTGGTCGCCGACAACCTTATCTGTGGAGATGTCCACGAAGCGTACCGGTTCCGAGGCCGTGATGACCGTCGTTACCTGTTCATTTACCGTAAGTTGTTCCATCTCCTCGTAGGTTCGTTGTGCCTGTACATTCGGCGTTCCCAGCAGCCCTGCCGCCAGAAGAAATGCCGTTACGATTCCTTTTTTGTCCATGTCATTGATTTATTGATTTTGTTTTTCTTCCCTTATCTCTTTTTCCTCTTGTACCTTGTTCCTGCATTCCAGTTCCTCCTGAATCCGCCGCTCGGCAATCTCGCAGTACGCCTGTTCGATTTCAAATCCGATGTAGTGCCGTCCCGTGCGGATAGCGGCCACGGCGGTTGTGCCTGACCCGATACAGTTATCCAGTACAACATCGCCTTCGTCGGTGTAGGTCCGTATCAGGTACTCCATCAACGCCACGGGCTTTTGTGTCGGGTGGTAGAACGCGCCTTTCTTGTGTTCCTTCGGCATGAAGATGACCGAGGTCGGATATTTGTCATCGGCTATGCGTACCGGTGAGAGTTTCATCGTTCCGTAACAACGGTTGGTAAATCCCTCCGTTTTACGCCTCCCGTGATTTCTCCGTTCCGGAGGACACGGTGTCATCTGCGGATGATAGGCCGGCTGTTTTTTATAGAATACCAGAATATCCTCGTGCTGCCGGAACGGCATACGTTTGGCATTGAGATGTCCCGTCACCCGATCTTTCTGCCACACGAGGTTGTACCGCCATAGCCGGGGTTGCGACAGCATGAGCCATGCGGAGAAAAGCCCCTGCCCGAACAGGATAATGGGGCTGTCCGGCTTGGTAATCCGCCGGTATTGCTCCCACAAGGCTGCTAACGGTATCTGGCGGTCCCAGTTCACCGACGGATTGCTGCGATTTAACACCCCGTAAGGTAGGTCGGCGATTATGGCGTCCACGCTACCATCCGCTATCTGTTTCATGCCCTCCATGCAGTCCATAAGGTAAATGCGATCCGTCTCTATCATATTGCGTCTGTTTTCGGTTCTACAATTTGCCGGGCGCTCATCCAGGTACAGCGTTCCGTCCGGGTTTTCCGGATTTCACACTCCCAGAGGGTATTCTTCTCCACATGTTTGAAATTGACCGCACCGTCTCTCGGCCCGTAAAAACCGGTATGCTTCTGGAAGGCGAATAAGGCAATCCTCCGCCCGTCCACTGCCTGAAAGTTGCATATCAGGGCGAATCGTACCCCTTTGTGCCACCATTCGGTACTTACGAGCTTCCCAACGAATGTTTCGGGCTTATCGGGAGCGATGTAGTCTTCGTAATAGAAGCCGTCCGTTCCCTTATGAAGTTTTGATATATCTGTTTCCATTGTCACTGACCTTTTAGTTCCTGTTTTCCCGTCCGTTCACCAGATACACAAACGTCCCGTATTTCAGCTTCACCTTGTTTTTCTTGATGGCCTTGCTGATGGCGTTACTCGTTTTCTGGTAGGCATTGTTCACCGCCTGCATACCCCATTGGGCGAGGCTGTTACCGTATCCGCTGGTATTCATGTTCATGCTGCCCGACATGGCACTGCTCGCCACGTCCTTGCTTGTCTCGCGGAATTGGCTGATGGGTACGTAAAGTCCTTCCAGCCCGTCCGTATCGTAGATTGACAAGCTGACCTTGACCAGTTCGTCCTCCACCAATATGCTGTTGATGCTTCCTTTTACACGTCCGGAAGAGAAACCGCTGACTGTGGCATACAGGTAAGTACCACGCCTGACCACGCTCTCGTTGATTTCGATGTCGTCCAGCAGGCGCAGCCGCACACGCGAGCCGTCCACGGCCTTGATGTTTTCGTCGATGATCGCCTTGATGAGTTTCGGTTCCCGTGCATCTTTCGCCAGTGTGTTGAAGTAGTCCGAAGTCGTCTTTACCTTCTTCACCACCTCGCTTGCCTTGTCCGTCTCCGTAGGAGCTTTGACCGAACGGCTTTCCTCGTCGATGGTTCCCTTGGTCTGCGTCATCGTGTCCGGCGGAGCCACCGTTGCGGTGCTGTCCGTTGCGGACGGCATGACCTCCCGTTGTCCTCTCAACCTCGCTTCGGCGAGTGCTTTTTCCAGTTCTGCGAGAGCTTCCTGCTCCCGCCTCTTGGCATCGGCCGCTTCCGCTGCCAGATCTTTCTCCTTTTCCTGCCGGTCAAGCAGGGCGATATCCTCTTCGGTGTATTGCGATTCATATTCCTCTTGGTTATCGTCCGGTTCGTCCCGCTCGATGTTGTCCACAGCGGAATAATCTTGTATCTTGCCCCATGATTTGGCCATGTTCTCATACTTGCTGCCGATACCGTCGCCGCCCTTGATTTGGGCGTCCGGCAATTCGGGATTCAGGAACTCGGTCGTCTGGAGTGTCTTGTCCTGTACCTCGGCCTTCTCGGTATGGAACAGGTCGAAAATGAAGTACGACGTGCCGAGAAGGGGGATATAGAGGATAGCCGGAAGCATATACTTCGGCTGCCTGAAATTGATTCTCTTGAAGATATTGTTCATTGTTTCCCTTTAATTGAGTTGCACATACTTGCTTATAGTTCTCTCAAACGGCATATTCATAAGCCTGCCGTTCTATTCCGGCCTTTCCGTACCGCTTTCCTTCGTATCGAATCTTCGTACATGCGGTACGGAAAGCATCTTATGCCGTTCCCGGAGCACGGAATCCTGCATTTCCGTGGCCGTTCGGCGGACTGGATGATGGCAGTACACCACCGTCAGGCGGTAAATATTCCATGTCAGCCCGCAGATGGCGAAGCCGAATACGATGACGAGAAACAGCGTCCGGTGGGCGTTGGCGAAACCCTGTACTTTGGCCACTGCCTTGTCGATACGTGTCGCTTTGGCGAAGCGTCGCCCGGCATCCACGTCGCGTTCGTAGCGCTCCTTGTATTTCGGGTCGTTTTTGTCCGGCATCTTCTCGCCGAACAGCATACGTCTGAATCCTTTGATATTCATAGGGCTGGTAGAGTTAATAGTTGCTTTTTGTCTTTTGCTCGATGTCCTTGTTCAGCAGCGTGCGCCAGTTCACGATGAGCAGCCCGTGCGGGTTGTTCTCCGTCCGGGGTACACGCTTGAGCTGTCCCGCCGTAACCAGTTCGCGCATCAGGATATTGCTGCGCCGTTCGATACGCTGCCGCCCGTAGTAAGTGAACTCCATCTTCTCCTTGTTGAAGGTGATACTGTCGCAGAAAATCGAAAAGACGGCACTCGTTCCCAAGATGTTGGAATAGAAGCCTTTCTCCTTGAGCGTATTGTACTGCGCCAAGCCCGTTTCGTCCACTAAGTACATCGCTTTCTCCATCGTGTAGCGGATGTACTTGTCGTCGGGAGCAAGGGTAAAGAAGTAGTGGTGGAACATTTCGACATGGCTCTTGGCTTCCACGTCGAGCGTTTCCTCCATTGTCGTGCGGCGTACCAGTATGGGCACGTTGCCGTCCAGCACATACACTTTCTTTTGAGCGTCCGTAACCATCGTGCGGGCCGTCCAGATACTCGACACGCTGATGATGACGCAGCCCACAAGAAAGGCGGTGCAAATAATTCCGACCAGTTTGATTTTGTTCTCTAAATTCTTGATGACCATTTTGTTTGAATATTTATCGTTACTTTGTTATCTCATTACCGTACCCATTGCGCCTGTTGCCGTCATTTTAGCCTGCTGCGCCACGCCCTCGCCGAAGTTTCGGGTTGAGAACGCCGTGTCACCCTCCGGTATCATCCATGCCGCAAGGTCGGGGACGAGGTTCAGGCATTTCAGGGCCACGATGCTTGCCGCCATCAGATAGCCCGCCGAGAAGAAGGAGTTTTGCAGGTAAGCTGCCATCGTCTGCTCGCTTGTCGTTATCGCCGTCAGGTTCTCCACCTGTATGCAGAGCACGATGTCGAACAGCAGCAGTACGTAGAAGCCCACGAAGTAGAGGATATTATGGCGTAAAACAAAGTCGTAATATATCAAAGGAAACACACGTTTTCCCATTGATACACAGACACTTCTTTGATTTGATTTCTTTTATTTCCTTGACTGTTAAAAATCTATTTTTGGTGCATTTTTGTTGCACGTTTGTTACGCGAAACAAAATAATCTTTATAACTTTGACCTCAGAGAAACCCGAATGGGGGCATAAAATAGAAACAAATAAAAGCATATAACAGCATGGGAAGACAAAAGAAAGTATCAAAACCAAAAGAGCCTGTTCGCATTCGTCAGCGCAAGTTGAAGAATGGAAATATCAGCCTCTATCTCGACATTTATTCAGATGGTGTCAGAAAATACGAGTCGCTGTCGCTCTACCTCGTTCCAGAGAAAGACCCGATTTCAAAAGACCAAAACAGGCACGCTATGCAAGTGGCAAACAAGGTGAAGTCAGAAAGAATATTGGGGTTGCAGAACCGTGGCATCAAACAATGGGAGAAAATCAAGCAGGAGAATATGCCACTGCTGACTTGGCTCTGCAAATATGAGCAGTCGGACGGCAACTTTGCCAAATCCACATTGAAAGGCAGAAAGGAGATGCGCCACAAGATAGAACAGTACCTTGCCACGACTGGTGACATCAATATCTGTTTGTCAGAAATAGATGTGGATTTCTGCCGTGGCTTCGTGAAGTTTTTGAAAACGGCACATCATGGAGTGAAGAAAGACGCTACAGCTGTAATCAGTCAAGGTTGCGCCCATCATCATCAGGCGGTATTCAATGGAGCGTTGAACAAGGCGGTGCGTGAGGGTGTCATAGCAAGCAATCCAATGAAACTGTTGGATGCTAAGGAGAAGCATCAGCCAGCCGAAAGCGTAAGAGAATATCTGACTATTGACGAGTTGAAAGCCATTATGAAAGCGGACTGCGCCAACACGGAAGTAAAAAAGGCATTTATCTTCTCTTGCTTTGCAGGATTGCGCTTGGGTGATGTACGTGCGCTCACATGGAACAAGGTGTTTCTCGCATCTGACGGAAAGACAAAGTTTGTCCGCACGATCATGGAGAAGACAAACAAACTCGTCAATGTTCCATTATCAAAAGAGGCTCTGAACTGCCTTAATGAAAAGGAAGACCCGAACGAGCCGATATTCACTTTGCCAGGCACTCCAACGGTATGTCACGACATTCGTAAATGGATGCAAAATGCTGATATTAAAAAGCACATCTCGTTTCACTGCTCACGGCACACCTTCGCCACTATGATGCTGACACTTGGAGTTGACATCTATACAACAAGCAAATTATTGGGGCATAGCAATGTCTCTACAACACAGATATACAGCAAGATAGTGGACGAGAAAAAAGTGGAGGCGGTCAACAAGGTTGATAATCTATTTGATTAGCACTAATAAAAAAGGTAACTGAAAATGAGTATAGAGATAAGAACAAGAGTGTTAAAAAATGGCAGTCAGTCGCTATACCTTGACTGCTATGAGAATGGTAAAAGGGAATATGAGTCATTGCATTTGTACCTTGTCCCAGAGGTAAACGAAGACGCAAAGCGAGAGAACAAGAACGCCATGAAAAAGGCGGTCGCTATAAAGGCTGAAAGACTCCTTGGTATTCGTAAGGAGGCAAAGTCTTCAGATGAAACGGCATTGAGAAAGGCATCGCCTGTTTTCTATGAATGGCTGCTTGATTATCACAAGGGATTGATTGACAGCCAAGCGTATTCTCTGAACTACATCAAGAATGTATGGAAGCTGATAGCCATCATGCACCAATATATGAAATACAGCCATAAAAGTGGCATACGATTGATAGACTTCAATAAAAACGTATATGTGGGCTTCTTGAACTATATGAGGGACATCTATGTTTCGCCAAAGTCTCCAAGCAACCCTCAAAAGTTGGCACAGTCCACCATGCACCAAATGCAGACCACACTCAACACCATATTGAACAAGGCGGTCAGAAACGGTCTGATAAGTGCAAATCCTTTTGCTTCATTGGATATAAGGGAAAGGGTCAGCAAGGCAGAGAGTAATATCGTTGCATTGACAAAAGAAGAGGTCATGTCATTGGCTTCCGTTGAAACAGGCAGCCCTGCAACCAAACAATGTTATATGTTCTGTTGCTTTACAGGTTTAAGACATAGCGACATATCCAACTTAAAATGGAAGGATATTCGCCAAACTGATGCGGGATTGGCAATCTATCTGCCTCGTATGCAGAAAACCAAGCACCCCATTCTGATACCATTAGGCAAAAAGGCATTGGAATGGTTGCCCGACAAGGAAGATAAAAGTGAAGATAGCCTTGTGTTCAACACACCGCAAATCTGCAACTGTGACAGAGCCTTGAAGCACATGGCTAAACGAGCTGGCATTACAAAGGTTCTCGGATTTCACACAAGTCGGCACACTTTTGGAACGTTGGCTATCCTCGCAGGATGTGACATCTTGACTGTGAGCAAACTATTGGGTCATAAAAGTGTTAAGACAACACAGATATATGCTTCCGTAGCCATGCAGATGAGAGCGGATGCCGTCAAGCGAGTGGAAAAAGTATTTGGAAATTAGGGAAGAAAAGAAAGGGAGTAAGGAGGATAAAATCTCTTTATTCCCTTATTTCGTTCTGATTTAGCTACAAAACCACAAAAACACTCGCATAATCACTAAATATAGCATAAAACGAGCGGTTTGATGAAATAAAAGTACTACATTTGCGTTATTATAGGAAATAAAGGTTTGAAAAATGAAGCTGAACAGAATAAAACTGGTTCTGGTTGAGAAAGAAGTCTCCCAAACCGAATTGGCAAAGAAACTCGGAAAAAGTTTCAGCACCATAAATGCCTATTGCAGTAACCGCAAGCAGCCATCATTGGAATTGCTGAATGATATAGCCGATATTCTCTCTGTCAGTATGAAAGACCTCATAGTGGATAAATAAAATCGTATAGCTATGGCAAAAGATGCAAAATCAGCGTTCTGCGAGGACAGCAGGGTGAAGTTCCCCACACTCATGCACCTAATGGGTATGGGTTTCAAGTATGTTTCCTTGAAAGGACTGAAAACAAAATATGTGGAGGCTCCTAAAACGGAGTTTGACCCACTAACGAATATTTTGACGGATTATTTTACAGATGCTTACTGCACCCTCAATCCTAAGGCGGAGAAAAAGGATGCAGAGGATATGCTTGTCAAAATACAAAAGTCATTGCAGAATGACGATTTGGGCAGACAGTTCTACAATGAAATACTGTTGAATACAGGAGAAAGGATTATAGATTTGTCTTCTCCTGCCAATTTCTATAGGAATAACACATTCCAAGTTACCACAGAAATGACTTGTGGCAGCAAGGACAGCGACAACTACCGTCCCGACATAACGATTTTTGTAAACGGTTTGCCATTGGCTTTCATTGAGGTAAAGAAAGAGAATAACCATAAAGGCATACAAGCGGAAACAGACCGTATGAAACAACGTTTTGTCAATCCGCAATACCGTCGCTTCTTGAATATCACACAGATAATGGTGTTCAGTAACGATATGGAATATGACAATAATGAGGTTACGCCAACTATCGGTGCTTTCTATGCCACTATCGGAAAGAAGAATACAAAGTACAACTGTTTCCGTGAGGAGGGACAGGATAGTTTCCCTACTGCACGGCATATTCACCAAGTAACGCCCGAAGAGGAAGAAGTCCTTTTGCGTGACAACAATGTGCCGCAATATAAGAACAGCAGTGAATACAAGACTAACTGTCTGGCAAATACTCCAACCAAGCGTATTTGTGACAGTCTGTTTTCTTTCAATCGTTTCCATTTTCTTTTGAAATATGGCATCGCATACGTTGACTATCCCAACGGGCTGCAAAAGCACATCATGCGCTATCCACAGTTGTTCGCCACAAAAGCTATAGAGCGGCATTTGGAGACTGGCAAAAACAAAGGTATCATTTGGCACACGCAAGGTAGCGGAAAGACTGCCTTATCATTCTATAATGTGAAATACCTAACGGATTATTATTCTGCAAAAGGGATTGTTCCGCAGTTCTTCTTTATCGTTGACCGCTTGGACTTGATGATACAAGCCCAAAGGGAGTTTTCGTATCGTGGTCTGAAAGTCAATTCTGTGCAGGATAAGGGGGCTTTTGCAAATATAATAAGCAGCGGTTTGACTACTCAGAACAGAGAGGGTAAGCCTGAGATAACCGTAGTAAACATACAAAAGTTCTCCAACGATTCAAAGGCTTTGGCAAAGAATGCCTACAATGTACCTGTGCAGCGCATCTATTTCATAGACGAGGCACACCGCAATTATAGTCCAGACGGCAGTTTCCTTAAAAATCTCATATCCAGTGATACGAATGCCGTCAAGATAGCCTTAACAGGCACACCAATCATCAGTAAGGAGTATAACACCAAAGATATTTTCGGTGATTACATACACACCTATTTCTATAATGCGTCCATTGCTGATGGTTATACACGCCGACTGATACGTGAGGATATAGGCTCAAACTATAAAATCAAGTTGAAAGAGGCTTTGAACAGCATCCGTGTAAAGGTACACAGCGTAAAGGAAAGCGATGTGTATGCCCACCATGTGTATGTGCAACCGCTTCTTGATTATATCATAAAAGACTTGCGCACATTCCGCCAAAAGAACGAAGACAACACGTTAGGCGGTATGGTTGTGTGCAATAGCAAGGAACAGGCACAGCTCATGTACCGACTATTTCTTGAAAAGTATGCCGATGAAAGCGAACTTGACAACGAAACGGACGAGGACGGTTCAATCGTGTACAAAAGTATCAGTGCTGGCGAAATGGAAGTCAAGAAAAAGCCTTGTAAGAAAGATTGCTATCGTGCGGCACTTATCACATACGACAGTTTCGACAAGGAAACTCGTGCCAAGTGGATAGAACTGTTCAAGGATGGCAAAATTGACTTGCTTATTGTGTTCCAGATGCTCCAGACAGGCTTTGATGCTCCACGTTTGAAGAAATTGTATCTGCACCGTATGGTCAAGGAGCATAACTTGCTCCAGACATTGACACGTGTAAACCGCCCATACAAGGACATGAAGTATGGCTATGTGGTGGATTTCGCCAACATTGAGGAGGAATACAGCAAGACAAACAAGGAGTATCAAGAAGAACTTGAACATGAGGTTGGCAAAGACAATATACAGAACACCGATCGCTTGTTGGTGTCAATGGACGAAGCCAAGAAAAGGGTTGATGAAGCCAAGAAAGTGCTTGACAACTATGAACTGGGCAATCCAGAAATCTTCTCTCGCCAACTCAATTTGGAAGATGACAGAAATGTTGTCCGCACAGTCCTCAACTCTCTTGAAGATATGCGGAGTTTGCAGAACATGCTTACTTCGCAAGGCTCTAACGCTGACGAGGTTGTGGAAATCAGCGACATTCACAACTTGATAAAGGCAGCGAAGAACCGTCTTGACCTGTTGGGCTTCATAGACAATTCCGATGAGAACGCCAATGCAAAGCAACTGCTCAATATGGCATTGGAAAACATTGAGTTTTCTTTTGAAAAGCGTGGCGAGGGTGAGTTGGAGATACAGGAACAATACAAGCAAAGCGTGGAACACGCCCGACAGCAACTGAAAGCGTGTGTTGACACCGATGACCCAGAATATCGCTCTATCTTGGAAGAGTTCCTGCGCCTGTTCCGTAAAAAGGAAATGGAGTCACAGGAGGAGTTTAATATGCACAAAAAGGTGCAGAACGTGAATGACATTCTGCGTCGCATCAAGAAACTGAATGAACGTGACGCTTTGGAAGCTATCAAGTACAATGGTGATACCAAGTTTGTGCGTGTGGAGAAACGACTGAAAGAGAAGGACAAGGAAGAAACCGAACGCAAGGTTACGCCACGCAACTACGCATGGACGGAGGAAAAGGAGAAAATGACCATCATTCTGCTTGCCATCAAGGAAGATGTGGACGATGTGTATTTCCATAACCAATCCATCTTGGAAGTTCCAGAGTATTTCAAGAAGAACATCCTTACTTACGTCACACGCCATTTCAAGGAAGAAGCGGTAAAGACCGACCGTGAGGTGCGCAAGTATGTGAGTGAGATAATAAACAGAGAATATCAAATAACAAGATAACAAACGAATGAAAAATATAGAAGAAATTAAAAATCAGACCTATGCGCTGATTGATGACTTGAAAAAGACTACCACAGAGAACGGACTCGCTGGTAGCGGTAACGAATATGTGGTTATTGTGGAGATTTTCCTCTACAAGTTCCTTAATGACAAGTTTATCTATGAGGCTAAAAAAGAAAATCCAGAACTGGCTAATGCCGAGGATTTCTTTGCAGCTCTTGATGCCATGTCGGAAGATGATTATGAGGAGATGTGCGATTCTATGCTCGACACAATCATCTTGAAAAAGGAACATCTTATTCCGTTTCTTGCCAAGCGACAGAACGAGGATAAGTTTGCCGAGCTGTTCGATTCTACATTGGAGAGTATAGCAAGCGAAAACTCAGACATCTTCTATATCCTCAATGAGGACGAGACCAGAGTTTCCATTATGAAGCCTATATCTGATGTGGTTTCTGGTGGAACGAACAAGAAGAATGCCTTTTGCCGTTCGCTGATTGGTGATGTGGCAAGTTTCTCGTTTGAGAATGCCTTTGAAGCTGGCTATGATTTCTTCTCCACGATATTTGAATACCTTATAAAGGATTACAATGCCAATGGTGGTGGCAACTATGCCGAATACTACACGCCTCACGCTATTGCAGCTATCATGGCTCAACTGCTTGTTGATCCGTCGGAAGATGTAAGGAGCGTGACTTGCTACGACCCATCGGCAGGTACAGGAACACTTGTTATCGCCTTGGCTCATGCCATCGGTGAGCAAAACTGCACAGTTTATACACAGGACATCAGCGATAAGTCCTCAACAATGATGATGTTGAACCTTATACTTAACAGCATGAGCCATTCTCTGACCCATGTAATACAAGGTAACACGCTAAAGCATCCGTTCCACAAGAATGAGGATGGCTCGTTGCGTAAGTTCGACTATATTGTCAGCAATCCACCTTTCAAGTTGGACTTCTCCGACTATCATAGCGATTTGAAGACCGATAGTTACAAGGGGCGTTTCTTTGCTGGTATTCCAAACATTCCTTCCAAAAACAAGAAAGGCATGGAAATCTATCTGTGCTTTTTCCAACACTTACTTTACAGTCTGAAAGAAGACGGTAAGGCGGCTATTGTCGTGCCTACGGGTTTCATCACGGCTAAAAGTGGTATCGCTTTCAAGATACGTAAGCACTTGGTTGATGGCGAGAAGTCCATTCTGCGTGGTGTGGTAAGCATGCCAAGTAATATCTTTGCAAATACAGGCACCAATGTAAGTGTGGTGTTCATCGACAAATCTGGCGTAGATAAACCAGTACTCATTGATGCAAGCAAACTTGGTGAGACAATCAAAGAGAATGGAAACCAAAAGACAAAACTGCGCACAGAGGAGATACAGCAGATTGTCAACACATTCCGCTACAAGGAAGTGGTTGAAGACTTCTCTGTCACTCCAACTTTTGATGAGATAAAGGAGAAGGGCTACAGTTTCTCCGCTGGTCAATATTTCGACATCAAGATTGACTATGTGGATATTACAGAAGATGAGTTCAACCGTCGTATGGATAATTTCAAGACCACGCTAAGACAACAATTCTGCGAGAGTCACCGTTTAGAAGAAGAGATTCTGAAGCAATTGGATTTTATCGGTTTCAATGAAAATGTAGGAAAGGAGAACAGCAATGAGTAACGAGATACAATTCCTGCTTTACAATATGCCAGATGCTGACGGCAAGGTGCAAGTGGTCATCAAGGGTGAAACGCTTTGGTGTACACAAAAGGCTATGGCTCAACTCTTTGGCGTTGGTGTTCCTGCTATTAGCAAGCACTTGAAGAATATCTTTGAAGAGGGTGAACTTGTTGCGGATTCAGTTATTTCCAAAATGGAAACAACTGCCGCTGATGGCAAGAACTACACAACGACATATTATTCTCTTGATGCCATTATTGCCGTAGGCTATCGTGTATCTTCACTAAAAGCAACTCGTTTCCGTCAATGGGCTACAAAGATACTCAATGAGTATATCAAAAAGGGCTTTGCAATGGACGATGAACGGTTGAAGCAAGGTAATGCTGTGTTTGGCAAGGATTACTTTCGTGAATTGCTTGAACGCATCCGCTCTATCCGTACAAGTGAACGTCGCATTTGGCAACAGATTACGGACATCTATGCAGAGTGTAGCACCGACTATGACAAGAACTCTCCGACTACAAGAGATTTCTATGCTATGATACAAAACCGCTTTCACTATGCCATCACTGGGCAGACCGCAGCTGAGATTATCTACTCTAAGGCAGACCATACGAAAGACCACATGGGATTGACTACATGGAAGAATGCACCAGACGGACGTGTTCTAAAATCAGATGTCAGCATTGCCAAGAACTACTTGCAAGAAAAGGAAATCCGACAGCTGGAGCGTGCCGTAACAGGCTTCTTCGACTATATTGAAGACCTCATTGAGCGTGAAAACACGTTCAACATGGCGCAGTTCTCTACAAGTGTCAATGAGTTCTTGACATTCCGCAAATACCAGATATTGCCTGACAAAGGCAATATATCGGCAGCGCAAGCCAAGAAGAAAGCGGAAGAAGAATATGACATATTCAATAAGACACAACGTATTGACTCTGACTTCGATAAGGAAGTGAGGGGATTGTTGGATAAAGAGTAAACAAAATGGAACTAAAAAAATATAAACTTGCAGATATAGGCAAGGTGATTACAGGTAAAACTCCATCTACAAGCATAGCCGAAAACTACGCTTGGGGAACTATTCCATTTTACACTCCTGAAGATGTTGCGAAAGGATTAGGTATGATGGGAAGGAATAGCCGTTTCATTTCTGAAACTGGATTTGAAGAAATTGAGAGTAATACAATCTCAGGCGAAAGTGTATTAGTGGGGTGTATTGGCTCTGATATGGGAAATGTTGCATATTCAAATATCACTTGTGCAACGAATCAACAAATAAATGCAATAACACAGTTCAAAAATGGGATTGAGCCGTTGTATGTGTATTATTTGCTGTCCACAATGAAGTCTTATTTCCAGAAAATCGCAGGTTCAACAACAACTCCAATACTTCCGAAATCTGTATTTGAAGAAATAGAGATACATCTTCCTGGCATGAAAAAGCAGAAAGATGTTGTCTCTATATTATATGCCCTTGACCGCAAAATAGAACTCAACAAGCAGATAAATGATAATTTAGAGGCGATGGCAAAGCAGCTCTACGACTATTGGTTTGTGCAGTTTGACTTCCCTAACGAGAAGGGCAAACCGTATAAATCAAGTGGCGGAGCTATGGTTTGGAATGAGAAACTGAAGCGTGAGATACCGCAGGGATGGAGCGGAGTTTCATTGAAAGATTTGGCGTTAACAAGTAGAAATGCTATAACTCCTGTTGAAAATGAAGTATATCAGCATTTCAGCATTCCTTCTTTTGATGCTTGCGGTTCATATTCTCTGGATAATGGTAGCGATATTAAAAGTGATAAATTTGTTCTTCAAAAAGGGCAATTGCTTGTTTCAAAACTGAATCCTTGGTTTAATCGTGTAGTTTGGGTTCCCAAAGGCACTAATATGATTGGCTCTACCGAGTTTGTCGTACTTAATCCAAATAACGAATCCGAATCTGGCTATATTTATTCGGTTATAAAATCACCAAAATTTATAGCCTATTGTTCACAGGCTGCAACTGGCACCTCACATAGTCAACGACGTGTATCACCAGATGTTTTAATGGCTTTCAAAGTAGTCTATGAACAAGGCGTTGTACAGAAATATGGTTGCTTGATAGAGAAGATACAAAAGCAACAGGCTGAATTGTTGTATGAGATAGCAATATTAACTAAGCAGCGAGACGAACTCTTGCCCCTCTTAATGAACGGTCAAGCATCGGTAAATTATCATTTATCGGCATCGTTACTTTCTTCCCTTATATTATATAGAGACCAATACAAGTTTTATGACATGAAAGAAACAATTATACAAACCGTTTTAGACGGCATGCGAGCGGTTTTGACTGAAAATCAGTTGGATTTGCTGACAGATGTGACCCGAAAGGCACTGTCAGAGTGTGAAATTACGCCAAAGGCAACAGAGGAAGAACAGCGCAACAAGGAAAACGTTGAACTTCTTGGGGCTTTTATATCCTCAAAGAAAGTGGAGGGCTGTTCAGACAAGACAATCCACTATTATAAGTCTTCCATTGAGAAGCTGATAGCGACTGTAAAGAAGAATGTGTGCGACATTGCCACTAATGACATTCGTTGCTATCTCGCTGACCAGCAGGAACAACGAGGGCTTAGTAAGGTTACGATAGACAACTTACGCCGTATCTATTCCAGCTTCTTCTCATGGTTGGAAGACGAGGACTATATCACCAAAAGTCCTGTGCGCAGAATCCATAAGGTACGCACGGATGCTTTGGTGAAAGAGGTGCTGACAGATGAGAATATAGAAGTGTTGCGTGACAGTTGCCAAGAATTGCGTGACATTGCTATGATAGATTTGCTGCTTAGTACTGGTATGCGTGTAGGGGAGTTAGTAAAAATCAACCGTGACGATATTGACTTTCAAGAACGCCAGTGTGTAGTGTTTGGCAAGGGCAACAAAGAGCGTGAGGTTTATTTCAACGCAAGGACTAAAATTCACCTCAAAAAGTATTTGGAGCAACGCACAGACACTAATCCTGCATTGTTTGTGAGTCTGCATGAACCTCACACACGGCTGACCATTAGTGGCGTGGAAGTACGTTTGCGTCAGCTTGGAAAGCGTGTAAACCTCAACAAGGTTCACCCTCACAAATTCCGTAGGACATTAGCAACAATGGCTATTGACAAGGGTATGCCAATAGAGCAAGTGCAGAAGATGTTGGGACACGTAAAAATTGACACTACGCTGCATTATGCTATGGTAAATCAGACAAATGTCAAGATAGCACACCGCAAATTCCTTAATTAAGGTTTATAAATTAGTTATTCTGCTTGATTTTGAGTACCTTTGCATCACAAAATGAAAGCAAGCGGAATATGAAAATGACAAAATACAAGCTGGGTGAACTGGTAGAGGTTACTCGTGGTGCAAGTCTCTCTGGTCAGTTTTACGCAGAAGAGGGAAAACTGATACGTTTAACCCTTGGAAATTTCAATATGAATGGAGGTGGGTTCAAAGAAAACACTTCTAAGACGGATTTGTATTTTACTGGTACAGTTCGTGACGAGTTTATACTTAACGAAGGTGACATTATCACTCCACTTACCGAGCAATCACTTGGTTTGTTGGGAACTACCGCACGTATTCCCGAAAGTGGCAAGTATATTCAAAGTCAGGATGTAGCCCTTGTAAGATGCAAAAAGGGACTTCTTGACCCTAATTTTTGCTACTATTTGATTTCTTCTTCTATTGTGCGACAACAGTTGAGTGCTGCTGCACAACAAACGAAAATACGCCATACATCTCCCGAAAAGATCAAAGACTGTACCGTTTGGGTTCCAGATTTTGATGTTCAGAAGAATATAGGGCGCATTCTCACTGATATTGATAATAAAATTGCTATCAATCGTCAGATAAATGATAATTTACGAGCAAGCCGAGCGCAGAACCAAACGCAGTTTGAGCTATGCCGAGGCGCAGCCGTAAATGCGGACGTTAGTCCGAATTTACCGATGCTTGACCGTTCATTAAGAGAGGCAGAAGTTCGTCACGCTGCTTAGTCAAAGCGACAATCTCATTTAGATTTTTGCTTTGTTTTTTCTTTATGGGGAATATTATATCCTCAAATTTACTTTGTATTTCATTTGTTGGTAAAGGCAAGACGTAATTTTCTACACCTTTTATATTAAGATGCTTTACTGTCGTGCCCGAGGCGAAAGGTCTTATATATGTATGATAATATGGAGTACGCAAACTGTAATATAGATACATCTTTTGTTTTCCATTGGGCACAACAAGTGCTAAATCTGTAGAAAATGTATATTCTTCGTATTCATTTGAAACCAATACAGGTCTTCCTATTATGTCTGCTCCTTGTGTCATATCAGTACAAGCTATAAGCATATCCATTGGGTGTATTATCTTCTGTTCTGCGACATTGCCGGAGAAGAATTTCATTTCTCCTAACCTGTAATCTCCTGCCTTACTGAAGCACGCTAAGTTTACCATAGGCATTGAAGTTGGGTCTAACAAATCTTCAGAAGAGTATGATATACCACGTTCAATAGGATTAATTAGTGACATTACGTTTGTATCACTCCAACCCTTTGGAATTTCACGCTTTAAGCGTTCATTATATACCATCTCTCCACCGCTCGTTTTGTATGGTTTGCCCTCCTCATTCGGGAAGTCAAACTGCACAAACCAATAATCGTAGAGTTGCTTTGCCATTGCCTCTAAATTATCATTTATCGGCATCGTTACTTTCTTCCCTTATATTATATAGAGACCA
>OGSD01000432.1_pt1 | contig 43716 bp, 31 predicted proteins | sample 1553571 | NCBI WGS metagenome assembly OGSD01 (sample SAMEA2580072, study PRJEB22360) | human gut metagenome | biome: human gut; feature: human-associated habitat; material: faeces | place: Denmark | collected 2008/2010 | reverse complement strand
CCGGATTTGGAGGTCTGAAATGTATCCTCAACGACGCCAACGATTTGGAGGATGCCGCCAAATGGAGCAAATACGACATCGAGCTGTTTGCGCCGACGGTGGAACTGCGACGCCTTATCCATGATTATTCTAAGGATGACAAGGAATTTGCCCGCTATATGGACTCGCTGAAAGCGTCCGTACTGACGGCGTTCTATACCCCTGCGCCAGTCATTGACGCTATTTCCGATGCTCTGAAATATTCCGGTATAGAGGTGAAAAGTTTTCTGGAACCGTCTGCCGGTCAGGGAGCTTTCATTGATTCTTTTCTGCGCAATGATATGTATCCCGGTACGGAGGTGCTGGCATACGAAAAGGATTTGCTTACGGGCAAAATTCTGACGGCGTTGCATCCTTCAATATTAACCCGCATTGAAGGCTTTGAGAAGATTGTGCGCGACTTCAACGGCTATTTCGATGTCGCCGCCTCGAATGTTCCTTTCGGTGATTTTGCTGTGGCAGACCCCGCGTATGCCGTGAGCAAGGATATTGCATACCGTCAGGCGACAAAGACTATTCACAATTATTTCTTCCTGAAAGCCCTCGACCAAGTGCGCGAGGGAGGACTTGTTGCTTTCATTGCATCCCAGGGTGTGATGAACGCGGGCAGTCCTTTCGTGAGGATGGAGCTTGTGAAACGTGCCGACCTTGTAACGGCGTTACGACTGCCCAACAATACTTTCTCCGATAATGCCGGAACCGATGCCGGCTCCGACCTTATTATACTCCAGAAGCACACGGGGAAGAAAGCGTTATCTGCCGACGAGGAATTTTTCATTCAGTCGGTTGTTGACCGTGGCACCAATGTTTCCGGCAACAAGTTCTTTCAGGCTTTCCCGCAGAATGTAATATGCACTGATGCAAAAGTTGGAACAGACCAGTTTGGGAAACCCGCCATCATCTACAAGCACGAAGGCGGTGTTGATGGTATCGCAGGAGATTTACGCAAGGCTCTCGATGAGTCATTGCGTCTGCGCCTGAATCTGGAACTGTATAATTCCAACGGTATCAAGCCGCCTACGCCTGACCCTGTAAAGCCGACACCAACACCGAAGGTAGAGCCGGAAGTCAAGCCCGAACCTCCGAAACAGAAGCCGCTTGCCGAGAAGATTGAGCAGAAAAACGAGCCTTTGCTCAAACAGTATCAGGAGATGAAAAAGAAACATCCCGATGCTATTCTGATGTTCCGTGTCGGTGATTTCTATGAAATTTTCGGCAAGGATGCGGTTGAGGCGTCGGAGATACTCGGCATTACTCTGACGCGCCGGATGAACGGTCTTGACAAACGTATCGAATTGGCGGGATTTCCGCATCATGCGCTCGACACATATCTGCCCAAACTTGTGCGGGCAGGCAAACGTGTCGCTATCTGCGAGCAGCTTGAAGACCCAAAGCTGAAAAAAACTACCAAACAGAAGGTTGTCGAGACGGTTACGCCTAATCAGCCTCCGAAGCCTGAGCCTAAACCTGTTGAGCCGCCAAAGGATGCACCAACCCAAGAGATTGAGACCGATGGCAGACCGGATTACTCGGACAATCCCGACCCGCGTCTTTTCGCCTACAATCTTTTCGGAGAACTGGAGCCAATCGGCAAACCGCGCCCGCAGCCGAAGCATAAAGCTGACACCACTGATTCAAAGCCCCGTCCGACTGTAAAAGTCGATGACATTCCGATAAAGAAATTCCGACCTCTTTCAGAAAAGGAACTGGAATTTTACGGTTCTCTGAACTGGGATGACAATCCGCCCATTAACGGATTCTATGAAACAATGATGTCGATTGCCCATCGCCAGATGGAGGAAATGCGTCTGGAACGCGAGGCGCAGGAGGCGGCAAATGCCGCCGGTATCACACCCGGCGAGACATACATTGAAAAGACAGAGGGCGATTTCATACCCGGTGGACGAAACCGCACCTCAAAGGTGACGGCAATCCCCATCGAACCGAAAGCTCCGGAGCGCGATATGTCGCCCCGTCCTTTTTCAGAGGATATTCAGTTCTTCCATAAGAACGGCTCAATGGTCGTTGCTGACGGCATGGTCGGATTCCTGTCGGATGTCAGAAAGTCAGGAGCCACATTTACGCCTCTTGGTCTCAAACCGGAGCAGGAGAAGCGCGCCATGCTTTATATCACTCTATCGGAGACATATCAGCAGCTCTACAACTACGAGGCAGAGACCCGTGAGCCGAGTGAACATCTGCGTGAACACCTCAATCAGTATTATGATGAGTTTGTAGCCAAGTATGGCAACCTCAACGAGAAGCAGAATGTCAAGTTCATAATGCTGGACGCCAATGGTCGTGATGCACTGGCACTGGAGCGCGGAGAGGACGGCAGATTTGTCAAGGCTGACATCTTCGACCATCCTGTTTCTTTCGCCGTTGACGAGATTACTTCGGTCGATACTCCGATGGAGGCACTGACGGCATCGCTCAACAAATACGGCGAGGTCAATCTCGAATATATGTCGTCGCTTGTGGATATGGACGAGGACGCAATGGTTGAAAACCTTGAAGGACACATCTATTATAATCCGCTTGTGAGCAATTATGAGATAAAAGACCGCTTCATTGCCGGCAATGTAGTTGCCAAAGCCGAGGCAGTCAAGGCATGGATAGACCGTGAGGAAGAACGTATCAAGGACTTCCCCGGTTATGACGGTATCGAGCCGTTCATCGCCATGTCACAGGATTCTCTCAAAGCACTGGAGGAAGCCAGACCCCGCCGTATTGAGTTCGACGAGCTTGATTTCAACTTCGGCGAGCGATGGATCCCGACGGGCATATACTCGGCATATATGAGCCATCTGTATGAAACAGAGATTAAAATTGCATATTCTTCCTCGATGGATGAATATTCGGCAGATGCACCCAACAAAAACATGAAGATATGGGAGGAGTTCTGTGTAAAAGGTTATTATCGTGTCTATGACGGCATGAGCCTTCTTAAACACGCTCTTCACAATACCATACCTGACATAAAGAAGTCAATCGGCAAGGATGAGGACGGACACGACATAAAAGTTCCAGATAACGAGGCTATCCAACTCGCCAATGCCAAGATTGATGAAATCCGAAACGGTTTCACAGACTGGCTGGAGGCTCAATCGCCGGAGTTCAAGGAACGGTTAGTGGATTTGTATAACAGCAAGTTCAATTGTTTTGTTCGCCCTAAGTATGACGGCAGCCATCAGACCTTCCCTGACCTCAACATGAAAATTCTCGGAGACCGCTATGGAATCAGCTCCATTTATCAGAGCCAGAAGGACTGTATCTGGATGCTGAAACAGAACGGCGGAGGGATCTGCGATTTCGAGGTGGGCTGTGGTAAAACGCTTATAATGTGCATTGCAGCGCATGAGATGAAGCGTCTGGGACTGGCTCACAAACCGATGATTATCGGACTTAAAGCCAACGTAGCCGAGATTGCCATGACCTATCAGTCGGCATACCCTAACGCACGGATTCTGTTCGCCGATGAAAAGAGTTTCAAGGCAGACAAACGAGTGGATTTCTTCAACAATATCAAGAACAACGACTACGACTGCGTTATCATGTCGCACGACCAGTTCGGCAAGATACCTCAGTCGCCGGAAATGCAGCAGCAGATTCTTCAGGCTGAACTTGATACCGTTGAGGAAAATCTTGAAGTGGTGAAGCAACAGGGACACGATGTGTCGCGCGGTATGCTCAAAGGTCTTATCAAGCGTAAGGAGAACCTTACCGCCAAGATTGCCACCATCCAGTATCAGATGGAGCAGAACAAGGACAGCGTGGTGGATTTCAAGCAAATGGGCATTGACCATATTTTTATTGATGAATCGCACCAGTTCAAGAACCTTATGTTCAACACCCGGCATGACCGAGTGGCGGGATTAGGCAATTCGGAAGGCTCTCAACGTGCCTTAAATCTTCTTTACGCAATCCGCACTATCCAAGAGAGGACGGGCAAAGACCTCGGAGCTACTTTTCTCAGTGGCACTACAATCAGTAACTCGCTTACCGAATTGTACCTGTTGTTCAAGTATCTTCGCCCGAATGAACTTGAAAGGCAGGAGATTAGATGCTTCGACGCATGGGCGGCAATCTTCGCCAAGAAGAATACCGACTTCGAGTTCAATGTCACGAATAATATTGTCCAAAAGGAGCGTTTCAGGTACTTTATCAAAGTGCCGGAGTTGGCGGCTTTCTATAATGAGATTACGGATTATAGAACAGCGGAGGATGTTGGTGTTGACCGTCCTCATAAGAACGAGATACTCCACAATATCCCGCCGACCCCGGCACAGGAGGATTTTATCCAAAAGCTAATGGAGTTTGCAAAAACCGGCGATGCTACAATTCTCGGACGCGCCCCGTTGAGCGAGACCGAGGAAAAGGCAAAGATGCTCATAGCCACTGACTATGCCAGAAAGATGGCTCTTGATATGCGTATGATTGACCCTGAATATGGCGATGATCCGAACAACAAAGCCTCGCATTGCGCCCGGATGATTGCGGAGTATTACCGAAAGTACGACGCACAGAAAGGCACACAGTTCGTTTTCAGCGACCTTTCAACATTCAAGCCCGGCGAATGGAATGTCTATTCCGAAATCAAACGTAAGCTGATTGAGGATTATGGTATTCCGACGCATGAGATACGCTTCATTCAGGAGTGCAAGACCGAAAGGTCAAGGAAGGCAGTCATACAAGCGATGAATGACGGTGATGTGCGTGTGCTTTTCGGCTCGACTTCGATGTTGGGTACTGGCGTAAATGCCCAGAAAAGAGCGGTTTGCATACATCATCTTGATACGCCGTGGCGTCCCTCCGACCTAACTCAGAGGGATGGTCGGGCTATCCGCGCAGGCAATGAAATTGCCAAGTTATACGCTGATAATAAGGTGGATGTAATCATCTATGCAGTGGAAAAGTCGCTGGACTCCTACAAGTTCAATCTTCTTCATTGTAAGGCCACCTTCATCGACCAGCTCAAAAGCGGAGCATTGGGGGCGCGTACCATAGACGAGGGAGGCATGGACGAGAAATCGGGCATGAATTTCTCGGAATATATGGCTATACTCTCCGGCAACACCGACCTTCTGGAAAAGGCCAAACTTGAAAAGCGGATAGCCGCTCTGGAGAGTGAACGCAAGTCATTCAATAAAGGACGAGGGGATGCCGAGTTCCGGTTGCAGACCATCAGCCACGACATCGCCAACAATGAGGCGGCGATAGCGAGGATGAAAGAGGATGCAGCCAAATATGAGAAGGTTGTCAAGCGCGACAAGGAGGGCAATCCGGGAAATGCCCTGCGTATTGACGGTTGCCAATCGAGTGATGAAAAGGTTGTCGGCAAGTACCTCCAGACGTTGGCGCAGAAGACCGACACCCACGGCCAGTATGAGCGTATCGGCGAGGTCTATGGTTTCCCGATTTGCATAATCTCTGAACGCACGGTTGTTGACGGCACGGAGAAAGTTCAAAACCGCTTTGTTGTCGAAGGCAACTACAAGTACAAGTTCAACAACGGCTATATCGCCATGAGCGATACCCACGCAGCCTGCATGAACTTCGTCAACGCCTTGGAGAAAATCCCCGGCATCATCGCCCAATACGAGGACCGTACTGCCAAGATGAAAGCTGATGTCCCCATCCTCGAAGGCATAATGGCGAAGAAGTGGGGCAAGGAGGACGAGCTGAAGCAGCTCAAATCAGACCTCGCCGCCCTTGACCGCAAAATCCAAGCCGAAATCGCCCCCAAGCCCGAAGAAGCCGACGGTGTAGAAAACAAACAGACCGAAGGCGAAACCATTGATGCACCAACCACTGATACAAAGAAATCAATGGTAGCCGAGCCATTTGATATTTACCGTCCACTGCAGCCGTCTACACGACCCATCCGCACTTTCGGTTTATACTAAGATGATGGGGCGGCATCATTATTACAGATTTGCCGCCCCTTCCCTATAATCCTATGTATAATAATTTACAAATGCTTTTTTCAGATAAAGGAATAATATGAGCAATGACTTAAAAATTTAATGTGCGGTTAATATCCATGAAACATCTTTTGGGTAATTTGGGATTAAATATAACCGCACACATGGACCAATTGAGAAAAATTCAGTTCATACACAACAAATAGGAGTGGCTATGCGTTATACTAAGCAAATGAAACTGCTTACACTCATATTGAGTTTGTATATCTTTATGTTAGGTATATGCCCCTGCTTATGCACAACAGAGCAGGGAACAACTGATATGGACAAGCACGAATTGGTTGAGCAGACCCAAGACGATGAGAATGATGGAGAATCGGATCCATGTTCGCCTTTTTGTTCCAATGTGCAGTGTTTGCATATTTCTTTTATTCCCTTTGCACAAACGCAAGATGTGCCTAAACCCAATATATACAAAAAGGGCACTACATTTGCCGTTTTGAAACGGCAGCCGAGATTGGGCTTTGTCTGCCCTGTCTGGCATCCACCAATAGCTTAATCGGACTACGGTTTTCGTTTCATTTCTTTTGAGATGAAACACATTTGGCGTACCATTGCGTCAATAAGTATTGTAGTACCTATTAAGCATTGATTTATGTTCCAAAAACTTATAGAATTTTCAATAAAACACAAAGCTGTTGTTTTGGTGATGACAGTGGCTTTGTTGGCATGGGGTATATGGTCGTTGGTAAGATTGCCTTTTGACTCAACCCCCGACATCACCAACAATCAGGTGCAGATAGTGACACAGGCGCCCTCGCTTGGAGCTCAGGAGGTCGAGCAATATATCACATCACCTCTGGAGATGTCTCTTGCCAACATACCTCGTGTGACCGAAAGAAGAAGTATCAGCAGAAGTGGCTTGTCTGTGATAACTTTGGTATTTGAGGATAACGCAGACATATATTGGGCGCGTGAACAGGTTGCCCAGAATCTTAAGGAAGCCGAAGAACAGATTCCGTCCGGATATGGCACTGTAGGGATGGGTCCGATTTCCACGGGTCTCGGCGAAATTTTCCATTACACAATCCGTGCAAAACAAGGCTATGAGGACAAATACAGTCTTTCTGACCTTCGTACTATACAGGACTGGATTGTTCGCAAGCAACTGAGCGGCACAAAGGGTGTGGCTGAGGTCAGCGGTTGGGGAGGCTTTGTGAAACAATATGAGATAGCGGTTGATGCTGACCGCCTCGCCGCTGCAGGCTTGACAATTCCAGAGGTATATGATGCCATTGAAAGCGCCAATGAAAACACCGGCGGCAGCTATATCGAGAAAAACAGCCGCCAATATTTCATCCGGGGAATCGGTGAGGCGAAAACCATATCAGACCTCCAGAAAACCCCGGTGAAAATGGTAGGCGGCAAACCTATACTTTTGCGCGATGTAGCCGATGTGCGCGAAGGAAGCGCCACACGTTTCGGTGCAGTCACACGCAATGGCGAAGGCGAGGTTGTGGCAGGCATAACGCTTATGTTGAAAGGGGAAAACTTTCAGGATGTCATAGCCAATGTAAAGGAGCGTGTTGAACAGATACAGCGTAGTCTGCCAGAAGGAGTAGTGATCGAGCCGTTTATCGACCGCACGCAGCTTGTTGATCGTGTGAGCAACACTATCTGGAAAAACCTTATAGAAGGTGCCCTGATAGTCATATTCATATTGGTGGTGTTCCTCGGTAGTCTGCGGGGAGGTCTTGTTGTGGCTTCCGTAATCCCGCTGAGTATGCTTTTTGCTTTCGGAATGATGCGTCTGTTCGGTGTCAGCGGTAATCTGATGAGCTTGGGGGCAATCGATTTCGGATTGATTGTTGACGGAGCGGTAATCATAGTGGAAGCGATTGCACACCACATCCGCCAGACAGCGGGACAATACGGAGGCAGACCGCTTACGCAGCCACAGATGGACAAAGAGGTGCTGTACTCATCATCACGAATACGAAAAAGTGCGGCGTTCGGAGAGATTATCATAATGATGGTATATGTGCCGTTGTTCACCCTCTCCGGAATTGAGGGAAAGATGTTCCGCCCTATGGCCCTGACTGTGTTTTTCGCCATATTGGGGGCTTTCATACTGTCGTTGACTTATGTCCCCGTGGCTTCCGCATTATTCCTTTCAAAAAAATCAGTCCATAAACGCAATATTTCCGACTGGATATTGGAAAAACTCGAAAAGTTCTACCGTCCAATATTAGATTGGTGTCTGAACTGGAGCAAATCTTTGATTGCAGGAATGGTCATTGCGCTGGCACTTTCAATCCTTCTTTTCACAAGGCTCGGAGGTGAGTTCATACCCAATCTTGAAGAAGGTGATTTTGCTGTGGAATTGAGCATGGAACAAGGCACCTCCCTCAATCAGATGGTCAAGACATGCTCATTGGCAGAGAAGCTGCTGAAAGAGAATTTCCCGGAGGTAAAACAGGCGGTAAGCCGAATCGGCAGTGCAGAGATTCCTACAGACCCCATGCCGGTGGAACGCGCTGACATGATGGTTGCCTTAAAGCCGAAAAAGGAATGGACTTCGGCCAAAACCACTGCTGAACTGATGGATAAAATGGAGGAAACCCTCAAACTTATACCTGGCCTGAACGTAGAGATGTCGCAGCCTATACAGATGCGCACCAACGAACTGATCACAGGTATAAAACAAGATGTCGCGATAAAGATCTACGGTAATGACATCGACAGGCTTTCTGCTATCGCGACAAATGCCGCCAAATTGATTCGCGGAGTGGAGGGCGTGACCGAGCCGCAGGTGGAACGTGTCAACGGACTGCCTCAGATTCAGGTTATCTATGACCGCGACCGACTTGCAAGATATGGTATCTCAGTAAAAGACGCCAACCGCGTGCTCCGCACGGCATTTGCCGGAGAAAGCGCAGGATATATATTTGAGAATGACCGACGTTTCGATATTGTGGTGCGGATGCCTGATGAATTGCGAAACGATGCTTTGGCTATCGGCCAGTTAAAGCTGCCGTTGCCGGATGGAGGAACCGTGAACATAAATCAGGTTGCCGACATAAAGACCGTGACAGCACCGGCACAGATAACGCATGAAAATGGAGAGCGGCGTATATACGTCGGCTTCAATGTGAGAGGTCGCGATGTGGAGTCAACTATTGAAGAAATCGAAGAAATACTCCGTGACAATCTTCAACTACCCTCGGGCTATTATTACACTTACGGCGGTCAGTTTGAGAATCTCAATGCAGCAAAAAGCCGTCTCGGAGTAGCTGTGCCTATAGCGCTGGTAATCATCCTGATATTGCTTTATGCCACTCTTCATAGTACAAGAGAGACGCTTATGGTTTTCACAGCCATTCCTTTCTCAGCCATCGGTGGCATTGTCGCTCTTTGGCTCAGAGGCTTGCCGTTCAGTATTTCGGCAGGAGTAGGCTTCATAGCCCTGTTTGGAGTGGCGGTTCTCAATGGGCTGGTGTTGATAGGCCAGTTCAACCTGTTTGAAAAGGAAGGTGTTAAAAATATAAGGGACCGGATAGTAAATGGCTGCGCATTGAGATTGCGGCCTGTGATAATGACGGCTCTTGTGGCATCTCTCGGTTTTCTTCCGATGGCGCTTTCTCACGGCGACGGAGCTGAGGTGCAACGGCCTTTGGCAACAGTTGTAATAGGTGGATTGGTATCAGCCACGATACTTACTTTGCTGGTGCTTCCGGCCATATACAATGTATTCACTAAAAGAAATAAGGAGTAATGAAGAATATCATATTAACAATAGTCATAATCGTGGCTTCCGCCGCGACGGGGCTCGCCCAACAGATAACAACCTTGGAGGAATGCCTGTCAATGGCTCTTTCAAACAATCCGACAATGCAGTCGGGCCTATATTCAATAGCCCGTGCCAAAGATCTTCAAGGAACGGCGTGGGACTTGCCTTCGACAGAGATTTCACTTTCTCAAACCCCTGTGGATGGAGGCGGGCCGGACAATGCTGTCACCTTCAAACAGTCTTTTGAGTTCCCCACAATTTATAAAGCGAGGCATTCCAAACTCAAGGCGATGTCGCATCTTGAAGAGGTGAAATACGAAATGAGCCGTCTTGAACTGGAAAAAGAAGTTACGATGGCTTATTATACAATGCTTGCCGCATTGGAGACGCGGAAGGCTTTGCAGGCACAGGATTCTGTCTATTCTCACTTCCTGTTCCTCGCGAATGCCCGATTGAAAGCGGGTGAGGCCGGAAGATTGGAACAAATAAACGCAAAACGCCTGCTTGACGCATGTCGGCTGATGAGCAGAGATGCCGATATTGCTGTCACTAACGCTGAAATCAGATTGCAAAACCTATTGAACACCGATAGGGAGATAGTACCAAAAGAGGATAAACTCCCTGCAATCGAGGTGCCATTGGATAGGCTTGCAGGTAATTTCAATCCATATGAAAGTCCTACGCTCAGAGTCCTTTCGCAAGAGCGAGAGGTCGCGGAAAAAGAGGTCGGGATTGCTCGGCAGTCTTTTCTTCCCGAAATCTCACTTGGGGCGAGCACTCAAGCCCTGATAAAATCATTTAATCCTTATGACATCGAGCGCAGTCGCTTTTCCAAAGGCAATTTTATGGGTTTTGAAGTAGGAGTGAGTATCCCTCTGTTTTTCGGGGCAAAGAAATCAGCGCTTAAAGCGGCAAAGCGCGATGTAGAAATCAACCGTGTGCAGATGGAAGCTGAATTGCAGAGAGTGACGGCTGAATTCCGTACCGTGCAAAACGATTACCTCCGTTCTCAAAAAGCGCTTGACTATCATCTGTCCGTGGCAAATAAAGATGCGGCGGAGATTCAACGCATAGCGCAGGTCTCTTATGAAAAGGGCGATATAGACTATCTGGAATATATCCAGAATATTCAAGTGGCTATGGAGCAGCAGTTATCCTATATAGATGCTCTCGATGCATATAACAAGGCGGCCATAGCACTTCTCTTCATCCAACCCATATCCACCAGCAAACAAAAATGATACTCAAATGAAAAGAATTTATATATATATACTCTCCGCAGCCATTATGTCGCTGCTTGCTACGGCATGTTCATCCAAGTCTTCAGACACGACAACCAATAAAGACATGGATTCCATCGAAACTCATTCCGATGAAGTGGAAATTTCACAACGTCAGGTGGATGCCGTTGGCATAGAATTCGGAAAGGTCGAGATCCGCAACCTCAGTGAAATAATACATGTCAACGGGGAAACTGCCCTTAATCCTCAGGATATGGCAGAAGTCACAACGCTTATGGGCGGTATCGTTAAATCCATACTTGTCAGGGAGGGTAATCCGGTCAAGCGCGGACAAGTTATTGCATACATAGAGAATACGGATATAGTAGCTTTGCAAAGCGACTATATGCAGAGCGTGACAACACTTGAACAAGCGAAGAAAGAGGTTGACCGTCAACGTGAACTCCAAGCTGAAGGTGCTGGTATCGCTAAGAATCTCAGTGCAGCGGAATCAGCCTACAATATCGCTAAATCATCGGTTATGGGCAAAGCCGACCAGTTGAAGCAATTGGGCATAAACCCCAGTTCGCTCAGAAATGGAAAACTTTCCATGCAGATGCCCATCATGTCGCCGATAACCGGATATGTAAACAAGATTGACAAGCCAATCGGTGCATACGTTGACCCTCAGACTCCATTGATGACTATTGCCGACAATTCCAAGCTACATATCGACATAAATGTCTATGAGAAAGATATGCCTTTCCTAAAAGTCGGGCAGAAAGTCGATTTCGTTCTGACCAATAATCCTGAGCAACATTTTACAGGAGAGTTGATCGAATATGACTCTTCATTCAACGGGACCGAAAAGACTGTGACCGCACATGCGAAAATAATCAATAAGGACAATGGTCTCAAACTAATCCCCGGAATGTATGTAACTGGGACTGTAAGCACTGGAGAGCATAAAGTTGAGGCAATTCCTTCAGAGGCGATAGTCAACAGCGAGGGCAAGCAATACATTTTCGTCCTTAAAGGAGAAAATGAGGAAAATGGAGAAAAACATTATACGCTTGAAAGAATGGAAGTGGGTACCGGAATTGAGGAATTGGGCTACACCCAAATTCTGCCGGTAGGTGAACTTCCACAAGATTCAAGAATTGTAATAAAAAACGCATTTTACCTCTCATCTATGCTTGGAGAGGCTGCTTCACACGATCACTGATACACTATGGCAAACAATCATTCTCACGATGCCGAAAAAAGCATCTCGACAGCATTCTGGCTCAATGCTGTCTTCGTAGTTATAGAAGCTGTGGGAGGTCTTTTGACCAACAGTATCGCAATCCTCAGTGACGCACTCCACGATTTCGGCGATACATTGTCGCTTGCACTCTCTTGGTTTCTACAAAAGAAATCAAAGAAAGCTGCTGATTCCAAATATACATACGGATACAAACGCTTCTCACTTCTTGGAACCGTTTTTCTGAGTGGCGTTATTTTCATCAGTTCCGCTTGGGTCATTTATGCTGCCATCGGGCGAATTTGCTCGCCAAGTGAAGTCGATGCTAAAGGAATGGTATGGTTGGCAATAGTGGGAGTTGTAATCAATGGAGCTGCCGCATTACGTGTTAACAGGGGCCATTCTTTAAGCGAAAGAGCTGTTTTTCTTCATATAATGGAGGACGTACTTGGATGGGTCGCCGTCCTTGTAACAGCTATTGTAATGATTTTCTTTGATGTTCCCATACTTGATCCGATTCTCTCTATAGTTATAAGTGTATGGGTCCTTTTTAACGTAATCCGGAATATGAGGGATACTGGAATAGTATTCTTGCAAGCGACACCGAAAGATATTCCGGTTGACAAACTTAAGGAACAGATATTGGAATTGCCCGATGTGGAATCTGTGCATGACGTTCATATATGGAGTCTGGACGGTGATTCACATGTTATGAGCCTTCATGTAGTAAGCTTTACTTTCAAAACACAGAGTTTGAAACAACAAATTTATGATATTGCATCTCAATACCATATCTCCCATGTAACTGTTGACATAGAAAAACCGGGAACGAATTGTACGTATAAAACGACACATAAGTAATTCATATTGGAGGGTTGAGTACCTGCGGAATGCCGGTATTCACCCTCTTTCTTATGATGTGCATCGTCAATATTTACATCCATATTGTGTCACTTTGGATTGAATAGATGTGAAGCATAATATAGATTATGCTTCAGGCTGGTTATTATTCTGGAATTTTAACGGCCATACATATTTTACGGAAGACTAACTGATTGTCGTCCCGTCTTTGGCGTACCTATATTTACATCATATCATCAGAGATAGCAGTTAGGATGTTCCCATAGGCTTCAAAACTTATTTGTCTCAGTTGGCTATATGACAAACTGCTTTGATTGCCTCATCTATATAATTGAAGCAATTTTTATGCTTGGTGAATAATATTCCAACCCTTATAAATTTCAATATCTTTTTATCAAAATTAGCAATGAACAAGATTTTGATTGTAGATGCTTCCGCATCTGACAATAGGGTTATGTCTGGACTTCTCACGAAAGCTGGATATGATTCTGTTGTCGCGGAGAGCATCGAGGCCGGGAAAACGGAGGCGGCGGAGCTGCCACCCGGCGCGGTCATCGTCACGGCAATGCGATTGCCCGACGGTACCGCACGAGAGTTAATCAACTGGCTGAAGGCTGAGGATTACAAATTCCCGGTTTTAGCCATAGTGGAAAACCTTAACACGACTGACGCTATCGACGTTATGCGTGGAGGCGGTGCCGTTGACATAATCCAACGCCTTGCCATTGACAAGCAACTGGTGGAAACCGTAGGCAAATATGCTCGACCTGAACACATTGTGCTGACGCTCGACAATCAGCTGATACCTCGTATAAGCGAGGAATGGAAAGCGGTTGAGGAAAAGGTATCAGCCATTGCCGCTACAAACGCCAATGCCATCGTATTCGGCGAATGTGGCACAGGCAAGGAGCAGATTGCACGGCAAATCTATCAGCAAAGCTCCCGTGAGCAGAAACCGCTTACCATAGTGGAGGCCGGAAGCGCGCCTTTCATCGGCATACACGACCCGACATCTGACCGGAGCGAGGTGTATAACCGTATGAAGAGCTATTTCGCAAAATCGGCTGGAGGCACAATCATCTTCAAGAATGTGCATCTGCTTTCTTTCGAGAAACAATCGGTGCTCCTGCATATTCTTGAAACCGAACACCCCGATGTTCGTGTTATCTGCACCGCAGAGCCGGAACTGCTGAAAATGGTTGCCGACAAATCCTTCCGACCTAACCTGTTCTTTATCTTGCGCCAGCTTGATATAGCAGTGCCATCATTGAAAGAAGCCACCGAGGACATTCCGGCAATCGCAGACTTCTTTCTCAAACAGTATGCCGCAAAGACCGACAACGGGAGAAAGCATCTGGACGCATCGGCAGTCAAGGCACTCAAACTATTTCCGTGGCCCGGCAATGTGAGGGAACTGAAAGACATAGTTCTTTTCGCCGCCTTCCATGCCAAGACCGACACCATCAGCGAAGCCGACATCAAATTCAACCTCTCCGAGCCGTCGGCGGATGACAGCCTCGCACTGCGCAATCCTCTGAAGGAACGCGATATGATTATCGAGGCGTATCGTCGGGGCGGCAACTGGAAACAGGCGGCGCAACTACTCGGCGTAACCGAAAAAACGCTAATAAATCTCCGCAAGAAATACGGGATCGACAGCAACGGCGAGATTCAGCCTTGACTATCTCGTTAAAAATGCGTAACTTTGCAACGCAAAATAGCAAAGATACCGTCTGAAGAGTCAGACGGATACAACAATATAGGATAACATAACTTCCGCATAAGTTCCTTTGTAAATCTGGAAAATTGACAAATACCGAGCTTGGCGTGATGCTTATGCTATGCTTATCGCATAGCGTGTAATCACCCTGTTTTCGGTATAGGCAATCCAGAGCCTTCAAAGGAGAATAAGAGTTTGCACGCTATTTTTCTGCCCTTAATCTAATCACCCAAACACCTCAAATCCTTAACCATTCTACCATCACAGTTGTAAACCGGTAAACCTTACTACTTTAACACGCAGCTCCATACAAATTTTATTAGACACGAAATCAGTGAATTACAATTTTAACAGTGTTAAAGTAATCGCTGAGACACTCCATTCGGTTATAATTGCAACCGAGGCACAGACCTCGAAATGTATAACCCCAAATATGTAATCGAATGGAAGCAACGACTCCCCCGAACACATCCGGCTTCAGCAAGAAGCCCACCCGTAAGAAACGCAACCCCCTCCGCAGCCGCAACAACGGCCACCGCAAGGCATCCGCAAACCCTATGGACGGTATGCCCAAGGAGGCGACGGCATGGCTCTGTGGCTCGATGTTCCTCATGGCCGCAGCCAAACTTCTCGCCCCTTTCATCGGGAATACCCGGCAGTCATCATCAACCACAACGGGCTGACCGTATGAAACAGTCAGATGAAGCCAAAGCGGATTTCCAGACCGCAGCGCAGGCTTACATTTCTCTCATTGAGGAACGTGCCCGCAGCCCCGGCGATTACCCGACCGGAAACAAACCGAGACTTTTCTATCACGGCGAGCCTATTATCCTCCTGCAAGACATAATCACCGGGCTTGGTGTCAGCGAGAGGACAATCAGACGATACCGCGATGCAGGAAAGATAGAGGTTTACGAGAGCATCGAGGGCAACATCAAATTTGTTCTCCAACGCGACCTCGACCGTTTCCTTGAAAACGCCTTCATCAGTTCGTCCCATCCAGACTACAGGACTTTGAAGCGCAGACCCAATTCCGGCGGCAATGCCGCCAAAACCACCACAAAATCCCCAACTAAATTCAATTATGGACCAGACCACGGATCAGCAGGAAGTGCTGATAGCCCGCAACAATGAGAACGGGCAGATGGGAGCTGTCAAAGGCCAGAATCCTGACGGCACTCCCCAGATGGCTGACGCAAAGTCAACGCCATTGAGCGAACTCGTAAAGTTCAACAAAGGGCAGAACCCCCTCGAAGCGTTCATGTCAAACTTCATACGGCAGGCAAAGAACCCCACCATGTTCAGCTTCTTCCGACTGCCCGCCGACCGTTATGAAGCCATAGCCCCGGCAATGGCCGACCTTATCCAGAAGGCGGAGCAAAATGCCGAGATGCTCAAACCCTATGCCGTAGAGGTGGACGCACCCAAACAACAGGTCGAGCAGGGGCAGGACAACAATGTAAAGGAAGAAGCTCCCAAGCAGACGAAGGAGCAACAGACATCCCCCTCCGTCAAGACAACTTCTATCGACCCTAACAGCATAGACTGGGCAAAGATAGAGCGGCAGTGGGGCATCAAGCGCGACGACCTTGAAAAATCAGGGGCACTCGACCAGATGGTGTATAACCGCAAGTCGCCGCAGCTCTTCACCGTAACGCCAAAATTCGGCGACGAGCAGTATTCGCTGGAAGCGAAGCTCTCGTTCAGACACAACCCCGACGGCTCATATTCACTCGTGCCCCACTTCATCCGCAACGAGCCGCAACTCGACCAAGACTTCAAGGGGTATTCCTTCACAAAGGAGGACAAGGCGGAACTCCGCAAGACCGGCAACCTCGGCAGGCCCGTTGAGCTTGCCGACCCCAAGACCGGGGAGAAGGTCAGGAGCCTCGTGAGCATCGACAGGCTCACTAACGAGATTGAGGCAATCCCTGTTGACAAGATCTACATCAAGCCGAAAGTCGCAAACATCGACCTCGACATGAAAGCCATCGGCATACTCAAAAACGGAGGCTTGATAAGGGAGCAGCATGTGGAACTCCCCAACGGCGCCAAATTCACCGCCGACCTGCAATACAGCGCCTCCAAACGCGACATTGTATTTGTCAACTCCGACCTCTACAAGCAGGGGCAGTCTCAGGACACCAACACACAGCAGCAGGTCAGAGACTCATGGCACAACCCCGACGGCTCGATCAAGAGGCTTGAACACTGGTGCAAGCTCCCTCTGAACGAACAGCAGCAGGCGGATTATCTCGCCGGGAAGAAAGTGCTTGTCGGCGAGGGCAAAGACCGCTTCGGAAACGACTGCACCATCTATTTCCAGTACGACCCGGAGAAGAAAGCGCCGCAGACCACACGGGTATATCCCGACCGTGACAAGGTTGTCGGCGTGGCGGAGGAAAGCCGCACACAGATGGCTGTCAACAACGACGGCAAGACCAACGAGGCCACAAAGAATGTGAACGAGCCGTTGCAGCGCGGGCAGACCGCACCGAAGGACGACAGCCAGCAGAAGAAGCAGGCAAAGCCAAAGGGCCCTAAAGCCTGACGCGCCGTCACCACCACTTGACAAATCCCGTCATTCACAGTCAGAAACGACTGCGATTCAACTGACAACAAAGTATCCCCAAGTCACGGGGATAGCATCCACTGTCCCCGTGACTTTCATAAAATCACCCTAAATCCCCCAATTAAATTATGATTCTAATCGTTTGCGAGAACACTCGCACAGCAAAGAACGTGGCCCTCGCTATGGGAGCCAACACCGAGACCGCCCCCGGCATATACACATCGGACACAATCTCCGTCGCAACAGTGCCGGAGAAGTTCATCCGCCAGACACCACTTGAAGATACAGCGGAAGACCGCTATCCCTATCTGCCTGAAAAATTCAGGATGTCCGTCACCATGAAGGAGCTGGAGCGCGACCTCAAGCCGCTGTTCCGAGAAGCCGCCGAGGTGGTGTTCGCATCCGACGGAGGCGCGGACGCCCAGGCACGCTTCTTCAACATCTGCCGACATTTCCGCGTGGGCTGCCCGACAAGCAGAATGTGGCTCACCCGCTTATGCTATGGGGCAATCCGTGGCGCGTTCCACTTCCGTGAGTCCGGCAGACACCTCTACCGCCTCGCTCAGACCGGACTTGTGTCAAAGGGTATGGATATGCTCTTTGAATACAATATCCGCCAAGCATTCATCCACATCGGGCTTCCATACTGCGACCTCACCCGTCAGGAGGCAATCGCCCTTGAACATATCGGCGACATAGCAAACGGGTTTTATGACCCGGAGGAATCGGGTTACTCAATCCAAGTCAACGTGAACAGACAGGAAGGTTTCGAGTCGCAGACAGTATGGGAGGACGAAGCCGAGGCCGGAAAAGTCCTGTCGGCAATCAGCGTCGGGAATGAAATCCCGGCGACGATGACCATCTCGGAAACCACGGCATACAATATCCGTTTCCATACACTTCTTACCCTTCAGATGGACGCATACAACAACCTCGGCTTCACCCCGGCGAAGACAGCGAAAGTGGCGCAGTCGCTCTATGAGAGAGGACTCATATCCTCGCCGCTCACATCATGCTCCCACCTCCCCGTGCAACTGCGCGGACATATCGAAACCGTGTTCGGGGTGACCGACGGCTACCAATGGGGCGAGAACGAAGCCACGCTCAACAGCCACGCCATCATCACGCTACGGAGGATAGAGGAAGATCTGACGGCAAGCGAGTTGCAGCTCTACTGGCTCATCTTCAACCGTATGAAAGCGGTGGTCGAGCAACAGCCCACACGCAAATATGCCGTCGTGGAGTTCTCTGTGGGTGATACGGTTTTCTCCCGCCAGTGGGAGCTTACAGGCGAGGCATACGAAGTCACCGAGAACGGGGTGTTCGATGCGTCGGTGGTGGTGAGGGATGCCGCCGTGTACCCCTGCGATATGCCTCCGGCAATGACAACGGCATTTACCGATGTGCTGTGCAGCCTGACCTCAAAGGCCGAATATGCCGATGAAATCATGCACACCAACGTACCGTTCACAAAATCCACCAGCGACTACGGCAGCGTCATCAGCAAGCTCATCGACAAAGGGCTTGTGAGCGACGAGGACGGCGACATCTGCCTCACACCAGAAGGGCAGTATATCCACGATGAATTTGTCGGCAATGAGTTCGGTGCGACGCTGCTAACGTGGCAGTTCGAGGCCAACGACCTATACGAAGGCGAAAGCACGGGCCGCAGTGTGATGGACGGATTTTCCGGCTCACTTCTCCGCATGGTGGAGCTTATCGACCCAGAAACAACCGAATAAACCGCCTCCAACGCTATTTCTACCCAAAATAATCAGCCTTAGATAGCTGAAAATCGGATAGAAATCGTTAACTTTGCCACTGAATCGCAGTCATAATTTTATTTTGATTGTGGATTTAGTGGTGGCAGGCGGGAGGGATACCCGCCTGCTTTTTTCAACTACTTCATATTCACCCACTAAATTCATTGAATTATCGAAATAGTAGCGATTGACAAGGAGGTGCTTGACGCTATGTTTGAGCGCATGGCCTACCTTCACAAAATGATGTTCCACCTTTTTGAGAAGATTCGCAACAAAGATCGCGGCGACTGGCTCACGCTGGAGGAGACCTGTGCCATTCTCAATGTGTCAGAGAGAAAAGTGCGCAACCTTCAGTCCGGCGGCAGAATCGGTTTTGTCAGATACGGAAAGAAATGCAAGTACAAGGCCGAGGATGTCTATGGATTGGTGATGAAAGGGGGTGTCGGCAGTGAGTGAACGCATATATACCGCGAAAGACGAGGCGGTAAGACAGTTTTTCTCTCAATGCAGATTATCCATCGAGATGTCGGAGCAGCTTATAAAGGAGTATAGACCCATGCTCATGGGCAAGCGTTTTGTCACCGATGCCCAGCTTTCAGACAACCTGAACATATCCCGGCGGACGCTTCAGGACTACCGAGACAAGGGGAAAATCCCTTTCTACCGTCTGGACGGCAAGATACTTTACGATGAGTCCGATGTCGAGAGTTTCCTTTCGGAATTGTACCGGCCCAAATTCGAGGACTGACAACCAACGACAAAGGCGGCAGCAGAGTTGATAACCCTGTTGCCGCCTTTTTTGCGTTCCGGCATTGTCAGCCGAGTCTTACACCATTGAACTTTGTCCGCATGACCTCCATATCCTCCGATATGGTCTTGTCCATCATTTTCGCGTAGATGAGCGTCGTCTTGATGTCGGCGTGCCCGAGCATTTTGGAGATTGTCTCAAGGGGTACATGATTGTTTATCGACATTGTGGCGAATGTGTGGCGCGCGATGTGCGATGTCAGGTGCTTCTGGATTTTAGCAAGGTCAGCGAGTTCCTTAAGGTAGGCGTTTACCTTTTGGTTGGACATTACTGGAAGCACGACGCCTTTAGACAGCACGACCGGGTGATTCTCGTATTTCTGCATGATTGCTTTCGGCACGTCAAGCAGGGGGATGACACTCAGTTCATCGGTTTTCTCTCGGGTCTTGCGTATCCACATCATGCCGTCAGCGTCAGTGGATATGTCCGTGCGCCGGAGCGTCTGCACGTCGATGAAGGCAAGTCCCGTGAAGCAGCAGAACACAAACGTGTCGCGCACCGTCTCAATCCGTGGAAACGCCTTCAGGTCGAGGGCCATCATGCGTTGAAGCTCCGGCTCAGTGAGAAAAGTGCGCTCGGCCTTTGTGCGTCTGAAACGCTTGCCGGCAAAAGGATCCTCGCTTATCCATTTGTTGGCGATACCGTATTGCAGCACGTTCTTCAGGTAGCGGAGATAGCGCACGGTGGTGTTGTTGGCACATTCCTTGCTCATGCGGAGGAAATGCTCGAAGTCCTGAATGAAGCCCGGAGTGACCTCCTTTATAGGAATGTCCTTCTCGCCGCGCGTAAGGGTCATGAATTCCTCCAGATAGGTGACACAACGCTCCCAGCGGCTGAAAGTGGCATAGCCTATGTCGCCGCGCTCGTATTCCTCCCTGCGCTTGATGTTTGTCTCGCGGAACACGTCGCAAAGCATCTTCGGTTTCTCAACCATCCCGAAATAATGGTTTTTCATTATTTGCGGGTTGATGTACTTGCCCTCAATGAGAAGGCGGTTGTGAATCTCGCAGAAGCGGGAGCGCACCATCTCAAGGTATTTGTTAAGCTCGATGTCCCGGCGGGAGCGCCCGGTGCTTTTCTGTGCCCGCTGATCCCAGTTGGAGGGCAGAACTTTCCTGCCGATTGTGAACTCGGTCTTCTGACCTTCGGTTGTTATCCTCGCGTAGAGAGGATACTCGCCGTCTCCGGCGGCACGCGGCTTTCTCGGAAAGAAAGTCAGCGTGAAAAATGAATCCTTCATAATGGTTGTGGGTTTAATGGTTACTTAAATATAATCATTTATTCCCGGATTCACAAACCGTGAAAACCAATATGAGAGCATGAAAGGGGGATATTGCGTCAGTCAGCCAATCGTGAGTCAGTCTGCATCCTGCAACTCACGGCAGACCTCGGAAGATGGCATAGTAAAAGGCTAATATAAGCCTTGAAAGCCCTTTTATTCTTAAATGATGTTAAAAATATGGGGCGAGCTTCCGAAAGTGGGGCCGCGAGGTGGAGCCATGAACCCTGAGCTTTCTCAGATTTGTCGGCATAACGCCGCAAAGCACTGAAAGGCAGTCGACTCACTCACTGACTTGGGCAATCGTGAGTCATTTGCCTCACGATTGTGTGACTCACGATTTACTCACGCTCATGTGCCGAAATCTGCCGTATTCTGCCGGGTGGCCGAAAAAAGAAAACGCTAAAAATCAAGTGATTTTCAGCGTTTTGCGGTGGAAGTTCGGACTTCCTTGTGATCCGCCTGGGGCTCGAACCCAGGACCCCAACATTAAAAGTGTTGAGACTCTCAAGACCTTTCAAAGCTTCGCTAACGCTCTGCTTTAAAAGGCAACCAGCTGAGTTAGCGAATCTTACAGCTATCTTATTATTTTTGATAAATTACCTGCTAAAATCTTTGGTTTAACTGTCGGTTTAACTCAATCAGCCATTCCGAGATTGGTTGGTAATATATTTATATGTTCTCTTTATACTACAAAGTTATAATTTTTCGAGCGAAAAAACAATACTGAGCTATGCTTATTGTCTGTTTTCTCGTTCTTTTTTTAGACGTTCTATCGTGTCAAAATATAACTCATCATTGTGAAGTAAACCATCAATTTCAAAGTCATATATAATGTCTCTATCTACATTTGGATTTTTAAGATGCTTAAAAGTTGTTTTCGTGAAAAGTAAGATTATTATATAGTCTAACAACTCGTTTACACTGCGAATATTCTCAAAGAAATGGTATGTATCAAGTGTTTCTAAATATTTAGAATTTCCATAATTAACTGTATTAAATAGAACAATTAGGAGTTCTTCATTACTCATCTGCGCTTGAATTAATGCGATATACCTTTCCTTTTCCTTGGTATCTAATACCTTATCATTGCACACATACATTATTACATGATATAAAAAGCGAAAATAATGGTGGATTTCATCATGTTCATTGTGTAATTGAAAGTAATATGCAAGTGTTTCTTTTGCTTCTGTTAGATTAATGTCCTCTGTCGTGAACGGAGAATTAAAGTGCAGTATAATTTTTTCTTGTAACTCTGAAAACGCATCTGAAATCTCTTTGGTTTTAAGGTCTCTTAATGTGCGTAGCATATCAAAAAAGACCGATTCAAACCTTGTTTGGTAAGCCATTTTGGACTGTTCCCGAAAAGTCAGATACATAAGTATGACTGAAACAATACCAAAACAGCCACCAACATACGCGCCAAAATACGACCAATCAGAAATATTGTCGGATATGTCTTGGTCTTTAAAAACTAACCAAAATGAGCCTAATATGATTAACGCTCCTCCTGCGAGAGGAAGCCATAGTTTTTTATCAGTAGCTTTCATTGCATAATCTTTTTGCAAAGATAGCACTTTATTTTCAAAGAATTAAACACACCTATGCATCGTCTATATGCCTGTATAACTCATATCCACATTATTTATTTTGAACTTGCATAAAAGTTAAGCCTGTAAGGTCTTGTAAGGAGGTATCTATAAATACAGTCATATTCCCTAAATCTACTTCTACAAAATCGTGGTTTTTGAAAAATGGTCTATGTCTTTGAGGTAGTATTTTTTGAGCGACATTATTGAGGTTTATTCCAAATAGGTACACTTTACCCACGACAGGTATAGCCTTATAAGGAAGATTCTTTATTTGAAAGGCATAATTTATAATTGCAGATGTTAGTTGTGCATACCCGACACAGTTTGCTTTGCCGTTTGGTATCATATTTTTTCTATCAAATGATAACATCTCAGCAACAACGCTACTGCAATATTTAATTATATCCGTTTCGATTTCTAAAGGAGTGATGTCTTGTGTTATCTTTTTCTTTGTGTCTTCTTGCAGGGTATAAATGGCTATATTCCTGTTAAATGATTTATTAAGTTTTAATTGACTTATAAGAAGTGTAGCTATTACAATAAGAACAGCTATTACAATAATTGTTCGTAAAAGATATGAAAAAATTTTACGCTTTTTCACCATTCCTGTCTTCACCCTCATTTCCTTTATAATTTGGATTTTTAATTTGCCCAAAACTCGGAAGTAAAATCTTTATAATTTTACCATTTAACCAAGCCAAACCAAAGAACGATAATATCAAAATTAGTATCAACCATTCCGTATAGCCCTGCATAATTGGATACAGTAAACTGTATTCACCATAAAGCACTAATCCAATAACTATTAAAGCGATTAGTAAGTCAACTATAAGAGTTAAAATATCTTTCATCATATTTCAAATTTTGGTGCTTCAATCCCCTGTTCATTATATACTTGATAGAAAATTTGTGATGCTTTAGTTGCTATGATTCTCTTTATGCCATAGGCAATAATAGCTGTGCCAAAGAATACTCCAATCGCAATATAGAAATACACTCCTAAACTATTTAATAAGTAGGTCAATTCAGATAATGGATGTTCGATTAGATATTGTAGTGAACGAGGATAATAGTACGTGGAAACTATTAATCGAATAAAGATTATAAACAGTGGTACATATTTCAGTACGGCAGCTCCAATGGAATCCACCTTGCCATACCACGCCACATAGGAGTTAAAGCCACGTTCAGACAACATCATTCCAATTTGTTCAGATTTGGAGTTTGCATTATTAGTTGTTGCTTTCATATTCATTTTTGCTTATGCGATTACCGTCATAGTCATAATACTCTACCGACCTATCTTGGTGTTCAATCATCTTGTAGCCATTAGATTTTTCCGTAGTTTCTATAATATCAACTACTTTGCCATTGTCTATTATCGCATATTTGTTGGCATGGTCATCATCACCAAGAACTTTGCCTGTAAACGGTTTGCCCTCAAACAATACGGTCTGAGTTTCATTATCATATTCTATTTCGCTACTTGATACTTCTCTATTGCCACAAGAAACCAATGCAATAGATAGCATTAATAGCGAAATGAAACATTTATGTCGTTTGCGCATATTGATATTTGTGCTTCATAGCTTCAATAAAGCGAATTAAGTTGATGTCTTACCTAACACAAAAAGAAAAAGCATGAAGCTATTGACTATTACCGTTATGAAGCTCTGGACTGCTTTGCGTAAGTAATAGACAATAGCCCATGCTTCGATAATGTATATAGTTAGCACATATACACTACAAAAGCATGAGCGACTTGCCATTATCCTTACGCAGTTGTAGAATTGTCCAGATTCCATAACAGGGATAATTTTCAAATGCTCATTCTTAATATGCACGTTCACTCTTGAACGTAGTGCAAAATTAGTAAAAACATTTGAGATAACAAGCTATTGTCTATCTGTTGTTCAGCATATTCGGTCAATCAACCGCTTCACTTGGGTTATTTGAAACTTTCCACCATTAGGAGCGACAAAACCTTGCTCATTTAGTAAGACTGTCATTTCTGTTAACGAAAGATTCTGAGGAATCAACGTGCGGAGCAATGCAATTGCCCTGCGGTTATTAGGATTATTTTTTGCTTTGGCTCTGTTTGTCTTGCAACTGTTTTCTATTGCTTGACGGTGTTTGCTCATAAGGTTAGAAGCCATGCCGAGTTTAACCCCTCTGTTTTTCTTTGCCTGTAATGATTGCCGCGTACGCTGACTGATTAAGTTGGCTTCATATTCAGCAATACTACTGATAATATGCAAGATTAATCGGTTGGCTTGGGGAAAGTCACAGAAAACTATCTCAACATCACTTTCAAGCAAACGGCTTGTAAAAGCGACATTTCTTGAAAGTCTGTCAAGTTTAGCCACAATAAGAATAGAGTTTGTTTTACGGCATAGTGTCAATGCTTCCATTAATTGCGGTCTGTCTGATTTCTTTCCACTCTCTGTTTCGACATATTCAGCAATAAGAGTTTTATCCTTTATAAAGTTGTGGATTATCTCTCTTTGTGCTTCAATGCCTAATCCCGATTGTTGTTGCTTCATTGTGGACTGTCGAAGATATGCCACATAGCTTTTGTTTACCATAGTTACAGATGTTAAATGTCCGTTTAGTTTATGTAAGTTGAGCATATAAAAGCAATGGGAACACCCGATTTAATTCAGATATTCCCATAGCTTCTATTTTCTGTTATAGTCAGTTTATAAACCAACTGTAACGCTCATCACCGTGTAATGCGGAATTTATGCCAACTGCGATTTCAGTAGCATTATAAGAACGGTCTAAAAATGAATCTATATAACTGCTCTTATTTGCACCTGTAAGGAGATTGTAAAAGTTCCACATTGATAATCCCTCTGTTCCACCAAAATTTTCATCACTGATATATGCTTTAGCCACACTGTTAATCTGTGTGTCTGTCAGCAACATTTTCGGCAATGCTCTCTGTCTTGTTTGGGATAATGCTTGATAAAGACGCATTTTCCCTAAGATTTGGCAGAACTGATGTTCAGATAGGTAGCTTTCCCCTAAAGTTTGCATTAGATGAATGTGTTTGGCAGGGTTATACTGATTAAGAAGTTCCAGCGTGGATTTATATAAATCCGCTGTGTCGGTAACTTCCAAACAGTTTATATAACCGTCAGTTGAAACACATAGATTAGTGCAGACTTTACAAGTAAAGCCGACAAAGATTTTGAAGCGTTCAGCACCTTTCTTTGCATACAAGTTCGTATGATTGTAGGCTCTGACACCTCCCACCGTAAGCGTCAGTTTCTGACCGTTCACATTCTCCCATATAGAGGGAATCTGAATCACAAAAGCGCAACGCTCATAATAGATTGTCTTATCACTTTCCAAAAGCTGATTCGCTGGCTTATGGATTGCTTCGGGGATTCTCCCTTTCACAACATGACTGACACGGATTTGTGGCTCATCAAATATTTCTCCATTGTAGAAAGTCTTGACGGCATCACACACTGTTTCAATGAAATTAGGGTGTGAAATTGTCAGCTCATTGTCTTTTGAAAACACAGGAACAATGCACTCGCTTTTAAGCTCATGCAGAGTTATAGCTTGTGTGTTGGCTTCAATAAACAAAGGACTTTCGTTTTTCACTTCCTCAAATTCCACTGTTTCAGCTACATTTTGCAATACGCTTAATGTAGTAGCGATTTGGGGTAAAGTAATTGCTTGGCTCATAATCGGTATTTTTTGCGGTTATGGTCTGATATGGCTTTCCCTATCACTGCGACAAGGATAAAACCTGTAACGACAGGAGCAATGCAGAACAATACACCTACCGTTACAAATGATACGATTGCTAAAGATAATCTATCCATAGGCACTTTTATTAAAGAGTTATTAATCTGTGAATTTTGAGATTAAACGGAGTGCAATTTTATCTTTAACTGCTTTCACAAAAAACGTGTCATTCTTTATAAAGTGCCTTTGTTTTCGATTTAGGAAGTAGGGCAATTTGACTGAATGACACGATTTTATGTATGCAGCAAAAGACGCTAAACGCTTCTGTCTTCTCTCAAAGATGGGTGAGGGGCTTTAGGGGTTACACTAATAGAGAGTTCAGGATATACAGAAGTTGAGATATTATAGAGTTTGGAAAGTAGTCTATTTTAAATTCGACAACAGAATAATCTTTTGAATAGAATGGAGAGAGATACTGAATCCCAACTCAGGAAATTCAATATTATATAGTATTTAGCTACATTAAACAGAAGTGTTAGGGATTTTTCAGAGGGGGGCTATAAATTAAACATTTCCGAGAAAATCCCCTATTATTATTTAAGGTAGATTTCCGAATACCAATAAGGCATCCTTTCCTTTAATAGTGGTCTTTACACACTTAAAATATGAATGGAGCGTTTGAGCTGTTATTCCTTGGGTTGGTAGTCCACATTGTGAAAATATTTCTTTCAACTTAGTTTTTACATCTGAAAGGGTGTATTTATTTCCAACATGAAAATTATCTCTAACAAGTTCCGTCACTTGCGGTGATAATCTCTTCGTATCTCTTATAAGTTTTCTAAGTTTTGGGGCAGAGTATCTTGTTGCATTCACCTTTTCACTTGATGTTAATTCCAACGCTTCTACAATGAGTGGGTCTTCTTTACGACACATCTCAACAAATTCCGATTCTACTTCTGATTCTATCGGATAGAATCTATCCCACATAGCTGTGATAGCCTTTCTTTTTGAAATAGTGGAGCTTTTACGCTTTATTGTCAGTCTGTCAGATTCTCCAACTCGATAATGATGATTTATCATAGTAGTTTGAAAGCGTCTAACAAGCATTTCATCAGAGGTGTATTCTCTTTGTAAAGAATCGGCACTTAAATATAGATTCTTTGTAAGATTGTCATTAATATAATTGTCTATTGCAGAGAAGGACTTTTTTCCGTCTGAATCTAAATACTGATTAAACGGAGAACTATCTATCAGTCGCTTGTAGGCTCTTTTTTCCGATATATTATTTGTGGTTTCGTATTCTCTTTTATCTCTATTGTATGAGTGTTCAAGTATTTCTATTTCCCGAAGAATATCATCCCTGCTAACGTACACATGACCACTGACCGCATTTGTAATGTGAGTTACAGAATCTATGCCATTTCTGAATCTCCCGATAATTTGTGGTATGTCAGTATGAGGGTCTAACATCGTATGAGATATAAGAAATAAGTCTGAGAAAAGGATTATATCCGGTTGCTTATTCATAATTATATCCATTCCGGCATAGAAACGGCTTGTGAAGAAATTGAACTGTGCCATTTTCTCAACATTAAATTTTGAATATGCTCGGTTGAATTTATATGTTGTTTTTAACTTTGCCACACTCTCATCTGAGCAGAACACAACCGAGTTCCCCATTATATTGGTAGATTCCATTAACGAATATATCGCTTCCGTAGAGTTAAGGAATATACATACTGTTGTCCCTTTGAGATTTGAAATAAACTCTCTAAAATCAGCTAATGTGTTATTGGTAAATATCACTTTTAATTCTTGCCTAAAATCAAACTGAGGGTTTATTGTCAATAATGTAAAATTATTAAAACGCTCATCAGATAACTCTATCGGAGTGGCAGATACCATTGCCCTCTGTTTGAATTTGAAAAAGTCAGTCAATGGTAGATGTATCGTTTTGCGATAGTCCGCATCTTGAATGATTTTATGGCACTCATCAAACAAGATAAAACAATCATCATATAAGTTACCAATCATATCAAGGTCTTCAAAAGCACTCTTTATTTTGTGGAAGGATTCAGGCGTTGTGAGAAATTTCATAAATTTTCCTTCTGATTCGATAATATAACGAATAATAGAATCAACCTTTATCTCTCCATATACAGGACATATATTATCCCCTCTGTGTTTAAGGTCTGATTCTTTACTTTCTATTGTTGAAACATTCGGTTCAACTATTATAGAGTGTCGCTTAGATTTGATTTCTGTATATGTTGCACCTAATCCTGTAAGAGTTTTACAGAAAATTGTATTGGTTGGTATTTCTCCGATAATTTCAGAGAGATACGGTATTCTACCGTCTTTAGTTTTGCTTATCTTGATTTCCTTGGTTTTCATATTGGCTACTGATATGAAGCATAGAGGGAATTTTGGAGAGAGGATATTCCCCCTATGTTTCGATTTTAATTAGAGTAGATTATGGTCAGCTATAAAGTCAAGTACATCTTCGGTACGATTGAGTCTGAACACTATCTGCCCTTTAGAGAAACTGAATACGGCAAAGACCTTATTATTACTGTTGAATAACGGCATTACCTGCACGTTGTAGCCATTGCCTATAAGAAGTTTGAACATCTCAAAGTCAAATGCAGCTTCTTCATTGTACTGAGTGATTCCATCCGCTTTAACAGACGAGGATTCTACTGTTTGCCCTGTGAGATATGACACACAGGCTGTAAGTACGGACTGGTTTACCAAAACCTTAAAGCGCATTGCCTTATTTGTCTCGATACCCATTGCAGGGTAATTATCCCTGTCAATGAAGAATGTTACTGACTTGAAGCGTTCCTGCTTCTCCATTCGAGAGAGCATTTCTTTTACAGCACTCTCATTGTCGTAGGTGCTTTTTGTTGGAGTCGCACCCACCCCATTAAGATTGAAATTCATACTAAATGAATTTAAGCGTTAATGCTTTCGCCAACACGTCGTTGTGTCATTGATTGCACTGCAAAGTTCGCTCAATTCGGCAGGGGGATTAGGGAACAAAAAAATCCACTTTCATATTCCCTCTAAGGAAATACAAAAGCGGATTAAATGAGATAGAAGTGATATGTTAACCGTATATCTTGTTGAGAGTACCTAACTCTTGCTTGCGATACAATTTTATGATTCCCTTTAAGTTCTCATCATCCGAATCATAATCGGCATTTGTTGTCAGCTTGGTTAGATATGCCAACTTTGAGATTAGGCGCAATGTGCTTTTGGTCGTGTTGTTTCCTGTCTTTCTCTTTGCTGTAAACTGCGGATAAAGATTAAAGAAACATCGGAACATTTCGGCAAATAGTCCTATCTGTTTACTATCTGCTAAATCTATTTCTTTAGTTGTGCCAAAATTGAACAAGCTATCTTCATTTATTGAGGACAATCCTTGTTTGCAGAAAACACCGATTGCAGACAATGTATTGGGATTATTGATTTTCAAAGTATGCCCTTTAATTCGGACAGTCAGTTCCATTTCCTGTTTTGGGCTAACTCCATTAATGGGATTAACACTGTCCTCATTCTGCTCTATAAAGTTTACTAAATGCTCTATCTCCTGCTTAGGTGTGGCGTTACAGGTAAGAGTGTTTAGAGTGTTACCACTAACATAATCAGATATAAATAGAAGAAGATACCAAAACTTTTCAGAGTCTATGCCTAATGCTTCGATTATATCTATTACGTTCTCATTGGCGTTCTTGTCTGCCTTGATATAATCCTTATAGCTGAAATATACATTTAGTTTGTTGTTGTTATATCTTCGCATGAAAATTAGTGGTGCTTGTGAATTACATTTATAAGGCGCACCATTATCAATCACTATATCGGGGGCAAATACATTGGCTACATTAACAACATACTCCAATAGGCTTTCATCCTCTTGGTTGTAACCGTCTATTTGGAATTTATCTAAAGGCATAACTATTCTATTTTCACATACAAAATTACATAGAAAATCCCACCTACTATAAAGCAAATGGGATTATCTTTCATAATAGATTACGCATAGCTTCATTTATCTGTTCCTTGTCGAAGCTATCCAAATAGGCTTGGGTGATTTTCTCAGAGCTGTGTCCTAAAGATTCACTGATTATTGAGGTTGAAACTCCGGCGCGTTTTAAGACCGTTGCAAAAGAATGTCGTGCGACATAAGTTGTGAGTGGCAAAGGGAGATTGAGGTTCTCTCCAATCTCTTTAAGATACTTGTTAATCTTTGCGAGTACCTTATGAAGTCGGTTGGCTATCTGGACTTGGGTTTTGTGATAAGGAGAGAGTATAGGGAAGATATAAGGCGAGTTCTCATCACGATATTTCTCTATTAGTTGGAGAGCCTTTTGCTGTAAGGGTATTATGATTAGCTTTTTAGTCTTTTCTCTGTTATAAACTATCTGATTATCTCTGATATTTGAGCGTGTTAGCTTTGCCATATCTATAAAGTTTATACCTGCACAGAGATAGGAAAATGTGAATAAGTCAATGGCAAGAATCTCCAAAGACCCAGTTCCCTCGTAGTTTATAACTCTATACACATCCTCTTTTGATAACGCACGTTTAGCCGTTTCTTTATTTAATTTGGCAACTTTATATGCGTGAAATGGATAGCAGTCGGTCTTAATCGCGTGCTCCATAATTGCGAGATTAAAAACTGCACGGAGATGTCTCAGACGTGTGCTGATTGTGCTTACCGATAAGTTTTGTTCCTTACTCCATGCTTCATATCGTTTTAGCCATGCTGCATCAATCTCTGAAAACGTTATATCAAGATGCTTGGCAAACTTTATAAAGGAGTTGTAAGAAACCTCATACATACCTGCATATCTGATACGGTTCTCGATTTTGAGATTATCTATATACTTTAGATAGTATTCTCCTACTGATTTGGCAGACTTGCATTGCTCCGTAACACTATTTATGATAGTAGTAGCGGTGTAGTCCTTACCGTCTATCCTTTTAGAAAGGATTGTTTTCTGAATATCGCACAGTCGCTGTTGAATGAGAATTTTAATCTCATCCTTATTGGGGCAGCGGTCATTTGGCTCATTCCGCTTGAAATCCCAATGAGAGGGCAGAATCGAAATACCGATACTCTGATATTTCTTTTTGCCGTCTTTGCATACTCTCACCATTAGAGGGTGTGAGCCGTCTTTGAGAGTTTTCGACTTGTAGCATACGACATTAACTGTTTCGCTCATGTTGGTTTTCGGTTTAACTCTCGGTTTAACTCTGTGAGCGCAATTACAGTCAAATAAAAGAAAAAAGCAGTTATCGAAATTGATAACTGCTTGATTTTCAGTGTTTTATTGGTGATCCGCCTGGGGCTCGAACCCAGGACCCCAACATTAAAAGTGTTGTGCTCTACCAGCTGAGCTAGCGAATCGTTTCAAAAGCGATGCAAAGGTACGGAGTTTTTTTGAATTTGCAAATTTTTTTGGATGTTTTTTGCGGAGAAATTTCGGCGGATGTCTTATTGGGCTGGGGGTCAGAGCAGTAGCATGGCGTCGCCGTAGCTGAGGAATCGGTAGGGGCCGGCGAGGGCGTAGTCGTAGAGGCGGCGCCAGCTGTCGTGGCGGTCGAGGAAGGCGCTGACCAGAAGCAGCAGGGTCGACCGGGGCTGGTGGAAGTTGGTTATTATTCCGTCGACTATGCGGTAGCGGTAGCCGGGGGCTATCATGAGGCGGGTGTCGGCGATGAGGTGTTGGGCGGGGCCGAGGTGGTCGAGCAGGGCCTCCATCGACCGGGCTACGCTTATCTCGGGGGCGTCGCTGCTGTAGGCTTCCCACTGCGGGAGCTGGCCCCGGAAGCGGCCCTGCGAGGCCATGCGGCCTATGTGGTAGAGGCTTTCGAGGGTTCTGACGGAGGTTGTCCCGACGGCTATGACGGGGCGTTCGTGGCGGGCGAGTTCTTCGATGAGGCTGCGGTTCACGCGGATGAATTCGCTGTGCATGGGGTGGTCGCCTATGGTGTCGGATTTGACGGGCTGGAATGTTCCGGCGCCGACATGGAGTGTGACTTCGCGGCGCTGTATGCCGCGGGCGTCGATGGCGTCGAGCAGGGCGGGGGTGAAGTGAAGTCCGGCTGTGGGGGCGGCTACTGAGCCGTCGATATGGCCGAACACGGTCTGATAGTCGGTGGTGTCGGTCGTTTCGGTCGGGCGGTTGAGGTAGGGGGGTATGGGGATTTCGCCGGCGAGGCTGATTATTTCGGCGAAGGTGATAAGGGGGTTGTCCCAGCTGAATTCGACTATCGAGGCGTTGCCGCGGCGCTCGGTGCGTCGGGCGGTGAGGGTTGTCGGGGGCAGTGGCAGCTGAAGTTCTGTCGCTTCTTTCCAGCGTTTAGAGTTGCCGACGAAGCAGGCCCATCTGACGGGGCCGTGCGAGGCGAAGTTTTCGGCGTAGTCGGCGGGCTGTTCGGGCTCGAGGATGAATATCTCGATGGGGGCGCCGGTGAGGTTTTTGCGGAAGCGCAGGCGGGCGTTTATGACGCGGGTGTTGTTGTAGACGAGCATTGCGTCGGCGGGCAGCAGTCGGGGCAGGTCGCAGAATCGCATTGTCGCGGGCTCGTCGCCGCGGCGCGCGACCAGCAGCAGGCATTTGTCGCGGTCGGCCAGGGGATGGCTGGCTATGCGGCTGTCGGGGAGGGGATAGTCGAAGTCGTCGATGCGGATGTCGCGTATGTCTGGGAGGGTCTGATCCATGGAGCGGGGTGTTATTTTCGCCAGAAGCCTTTTGTGAACAGTATGAGTACGGTGAAGATTTCCAGTCGGCCGGTCAGCATGATCAGGCTGAGCACCCATTGTCCGAGGGGGGGCACGAGGTCCCAGCCTCCGCCGTAGCCTGTGACGCCGGCGCCGAATCCTGTGTTGCCGATGCATGAGAAGACGGAGAAGTAGCTGTCGACCAGGGGGAGGCCGCAGGCTGTCAGCACTGTGCCGCCCACTGCGATGATGAGCACGTAGAGGCAGAGGAAGGCCACGACTTTCTGCACTACGGAGTTCGACATCACTTTGCCGTTGATTCTGACCGATGTGACGGAGTTGGGGTGGACGCAGCGGTATATTTCGTTGCGCAGGTTCTTGAACAGGAAGAGGAAGCGGTCGATTTTCGCGCCTCCGGCGGTTGAGCCGGCGCATGAGCCGAAGAACATCATCAGGAACATCATCGAGAGCACGAATGTGCCCCAGCGCTCGAAGTTGAAGACCGACATTCCTGTCGACGACATGCACGACATTATCTGGAACAGCGGGTCGATGGTGATCGATTTGACGCCTGTGTATTCTCCTTCGGCTATTATGCACACTACGAAGAGCAGGTAGTAGAAGCCGATCATTTTTATGAATGTCAGGAACACGTCGTTTCTGAGCAGGGCGTCGAACCGGCCGCGGGTGGCCATGAATATGAGGGTGAAGTTGATGCTGCCCAGAAACATGAAGGCTGTTATGACGATGTCGACGTAGGTCGAGTTCCAGGCGGCTATGCTGTCGTCGCGGGTCGAGAAGCCTCCGGTCGACACTGTCGAGAATGCCTGGCACACGGCGTCGAAGAGGTTCATCGGGCCGGCCCACAGCAGTGCTATCAGCACTATTGTCAGCATCAGGTAGACGCTCCAGAGGTCTTTGGCGGTCTGCGATATGCGCGGACGGATTTTGTCGTGGGTTATTCCCGTCACTTCGGCGTTGAAGAGCTGTATGCCTCCCGAGTGGTTGAGCATCGGGAGCACGGCGAGGGTGAACAGTATTATCCCCATGCCGCCTATCCAGTTCATTTCGCTGCGCCAGAGCAGTATGCCGTGGCTGAGTCCTTCGACCGATTCGATGACGCTGGCGCCTGTTGTTGTGAATCCCGACATTGCCTCGAAAAAGGCTTCGCTGACGGTCAGGGGATTATCGATGAGCAGGAAGGGAATCATTCCGAAGGTCGAGAACGCTACCCAGACCATGGCTGTCAGCAGAAAGCCCTCGCGGGTGCCCATCTCGAGGCTGCGCGGCCTTATGCCGAAGGCCATCAGCGACCCTACGGTCAGGCAGCCTGCGGCAGGCCAGAGGAACGCTCTGACGTCGGGTTCGTTCCAGGCCAGGGCTGTCAGCAGCGGGGCGAGCATGAAGATTCCCTCGATGATGACGAGCCATCCGATGAACCGGGCTACGATGGCGAAGTTTATGTTTCGCAGACGTGTCAGCATTTGAGTCGGCTGTTCAGCTGAAAAGACGTTCGACTTTGTGGAGCGAGCCGTCGAGACAGAAGACGACGACGCGGTCGCCGGCGCAGATTGTTGTCGAGCCGTCGACGAGCATTCCGCGGCCGTTGCGCACGAGTCCGGCTATCGTCAGGTCGCGGCTCAGATGGAGGTCGCGCACGGGGGCGCGGGTTATCTTCGAGCGCGGCTTCGCTTCGATTTCCGACACTTCGGCGTCGGCCAGGGCGAGGCAGCGCGAGTCGTTGGCGTCGCTGTCGAGAAGAATCTGGAATATTCGGCTCGACGCCAGCAGTTTTTTGTTTATTATTGTTCCGATATTGAGGTTTTCGGCTTCCGAGATGAACTGGATGTTCTCGACTTCGGCGATGGTTTTTTTGACGCCCATCTCTTTTGCCGAGAGGCAGGCGAGGATGTTCGTCTCCGACGAGTCGCTCAGGGCTATGAAGGCGTCGGTAGCCTCGACCCCTTCCTGGCGCAGCACTTCGATGTCGCGGCCGTCGCCGTGGATTATCTCGGCTTCGGGGCAGCGTTCGGCCAGATAGGCGCATTTGTCGCGGTCGCGCTCGAGAATCTTGACGTCGTAGTTTTTCGAGCCTATGAGGCTGACGAGCCTGACGGCTATGCGCGAGCCCCCCATTATCATTATGTTATGTATTTTCCGGCGCGTTTTTCCGCAGAGGTCGATGAGTTCGTCGACATAGTCGCGCGTCGTTGTGAAATAGAGAATGTCGTTGGGCATCAGGCGGTCGTCGCCGCGCGGTATGATGGTCTCGTTTTTCCGGCGTATGGCCGAGACGTGGAAGTTATGGCGGGTGGCGGCGAATTCCTTGAGCTGCATTCCGGCTATGCGGGCGTTGTCGCGCAGCTTGATGCCGACAACGATTATTTCGCCGTCGTGGAGCTCGAACCAGTTGCGCACCCAGTTGCGCTCGAGGGCGGTGCGTATTTCCAGTGCGGCGAGATATTCGGGATAGATCGTGTGGTTTATGCCCGAGCGGGTGAAGAAGGCGCTGTTGGCCGGATCCATGAACTCGTAGTTGTCGATGCGGGCCACTGTTTTCTGGGCGCCGAAGCTTTTGGCTATCTCGCAGGCGACTACATTGTCGGTCTCGTAGGGGGTGACGGCTATAAACAGCTCGGCTTTCTCGACTCCGGCGGCGCGCAGGGCTGAGAACGACACCGGCGAGCCCACTACGGTCAGTAGGTTATATCTGGCGTCGAGAGCCTCGAGCCGGCTGCGGTCGCGGTCGAGAAGTGTGATGTCCTGTTCCTCGCGCGACAGAAGCTTTGCCAGATGAGTGCCGACCTCGCCGGCTCCTGCAATGACGATTTTCATTTTCGAGTGGTTATGAGGTCGTTAAGAATCCCGACGATGGCTGCGGCGTCCATTTTTTCGCGGTTGCGGAGCTCGGCCACGGTGCCGTGGGCTATGAAGCTTCCGGCGGGCATTCCTATGGCGCGAAGCCGGTTGGATGCGCCTTTGCGGGCCATATATTCGGCCACGGCCGAGCCCAGGCCGCCGATAACCGAGTTGTCTTCGAGGGTGACCACCGGCGCTCCCGAGGCCAGCACCTCGTCGAGCATGGCTTCGTCGAGCGGTTTGAGGAAGCGCATGTCGACGACGCCGACATCGCCGGTCTCACGGGCCGCTTTCAGGGCCTCGCCGATTATCGGGCCTATGGCGAGGATTGTGGCGCGCGAGCCCTGGAGCAGGCGTTCGGCCCGGCCGACGGCTACGGGCTGCGGATCGTTGTGCCAGTCGGTCAGACTGCCGCGTCCGCGCGGGTAGCGGATAACCCATGGCGAGGTGGCCCGGGCGGCGGCCGCCATGAGATTGCGCAGCTCGTGTTCGTTGCGCGGGGCGGCTATCGTCAGTCCGGGAATCGGACGCAGATAGCTCAGGTCAAACGCGCCGTGGTGGGTGACGCCGTCCTCTCCGACGATGCCGGCTCGGTCGATGCAGAAAACGACCGGCAGCCCGAGAATGGCGACATCGTTGATGATATTGTCGTAGGCCCTCTGGAGGAACGACGAGTATATGGCCACAAACGGCCGCAGGCCGTCTTTGGCCATTCCGGCGGCGAAGGTGACGGCGTGCCCCTCGCTTATGCCGACGTCGAACGTGCGTTCGGGGAAGCGTTTCTGAAGCTCCGAAACTGATGTCCCTGATGGCATTGCGGCGGTGATTCCGACTATTTTCGGGTCGGCTTCGGCAAGCTCTACGAGTGTTTTCCCGAAAACGTCCTGAAACTTCGGGGGCTTGGGCGCCGCGCCGCTCTCCTTGATCTTCTCGCCCGTCGACGGGTCGAAAAGTCCGGGGGCATGCCATGCGGCCGGGTTCTGCTCGGCGGCGGGGAATCCTTTCCCCTTGACGGTTCTGAGATGGAGCAGGCGCGGCCCTTTCATATCCTTGATGTCGGAGAGCACTCTGACAATGCGGTTTATGTCGTGGCCGTCGAAAGGCCCGAAATAGCGTATGTTCAGCCCCTCGAACAGGTTCTGTTCGTGAACCCAGAGCGACTTGAGGCTGTTGGTGAAGCGCAGCACGGCGCCGCGGCGGCGGTCGCTGATGAGGTGGAGCCGCTTGAGCGTGCGGTAGGCTTTGTAGCGCAGGGCGTTATAGGCTTTCGACGTCGTCAGGTGGGCCAGATAGGAATTCAGTGAGCCTGTCGGGCGGTCGATCGACATGTCGTTGTCGTTGAGGATGATGAGCAGGTTGGCGTTGGCGTTGGCGGCATTGTTCAGTGCCTCCCAGGCCAGCCCTCCGGCTATCGAGGCGTCGCCAATGACGGCGACGACATTGCGGTCGACGCCTGTCAGCGACGAGGCCACGCTCATTCCCAGGGCGGCCGATATGCTGTTCGAGGCATGGCCGGTCGTGAACGTGTCGTATTCGCTTTCCTGCGGGTTCGGAAAGCCGCTGAGCCCGTCGAGGCAGCGCAGGGTGTCGAAGGCGTCGCGCCGGCCCGTGAGCAGCTTGTGGCCGTAGGCCTGATGGCCCACGTCCCATACGATGCGGTCGTCGGGGGTGTTGAACACATAGTGGAGCGCCACCGTTATCTCGACGGCTCCCATCGACGAGGCGAAATGACCCGGATGGACAGCCAGCTTCTCGATGAGAAACCTGCGTATCTCGTCGCACACCGCCGGCAGCTCCGCCGGCGGAAGACGCCGCAGGTCGGCGGGGCTGTCGATCTTTTCGAGCAAGGGATATTTACTTCCTGCCATTGCGCTTATATTTTTTATAAAGCGGCACAAACACTACTATTCCCGAGGCGACGACGATGAAGGCAACGCGCAGCGTGAACGGCTGATAAGCCACGACAAACCAGCATATCAGCAGCCACAGCACTACTATGCACGTCAGTCTGAACCATTGGTAACCTGTCATCGGCCTGAATGTCAGTCGGTTCTCACGAAAGAGCCTGGAGCGAGTCGGTCAGCTGGGCGATCTTGGCCTCGGCGTCGGCGAGTTTCTTGCGCTCGCCTTCGACAACGGCGGCCGGAGCCTTGGCCACGAACCGCTCGTTCGAGAGCTTCTTCTCGATCGAAGCTTTGAAGCCATTGAGATAGTCGATCTCTTTGGCGAGCTTGGCGCGCTCGGCCTCGGTGTCGATCATGTCGGCCAGCGGAACCTCGTAGGTGGTTGTGCCGGCGATGAACTTGGCGGCGGTGGCGTCGGCCTCGCCGACATTGGCTATCGCCGACACGTTGCCGAGTTTTCCGATAAGCTCGGGCCAGGGAGTGGTCTGGTCGCCGACGACGTGAAGCTCCAGAGCCTCTTTCGGCGCGATATTGCGCTTGGCGCGCACGCCGCGCACTCCGTTGACGATCGCCTTGACGGTCTCCATCTTCTCGAGAACCCCGGCGTCGGGCTCCTGGCCGCGCGGCTCGGCGGCATACATTATCGATTCCCCCTCGCGGCGCTCGGCGAGATTCTGCCAGAGCTCTTCGGTGATGAAGGGCATGAAGGGGTGGAGCAGGCGCAGAAGGGCGTCGAAATGGCGCTCTACGGCGGCCAGCGTCTTTGCGTCGACGGGGGTCTGCCAGGCGGGCTTGACGGCTTCGAGATACCACGACGAGAATTCGTCCCAGAACAGGCGGTAGACGGCCATCAGCGCCTCGGAGATGCGGAATTTCGAGAACAGGTCGTCGAGCTCGGCGATTGTGGCCGACAGCTTGCTGTCGAACCATTCGATGGCTTCGGCCGCGGCACGCGGCTGTTCGGCGGCGGGGTCGACCTCCCAGCCCTTGACGAGGCGGAAGGCGTTCCATATCTTGTTGCAGAAATTGCGGCCCGTCTCGCAGAGCTTCTTGTCGAAGAGAATGTCGCTGCCGGCGGGAGCCGAGAGCATAAGGCCCATGCGCACACCGTCGGCGCCGTAGGTGGCGATGAGGTCGAGCGGGTCGGGCGAGTTGCCGAGCTGCTTCGACATCTTGCGGCCTATCTCGTCGCGCACGATGCCGGTGAAATAGACGTTCCTGAACGGGGGCTCCTTGCGGAACTCATATCCGGCCATGATCATTCTCGAAACCCAGAAGAAGATGATGTCGGGGCCGGTGACCAGCGTAGCGGTCGGGTAGTAGTAGCTGATCTCCTTGTTGTCGGGGTCGAGGATTCCGTTGAACAGGGCGATGGGCCAGAGCCACGACGAGAACCAGGTGTCGAGAACGTCGGGATCCTGCTCGAGGTCGGCGGCTGTCAGCGCCGGATTCTTTCTGCGGGCCTCTTCGAGAGCCTCTTCGGCCGTCTCGGCCACGACGACGCTGCCGTCGGGCAGATACCAGGCCGGAATGCGGTGGCCCCACCAGAGCTGGCGCGAGATACACCAGTCGTGGACATCCTCCATCCAGTGGCGGTAGATGTTCTTGAATTTCTCGGGAACGAACTTTATCGTGTCGTCTTCGACAGCTTCGAGGGCGGGCACTGCCATCCCTTTCATCTTCATGAACCACTGCGACGACAGGCGCGGCTCGACTACGGTGTCGGCGTTGCGCTCGCTGTAGCCGACCTTGTTCTCGTAGTCCTCGACCTTCTCGATAAGGCCGGCGGCGGCGAGGTCGTCGACGATGCGGCGGCGCACCTCGAAGCGGTCGAGGCCGACGTAGAGGCCCGCGGCGGGGCTGAGAGTGGCGTCTTCGTTGAAGATGTCGATGCTTTCGAGGTTATGCTTCCGGCCGAGCATATAGTCGTTGGGATCGTGGGCGGGGGTGACCTTCAGGCAGCCTGTGCCGAAATCCATCTCAACGTATTCGTCTTCGATGACGGGAATCTCGCGGCCGACCAGCGGAACGATGACGCGCTTCCCCTTGAGGTGGGCGTTCTTCGGATCGTTGGGGTTGATACACATCGCCGTGTCGCCCATGATTGTCTCGGGGCGCGTTGTCGCCACAACGGCGTAGCCCTCTTCTCCGACAATATGATAGCGAAGATAATAAAGCTTCGAATGTTCGTCGCGGTAAACGACCTCGGCGTCGCTCAGGGCCGTGCGCGCCTTCGGGTCCCAGTGAACCATCCTGACTCCTTTATATATAAGCCCCTTGCGGTAGAGGTCGACAAAGACGCGCATAACCGAGCGGTAGCGCTCCTGATCCATGGTGAAAGCCGTGCGCTCCCAGTCACACGATGCGCCGAGCTTCTTGAGCTGCTCGAGAATGATTCCGCCATGCTTCTCTTTCCATGCCCAGGCGTGTTCGAGGAACTGCTCGCGCGTCAGCGAGCTCTTCGCTATGCCTTCGGCGGCAAGCTTGGCGACGACCTTGGCCTCGGTGGCTATCGACGCGTGGTCGGTGCCCGGAACCCACAGCGCGTTTTTCCCCTGCATTCGGGCGCGGCGAATCAGAATATCCTGAATCGTGTTGTTCAGCATGTGCCCCATGTGGAGGATGCCCGTCACGTTGGGCGGCGGTATAACTATCGTATATGGCTCGCGGCCATCGGGTTCGGAATGAAACAGGCGGTGTTGCATCCAGTAGCCGTACCAGCGTTCTTCGACTTCGCGCGGGCTATATTGCTTGGCAAGTTCTTTCATTGTAATGAGGTCAGGGTTGTTTTTGTTTCAGACGGCAAAGTTAGCTAATTCGCTGCAAACGGCAAAAAGTAACTTCTCAGCGCGATTTTTTTCGCCTCATCGTTTGCCGGATTAAACAAAACGGCTTATCTTTGCGTTGAAAGAATAAAACAGCGGGGGCGAGAGAGCCCGAGCTTGAGATACACCACATCAAAGTAGATTGGGAAACTCATCAATTACAAATATAATTCCGAGGCAAGCTTAGTCGGCCGATGGCGGGCCCCAGCCTCTGACGAGGCGCCGGTTTTTCCGGCCAGGCGGATTACAAAGGGCGGCGAGCACTCAAATCCTGTCTTTCGGAGTTTCATCGCATCCTTTGGTGTGGCCCTTACGGACCGGCCCGGGCATCACTGCTCGGGCCGGTCTCGCCTTTTTCAAGGCTCTTCAAGACATGAAATTACGGACGTGCCTTAATGCTATTAACTTAGATGAAACCGGCGTCAGAAACGCCCTGGCGTAGGGACGTGCCTTCGGCACGTAGCATTGCAACGCCCTGATTGTCAGTCGCATGTGAAACGTGCCAAAGGCACGTCCCTACGCCAGAGCGTTTTTTGACAGATTGCTCATTACTAATTGCTAATTGCTAATTCCTAATTGCTCATTGCTGATTAATTGCTACCTTTGCGGAAATGGAGAGGCTGAAAATACTGCTCATGGGGGACGCCAGCAACTGCCACGCGGCACTTGCGGGCGCTCTGGCGCGTCAGGGCCACGAGGTTACGCTGGCCTCGGCCGGCTCGGGGTTCATGAAGACGTCGAGCCCCGTCAGCCTCCGCCGCCCGCTGCCGGGCAAGGCCGGAGGGCTTCTGCTGTGGCTCAGGCTCAGGCGTCTGCTCCGCAGCGACCTGCGCGGCCACGACATCGTCAGCATCTGCGGCCCGGGGTTCGTCGATCTTCGCCCCGCGAGGATCCGCCCGGTGTTCGACGCTCTGCGGCGCGACAACGGAGCCGTGTTCATGACCCATCTGGGGCTTGACGCCCTCTATGCGGCCGACTGCCTGAGCGCCGACCCGCCGCTGCCCGTCAATGAATTCCGCATCAACGGGCGCCCGTCGCCATACGTCCTCGCCCACCCCGAGGCCGAGCGGCTCTGGACTGCGCCTGAGCTGACGGCGCTGACGGAGCATATATATAATAAGGTGTCGGGGGTCACGACGGTGCTCTATGAATATCATGTCGCGGCCCTGCGCCGCCTCAGCACCGCGAAGGTCGGCTATATCGGCATTCCTGTCGACACTGAGGCGGTCGAGCCCGAGCCGCGCCGGCCGGGAGCGCCGGTGAACCTCTTCTTGGGGCGCCACAGCCACCGCAAGGCCGAAAAGGGCACTGACCTTCTGGAGCGCGCGGCGCGCATCGTTGCCGGCCGCCATCCGCGCGAGGTCAGCTTCACTCTTGTCGAAGACCGCCCCTATGCCGAGTATATCGGACTGCTGCGGCAGGCCGACATCGTGCTCGATCAGCTCTACAGCTACACTCCGGCCACTAATGCCCTCCTTGCTATGGCGCGCGCGAAGTCGGTTGTCAGCGGCGCTGCGGAAGAATATTACCGTTTCATCGGGGAGGACAGACTTCGCCCTCTTATTCCGTCGTCGCTCGATTTCGACGAGCTTGTGGCCACTCTCGACGAGGCGGCCACGCGCCCCGACCTTCTCGACGCGCGCGGCCGGCAGGGACGCGCCTTTGTAGAGAAACATAACGGCAGCGACGTCGTCGGGCGGCGCGCCGTAGAGTTCTGGACCAAATGCCTCGGACGATGCTGACACTCGAGCTTGCCATAGCGACCTACGGCGACGACGGCATCGTCCGCGCATCGGCCATGCTTCTGCCCGAGGCGGAAGGGATCGGATATGTCATATCGTGGCAGAACGGAGGGCGCAGCGTTCCGGCCGCGATAGCGCGGCGCCGCGATGTCAGGCTCGTCAGGCTCGACGGCGCGGGATTGAGCCGCAACCGCAACAATGCCCTTGCCCATTCGACGGCCGACATTGTTCTGCCGACCGACGACGACCTCATCTACAGCCCCGACGCGCTCAACGCCGTGCGCCGCATTTTCGAGTCGCGCCCCGACCTCGACTTCCTGAGGTTTGACTGCGCGGCCGCGGGGGCATCGCCCCACCCGACCGCCGCGCCGGCCGACTTCTGCGGCCGCTTCCCGAAGATGGCGAACCCGACGAGCTATGAGCTTGCCGTCAGGCGGACGACAGCGGGGCGGGTCAGGTTCGACGAGCGTTTCGGCCTCAAGAGCGGCCGCTATAATGCGGCCGAAGACGACATGTATTACCACACCCTCGTCCGTCTCGGCCTGCGCGGGCGCTACGAGCCGCTGACAGTGTGCCGTCACCCCGAGCTGTCGACAGGGCTGCGGCACATCGCCGACCCGCTGGTTATCAGGGCGATGGGCGTCTATATCGGCATAAGATACCCTCTGAGCGGGCCGCTGCGCATTCCGCTGAAGGCCTGGCGCGACAGCCGCGCCGGCCGGGCGGCCTTCCTCGCAGGTCTGAGAGAGCTTTCGCGCGGCTATGCCGAATCATTCTTCATATCGCGGCCATGGAAACGGTAAAGAGACAGGGGATGTCGGCCCGCATAATAAAGACCATGGGGCTGTTCGGAGGCGTTCAGGGGCTCGTGCTTCTCTGCGGCGTCGTGCGCACTAAGCTCGTGGCCCTCTGGATCGGCGCGGCCGGCGTGGGACTGTTCAGCATCTACAACTCGGCTATCGACCTCGTTGTCACCGTGGCCATGCTCGGCATCGCCGCAAGCGCCGTCCGCGATATCGCCGCCGCCCCTGAGGGGATGAAGAATCTGATGGCGCGCGCCGCGCTGCGGTGGGGATGGGTGCTGGGGGCTGTCGGCGCTGTCGCCATGGCGGCAATGGCTCCGGTGTTCAGCCGCCATTC
>OGSD01000404.1_pt1 | contig 45138 bp, 43 predicted proteins | sample 1553571 | NCBI WGS metagenome assembly OGSD01 (sample SAMEA2580072, study PRJEB22360) | human gut metagenome | biome: human gut; feature: human-associated habitat; material: faeces | place: Denmark | collected 2008/2010 | reverse complement strand
GCGTTTAACTTGATTTGTGAGAATTTATTGGCGGCATTGTACGGTGTTGCCTTAATTTATACTGCGAATTATATGGATGAGTGCTATATTTATACTTTGAAAATTGAAATTCACCTATTATAGATATAAACTTCAGCTGTGGTAAAAGAATAAGGTAAACTATAAGGGTTAAAATAGCTACAAATATAAAATCTACACTATTAAAAATTATAAACAGTAAAACCGAAAGAAGTATAAAGCACCAAAATATTGTAGTGCAAAAATAATTTATGATTATTGTAGATAATGTATTTGATTTTAATTTATATATGATACTTCCAATCTGTGATGCTATGTATTTTATGCTTTTTTGTTTATTAATATATTTTTCCTTATGCTTCAAAAACTCTTTATTTGCTTTAAAAAGAAAATTCTTATGAACAAATTCGGCAGTATCACAAGCAATAATCATCACCATATCCATTGCCTGCTGATAATCATTATAATCATTAATGTCAGTTTTTTCAATGACCCTGTCAATGTAATAATTGAAGTAATCAGAAAGCTTTTGGTACTGATTAAATATTTCCTTGCTTTTATATGGTGTATCAGAAGGGATATATTTATCCCTAATAGCGTCGGATAATAAACATTTACTGATTTCATAATAATCACTTTTGATATTTTTCAGCAATTGTATATTGCAATAGTATTCATAATCCTTTTTTCTTTCGGGAATATATAAATTCTTTTCTTTTTCTGGCTTTTTTGACATAAGATAACCTCCTAAAGTTCTTCGAGAACTAAAAGTTTAGTTGTTGGTTGAATTTCAGACATAGCCTCTCTTTATGCAACATTTCCGCCTCAGTACGCAAGAGAACTTGCAGAACGACTTGAAATACATTACACACCCAAGCATGGCAGCTGGTTGGATATTGCCGAGATTGAATTATCTGCACTCGGACTTCAATGTATCGCAAATCACAGAATACCCGATCTGCCTACGCTCAGAGCATTACTTGGGCCGTGGACTGTGGCTAGAAATTCACTACAGAAAGGCGTTGATTGGCTGTTCACTACTGATGCTGCAAGAATCAAGCTCATTCATCTTTATCCTGTTATTAAGATTTAGAGTTTACAAAGTACTATTCATATATAGGATTTCTTGTAGTATAGTAAATATACAAATACAAATTATCGTATATTTTTTCAATATAATTTAAATACATTGGACTATCATAGTATATGGGAGTTTTTTCTTTACTTAAATATATATGCGGATCAATGTTGTCATAAATATAACATATCCCATAATATGCTTTTTCATATCCTTCGTTTGCCTCTATTACACCTAACTTAAAATGCAACCCATTCGCCTCTATTTCATCACTTTCGCTTGATTTCAAATCTGATAAAATAACGAGTGGGCGTGGCATTGCAGTAAGTACTTTACCATCCAAATCCTTTATAAATTGAATACTATCATCACAGGGTTTATTAGTTGCCCAATCAGATACACCTCTATTCTGTAATGACAAATCATCACATATAAATTTCATTTTTACATAGTCTGAATCATCAAATAAAGATAAATCTTCATATACCTGTTGTATAACAGTATTTTCATCAATAGGAATTATAAAAGGAGATGGTCCATCATTAATATGTCCAAATAAAATGAACCATACAAATGCACTTATTATTAATAAAGATATTAAAAAAATCAGTCCTGTTATTGTAAATTTTTTCTTATTAGTTATAATAGTCTTCATAGTGAAAGCCTCCTTCATGTCCAACAAATATCTTTGAAGATATATTAACAGGAAAACCATTTTCTAATATATGATAATGTGGCGGAACATTCTCTTCTGCACAATCCCAGATACTGTTATCAGGTAAAATTGTACTATCGTTTTTGGATACGGAGTATGTAACATCTAAGGCAACACCGTACAATGCCGCCAATAAATTCTCACAAATCAAGTTAAACGCATAAAGCTCTGTAACGGGCATATTGCCTCTGTAAATCTGCTTGCAGGCGCACTTTATCAAGCCGTCAGAGATTTTCTGTCAGCCGGATAAAGGTTTGCCGGGGCAAACATAATATTCAATTTGGCGGTCTGTTTTCGCAGACCCCGGTATCGTGTTTTCCGATACCCGAACAGCCGTTTAACGACTGCATTTTCTCGCTTTTCTGCACCGATATATCCACTGTCACCGTATAATTCTTCCTCTTCTCCATGCATAAGATCAGGCGCTGCTGTTACATCGTGTACATTAGCTCCTGTTACTTTAAGATGATGTACAAGTCCGCTGTCCTTATCTACTCCGATATGAGCTTTATATCCAAAGTGCCATTGGTTTCCTTTCTTCACGTAATGAGCGTCCTTATCACGCTTTTTATCCTTGTTCTTTGTCGATGACGGCGCAGCAATAAATATGCGAAGCATCAGCTCAAGGTCGTAGGGCTTGTTTCCGTGCTCTCCTTTGTAATAGCACGGTCTGATTATCCCTATCCACTCGTCAAATGGTATTATCCGCTCTATCTTTTCAAGAAATTCTTTTTTACTTGTTTTGGCCTGCGCCAGTTCATCGCTTATAAGCGAGAATGTCAGTTGTTTATTCATACTTATATTATACCTTTTTTGCTGCTTTTCAAGGATTTGTGCGGTTTTGCCTTAATTTGTCCTAAGTGTTTTTCTACGCTTTTTTTCTTCATACATAAGCTTGTCGGAATATCGGATAAGCTCATCAAAGCTCGGCTTTTCACCGTTTTGGGTTATGTAGATTCCAACGCTTGCAGCTATTTTATAAGGCTTTCCCGAGCGTTCGTTTACGCAGTCAAGCTCTTTATATAGCATACCTCTTATGTTATTTTCAGTACCGCAGCAGGGAAATACAGCCATTATCTCATCGCCGCCGAAGCGTGTGCAGGCAGCATTTGGCGGACAAACTCTTTTTAAAGCCTGTGCCGTATTTTTTATGGCAAAATCGCCGTTATCGTGACCGTACTTGTCGTTTATGGCTTTCAAACCGTCAAGATCGCACATAATCACCGCCAGTGAATTGCTGCCCAGGCCACGAAGTATATTTTCATACTCGATAAGGAAGCCGTGTCGGTTGAAAAGCCCTGTCAGAGCGTCGATCCTTGATATCTCATCGACCTTGTTAAGAAGATAATGCTGGTGACGAAGGTTTCTCAGTCCCCCAAGAGCATTGTTCAGCATATTGACTGTCTGCGGGATCTTGTAGTAATTGCTGGGTATATAGCTTGAAAAATGATAACAGGTGTATCCCATCGGTACACCCAGATAGCTGAGTGCGGTAAAAATTAAGCAGCGTCCGATAAAGCCGTTCATATTCGGGATAATATCTCTGCCGTCCATATTATAAGGAATGAATTTTTCTCCAACACTCTTCTTCAGGTCAATATCGTCGCTGTCATAGAGAACGAACATTTTGTTTCTAAAGCGCATTTGAATCTTTTCCTCAGGATTTACCGATTCATCTATACATTCACTTTTGATAACACAGGTCATTGCATACATAAGATCGTCTTTACGCATTTCATCGGCGATATCCGCAAAGCTTTTACATTGCTGTATGCGTTCGCTGACGTTCGAGAGAATGATATTTTCATCCTGAAAGCGGTAAAACTTATTCATAAGCTCGTTATACGAAGCTGAAGAATTGAACTTCATTCTGTGTTTTTCACTTTTGCAGCCGCAGGATTCGTTGATTATCAGTTCAGGAAACAGAGGAATATTTTTTGCCGCATATCCTTCTGAAAAAATTGTATTTACTGCATGGCATATTTCTTTAGCATTGGTCAGAGGATAGATGCCTGAGGACGAAACAGTGGGGTCTGCGCTGTATATTGTTTCAATTCCGTCATATCCCGTAATCGCAACATCGTCCGGCACAGAAATGCCTTGATCCTGAAGATAGTTTGTAACCGCAACTGCCATTTGATCGTTGGCGCATACAATAGCTCTCGGGAGCCTGTTTTCTTTTATCAGTTTTTTGACAGCGTCAATGGCAGGCACCGACCAGTAATCGCCGTAGCTTACCATACTGTCGTCAAACGGGATATTATTTTCGGAAAGCACATTCCTGAAAGCCTTGATACGTTCATCAGAATAATATTCACCTTTGACTCCCGCTATCATGTGAATATTTGTGTACCCGTGGTACTTTACCATATGGGAAACGATATCAGCAAAACCGTCACCTCGACGATACTCAAAATTGATACAGTCAGAGATATTTTCTCCCAGAGATATTACCGGAAGCCCCATTTCTCTGTATTTCTGCGCTAAAGCTTTGCAGAAGTCATAATTCCCGAAACGATCAGACTGAATAATAACCACATCGCAGAAGGAGGGGTCAATCAGATCAAAAACAGCTGTTTCTGCACTGCTGCTGTTTTTGTCAGGTCTTGAAATGCAGTTATATACAAATAAACGGCAGCCGATATTACCCAGCTGCCCGTCCAGTTCGTGAATCAGTTCAAAACATTCTCTGTCCTGGATACGACAGATACAAAGGGCAGCTATCTTATATTTTCCTATCATGTTAATCGCCTCATAATTCAGGTCTGATATAAGAACCCGTCTTCACAAGCATATGCGCACGTCTTTTCGGCAAATTTTGCCGCAGACTGCGTTAAAAATCCTTGCCGGGCGAAAGCCCGCCTGCGGATTTTTGCCTACTCTGCAACAAAATTATGCTCGAAAATCCGCACACATTTCTTATGAAGACAGGTTCTAAAAAGCAAAAGAATTTTTAAAATCGGTATATTATTTTATTATACCATATCCCTAACATTGTGTCAATCAACTTTAGCGTATAAATGACGGAAAACGGTGGTGTGAAATAACGGATCCCCCCGCAGATCTTGCAGGGGGATATCGCATAGAACAATGTTAAACGGGAATGATCTCCCAAAGCTGATTTGCCTGTCCGTTGTAATCCCACTGGATTATATTGGCGTTATCTTCTGAGGAGATACCGGAAACATCAAGAGCCTTTCCGCTGTTTCTGTTAATGATCTTCCAGCAGTCATCTACACGGATAATGCTCCATTCCTGATTTGCTCCGCCGCCGTACTGCCACTGCTGAACGTTTGCTCCGTTGTTGCAGGAAACTCCTTCAACATCCAGCACCTTTCCGCTGGCATAATTTTCGATCACATAATATCCGTTATCAAGCTTTTTAAGGTACCATTTCTGATTGTTATATCCGTTATAGGTGTACTGAAGCACATTTGCACCGTTATCGGGTGAGCCCCAGTAAAGGTCCAGTGCCTTTCCGCTGTTCTTGGAACGAAGCATATAAAGTTGATTGCTGTCAAACTGTCCATCGGAGGAAGGCGCAGACGGCTCCGAGGGAACAGAAGGTTCAGCGGGGCCGGCGGAGGGCTTTGTATAGGATATCCAGTCATACTGAGCAGTAAGGGGTGCGACCCCGTTGTATCTGTTCAGCCAGCTATCAACGCCTGTACCGTTCCATATATTCATCATGATTTTTCCGGGAGTTGAGGGAATATCTTTCGTGGCAGTATATACAGGCTTTTCATCAACATACCAGGTAATACTGCTCTCGCCCCAGTAAAAACCGTAATGGTGGAAACCTTCCGAGGCATCAAAGCCCAGATCATAAAGATATTCGTGATTTCCAACGCCGTTTGTATAGTAATTGAACTGTACCTTTGTGGTATCCTTGCCGAGAAATTCAATATCTATCTCGTCCCATACCGTGCCATCGGTGGGTCCTGTATATGTAAAAAATGAACTTACAATACCATCGTTTTTGGCAGGCTTCATACTTACATCATACATTCCGTAACCGAAGGTCTGATTGGTTCGGCATTCACCGCCTGTATATCCGCTCCAACCGTTTCCGTAAATTGAGAGGTTCAGCTTGCCGTCCGAAAAGCCGACATTTGCAGAGCTCCAGGTACAGTCAAACATTCCGCCGTTTGACCAGCCGTCTGCGATCTGCATTTTATCTGTATCATAAGCATCAAAGCCTTCACCGAAATATTCGCCGTCAAACTGAGCCGAGTATGCACTTACAGATGTGATACATATTGCTGCAGCCGATGCCGCTGCAATGAGCCTGATGAAAAACTTTTTCATTTTAATACAACCTTTCTTATTAGAACCTGTCTTCATAAGAAATGTGTGCGGATTTTCGAGCATAATTTTGTTGCAGAGTAGGCAAAAATCCGCAGGCGGGCTTTCGCCCGGCAAGGATTTTTAACGCAGTCTGCGGCAAAATTTGCCGAAAAGACGTGCGCATATGCTTGTGAAGACGGGTTCTTAAATAAAACTACGCCAAATAATCGTATGTCTGCTTATGATCTAAAGCTTGAGGATAATGCTGTCAAGAATATTGATGCGGTATATCATCATCAACTTTACACCCCCTCTGTTTTATTTTTTCAATCACACTGCCTTTGGGTTTGTATTTTTAATATACCTTTATTTTACGAAAAATAATATCAGTATTTTGATTTCATTGTCAGAATTTTGTTGTATTTTGGAATATGCAATAAATTGTTTTGTAATATTGATAAAAAAATATGCACAACATCCAAAATTGTATATGCGAATTATTATTCATTTTTTTACATAACAAAACCGCCGTTCCCAATGTATAGGAAAACGGCGGTTTCAAATTATTCAGCTTATCTCATTCATCAAAAGGAACGAAGGAAATTGACTCGTATTCTGCGGTAAGAGGCATATGACTGTCATCAAAAGCATTAAGCCAGCCGCCCACACCGGTTCCGCACCAGGCATTCATCATTATTTTGCTCGGGGTAACGGGTATATTTTCCGTTGCGGTATAGGCTTCCTTTCCGTCAACGAACCACACTATCTTATCCTTATGCCACTCAAAGGCATAATCGTGAAAATCCTCGGAAGCATCAAAGCCAAGGTCATAAAGATACTCGTGATTTCCCTTGCTGTCGGTGAAATAATTGAACTGCACCTTTGTTGTGTCCTTGCCAAGAATTTCAATGTCTATCTCGTCCCAGGGATTATTGTCTGAAGGTCCTGTATAGGTGAAAAAAGAGGAAACAACACCGTCATTTTTTATTGCTTTCATTCTGACTTCATATCTGCCATAGCCGTAAAAATCCTTTGAACGGTATTCCGCACCCGAATAAGGCACACTGCCGTCCTTTTTGTCCTTGTCGATGATAAGCTGCATTCTTCCGTTTTCAAAGGTGCAGTTTTCCTTGCGCCATGTGACGTTGAACATACTTCCGTTGCACCAGCCGTCGGCACACTCAAAAAGCGATGATGCACCCTTTGTCAGGTCAACATCTGAAATGCTCTCAGATTCTGTGACAGCAGATGTCTCCGAAACGGCTGCTGTTTCTGAGGATTCGGATTTTTCGGAGGTTGCTCCGCAGGAACAGAATATTGCAGTGCAGGAGATCAATGCGGCAATAATGCAAAGTATATTTTTCTTTTTCATATTCAAAAAGTCCTTTCCGTAAGATTTATAGTTATATTGTACTTTTCTTACAGCTCAAAATATATCACAACTTTGCGTATCATATCATTTTTTTGCACTGTTTTGCTTTATATTTCCCCAGCTGTCACGGTAATATTTCTTCCTGAACTCGTTGGGGGTCATTCCCGTGTATTTTCTGAAAACACTTATAAAATGGCTGTGAGATGTAAATGCAAGATAATTCCCGATGTCCGCAGGGGGATAATCGGAATATTTCAACATATTCTGAGCCGTTTCAACTCTTTTCACGGCAATATATGTGCTAAGTGAAACTCCCACTTCTTTTTTGAAAAGCCGTGATATATATGAGGGGCTGAGGGAGACATATTCCGCAATTTCCGTCTCGTTTATCTTTGAATGCAGATGATCATAAATATAGTCCATTGTCATTATGACAGGCTTGGAATACACATCTGCCGTGGCGAGTCTGTTCATCTGTCGGGTAAATTCAAGGACGGCTTCCTTGTGAAGAGCATGGATATCCTTTTCGGCCATACATTTGTCTGCTTTCAGAATATACAGATCGCTGAGAGTATAAGCCGTCTCCATTTCCATTCCGCCCTCAACGCAGAAACGGGTTATCAGAGCTATTGTGACAATAAAATGATATCTGAGATTTCTCAGAGGGTCGTTTGACAAAATTCCCGCTCCGCTTCCACCGAGAGGTGTCATTACCCGCTCAACGCCATCGACATCGCCTTTTTTTACGCATTCGTAAAATTCAAATTCCTTTTCAAAGGGCGAATGTCTGAACCCATATTCTCTGTTAAGAAAAGCTTTATATGAAAGTTCCTTTTCTGTTTGTGACATCTTACCACCTCACATTTTATTATACAGCATACCGATAAAAATTACAACAATCTTTTGATAAAAAAAGCAAAAATGTGATATTTATTATGCAGAAAATATGTTTAAATTAAATTACAATAAATCACGGCACAAACATAAAAGGAGTTGTTCATTATGAAAAATGTCAAGAAAGCGATAGCATTTATCTCTGCACTGACACTGATGGGAACAGTGACAGCCTGTGGAAGCAACGACAGCGGTACATCATCAACATCAGCCGAGACCTCTGCCACCACCGAGACTACTCCTGCCAAGGAGCTTGATGAAGAGGACAAGGCAGCGGTTGCGGAAATGGACACGGGAGATGATGAAAAGCTTGAAAACGGCACTGTAAAGTGGCTGTCCTTCTGGGATCTTAACCCTGCAAACGGCAAGCCCAAATCCGTTGAGCTGGAGCTTTTTGAGACAAAGTACGGCGGAAAGATAGAGTATATACCTACTACATATGAGACCCGCTACAGCGACCTTTCCACACAGGTACTGGGTGGTACGTCTCCCGACCTTTTCCCTGCCGCTGATCTTGACACCTTCCCGGGAAAGGCTATTGCGGGAATGTTTGAACCCTTTGACGATTATCTCGATTTTGACAGCGACCTCTGGAGCAGCGGTGCAAAAAAGCTTTCAGATGAGCATACTCTGGGCGGCAAGCATTATGTTGCCGTGGTTTCAACAGATGCAGGCTGCGTATGTATCTACAACAAGAAAACTATCAGTGAAAACGGTCTGCCCGACCCTGCCGAGCTCCTTGCCGAGGGCAACTGGAACTGGGATACTTTCAAGGATATGTGCGTGGAATTCACCGATCCCGAAAACAAAAAGTACGGTTTTGACGGCTGGTGGTTTGAGATAAACCTCCTGCTTACAACAGGAAAGCCGGTTATTGACATGAAGGACGGCGTTATAACCAGCAACCTTATGAGCGCTGAAATGGAACGTGCTGAAAACTTTATGCTTGACATGAATAAGATGCAGCTTCCTCTTCCTAAGGCAGAGTACAACTGGGTAGAGCAGCCCCAAAGAATCGCAGAGGGTACAACACTTTTCTATCCTTGTGGTGTATGGGCGCTTTATGAGGCTGACCTTTCAAAATTCGGCGAGCAGGGCGAAATAATGTTCGTTCCCATGCCCAAAGACCCCAAGGCTGACGAATACTACCTCCCCTCAGGCGTTGATGCTTATGCACTCTGCAAGAGCGCACCCAATCCCGAGGGAGCTGCGGCATTTATGAAGTGCAAGCTTATGGCTGTTGGCGATGAAAAAACCCAGGAAATCGCTGAAAAGCAGTACAGAGAGGATTACGGCTGGACTGACGAAATGATAGATATGTGGCACACAACAAAGGAGCTTACCAACGAAAATCCTGTTATCGACTTCTATGCAGGCACATCTTCAGACATATATGACCTTGTGCACAATCCCATCAAGGACGCTTCCTACAACGGCAAGGAGTGGTCAACAACACGTGATGAGATAAGCAGTGCCGTTCAGAATGAAATTGATGCACTTAATAAGGAAATTGAAGAAAACTTCTGATTTTCAAATAAACGCACGCATTCTTCATAAGAGGAATGCGTGCAAACCTATTGATGAAAGGAAATATCGTATGACTGAATTTACAGGCTACAGAAAAGGCGTAAACTTAGGCGGCTGGCTTTCCCAGTGCTGCCACACAAAGGAGCATTACGACAGCTTTATCACCGAGGAGGACATCAAAGTGATATCGGGTTGGATGACAGATCACGTCCGTCTTCCTGTTGACTACAATCTTCTTGAAGATGAAAACGGAAATTTTAAGGAAGATGGTTTTGGCTACATAGACAATGCCGTTAAGTGGGCTAAAAACTATGGACTGAACATCATAATCGACCTCCACAAGACCGCAGGATTTTCTTTTGACAAGGGTGAAAATGAGTCGGGATTTTTTGAAAGTCCTGCATTGCAGGAGCGTTTTTATAAGCTTTGGGAGCATATTGCGAAGCGTTATGCGGTAAGCGACGGAAGCATTGCATTCGAGCTTTTGAATGAAGTTACCGAACAGAGCTATAAGGACATCTGGAACAGTATTATAAAAAACTGCATTGAACGTATCCGCAGAATTGCCCCTGACACATATATCCTTGTAGGCGGCTACTGGCAGAACAGCCCCGATGCGGTGCCCGACCTTGAAGTTCCCTATGACGACAAGGTAATTTATAATTTCCACTGCTATGACCCGCTTATGTTTACTCACCAGGGAGCATACTGGGTGGAAAATATGGACAAAAATTTCAGGCTGCCATTTGACGATGTTGAGCCTCCGATCACTCCTGAATTTTTCATTGAAAGGTTCAGCAGGGCATATGATGCCGCAAAGGAGAACGGAACTGTTTTATACTGCGGCGAATACGGCGTTATCGACCTTGCCGAGCCTGAGGACGCTCTCAAATGGTTCAAGGCGATAAACACAGCTTTTGACAGGCTGGGAATATCCCGTGCGGTATGGAGCTACAAAAAGATGGATTTTGGTATTTCCGACAGCCGTATGGATAAAGTAAGAAATGAACTTATACAGTATTTATGATGCCTGTAATTATCTTTAGCAATTCTGTTAAGTTCAAGTTGCCAAAGTTCTGATTTTATTTGTTTTTGATTGAATATGTGTTTTAGGTACTGATCAATGTTCTGTTGACATACTGAAAAGGAGGTTTATTGTTCCGGCAATAAACCTCCTTTAATCATAATCTGCTTTTTCGTAGCACTATAAATTGTAATCATACGAACAAGTAAAATACCGCATTTATCTGTTCTCGCTTTTCTTCCAAGCTCCTGTATTTTGCTTCCTGTAATATTGGTTTTATTATTTCCCATTGACTTTCCGTCATATCACTTGTATATATCATTGTTCTTTTATTATACCACTTTTATCTTGTGAAGACAAGTTCTTAAAAAGGCAATACGGTCACAGCTTGAAAAAGCAGCAGTGTAAATTTTACTGCATATTGTTAAAGTCATATCTCCAGATGACATATTCATCTTTTCGTGTGTGGTCGCCGACTACACGGCAATTAAACACCTTTCCTCCGCGGGCACATTCAAGGCAGACGTATCTTGGGTATCCAAGCTCATCATTGTCAATGGAATAGTAAAATGCTTTTCTGCTGTCGTTCATTATTTTTGTGGAATTAGGCTTGCCGAAATGTTCGGTAATATCGGAAACAGTCATTCCTTCGCTGAGAAATTCGGTGAAATCATCTTGTGTAAGCTCCCTTTCGGGGGTGAACATATATCCCATGGTCTCGCCGTCTATCAGCCTGTGGGTGTCTGGCTCGGGAATGATGTTGCAGTATATGCTCATATAGCCGTGGCTGAATGTTGATGCTTGCTTTGCTTCATCATTTTCAATACCGAACAGCGTGACACCGTTGTTTTCGGAGTTATGGTCATTCTGATTTATGCGTATATTGATATAGTATGTTTCTCCGTCAAGCTCACAGGTGTAGGCGTCGGAGGACGTTTGCTGAAGCTGGCACTCTGAAAGCCCCTGAGGATAATATGTGAAAAATTCTTCAACGGAATCATCAAACAAATCGGAATTTCTGTAGCTTTCCGAAAACATTGACCTGAACTGGTCACGGTCATTTTCATCTGCCAACTTTAGCATCTGCTGGACGGTGTCAATGCTGTTTGTCGATTCAGGTAGCTCATAATGATCGGGAGAGACAAGTTCATTAACTTTGCGGGCGATCTGAACAGCGTTTGTAACTATGGCTACAAGCATGAATGCCATTATAGCGATACCCGATATTTTCAGTATTATGGGCCAAGCCTTTTTCTCGTTTTCAGGCTTGCGATGACTTCTGAGCCCCCAGTAAAACAGGGCGAAGCCACCGGCGAGAATAGCTAATAAAATCACATAATACAGTATTACCAGGAAGATGATCAAATAAGTAAATCCAACAAATCCCATTTTGCACCCATATCCTTTTTATAGTCTGTTTAATATATTGTAAATTATATCATATATTCCGTGCTGTTTCAACATAATTCTGCAATCTTTTTATCTTTTGACTGAGAGCGGGGCGTGAAAGAGCCTCTGCCTTGACATACCAGCTCAAAAGTGCTATGATAATAGCAATAAATCAATGGAGGCGCAGTATGCAGAAAGAGATATTTCCTATTATCGGCAATGAAAAAGAGCTTCCTTTTTATGTGGTCGGAATCGGCATAGAGTGCTGGCAGTACCCTGTTAACAGAACAGGCGGATATGAATATCCTCAGCTTTTTGTGGCAAGAGAGGGCGAGGGCGAAGTCACTGTGGGCGGCGATACCTCAAAGATAACCCCCGGCACTGCATTTTTTATCCCCGCAGGCTGCCCCCACGAATATCACTCCACCTCCGAATCGTGGATACTGGATTGGGTGTGCTTCAGCGGAACTTATGCTGTGAATATGCTGGAACAGTGGAGCCTTAACCGATACAGGTGCTGCGCAGGCTGCGATACGGAGCGTATGCACCGAATAATGTCAAAAATATATTACACGATCAAAAGTGACAAGCTTTACGGAAATCACTATGCCTCCGCCCAGTTGTACGATCTGCTCATCGAGTACAGAATGATAGCCGACAACAGGCCATCATCATTCAGCTCGGGCAATACTGCGGCTCTGGCGTATGTGCTGCAGTACATTGAGGAAAAATATGCTTCCCAGATAAAGCTCGGCGACCTGGCGGAAACGGCAGGGGTCACAGAGCAGCATTTGTGCAGGCTATTCAAAAAGAATTTCGGGCTTAGCCCAATGGAGTACCTTACAAAGGTGCGTATCCAGCACGCAAAGGAGCAGCTTATTTATTCGCCGAAGACGATCGGAGAGATAGCTGTCGATACGGGCTTTCCCGACAGTTCGTATTTTGCGGTTGTTTTTAAAAAGCAGGAAAAGCTTACTCCGGGAGAATACAGAGGAACAAGATAGAGCTGTTGCACAAGTTGCAGCAGCTCTTTTTTGTTAAACAACACAGCAAAAAAATCCGCACAAATAAGCACAAAGGTAAAAAGTTTATACTAAGCACCAATTAAAAACTATACAAAAAATTGAGCATAATCTTGCGTATATGGATTATGCGATGATTTTTTGTCTATAGTTTTATTGGTGATTAGTATTAGTCCACCTTTTCAAAGGTGGCAGAGGCCAAGTGGGCGGAGCCACCTTGTCGTCCTCCGCAGGTACGGACAAATATTAAAGTCCGTCTGCATAAAATAAAGGTTCCCACAGTTCCCTTTTTTCATCTATCATAAACCATACAGCATTTTAATATAATGTCAGTAAAGAATACTGCAAAGGACTGATATTATGACGGAGAACGAAAAGCTGTTTTTAAACGAAAATGCAAGGATATATCACGTCGGACGGCCTGCACCTGTCAGAAAAAAACGCTCACGGAGTATCGTGTTTTGCGCTGCGGCTGCAGTGGTGCTGGCACTGTGGGAGGCTCCGGATAACGGGCACTTTACCGATATGGTCAGAACTGCCGCTCAGGCAAGTGCAGGGGTGGAGCTTATGTGCTTTGACGGAATTTTCAGTGGCAATTCCACTGGCGCAAGTCCTGCCGACAATGCCAATATTGCGAATGAAGCCGAAAAAAATGTCAATAATATATCTGAGACGATATTGCCCTCAGATGAGGACGATATACTTATGCTTTCCAAGGGCAGCAGACGTATGCCCTCTTCCGCCGATGAGGAAAGTCTGGTGGAGGATTTTCTCCCCGAGCCTGCGGACAGCGGAACTCCTCTGCCGTATGCGGCTTCCTCCGACGGCAGCAAAAGCGGCAGGATAACCCAGACCACCTACACGGCAGGCAAGGGGGAGAATTACATCGACCTGCCTATGGGCGGTCAGATAAGAAATGTGACCAAGCTTTCGGCTGATGAGATCGCGGAAAATGCGGCACTGCTCCCTGACTTTAAAATTAAGCTGAACGCTCCCGCAGATGAGCCGCAGGTGCTGATAATGCACACCCATACCACAGAAAGCTATGAGCCTTATCAGCGGGATTATTATGATGATTCCTTTATCTCCCGCACCACGGATATGAGCAAGAACATGGCTGCGGTGGGGGACGTTATGACAGAGGTGTTTGAGAAAAACGGTATCAGGACATATCACGACACCACTATCCACGACTATCCCTCATACAACGGTTCATATGACCGCAGCCGTGTGACAGTGGAGGGGATACTTGAAAAATATCCCTCTATCAAAGTAGTGCTGGACGTTCATCGTGACGCTATCGAGCGGGAGGACGGCGAGCGCATTGCTCCCTCCGTTACCGTCAACGGAAAAAGCAGCGCACAGGTAATGATAATCTGCGGCTGCGATGACGGCACTATGGGAATGCCCGACTGCATGAAAAATCTCCGCACGGCTGCCCTTTTCCAGCAGTATATGGAAAGCAACTTCAGCGGACTTACCCGCCCCGTGCTGTACGATTACCGCAAGTACAACCAGGACATGACCACAGGCTCGCTGCTTATCGAGGTGGGCGGTCATGCGAACAGTCTGGATCAGGCGCTGTATGCAGGCGAGCTTACGGCGCAGGGCATATCGGAAGCGCTTATATCAATAGGAGAATAATGAATACTAATCTTCAATCAACCTACAGACAAATCCTTGGCTGAAATAAGTCCATTCTTCGTCAAGCTCTCTTGCCGGGCACCAAGCCCGCCTGCGGTCGCTTTCCTAGACTGGTCTTATTTCATCTGTCGGCTTTGCCTATAGAACGATTAAAGATTAGTATAAAAAGGACTGAGGAGAATAAATAAAAATGACCGGTAAAATGAAAACCAAAAAGAACAGCAAGTCGGTCTATATCCTGAAAATAATGAGCATATATGCGCTGTCGGCGGTGATACTTGCCGTGGGCAGCGCTGTGGTCAGCGTCAACTGCCACAACAGGGTCAGCAGCTCCAAGATGGTGCTGTTTGACGTGGAAAAGGAGGGGGACGAGCTTGTTATCACTGTTATGGACAGGGAATACAGGCTGTGATTTTTTTACGTCAATTTTACAGTTAAATTTTCATATCCGATTGACAGGGGTGGACAAATAATGTATAATGATAATGAACATCTATGCTGACATGGATGTTATAGTTTGGTTCAAAAGGATGTGAGTATATGGAATCCCGAAGTAGCGGTGTGATACCACGAGGGCGTTTTGCCTGCGCCGTGGATATTCTGTATGCTCACGTTTGGTTTATATAAGGAATTGAACTTTTTAAAGCTCTCCTGTCGGTAATGCGTGAGCTCGGCGCAGCGGTATTATGCCTCCTGTATATTAAGTTTAGGAGGTCGAATAAAATGGAAAAATACGAAGCGGTGGTACTTGTAAAGCACAGAGCATTCGTGCAGCTCAAGACCGCCCTCCAGAAGATGATGCCTGCGGACATTGCTCAGCTCCTCAGCGAAATGATAGAGGAGCAGGACGGATTCGGCGAAAAGGAGCTTACCCTCATTTTCAGAGTTCTTCCCAAGGAGCTTGCAGCCGAAACCTTTACTTATATGAGCAGCGATCTGCAGATGCTGCTTATCAACGCATTCTCTGACCGTGAGCTTAAGGCAGTGCTTGACGAGCTTTTCCTTGACGATACAGTTGATATCATCGAGGAAATGCCTGCCAACGTTGTTTCACGTATCCTTAAAACTACCGACCCTGCCAAGCGCAAGCAGATAAACGAGCTGCTCAATTACCCCGAGGACAGCGCAGGCTCCATTATGACAACGGAGTTTGTGTACTTCCGCCGTGATGATACGGTAAAGGAAGCCTTTGAGCGCATAAGAAGCGTCGGTGTGGTAAAGGAGACGGTTTATACCTGTTATGTCACCGACTGCCGCCGCCTTGTGGGACGTGTTTCGCTTCTTGACTTAGTTGTTGCGGACGAAAACGCCATTATCGAGGATATCATGGACTGCACTGTGGTAAGCGTAGGCACTCACGATGACCAGGAGGTCGTTGCGAACCTTTTCTCCAAGCACGACCTGGCGGCTTTGCCAGTTGTTGACGCTGAGAATCGTATCGTCGGAATCATCACATTCGATGACGCAATGGACGTTATCCGTGAAGAGAGCAACGAGGATATGGCAATGATGAGCGCCGTTATGCCCAATGAGGACGGCTACTTCAAGACCAGCGTGTGGAAGCACGCAAGGAGCCGTATCGTGTGGCTTCTGGTGCTGATGCTTTCCGCCACCATTACAGGCGCTATAACAAATCACTTTGAACCGCTTATATCCACCGTTCCGCTGCTGGTCTCATTTATGTCCATGCTTACGGGTACGGGCGGTAACTGCGGCTCCCAGTCATCTACCATGGTAATTCAGGGTATGGCGATGGAGGAGATAAGGCTGAAAGACTTTTTCAGGGTAGCGTTCAAGGAATTCCGCATTGCGCTCATATGCAGCGTTATTCTTGCGGCGGTAAACTTTGTGCGAATAATCATCATGTATCAGAACGTGAAGATAGCTGCCATTGTTTCCATAACCCTTATCGGAACGGTAATTCTTTCAAAGCTGCTGGGCTGTATGCTCCCCATGCTTGCAAAGAAGATACACATAGACCCTGCAATAATGTCTGCGCCCCTGCTTTCAACTCTGGTTGACAGCTGCTCCACTCTGCTTTACTTTACCATTGCCATGAAAATACTTAATGTTGCGGTATGATACCGGGCTTTTTCGGTTATGATACAATATATCCCAAGCATTCGGAAAGATTTTATTTTAACAAAAGAGGGTAGGATTTATGAGAAAAACCAAGATAGTGTGTACCGTCGGTCCCGCTACAGACAATGACGATATACTCAGAGAAATGATGCTTTCGGGCATGAACGTTGCACGATTCAACTTTTCCCACGGGGACTATGCAGTCCACGAAAAAAGATATAATCAGCTGTGCCGCATAAGGGACGAGCTGAAGCTTCCCATAGCCGCACTTCTTGATACCAAAGGCCCTGAGATAAGACTGGGCAAATTTGCAGACAGCACTCCCGTTACCCTGAACGATGGCGACAGCTTTGTGCTTACCACCGAGGAAAGGATATGCGACAAGGAGATAGCCTGCATTTCTTTCAAGGGTCTCCCCGGGGATGTTAGAAAGGGCACAGTCATTCTTATAAACGACGGAGCCGTTGAGCTGCGTGTTGAAAGCGTAAAGGGCGGCGAGATATACACCACCGTAATTCACGGCGGCGAGATATCCGACAACAAGGGAATAAACGTTCCCGGCGTGGAGCTTTCCATGCCCTACCTTTCCGAGCGTGATATGAACGATCTGGAGTTCGGCGCAAAGATAGGCTTCGATTTCATTGCCGCTTCCTTTGTCCGCTGCGCTGCCGATGTGGCATATCTGAAAAAATTCACCAAGAGCCTTGGCTGGGCATCTCCCCGCATAATCGCAAAGATAGAAAATTCCGACGGCGTAAACAATATCGACGAGATCCTTGAAGTGGCTGACGGCATAATGGTGGCAAGAGGCGATATGGGCGTTGAGATACCCTTTGAGCTTATCCCCTCTATCCAGAAGAGCCTTATCAGAAAGGGCTACAACGCAGGCAAGCAGGTCATCACTGCCACACAGATGCTGGAATCCATGATAACCCATGTGCGCCCCACCCGTGCGGAGATAACCGACGTTGCAAACGCTATTTATGACGGCACCTCCGCAATAATGCTCTCGGGCGAGACTGCCGCAGGCAAGCACCCTGTTGAGGCTGTACGCACCATGGCGCTTATTGCAGAGACCACCGAAAATGATATTAACTACGCAAACCGCCTGAAGAGCCGTCCCGATGATAAGGACAAGAACATCACAAACGCTATTTCCCACGCTGCCTGCACCACGGCTCATGACCTTGGCGCAAAGGCTATAGTTACCGTTACAAAGACAGGCGGAACTGCAAAAATGCTCTCAAAATTCCGTCCCTCCTGCCCTATAATCGGCTGCACTCCCAATCCTACGGTTTGCCGCCAGATGAACCTTTCATGGGGCGTTACCCCTCTTATGATGGACGAAAAGTCCAGCACGGACGAGCTTCTTGACGGCGCTATAGACGCAGCTGTTGAGCACGGTCTCTTAAAGGAGGGCGACGTTACCGTTATTACGGCAGGTATCCCTCTGGGCGTATCGGGCAACACAAATATGCTCAAGGTAACTACTGTGGGCAACAAGTCGGAAACTCATATAAAATAAAAGGAAGGCAATATAAATGAATTTTAAGAAGAATTTCAAGAAGATAACAGCTCTTGCGGCTGTAATGGCAATGGCTCTTTCAATGGCAGCCTGCGGTGCAGATAATGCCGCTGATAATACCGATACAGCTGCCGAAAGCACCTCTGCGGCTGAAAACGCTGCCGAGACTGCTGAGATACTGAACTTTATCCCTCCCGAGAAGGGCGAGAAGATCGCTGTAATGACCGTAAAGGACTACGGCGAGATAAAGATAAAGCTTTTCCCCGAGGCAGCGTCCAAGGGCGTTGAGAACTTTATCGGTCTTGCGGACATGAACTACTATGACGAGCTTATATTCCACAGAGTTATCCCTCATTTCATGGATCAGGGCGGCGACCCTCAGGGAACAGGTATGGGCGGTCAGTCCATGTGGGGCGGAAGCTTTGACGGCGGCATTCCTGAAGGACTTTACCATTTCAGCGGAGCTATCGCATATGCAAACTCAGGCTCCACCTCCACCAACGGAAGCCAGTTCTATATCGTGAACACCGATGAGGGCGAGTGCGTCAGCGACGTTTCCTCATATCCCCAGAACGTTCAGGATATGTACAAGGAAAAGGGCGGCGTTCCTTACCTTGACGGCGGCTACACCGTTTTCGGACAGGTATTTGACGGAATGGACGTTGTAAGAAAGATAGGTCAGGTCGAGACTGATGACAATGACAAGCCTTTGACACAGGTACAGATCGAGACCGTAAGAATAGTTGAATACACAGGAGAATAAGCTGATATAGCTTAAAGGGGGTATAGCTATGACAAGATGCCCGAACTGCAACAAACTCAGTAAAGACGATGATTTCTGCTCCCACTGCGGAGCGGCGGTATATGGCGATGACGGGGACTTTTCAGGTCCCGACTGCTCTGCTTATGAACAGGGACATACCCACGAAAAGCAGAGCTACAGCGCTCCCTACACCCAGAACCCTGCTGGCGGCATGAAGCAGCCCCAGGCTGTAAAGCCCAAGAACAGCGGCTGTGTTACGGCCATTATAATATTTATTATACTTATGTTTGTGATGCCTGCTCTGTTTGAACTTATTTTTTCGGAGCTGTACTGGTGAGTACATAATAAAGCCCTCGTTCATTATATTGAACGGGGGCTTTTGATATCTACAGCGATTATTTCAAACGGCTCTTCCGAAAAGCTGCTGTTTCTGGCGGCTCGGCGGGCTGTGGAGGCGGAGAAATATTTCTTTGCACCCTCCTCCGAGTGGATAAGCAGCTTGCTGCTCCTGAGATACATTTTCTTTTCTGTAAAGTAGATAATATAATACGTCATAAAAATATCCCACCTCCATTGGTTACTGATATAATTATACCAGACGGAAGCGGGATATTTGAATTTTATAACAAATTGTAGTATGAAGTGTTAGCTTATCAATACTTGTCGTTAAGTGTGGATACCATGTCATGGGTCATGACATTAAGCTCAGTTGTGGCATCGGCAACCGCCTGCATAGCTTCCCTGATAGTGCTGGAGCCTGCTGCGGATTCCTTTACGTTTGCGTTAAGGGTTCCGACTGCAGTCTGGAGCTTTTCAAGGGTGGATACCAGCAGAGGAAGATTTTCAGCGTCAATGCTGTCGGTGGAAGAGCAGAAGCCTACTACCTTGGAAAGGATATCCTCAACGATACCCGACATGGAAGCGGTCTGCTGATTGGACTTGTCGATGCTGTAAAGGCTTGCATAGATGTTCTCGATATCCGCAAGAAGCTCTGTTGCAAAGCTGCTTACCTTTTCTGCAATCTCGGAAGCCTTGCTGTTGTCGGCGTGAGCTGCGGGAGTGCTGCCGGAAGAATGCTTTGCGCACATGATGCAGTTTTCGGGGATATTTCTGCCGTTGTAGATAGCCACTGCCATATCATAGCAGCTGTCATATCCGCAGGCACCGCAGTCAAGCTTGCGGTCGGAGGCAGTCACCTTGCCGAGCTTTGCGTAAACCTCTTCCAGATCCTTTACTGTAAGCTCGGGAGCAAGCTTTCTGCCGGAATCGTAGTTCCTCATAAGGCTTCTGGGGTTAACTCTGTCGTCGAACGCCTTGAACTGCTTATCAACGCCGTTCATGGTGGTCTTTCTGCGGTTTCTTGCGTCTATCTCAACATCACGCATGATGTTCTTTACATCAATCACTGTCTGGTCGCTGTCGCCGTCATTTACGCCGCAGCCGCAGCCGCAGCCGCCGCTGCATGAGAGCACCTCAAACACCTGAGGATAGCGGTGGGGAGGAAGCTTTGCATATGTATCAAGCTCCTTATAAACCACGCCTGCACCGTCAGAGCTGATAGCTGTGATGTTGGGCATATTTATGGAAAGGTTGTACTTGAGACCGCCGGGAGCGGGGAAAATGCCGCCCATGCAGCCCTGTACCTGATCGTCAAAATCATAGTGGAGATCGCTGCCAACCGCCTTGTTGAAGTCTATCTTCTTGCGCCTGAAATATTCCTTGAGGCGCTTGAAGGTGATGTTGTACTCGGCATGGCCTGTAGCCTCAAACTCCAGCTTCATAGCGGGGCAGGGGGAAAGAACTGCCACTGCGTAATTCTTCTTTATGTAGTCCCTGATATATACAGCCTCGCAGGAAATGGGGCTGTGAACGGGGGAAAGATCCCTTGTTTCATCTGGGTGGTAAAGCTCCATATACTTTACGATAGCGGGGCAGTGCTGGGATACCACGTTCTTTGCGTTGCCCTGCTCGATGGCACGGATATATGCCCATGTGCAGATATCTGCGCCGTATGCGCCGTCATAGATGCTGTCAGCGCCGTTCTGCTTGAACCACTTGAGAACAGCCTGCCATGTACCGGGGAATGCGGTCTTGATGGCAGGGTGGGCGATTATCATTATCTTTCTGTCCTTCAAGTCCTTAAAGAACCTTTCTGTATCGTCGTTATAATCTCTTGCTCTGGTCTTGCACGCCTTGATGCACTCGCCGCAGGCAATGCACTTGTCATTATTTATTTCCACGACGGTCCTGCCGTCCTCGGTAATTTTTACGATGTTTGCCTCGGGCGACGGACAGACTCTTACACAAGCGCTGCAGCCCACGCATCTGTCGTTAATTACTTCGATGAGATTGTTCATTTAAGTACGCTCCTCATGACTCGGCAGCTTTGCGAACAAAAAAGCCGCCGATAAAATATCTTAGTTAAAATTATAGCAAATTTAAATATTAAATGCAATATCTTTTTTAAAAAACGTTGTACTTGCTTCAAAAAATCTACATCTTGTAAACAATTTGAAATAATTATCGTTGAATTTGACCAAATAATTTTGCGCATAACGGATAAAATAACGGTTATCGGTTCTTAACGCCTTCCGAGAGTAAATTCCCGATACAAAAATCAGCCTGCAAAACTATAGAAAATGTGCATTGAAAAAGACATATGAAGGGTGTATAATAATATTATCTGTCCTGATATGCAGGATATGTATTATCATAATTGTGAGGTGTCCGTTTTGTATTATTGCTGCGGAATTTCCGATAAGGGCGCCGTCTGCGATAGCAATGAGGACGCCGTTCTTATCAACAAGAGAGTTTTTACAGATGATCACGAGGAATGCGAGCTGGAAGCTCCCTTTATCGCTGCCGTTGCCGACGGCGTCGGCGGGGAAAATGCGGGGGAAGTGGCTTCCCACATGGCGCTGGAGCAGCTTTCGGCGCTGAAATACGGCAAAAAGACCGACCTTTCCGCAAAGCTTATGAATATCCACACCAAGCTGCGCAGATATGCGGCTGTCCACAGCGGTCATGCCAATATGCAGACCACTCTGTGCGCCCTTGCCGTAGATGAGGACGAAAGGGCTTTTGCGGTGAATGTGGGCGATTCCAGAATGTACCGCTGCCGTGGGGGCTGCATACGTCAGCTTTCCACTGACCAGTCGCTGGTCCAGATGCTTTATGAGCAGGGCAGGATAACCGCCGACGAGAAAAAGACCCATGCGCAGAAAAATGTCATATTCCCGGTTCTTGGCAATGCTTCCGAGGAGCCGCAGCCCTGCATCACCGAGATAATCGGGGGAGTGCAGAGGGGCGATATAATCATAATCTGCTCCGACGGGCTTTCCGACTACATCACTCAGGGCGAGTTTGAAGAGATCCTGGCGCTTCCCATGAGGCTGCCCAGGCGCATTGCAAAGCTTGCGGAGGCTGCCATAAAAAACGGAAGCCCCGACAACGTTTCCGTGGTCGGAGTTTCCATGGTGTGACTTATCTTAATAAGAAATAGTAGATAAGCCCGTACAGCACTGAGGCTGCTGTGCCGTAAAGGATAACAGGGCCTGCGATAATGAATATCTTTGCGCCCAGACCAAGGATAAATCCCTCGGACTTGAATTCCACCGCAGGGGAGGCAACGGCGTTGGCAAAGCCGGTTACGGGCACCAGAGTTCCCGCTCCGCCGTGTTTTGCGATCTTCTCGTAAACGCCCAGACCTGTGAGTAGGGCGGAGAGAAAGACCAGCGTTACGGTACACCATGCGGCAGAGGTGCGGTCATCAAAGCCAAGGTATGAGTAAAAGTCGGTAAGAGCCTGACCTATAACGCATATCAGTCCGCCTATGACAAAGGCACAGGGGATATCAATGCAGCTTTTGGAGTTGGGCGAGGCTTTTTTTACCATTTCGCCGTATTCTTTTTGTGAGACAGGCATAATATCATTCCTTTCTTTTTGGATTTATTATTTCATATATGACCGGATTTATTCAGACAGATTTTCACATTGACATCAGCACCGCAAATGTGGTATGATTTATAGATGAGGTGATAATATGCTCAGAAATATACTTTCACCCGAGACCTGCGCAAAATGCCGTATCTGCTGCATTTTCGACAAGTACGATGTGTGGGAGACGCCTGTGGTTTCCGCAGAGCTTTATGAAAAGATACACGCCGCACGCCCTGAGCTGAAATTCGTTTCAAAGGGCGATTCGGGCGCTTATATATTTAACATGGAGGAGACATGGGACAGTGAGCGTGAGCTTTTTATCTGCCCTGCTCTTGACCCTGATAAGGGCTGCACTCTGGGCGACAACAAGCCCTTTGACTGCAAGATATGGCCCTACCGCATAATGGAGCTCAACGGCGTTCGTGTGATATCCGTGGCTTCCATATGCCCCGATATGTATGCAAAGCCTCTCAACAAACTGGTGGGGGAGCTGGAAAACGGTCTTGCCGACAAGATATTTGCCGAGGCAGACAAAGATCCTGCCATGATAAAGCCCTACGAACAGGGATATCCCATTCTTAAAGTGGAGCTTCAAGGCAGAAAGGAAATGTAAATGAAAGAGATAAGACCTTCTTTTGAAATAATGGACGACATCGACGGTGCAAAAATTTTGCAGAAGCTGGAGCGCTGCGGACGTGTCTGCTACAAGAGCGAGGACAAGATAACCGAAGGCTCTGCGGAGAAATTCATCGGCATGATACTCAAGTCGGGCCATGAGTCTGTTCTGGAGCATGAAAAGCTGACTGTAAAGTTCATCTGCGACAGGGGAGTTACCCACGAGATAGTCCGCCACAGGATAGCAAGCTACAGCCAGGAAAGCACACGCTACTGCAATTATTCCAAGGACAAGTTCGGCAATGAGCTGACCTTTATCCGTCCCTGCTTCTGGGCTGATGACAGCGAGGAATATGCTGTATGGAAGCAGGCTATGGAGGATATCGAAAAGACCTACGTGAAGCTCATATCCCTTGGCGCAAAGCCCGAGGAGGCAAGAAGCATTCTCCCAAACTCCCTTAAAACAGAGATAGTTTGCACCATGAATCTCCGTGAGTGGCGCCACTTTTTCAGGCTGAGAACTGCCGAAAGGGCTCACCCTCAGATAAGGGAGATATCCGTTGCTCTGCTTGATGAGCTGAAAAAGCGCATACCTGTCATTTTTGACGATATAAATACTTCTGACGGAACTTATTGAAAAGAGGTAATCATATGAGCTTCAATATTGCTATAGACGGTCCTGCAGGTGCGGGAAAATCCACCATTGCACGCAGGGCTGCGGCTGAGATGGGCTTTATTTATGTTGATACGGGAGCGCTTTACCGTTCTGTTGCCTATTACTGCATCACTAAGGGCGCAGATGTGAAGGACAGGGAGAAGATAGCTGCCTTGCTTCCCGAGATATCCCCCGAGCTGAGATTTATTGACGGCGTTCAGCATGTTTTTGTAAACGGCGAAGATGTTTCGGGCAATATCCGCACACCTGAGGTGTCGCTGGGTGCATCCTCCGTTTCCGCATATCCCGAGGTAAGGGCATTCCTCTTTGACCTGCAAAGAAAGATAGCTGCGGAAAACAACGTCATCATGGACGGCAGAGACATCGGAACAGTGGTGCTTCCCAATGCACAGCTGAAAATCTTCCTCACCGCTTCCCCCGAGGCAAGGGCTGACAGGCGCTTTGCGGAGCTGAAAGACAAGGAAAATGCACCCTCCTATGAGCAGGTGCTGGCTGATATCATCAAGCGTGACCATGACGATTCCACCCGTGCCATTGCGCCTTTGAAGCAGGCAGAGGACGCTGTTCTGCTGGATACCACTTCCCTTGATCTGGAGCAGTCTGTAAAGGCTGTTATGGACCTTGTGAAAAAGGCTGTGGGCTGAGGAGGACTGACATGAACGCTTTTGTAAGATACACCGTAATGGGCATTTACAAGCTGTTTTACAATTTCAAGATTGAGGGCTGGGAAAATGTTCCCGAAAAAGAGGGCGTTATCATCGCTTCCAACCACAGAAGCTATGCCGATCCCGTTATCCTCACCATGCCGATGAAAAGACCCGTTACCTACATGGCAAAGGAAGAGCTTTTCCACAACAAGATATTCGGCGCATTTATCCGCTTCCTGGGCGCATTCCCCGTAAAAAGGGGTGCGGGCGATATGCAGGTCATCGACGACTGCGTTGATATCCTTGAAAGCGGCAGGAACGTGGTCATATTCCCCGAGGGCACACGCTCCAAGGAAAACAAAGTGGGCAGGGGAAAGACGGGCGTTGCACTCATCGCCGCAAAGTCGGGAGCGGACGTTCTTCCCATGGGCATTGTTTTTGAAGGCCCCAAGCTCCATTTCAGGAGCAAGGTAACACTTAAAATAGGCAAGCTCATAAAATCGGAGGAGCTGGACATCGGCGACGGCTCGCCAAAGCAGCTGAAGCTCATCAAGAAAAGAATAATGGACTCCATCACCGAGCTGGTGGAGGGTCCCAAGCCTGAGATAGCTTCCGAAAATGCGGGTGCCATTGCGGGAAATACTGAAAATTCTGCCGATAAAGCTGAATAACTCCTGCTTTTTATGGCAATAATATACATAAAGGCAGCTTGAAAATTATGAAAAAATTCACAATTACCGTTGCAAAGACCGCAGGTTTCTGTTTTGGTGTTGACAGAGCGGTAAAACTCGTGTATAATGAAATATACAGCGGCTGTAAGGCTGCCACGCTGGGGGAGATAATCCACAACCCCACGGTGGTGAACGACCTGAAAGAGCGTGGGGTAAGAGTAATATCCTCTCCCGACGAGGCTTTGGAGGGTGAAAGAGTGGTCATTCGCTCCCACGGAGCGGGGGCTGACGTTTACCGCAGGCTGGAAGAGCTGGGGATAGGCTATTCGGACGGCACCTGTCCGTTTGTAAGGCGTATCCAGAAGATTGCCGAGGAATGCTCGCAAAAGGGCATGACCGTGGTGATAATGGGTGACAGCACTCACCCTGAGGTCATAGGGATAGCAGGGCACTGCACGGGAAATGCGGTGATACTGCCCGATGATAAGGCTCTTTCGGAATTTTTGAAAAAAATTTTTGAAAATCCTCAAAAAAAGGTTGCAATTATGCCGCAGACAACGTATAATATAAGTATGTGGCAGAAGTGCAGGGAGGAAGCTTCCTTATATGAGGGGGCTGTGCTCTTCGATACTATTTGCAGTGCTACCGAGAAACGTCAGAAGGAAGCTGAGCTTCTGGCGGCCGAAAGCGATATCATGATCGTCATCGGCGGGCGGCACAGCTCCAATACCGTTAAGCTCTTTCGGATATGCAGCGGGCTTTGCGGCGTATGCTTTCATGTTGAAGGCCCTGAGGAGATCCCATTGCTGAAAATGCCGGAAGGCTTTTCTTATAAAAGTGATATCAGAATAGGTATCACTGCCGGAGCGTCCACCCCGGCACATATAATCAAGGAGGTTAAAAACCAGATGAGTGAAAAAATGACAAACATGGACGAGGACTTTAACTTTGAAGAGGCTCTTGACGCTTCCTTCAAAAAAATATATACCGGTAACAGGGTGAAAGGATACATAACTGCTGTAACAAACACAGAAGCTGTAGTTGATGTCGGCACAAAGCACACAGGCTATGTAGCATTGTCTGAACTTACAGACGATCCTTCTCTCAAGCCCTGCGACGTGGTTAAGGTCGGCGACGAGGTTGAGTTCATCGTTACAAAGATCAACGACAGCGAGGGCATCGTTCAGCTCTCCAAGAAGAAGGTTGACGCTCTTAAGGGCTTTGACGAGATCGCAAAGGCTAAGGAAGAGGGCACTGTTCTTGAAGGCGTTGTAACAAACGTTGTAAAGGGCGGCGTTATCGTTCTTTCCAACGGCGTAAGAGTATTTATCCCTGCATCTCAGGCTACTATGCGCCGTGACGAGAAGCTCGAGGAGCTCCTCAAGAAGACCGTTAAGTTCAAGGTAATCGAAGTAAACGAGCAGAGAGGCAAGGCTGTAGGTTCTATCAAGGCTGTTCTCACCGCTGAGAAGGACGCAGCAAGAGCTAAGTTCTGGGAGAACGTTCAGGTGGGCGACGTATTCAAGGGCGAAGTTAAGTCTCTTACTTCCTACGGTGCATTCGTTGACCTCGGCGGCATCGACGGAATGGTTCACATCTCCGAGCTGAGCTGGAACAGGATCAAGCACCCCTCTGAGGTCGTTTCCGTTGGCGACGTTCTTGAGGTTTATGTAAAGGATCTCGACAAGGAAGCAGGAAGAATCTCCCTCGGCTACAAGAAGGACGAGGACAATCCTTGGGTCAAGTTCGAGAATGAGTACAAGGAAGGCGACGATGTTAAGTGCAAGATCGTTTCCATCACTCCTTTCGGTGCATTCGCACAGATCATTCCCGGCATTGATGGTCTTATCCACATTTCACAGATCTCCGACAAGAGAGTAACTAACGTTAAGGACGTTCTCTCCGTTGGCGACGAGGTAACTGCAAAGATCACTGAGATCGACTCCGAGAAGAAGAGGATCAGCCTTTCCATCAAGGCAGTTCTTGAGGAAAACGGCGCTTCCGACGAGGAATAATTGCATATTGATTTCAAAGACGGTATGAGAATGCTCTCATACCGTCTTTATTTTATTATAAAAAAGTTCTTATATTTCGTGGCATATCGGCAAATGTGACTGCTACGAATACGTTTAAGTGTGCAATATGTACAAACGGTGATAAGAATAATTTATATAAACGCCATTGACAGTATAAGCTAAAAATGATAAAATTATAATGTAATTATTTGATTTGCGGGCATTTTGTCCGCTGTGTAAAAAACGCTTTTGCAGCAGGCGTTTTTTTCGTTTTGTCAAATATAAAACAGGAGGTAAATATGAAGAATTTTAAGAAGACACTTGCAGGAATCTCTGCTCTTACCCTTACTCTGAGCATGACAGCCTGCGGCGGTGACAGCTCTTCCAACGGCGGTTCCGATACTCCCGCTGAAGAGACTACTACTGCTACCACTACTACAGCAGCTACCGTTGAACTTAACACTGCTACTCTGGCAGAAGAGGACGCAGCAACTCTCGATGCAGTGGCTGACAAGGAGCTTCGTGATGTGGAGCTTGAGAACAAGACCATCAAGTGGCTTGCTCACTATGACATCAACCCTTCCACCGCAAAGGGCGACTCGGAAGCGGTAAACATCTCACTTTTCAAGAATAAGTACGGCGGAGAGATCCAGTGGTATTCCACTACATGGAACACCAGATACTCTGACCTTTCTACATATGTTCTGGGCGGCGAAGGCATCGACTTCTTCCCCTGCGACACAGCTGCTCTTCCCAAGGGCGTTGTAAGCGGAATGTTCCAGCCTGTTGATGATTATATTGACCTGGATTCTCCTCTGTGGACTGACGTTAAGGACGCTATGGAAATCTACAACTTCAACGGCAAGCACTACGAGATCGTTAACTCCGTATCTGCTGAGGCTGTTGTTATCTACAACAAGCAGACCATTTCCGAGCAGGGCCTTGATGATCCCTGGGAGCTCTATCAGGCAGGCGAGTGGAACTGGGATACATTCGAGAAGATGCTTGAGCAGTACTGCGATCCCGATGCTGACCAGTGGGGCCTTGACGGATTCTGGGCAGAAAAGGCTCTGTTCCTTTCCGCAGGTGTTCCCTCCGTTCAGTCTGTTGACGGAAGACTTAAGACCAACCTTAACGATGCTACCGTTGAAAAGGCTATGAACTTCGGTTATGACCTCTACAACAAGGGCCTCGTAATGGACCGTTCTCTCTTCGACTGGAATGAGCAGCCTCAGTTCATGGGCGAGGGCAAGGAGCTCTTTTACATCTGCGGCGCTTGGGCAGTTCAGTCCAACCCCGATACATGGAACACTAAGATCCCCGTTGAAAACCTTGGTCTTGCTCCTGTTCCCTCTCCCGAGGGCAGCGATCCTTATCAGGGCGCAACTCTCGATGGTTGGATACTCTGCAAGGGCGCAGCTAACCCTGAGGGTGTTGCTCTCTTCGCTGACTGCACACGTCTTGCTAACACCAACGATGAGGCTATCGCTATCGCTGACCAGAAGATGAAGGACGACTATCAGTGGACCGAGGAGCTTATTGCTATCAACAAGGAGATCAACGACCTTGCTCGTCAGTATCCTGTAGTTGACCTTGCAACAGGCGTTTCTACCGACGTTGCTTCCCTCACCACCGACGGCGGCGACCAGATCGGTCTGAGAGCTGCATACCACGGCGTTGAGTGGGCTACCAACAGAGAAGAGATCTCCGATGTTGTTGATATGCTCGTTCAGGAAGTTGACGATCAGCTCGCAGCTCTTGCATAATCTACGAGCAGATAAAAAGCTTTGGGTGAATTGCCCGTAAGCTCATAAAAAGAAAATCTCAGCCGCATGAATATGGGTAAGTTTTCATGCGGCTGATTTTCATTTATAAATTTTTAGGGGAGAAAAAAGGCTATGAAAAAAATGAAGAAAACTCTTGCAGGTATCTCTGCGCTCACTCTTACAATGAGCATGACTGCCTGCGGCGGAGATAACGGCGGAAGCACTGCCGATACCACCGCTGACACCACCGTTACCACAACCACAGCCGCTACAGTTGAGCTGAACACTGCTACTCTCGCTGAAGAGGACGCAGCAACTCTCGAAGAAGTGGCTGACAAGGAGCTGCGTGATGTGGAGCTTGAGAACAAGACCATCAAGTGGCTTGCTCACTATGACATCAACCCTTCCACCGCAAAGGGCGACTCGGAAGCGGTAAACATCTCACTTTTCAAGAATAAGTACGGCGGAGAGATAAAGTGGTATTCCACCACATGGAACACCAGATACTCCGACCTTTCCACATATGTGCTGGGCGGCGAGGGCATCGACTTCTTCCCCTGCGACACAGCGGCTCTTCCCAAGGGCGTTGTAAGCGGAATGTTCCAGCCTGTTGATGATTATATCGACCTCAATGCTCCTCTCTGGCAGGACGTAAGCGAAGCTATGGAGATCTATAACTTCAACGGCAAGCATTACGAGCTGGTAAATTCCGTATCTGCCGAGAACATTGTTATCTACAACAAGCAGACCATTTCCGAGCAGGGTCTTGACGACCCCTGGGAGCTTTATCAGGCAGGCGAGTGGAACTGGGACAGCTTTGAGAAGATGCTGGAGCAGTTTGTTGACCCCGATGCGGATCAGGTAGGCCTTGACGGTTACTGGAACGAGAAGGCTCTGCTGCTTTCCGCAGGCGTTCCCTCCGTTGAAGCTGTTGACGGTCACCTTGTAACAAATCTGAACGATCCTACCATTGAAAAGGCTATGAACTGGATGTACGGCCTTTACAACAAGGGTCTGGTAATGGATATGTCCCTTTATGACTGGTCAGAGCAGCCTCAGTTCATGGGCGAGGGCAAGGAGCTGTTCTACATCATCGGCGCATGGGCAGTTCAGTCCAATCCCGACACATGGAACACCAAGATCCCCGTTGAAAATCTGGGACTTGCACCCGTTCCCTCTCCCGAGGGCAGTGACCCTTATCAGGCAGCTACCCTTGACGGATGGGTAATATGCAAGGGCGCAGCTAACCCTGAGGGCGTTGCTCTCTTCTCCGAGTGCACACGTCTTGCAAACACCAGCGACGATGCCATTGCCATTGCCGACAAGAAGGCAAAGGAGGACTTCCAGTGGTCTGACGAGCTTATCGCAATCAACAAGGAGATAAACGAGCTTGCACGCAAGTATCCCGTTGTTGACCTGGCAACAGGCGTTTCCACCGACGTTGCTTCCCTCACCACCGACGGCGGCAGCCAGATCGGTCTGAGAGCTGCATTCCACGGCGTTGAGTGGGCTACCAACAGAGAAGAGATAGCTGACGTTGTTGATATGCTGGTACAGGAAGTTGATGACCAGCTCACTGCACTTTCATAATTATCGCAAAAACTGATATCCGGAGCGGCTTCGTTATATGCGGGGCCGCTTTTTTTGTGCGAAATGGCAAAAAATTATCTTAATCGATTTTGGTAAACGTTTACCGCCTTTTTCACTATTGCTTTTTGAACAATTATATTGTATAATGATTTTATTGATTTCCCACTAAAAGGAGTATGACTGATGAACGAATTTGAAAAGAACAAGGCAAGAGTGATAGCTAAGTACGAAGAGCTTATCACACGCAGGAACGTGGTTTCCGACACCTACAACGGCATCTATGACAGATATGAGAACCCCGTGCTTACAGCTGCACACGCACCTGTTATCTGGAGATACGATATGAACCCCGCAACCAATCCCCATTTTATGGAGAGGCTGGGCATCAATGCGGTGCTGAACTCGGGTGCTATCTTCCTTAACGGCAAGTATTACCTTGTGGCAAGAGTTGAGGGCAATGACAGAAAGTCCTTCTTTGCAGTGGCAGAGAGCGACAGCCCTGTTGATAACTTCCGCTTCTGGGATTTCCCCGTGCGTCTCCCCGACACCGAGCCTGACGAGACCAATGTTTACGATATGAGACTTACCCAGCACGAGGACGGCTGGATATACGGCGTGTTCTGCTCCGAGAGCAAGGACAAGACCTCTTCCGACCTTTCCGCCGCAACCGCTCAGGCAGGAATCGTCCGCACAAAGGACCTGAAAACATGGGAGAGACTTCCCAACCTCAAGTCCAAGTCTCCTCAGCAGAGAAATGTTGTGCTTCACCCTGAGTTTGTTGACGGCAAGTATGCTTTCTATACCCGTCCCCAGGACGACTTTATCCAGACAGGCTCAGGCGGAGGAGTATGCTTCGGCCTCTGCGAGGATATCACAAACCCTGTTATCTGCACAGATGAGGTCGTTATCTCTCCCAGACAGTACCACACCATCACCGAGGTCAAGAACGGTGCAGGCGCTGTGCCCATTAAGACCCCCAAGGGCTGGATACACATTGCACACGGCGTAAGAAACACCGCAGCAGGTCTGAGATACGTTATCTACGTGTTCGCTACCGATCTGAAGGATCCCTCCAAGCTTATCGCATCTCCCTCGGGACTGTTCATTGCTCCCCACGGCAGCGAGAGAGTGGGCGATGTTTCCAACGTATGCTTCACAAACGGCGCTGTTGTTCGTGAGAACGGCGATGTATATATCTACTACGCCTCCTCTGACACAAGAGTTCATGTTGCGGCTACCACCATCGACAAGCTCATGGACTACACCTTCAACACTCCTTCCGATCCTCTCCGCTCCGTTGACTGCGTAAAGCAGAGATGCGAGCTTATTGAGAAGAACCTGAAGTTCATGGAAGAGAATAAGTAAAATTACATAAAAATGCCGCAGATAAAGCTCTGCGGCATTTCTTTTAACTGATTTGTGTAAGAAGTTGCATTGCATCATCCGTGGTGTCGTCAATTTTTTTGCGGTTGATCTCGTTTATGTCGTCATCATTTTTGCTCTTGATAACCAGTTCTATCTTGCACATATTATACAGAAGTCCTACCAGGTATGAACAGTTTTCGGTAGCTCTTTTTTCTTCAGGTGTGAACTGATTCCAGTCTGTTTTTCCATAAGTCTGAACGGTTGCCTGAATAGCGTGCAGGTATTTTTCATATATTCCGTAAGTAAGGCTTAAAGTGTTGTAATATGATTCGGAATATTTTCTGAGTTCTGACAGATATGCACATATCTTTTTTATCTTTTCTTCGGCTTTCAGCATCTGATACCATGCTTCATCGGCTTTATCGGATAATTTTGAACCTGTAATGTTAAAGATTATGCCGCCTACAAGCAGCCCGACACCAAGTGTGGCACCGCCTAAAACTGCCGTGCCAAGAGCCATTCCACCGCCGCCTGCGGCTAATGCACCTCCGCCTAATGCTGCGAGTGTTGCATTAGTTGCAGCAACACCTGAAAGAGATGCTATGGCAGTTCCGGTTGAAGCAGTACCTAATGCCATAACTGCTGCTGTGGTTGCACCGGCAGCAGCAAATCCACCGGCTGTTCCGGCTGCTGCTCCTCCAAGCCCGCCCAAAAGAATTCCGGCACCAACGGATACATTTTTTAACTCTTCAGGTGTGTAGGTCTTTATCTTGACGCCTTTGCTGTCAATTTTATTGAATACAGGTTTGTTCTGAATTTGTTCGATCACAACTGCAAAGCTTTCAAATGAGTTGATTATTTCAAGCTCAAATTTTCCAAGCTTGTCCATAGATGCTAAAGTAGCTTTGTTGCTTCTTTCAAATACAGCTATGTTTTTATCGTTGCGGATTTTGGCTTCTTTTAAGGTATCATTGGCTTCTTTCATTTTTAACCCACCATGTATTCCTGCACCCAGTCCTCCTGCACCTGCAATAGCTGCACCTATTCCCAAAATCAGTGGTAATGGCATATTCATTCTCCTTTCAATATTTTACAACAGGCGTAGTTTTGCCTGTAGTATTCGTCTTTTGACATAATTTCCTTGAACAAAAGTTCATAGCATTCGTCTATCCTGCAATATATGGGACGATCCTTGTAGATGCTGCAAAGATTTCCTTTAAGATATCGGCATACGCCTGTTCCGTCATCAAGATCGTTATATATCTCAGACAGCTTTAAATTTCGACAGCATTGTCCACACTTATCACATTTAAACATTGCTTATTTGAACACCATCCTTGCATTGCCATCATTCATAAAACTATCAAAGTCATCATAGCCATTTTCCCATGACATTGTCATGCCGAGTTTATGCAGGGCTTCTCTCAATATGCTTGTGAGTTCATCAGATGATGTTACATTTTTGAGAGTGGCATGCATTGTGGTGTATTGTTCAATCTCTTTTTTGTATCGTTCAATATCTATTTGCTTTAAGCATTCGATACATTGATCCAATGCGGCATTGATCCTTATGTATGCGTCCAGCTGCATCTGAACATCTGAGGTGAATCCACAGCGTATGCAAACCTCTTTAAAAACAAGAGTAAGAAGTCGGAACCATGCTATAAGATTTAATCTCAGAATAACATTGACCCAGTTTCCGCCTGAACGAATTCCGGCATCAAGACCATCTATCAGGCATAATGCCGCATCTCCGATAATAAGCATTATTCTGAGATCGTCATGCTGCTGATTGGGAATACAGTCTTTCAAGGGTTCTTTCATGATGAAATAATGTCTGACAGACCATATGAGCTTGATTGACAAGTCACATACTATTACAGGGATAGCCATTGTCAGGCCAAATCGTGCGTCATAACCTGATTCAAACACTTTCGTAGCAACTTTGGCTAAAGTATTTTGAAATTCTCCCACTTTAAATTTACCAAAATCACAAAGCTGGAATAATTCATAAAAAGGAATAACTATTCCGCTGCCCCTATTGACTTTTCCGGAAGATCCAGCTAAGTCAGACATGATATGACCAAACCAGTTTGCTATTCCGCTGTATAATTTTGAAATAAAATCATGCCCTTGAAGTTCAAAGGTATCGGTAGCTATAGTAATAAGTTTTCCATCGGTGAGAAAAGAAGAGGTTGAGGTAAACTGATTTAAAATGGAGAAAAACAGACCTACAATATCAGGCGCATGAGCTAATGATTTCATGTGGTGGTTTGACGTGGACATATTAAAAAGTTTATTAACATCACCTGAATGACGCTGATCATAGTTGACCTTAAAACCATTAAAATCGGATTTGGCATTTCCATTTTCAAGAAAGCCTATGGCACTGGCTACATTATTTGCTTTTTCGGGTTTGGGAGACCATCCGCACTTTTTAGCAAAGCTCATAACTGCATTGTCAACCTGTTTATCTGTCCATGGCTGAATGCGGCTTTGTTCTGGGGTACCAACAAGAAAAATGTCTATTATACCGGAAAGTACACCGCAGCCTGCTGCTGCAAGATAGTCAAATTTATCGCATTTATCGTGATAAAAATATTGCTCCTGAGAGTCTTGCTGCCGTATTAAACCTATGCTGATATCACACATTTTATATTCACCTTTCTCTGCATCAAATCAGTAGTTGCGAACACCGTAATAATGCCCGGTAAAGCTCTTTAACAGATCGGCATAAAATTTTATACCATGCATGAGCGTTATTACATCATCTCTATTATTAAATGAGCCAATAACCTTGCTGTTATCAAGCTTTATGTCAAAATCACTTGCTCCTTTTTCTATGCGAAGTGCCCTTGCGAGTTCGTCAAAGGTCATATGTACAGGATATTTTTCAAAGTTAACTGTCCAGTGCAGCCCTCTTTCGGTTACGGCAAATCCTGACTTATTCTTTCCAATAAGGGTATCATCATATAAAAGATATATAGCTTCATCGGGGTATAGCTCCAGCTTATCAGCGAGCTGCCTTGTGTAAAGAATAAGACCGTCCTTGTCATATTTAACATAGTCATGCCAAGCGGCAAATTTGCGGCACAGCTTTTGTACACATGCTTGAATAGAAATTTTACTGCTTATCTTGTTTTGCGCCGAGATATTAAACATTTCGGATGCCTTTTTGCGGTTTTCGGCATTATTTATAATAAAATAATCATGATATAGCTCGTTGTTGCTCAGCAGATCCTCAGGTGATGTAAAGAAAAAAGAGGATTTTCCGAGGGAAACTTTTAGAGCATCTGCTATGCCTTCAATGATATGATCGACCTCATAATCACTTAACATAACTTTATTGCTTGACTGTGAGAGAGTCAACAAATAAGAGTACTTTATATTATTAAAGTCGCATGCTAAATAATATGCCTTATCATATTCCTTATCTACAATATGCTTGTTTATTGCAACAAGAATATCTGAAATGATTTCAGCATCGTATCCTGTATTTGAGTGCAGAACAGCTATAATATGATTTACATCTGCCAGAGGCATAGCATAAATGGGCTCTCCATTACTGTCAACAGAAGCACTGTGTATATCTCTTGGCTCAAACTGATAGAATGGGTAAAAAATTTTAATTTCTTCTTCAAATATTCTAGACATGATATTGCACTTCCTTTATCTTTGTTTTTACATTGTTAAATGCTTTTCGTGAAAATATGTACAATGTCCTTAATAATAGCTTACAGCAAATTAGTGACTGTTTTTTTTTTTGTGTGAATATTATGTAAATGTTGGCTTGAAAATTGTGATATAACAAAATGACGGAACAAACGGGAATGCTTTGTGCGTTTCGGAGAAAATCATCTGCCGTTTTTTTCAGCCTTGACAAAAGGGAAACGGAGTAGTATAATATACATAACAGGTTATGCAGTTTAGCAAATTGGATAAATATGTAACCTGCTTGTTAAAAAATGTGTAGATTTTGAGCGATTTGGAACTTTGTGACAGTATGTTACCATATAGCAGCTTTGGGGGAACTTGAATGAGCGGGGAATATTTATATGCGCTGGTTATCAGTCAGCTTTCAAGGCGTTTTGAGTGCTGCATAAATAAAGCTCTCGAAGATATGGACCTTACTCAGTCGCAGCTGAGAGTGCTGCTGTGCATTTACGAAAATGAAGTGAACGGCGGCGGACGGCTCTTTCAGAAAGATATCGAAAGGGTGCTGATGCTCTCAAATCCCGCAGTTACGGGAATAGTGCAGCGGCTGGAAAGCAAGGGACTTATCGAAAGAAAGGTTGCTTTTTCGGACAGCCGTCATAAGGAGATACATACCACCGAAAAGTCACGCAGGCTTGCTATCAGGCTGGGCGAGCTGAGAAGAGAGCATGAAAAGATGCTTATGGACGGTATTTCCGACGAAGAAAAAGCTGTGCTTTGCAGGTGCCTTGACAGGATGCTTGATAACTGCCTTAATTTTGAGAGCAGTTTTGACGCCGAAACGGCGGTGTGATGCTCTCGGTTTGAACGGGAGGCGGTTTTATGGCTGCTGCAATTATCTGGAGATCCACAATGGGCATAAGCCGCAGGTATGCGGAAGAAGTCAAAAAGCAGCTTAACGCTGATATTTTCGAGGCGGATAAGGTATCTGCCGACAAGCTTACAAGATATCAGACAGTCGCTGTTTTCGGCGGAGTGTATAACGATAAATGGGAGTGTGCGGATTTTGTAAAGAAGTGCCGCACGGTGCTTCAGAACAGAAAGACGGTTTTCGTTTTTGCTGTCTGGGATGATGCTCCCGAGAATATCCCATCGGATTCACTTAAAAACAAATATTTGGCAAATATCGTAATATCTCCCGACAGCTGCCTGGCAGTTGAGGGTCAGATAGATAAAAGCAAAGTTTCCTTCGGTCAGAAGCTGAGCCTTTCGGGCATGAAGAAAAAGCTGATGAAGAAGGAAAACAAGGACGACCGTGATTTCAGTATCATCGGTATGATAGACGGCTACAGCGGAGGTTTTGAGCAGGAGGCTGCGGACAGGGTCGCTGCCGTTATCAAAAGCATGACCTGATAATGTAAGGAGGAATGGTTATGGGAAAAACAAATATCAGAGAGATTTTACACAAGGTATTTACGGTGATCGAGTTTACTGCGGTTTTTTCTATGGCCGTGATCCTGGTTGTATCATGTATTATTGCATGAATGAAAAATTTCGGTGATCTGCGGAATCGCTTTGCGGTTCCGCTTTTCTGTTAAAGAATGGTTTTTTGACGGAAATATCCTGCGCTAATTTTCAGAAATTGTTGAAAAAAGTTTTTTTCTGTGTTATAATATAAAATTGACGGATTATATGCAGAGGGGGGAGTGCGCACGGACAGTATAAGATTTGCCGTAAAGGACGGCAGATGCCTGCATGAGCTTCCCCTGGGCAGAACGCTCAGTACCTTTATCGGCTTCGATTTTGCCCCTTTCCGTGAAAGATGTATCGAAGCGGGCCGTGACGGGCGCAAAAGGGGAGAATTGTCACCCTCAATGGAGGATATGGCAAGGACTGAGCTGGCAAAATGCCACCCATATGTGCGTGCCTGCATGGGGAATGAATATTCTCAGGCGGTCATAGACTGTATCATCGACTGCATATGTTTTTCGGAAAATATAAGCGCCGAGGAGCTGTGGTTCAGGTGCATTTCACCTGTGACAGATTACGAAAAGGCAATATTTGACCGCCTTTGCGCATACAGGACGGGCAGAGCGTCAAACCAGTGGGTAAACGTGCTGCGCATACGTGAATATGCCATGACAAAGGCGGAGTTCATTTACCGCACAGGCGGCGACCGTCATGTCAAGCGGGAGTATTTCGACCTTGCCTTTGGCGTTGCGGCGGATAATGTGGGCTGCGGAAATGAGCTTTCAGGTTCGTTCAGGATATGCTCCCCCTCGGAGCTTGCGGTGCAGACACAGCTTATGGGCAGGACTGCCAAAAGCATTGCGGGTCGGCTGTCCTTTATGCTGGATTCGGCAGAGCATATCAGCCCTCGGCTGGTGAACGAAAGCACCTGCGACAAGGTGGCGATGGATATTTTCAGCTACCTGCGTGATATGCCTCCTCCCGAGGAAAATGAGCTTGGCTTTGCGGCTGATGAGCTTTCCATGCTGCCCGACAATATCTATTTCCCCGACAGCTTCAAGGGTGCGGTGGATATGGAGCTTTACGCTATGGAGCGTGAGAATGTGCCGTTTAAGCTATAAGAACCCGTCTTCACAAGCATATGCGCACGTCTTTTCGGCAAATTTTGCCGCAGACTGCGTTAAAAATCCTTGCCGGGCGAAAGCCCGCCTGCGGATTTTTGCCTACTCTGCAACAAAATTATGCTCGAAAATCCGCACACATTTCTTATGAAGACAGGTTCTAAGGAGAGATATGGATCTTTTAAACGAAAGCGCCGCTGTCAATGAGCTGGCACATATCATAGTCAAAGGCAGCGCAGAGCTGTTCAACAGCGTGAAATACATCTATTCCATAGCTGACAGCAGCTTTTACAGCGTTGATATCAGGGACGCTTTCAGGATAATCTTTGAAAGCGGGGCGGATATGCTGCCGTCGCTGGGGCTTTCTGCGGATAAAAGCGTTTGTGCTGAGATGGCAAGCGATGAGTACAACAAGGTGCTTGTGCTTATGGCGTACAGCTTTGCGGTGCGCATACCTGTGCTGAGAGGTCTCAGAGGGGCAAGCGGCCCTTTGACGGACAGTCAGCTGGATAAGATATACAGTGCTGTTATGGCCATGGGTGCGGAAAACTACAGGAATTCCGTTCCCGAAAGCTATGAAGATATGAAAGCGCTTGCCAAAAAGGGAAAAGAGCTTCCTCCTTATAGTGCCGACTGGTTCAAGATATATGTGCTTAAAAATGTTCCGCAGCTGGCGGAGCTTACAAATAAAAACGTTTTCCTTTTCGGCTTTGCGGATCTTTTGTTCCCGCTGTACTGGCCGCATATTGAGGAAAAGCTTTTTGAAAGGCTGAAAGCACTTTCTGCTGACGATTTCGGCGGCGGAATGGAGATATAGGAGTTGTGATATGAGCAGAGCAGTTTATCTCTGCGGCTTTATGGGCTGCGGAAAGACTACCGTGGGGCGTGTTCTGGCAGACCTGCTGGGCACGGCTTATGCCGATATGGACGCTTACATAGAAAAAAGTGAGAAAATGAGCATACCGCAGATTTTTTCCGACAAGGGCGAGGGATATTTCCGTGATGCCGAGACGAGAGCCGTTGAGGAAATGGGCAAAAACGGCGGAGTCATTGCCTGCGGCGGCGGTGCGATGCTCAGGGAGAAAAATGCAGATCTTGCCGCCAAAAACGGCGTTGTTGTATATATCGACACCCCTTATGACATCTGCTGGGAGCGGATAAAGGACGATGCAAACCGCCCCATTGTAGCGGTAAACACAAAGGAGTCGCTGGGGGAGCTTTATGAAAAGCGGAAGGCTCTTTACACCGCACACTCGGCGTTCAGGGCAGACGGAACAGGGGCGCCGTCACAAATTGCGGCGCAGATCGCAGAATTTGTAAAAAAGTGAACATTATACCCGCTGAATGCGGACAAAATATAAAGGATAGGAATTTTGCTAATGGATAAAGTATATTCTCTGGGAGTAGATATTGGCTCCACCACAGTAAAGACGGTCATTCTTGATGACGGAAAGATCATCTGGTCAAAATATCAGCGCCACTTCTCAAAGGTGCGTGAGACCGCTGCAGAGCAGGTGGAAGAGATAGGAAAGATGTTCCCCGATGCACGCTTCAAGCTTGCTATCACAGGCTCCGCAGGTCTGGGACTTGCAAATGCCGCTTCTCTGCCTTTCGTGCAGGAGGTACACAGTGCGTTCATCTCCGTAAAGCATGATTATCCCGATGCTGACTGCGTTATCGAGCTTGGCGGTGAGGACGCAAAGATCATCTTCCTTACAGGCGGCACCGAGCAGAGAATGAACGGTTCCTGCGCAGGCGGAACGGGTGCATTCATCGACCAGATGGCTACCCTCCTTGGCATTACCGTTGACGAGATGGACGAGCTTTCCTCCCACGCTGAAAAGATATATCCTATAGCTTCACGCTGCGGCGTTTTTGCAAAGTCGGATATCCAGCCCCTTTTAAATCAGGGCGCAAGGCGTGAGGACATTGCCGCTTCCATTTTCCAGGCAGTTGTTGACCAGACCGTTTCGGGACTGGCTCAGGGCCGTGAGATAAAGGGCAAGGTGCTGTTCCTCGGCGGTCCTCTCACATTTATCAAGGGGCTTAGAAAGGCTTTCGTTAATACTCTCCAGCTTTCGGATGAGAACGCTGTTTTCCCCGAAAATGCTCAGTGCTTCATGGCATACGGAAGCGCCCTCTACGCAACTGAGACTGACGGCAGCGACTTTACCGCCGCAGAGATCGCTCAGAAGATGAGAGCTGCCAAGATGAACGACGACATCATCACAGGCAGGAGACTTTTTGAAAATCAGGCTCAGTATGACGAGTTCATTTCCCGTCACGGCAAGCATGACCTGCCTTTTGAGGATATAAGGACATACACAGGCGATGCTTACCTGGGAATAGACGCAGGCTCCACCACAACAAAGCTTGTGCTCATAACTCCCGACGGCAAGCTGCTTTATCAGCATTACACATCAAACAAGGGTCAACCTCTTGCGGTAATTACCGAGAGACTGAAAGAGATATATTCGCTTATCGGCGACAGGATAAACATTGTTTCCTCCGCTGTTACAGGTTACGGCGAGGACCTTATCAAGGCGGGCGTCGGCATTGACTACGGTCTGGTAGAGACTGTTGCCCACTATAAGGCTGCCTCCTACTTCTGCCCCGATGTTGACTTTATCATTGATATCGGCGGTCAGGACATCAAGTGCTTCAAGATAAAAAATCACGCCATCGACAGCATCATGCTCAACGAGGCATGTTCATCGGGCTGCGGCTCCTTTATCCAGACCTTTGCTCAGGCAATGGGCTACGAGATATCCGAGTTTGCACGTCTGGGTCTTTTCGCCGAGCACCCTGTTGACCTTGGCTCCCGCTGCACCGTTTTCATGAACAGCTCCGTAAAGCAGGCTCAGAAGGACGGCGCAACTGTTGAGGATATCTCCGCAGGACTTTCCTCTTCCATCATCAAGAACGCTATTTACAAGGTAATTCGTGCAAATTCCGCAGACGAGCTGGGCAAGAATATCGTTGTTCAGGGCGGTACGTTCCTTAACGACGCAGTTCTGAGAGCCTTCGAGCAGGAGATCGGCAGGGATGTTGTCCGTCCCGCAATCGCAGGACTTATGGGCGCATTCGGCGCTGCTCTTTACGCTAAGGAAATGGCTGCGGCTGACAAGAGAGAAAAGTCCGGCGTTATCACTGCCGACAAGCTGGCTGACTTCTCCTACAAGTCCCGCCAGATAAACTGCGGCGGCTGTACCGCAAAATGTTCCCTTACTATCATTACTTTCTCCGACGGACACAGGTTCATCAGCGGAAATCGCTGCGAAAAGGGCGCAGGCATTACCAAAAAGGACACTGCTCCCTGCCTTTATCAGTATAAATACGAAAGACTTCTCAGCGTGATGAAGTCGGGCGACCCTGCAAGTCCCAAGGCAACTATCGGTCTGCCTCTGGTGCTTAATATGTACGAGCAGCTGCCCTTCTGGAAGACTTTCTTCAACTCGCTGGGCTTCAAGGTGATCATCTCCGATGAAAGCACCCGTGATATGTATTTCAAGGGTCAGCACACTATTCCTTCCGACACCGTATGCTATCCCGCAAAGCTTGCACACGGTCATGTGGTGGATCTGCTGGAGAAAAAGGCGGATATCATCTTCTATCCCTGCCAGACCTACAACATTGACGAGGGCCATTCCGACAACAACTACAACTGCCCTGTTGTTGCATATTATCCCGAGCTTTTAAAGGCAAATATCCCCGAGCTTACCGAGGAGAATTTTTTCTATCCTTACCTTGATCTTAACCTTGAAAAGCACATCACGGAGGCTATACCCAAGGCGTTCAGAAAGTATGACCTTAACAAAAAGGAAGTCAAGGCTGCATATGAGGCAGGTATGGCGGCTATGGACAGCTTCCACCACGATATCGAAGCAAAGGGCGAGGAGATAATCGAATATGCACGCAGCAAGCATATGCCTATCATAGTTCTTGCGGGCAGACCTTATCACATCGACCCCGAGATAAACCACGGCATACATAAGCTCATAACCTCTCTTGGCATGGCTGTTATCACCGAGGACAGCATCTGCAAGCGTTCCGAGACACCTGTGCTTCACGTTCTGAACCAGTGGACATACCACTCCAGACTGTACAGAGCGGCGGAATATGTCACCACACAGCCCGATATGCAGCTGGTTCAGCTGGTATCCTTCGGCTGCGGAATAGACGCAGTTACCACCGATGAGGTGCGCTCCATTCTTGAGAGCAGGGACAAGTTCTACACCCAGCTCAAGATAGACGAGATAAGCAATCTGGGCGCTGTAAAGATCCGTCTGAGAAGCCTTGAGGCTGCTATCAGACAGGCAGGCGGGGTAAAGTAATAAACAAAAAAATGGGAGTCAGATGGCTCCCATTTTTTATTTATTTGACCGTAAAATAGCAGTAGAATGTGTTTTCTTCAAAGTCGCTTTCTTCTGATGACGGTATAACATGGTAAACGACACGGTATTTGCCCGGTGTTGTCAGCATATCTTTGTATGATTCTGTTGTGTCAATGATGCTGTCTTCCTTTAGCAGTGTATCGGGGGTAACATTATCGGGGAGTATAAGGTCTCCCATTCCTGCAAATCCAAAACCCATATTACAATATTTCTTTTCAATATAATCATAATTGGGCTTTATAACTACCCATTTTCTGCCATTGAAGCGTTCGATATGGTTAAAGATTGGAGTATGGTCAGTCCAGTAAAAATCAGATGTATCATAATCATACTCAAATGTACCCATATCCTTGTATAGGTAGTATGTGTAAATCACTATGCTGTCGGGAAGCTTGTCGGCATAAAAAGGCTCTTTGATATTCATTGCATATACAGCAGCGTTCCTTGATTTTCCTGTATAAACACCACTGGAGTTGAATGTGTATATTTTGTCCTCGACCTGCACATCGCCCACAGCATAGCCGCCCTCATAATAAAAGTAGTATTTGTTGCCGTCTATGGTCTGCCAGCCTGCACAGCGCTTGCCGTTTCTGTAATAATTGTATTTGTGAACGGCTCTCGCCCAGCCCGTATATAAGCCTTGCATCGTTCCGTTTTCGTCAAAGCTGTATTTAAGTCCGTCTATGGTTTTTAGCTTTGCGGCATATTCTCTGCTGCTCTGTTCATAGCGTGTGCCGACATCGTTCCGCTCAGCCGCAGACACATTGACAGCGGCGGTGTTTATAAGCATAAGGCAGGAAAGAAAAAGTGCGGTTTTTCTTGGTTTCATAAATGTCACTCCTTGAAAATTGTGGGTAATGTCAGCTTACGGTAATTATATTCCGAATTTTATCAGACATTTTCCTGCTCGGTAATCAAGGCTTCGGCATATTTGCCGTTCCACAGATTTCCCATATTTACAGTCCAGCGATCATCAACTGAAGTGCTGCTGCCGTCTGCTGTTACGCCTGTTCCGTAATACTGCAAAACAAGCTTATCCTGATCTTGTTCAACTACTTTGCAGTTCAGCTTTGTTCCTGCTCCGCAGTATCCGCAGTCAACGGAGTAATACAAAACAATATCATATGCTCCGTAATTATCTTGCACAAGTGATGGGGTATCATAATATCTGCTGTAATCGTAAAAAGTTATTTTTCCGATATCGGCAAACATAACATAGCTGTCAGGATCGCTGACGGTGACTGCCATGGGACGGATATCCAGCGTATAACGCTTGTCTGTCAGACGGAATGCGGCAAATGAAGCCGCAAGCAGTAGTATAACGAATATTGCAGTAATAAGTATCTTTTTGTTCATAAAACGCACCTCAATTTTACCCCGCTGCATAATGAAAGGTTGCACAGCGGGGTAATGTTGTTAAAAATGAAAATTATTGATTTGTTAAGGAAACGGTGTAATCAAAGGAAGTTGCATATCCATTTGTTTCAATAAACTCTAAGTACAGTTTGTCAATTCCCTGAACCATTGTTCCAGACAGTATAATCTTGTAGCTGGTAAATGCATTAAATTCCAAGTCGTGAGAGCCTGTTTTAGTGTACGTGTTTGCATCTGTTCCAGCAGAGTGGGCATATACATTAAGCTTTATTTTTTTCTTTCCGACAAAATTTGAGGGCTTAAATTTAAGCTGAGATAAATTTGATGTGCTGTTTATAATAAAAATTGGTGATAGAGCATAAGAAGTGTTACCGCCAAATGCTACTCCGCCTGAGTATGGTAAATAAACAGCTCGTGCATTTCCGCCCAAATCAATATCTTCAAAATTAGAGTCTGTTCACATTAAAGTATTGCAATTTTTGTGAAAATATATTATAATAA
>OGSD01000393.1_pt1 | contig 45920 bp, 50 predicted proteins | sample 1553571 | NCBI WGS metagenome assembly OGSD01 (sample SAMEA2580072, study PRJEB22360) | human gut metagenome | biome: human gut; feature: human-associated habitat; material: faeces | place: Denmark | collected 2008/2010 | reverse complement strand
TTGACAGAATTTCTTAAAGTGATATAATAATAGTATCACAATTAAGGAGGTGATAAAACGAATGATAAAATTTGAAAACGATTGTTGCGATTGTGCATTACATTGCCGAGGAAGCACTTGCAGAAACAGAAATGTTCCTCACTTTTATTGTGATGAGTGTGAAGATGAGGCAGAAGAGCTGTTTGAATATGACGGAGAACAAATTTGCCAAGATTGTCTTATTTCAACAGTGCCTAAAATTAAATTAGAAGATTACATAGAAAGTGATTATTGAAAGGAAACGTGAATAATGTATAATGAGAGAAAAACAAAGGGTACGTCCACCCTGACAGGTTTTATGGCTTTAAGTATTATCGTTCAAGCAGCTGGTTTTTATTCTTTAACTTCTGCTTTAAACGAAATAGAAGTGAATAATAATATGAAAAGCAAAAATTCAAGCATAACATACTCCGCTGAAAATCTTGCTAAATCAAGCAACATTACTAATACATATTATGAAGTCCCTATGGAGATACCAATAGAAACATTAGATATTCCAACTTGCAATACTGAGTTTAAAACCTATATGGATTACCGTTGTATTACTGATAAAACTTCTGCTCAGTATGAACTTCAACAGTTTGCTTGGACTGATGAAGACGGTTTTCGCAGAATAGGCGATGATTACATAGTTGCAATGGGAACATATTATGCTGAAAATGTTGGATGCAGATTTAAGATAACTCTTGATACAGATAACGAGATAACAGTCATAATAGGGGATATTAAGCAGGATGCACACACAGATTATTTCAATCGGTACACACCTATCTATGATGAAAACGGTATCTTCTTTAGTGGTAACGTACTTGAATTTATAGTTGACACGGATGTTTTACCTAAAGTACCGAGAAGATTAGGAACAGTAAGCTATTTTGACTATTTAAAGGAAAATATAAAATCTATAGAAAGGATTGAAACAGAAGAATGACCGAAGCACAGTGGGATAGAAATGCGAGGTGTTTAAAGCATTTTAGACATTATATGAATAAGATGACTAAGGAGTATGAGCTAATTAACTCAGAAGCACCTACTAAAGTACATAAGGCAACCAATGAGGAAACCGAATATTACATGAGTATTCTTGATAAACGTAAGACAAGATATTTTAATCCGCTGTTAAATTGAAAGGAAGTGATAAAATGAGCGATAAAATTGAAAGTATAAATATGAGCGTGGCTGTTTTTTCAGCAAATCTTGTAACTGTTAAAGATGTAGATGAATTTGTCAGAGTAGCAAGTAGCTGTCCTAAGGGTACTGATATAAGCGTTCAGCACGGTAAGTATATAACAGATGGCAAATCCCTTTTGGGCATTCTTTCTCTTAATTTGAGTGAACCTGTAGAGGTAGAAATTAAGTCAGATAAGAGTAGCGAGGTAATGAGCAAGATACTTAGTCAGTTTGATAAGTGGAGGGTTGAGGATTGAAAGTAGAACTTGTAAGATACACGAATGAACCTATTCTTGCAATGGAGTCTGCTGCAAGTAACTGTTATGACAGTAATCCTTCATCTACTGGCAAGATCGTGAAACAGTGCTATAATTCAGGGCATCTGTCAGTAATGGAATTTGCTCAGTTTCATTTCCACATTGAGGGTGTTTCAAGAGCTTTACTTGCACAGATAACACGTCACAGGACAGGAAAATTTGAAGTAAGAAGTCAAAGATATTGTATTGAAGATGGCTTTAAATATGTAACCCCTAATACTATTGCCAATAATAAATCAGCAGATACCATTTATGAAAATATCATAGGACGTATTCAAACATCTTATAACGATCTGATTTCAATGGGTGTGCCTGCTGAAGATGCAAGAATGATATTACCTAATGCTTGTTGTACAGTTATTGACTGTTCTTTTGATTTTAGAAATCTAATGCACTTCTTTAATGAAAGACTTTGTACACGAGCGCAGTGGGAAATAAGAGAACTCGCACAGGAAATGAAGCAATGTGTAATTGAGGTTTGCCCTGAACTTGTGCCTTATTGCGTTCCTAAATGTGAAATTAACAAGATTTCATTCTGTCCTGAAAATAAGAGTTGTGGTAAACATAAAAGATTAGAGGAGATGATAATGATTGAGTAAAAGAATATTTATTCTTAATGGTGTACATACATCTGGCAAAGATACGTTTGTAAAATACATAAATGAATACGGTATTGATGTTGTTCATTACTCTTATGTGGACTTTACAAGTGATATGCTTGAAAGTAAGGGCATTAACATTAAGGACAAGTCAAATAAACTTAGAAAACTCCTTTGTGATGTAAATAATGCTCTTGAAGAGTATAATGATATTCCTTTTAAGGATTGTCTTAATATCGCTGATAACTTTCATCAGAACTGGCTGGAAGGAGATTGGCTGTTCATTGATTGCAGAGAACCTAAGAAGATTGAACGTCTGAAACAGGCACTTAATGCAAAGACAGTATTTGTTAAATCCAATAAGACAATTACAGCCGATAATTCGGCAGACAAGGCAGTAGCAGAGAATTATGAGTATGATTATATTGTTCAGAACACAGGTTCTCTTGATGACCTTAAAAATAACACGATAGACTTTATAAAGGACGTGATAAATATAAAGGACGTGATAAAGTGATTATAGGTGTTGACTGTGATAATGTCCTAAACAATCTCACCGAGAGCGTTCTTAAAGTCTATAACGAAGACTATAATGACAATCTTACACCAGATGATATTACTGATTACTACATCGAAAACTTTGTTAAGCCTGAGTGTAAAGATAATTTCTATAAGCTTTTCACTGATAAAAGAGTATGGAAAGGCATTTCTGTAATTGACGGCTGTGTAGATGTTCTTAAAAAGTGGAACGATTTGGGTCATACGGTCTATATTGTAACATCTACCGAGCCTGCGAATATGCTCAAAAAGGCTAATTGGTTACAGAGGATACTCCCGTTTCTGAACATACGTAAGAGACTTATCTGCATTCAAAACAAACAGTTACTCGGCGAAATAGATGTTCTCATTGATGATTGTTATGATAATCTCATAGGTGGTAAATACAGTAAGATTGTACTTGACTATCCTTGGAATAGAAATTACAACGATGAAGAACATTCTATATGTAGATGTAAAGACTGGTCTGAGATTGAAAGGGTGATTAAATGATAGTTATATATTCTACAGGTTGTCCTAAATGCAAGGTACTTATCAATAAGCTCAATGCTAAGAATATTGAATATTCGGTATTTAATGATGTTGATAAGATGATTGAAATGGGAATAACAAATGTTCCTATTCTTGAAGTTGATGGTGTAAGAATGGAATTTAAGGAAGCTAATAATTGGATAAATAGCAGGGAGTGATAAAATGGAAATAAACATTAGATTAGATAAAAATTTTACAACTCAGTACAATAAACTCCAAGGAGAATACGGTACATATATTGCAAGACTAAATGGCTTTGATGATGCACAGCTCTCATATACCGATTTTATTGATAATTTTATTGATGAAACTACGGTTGCAGATTCAAGTATTGATGGAAATAGCAACGTAAGGAGAAAGGATATAGTGACGCTCCTTACCGAGATGCCCAAACCTCATAGAAAGCTCCTTGCTTATAATAAAATACATTATGAATATCAGAAAAAGTATGGATTTAAGGCAGCCAATGACTGGCTATGGCGTGAGTGGATAGGTCAACTTTATATGCACGATGGAGATACCAGTACATTTAAACATTATTGTTTTGCGTATGACCTCAAAGATGTTGCTGAAAAGGGTTTGTTTTTCCTTGCTGATAATTTTAATCCCAAGCCACCAAAACATCTTGTGACATTTGTTGATTTTGTCAAAGAATATATCAGTTTTGCAAGTAATAGAAGTTCAGGCGCTTGTGGGCTTCCAAATCTTATTCCGTATATGTTTTATTTTTGGAACAAAGATATTGAAAACGATTATATGGGAATTAGGACTTCTCATTCTGAAAAAGCATATGCGATACAGGCATTTCAAAGATTTATTTACGCCGTCAATCAACCCTGTATACGAGATAATCAGCAATCCGCATTCACCAATACCTCCGTATTTGATAGACCGTATTTTGAAGCACTTTTTGGAGGAAGCACTTTCCCTGATGGTACATATATGATCGACTTTGAAGAAGCGATTATTAATTTTCAGAAACTCTATATGGAAGTTATGTCAGATATACGTTCTGAAAATATGTTTACGTTCCCAGTAAGTACAATCTCACTCCTTCGTAAGAATGGTCAGTTTGAAGATGAAGATTTTGCCAAGTGGGCAATTAAGCACAATATGAAATGGTCGGACAGCAATCTTTTTATTGACGATAATGTTTCAAGTCTTTCTAATTGCTGTAGACTTAAATCTGATATTCGTGACCTTGGTTATTTTAATTCAGTTGGCGGCACAGCTTTAAAGGTTGGCTCTGTAAAGGTATCAACAATTAACCTTGCTCGTTTAGCACTCGACACAAATACCAAAGAAGAATATCTTGAAGAACTCAAGGTTAGAACATTATCTAACATTAGAGCTTTGGATATTGTTAGAAATATTATTAAAAGAAATGTTGAAAAGGGTTTGCTTCCCAATTTCTCTTATCAACTTGTTGACTTTGAGCATTTGTACAATACAATCGGATTTATTGGTATATATGAAACAATGAAAAAGTTTGGTTGTACAGCTACAGATGAATTTGGAAATGTATATTATACTGATAAGGCTTCAACTTTTGGCAAACAGATATTCGATACAATGAGAGAAGTTGCTGATAAATTCATTGCCGACAATCATTGTGATTATATGATAAATACTGAACAGATACCAGGTGAAAGTGCAGCATCGAAACTTATGAATAAGGATAAATTCTTCTACCCCGAAGCAAATATTTACGACCTTCCTCTTTATGGTAATCAGTTTATTCCTCTGGGAATTAAAACTACATTGAAAGAACGTATTCGTATTCAGGCAATGTTTGATAGGTTCTGTAATGGTGGTTCAATTCTTCACGCAAATATAGACAGTCCTTTTGATAGCTTTGATAAAGCTTATAAAATGACTTGTTACATAGCTGATGTAGGTGTTACCTATTTTGCATTTAATACTAAAATTCAAGCCTGCGAAGATAATCACGCTTTTTATGGAACGACTTGTCCTATTTGTGGTAAACCTATTGCAACAGAATATACGAGAGTAGTTGGTTTTTATACACCTATCAATACATGGACTAATGCTCGTAAGAAAGAGTATTGTATGCGTAAATGGGAAAATACCAGCAGCGGTATGGGAGAATAAATGAAAATTAAGGGCTTAGTCGATGAAGATTTCGTAAACTTCAAGTTGCCCTGTATGTTCATCTCTATTGGCACTTGTAACTGGAAGTGCTGTATTGAAGCAAATATTCCAGTTACAGTTTGCCAAAATAGTAACTTAGCTAAACAAAAGGACATTGATATACCTATTAATGAAATATTTAATAGGTATATCTCAAATCCTATTTCAGAAGCTATTGTTATTGGTGGGCTTGAACCAATGATGCAATTTGAAGATGTTTATAATTTAATTAAGTATTTCCGTAGCAAAGGTGTAAATGATACTTTTGTAATTTATACGGGCTATTATCCAAATGAAATTCAAGATAAAATTGAAAAGCTAAAAGCATTTAAAAATATCATTTGCAAATTCGGACGATATGTACCAAATCAAGAAAAACATTTTGATGACAAATTAGGAATAAATCTTATAAGTGATAATCAATATGGTGAGGTGATTAGCTGATGAACGGTTTGAAAATAATTAAAAACCCAGATGTTGCTATTTATGAAGAAGTAACAAAAGCTGTAAAAGACAATAATGGGTATTGCCCCTGTGAACTCATAAAGAACGAGGATACAAAGTGTCCGTGTAAAATTTTCAGAGAACAAAATACAGATGGTGAATGTCATTGTGGCAGATACAAAAAGGTGAACGAATGATAGATCAACAAATAATTGATGAATATGTAAACGGAGAATCTGTTAATCATTTACATAAAAAATACAATGTTTCTTATGAAGCAATAAAACATTGGTTAAATAAATTAAATATACCAGACAATCATACGGGACGCTTTTATCAAGAATATGAAGAATGCGGTGATTATACAAAAATTCATATTAAGCACAGAGGTAGCTATGTTTATTGTTTGATTGACAACGATGATGTTGAAAAATGTAAAAACTATGGAATATGGAGTATTTGTAAAAATGGTTATATTATAAATTGTAAAACTGGAACATATATACATAGATTTATAATGAATTGCCCTAATGATTTAGAAGTAGATCATATTTATCATAATCCTCTTGACAACAGAAAAGCAATGCTAAGAATAAGCAATAGTTCTCAACAAAAAATGAACACAAAAGTTCGTTCAGATAACACAAGTGGCGTTAGAGGAATATACTATGATAAATTTAGAAATACATGGAATATAAATATCAATTTTAATAATCAGCACTTTAGAAAAAGATTTAAAAATAAGGAAGATGCAATTAAAATGAGTGAAGAAATATATTCAAATGGATTTGGGGAATACAGATATAAACCTACACCCAATACCGAATAAAGTGCAATTAAAATAATATACAACGTAGTCCTTTATTGTGAATGAAACTAAACCGTAAAAAATAGGCTCTTGCCAAAATTAAAGACAAGAGCCTAAAAGGAGGTCGAAATGTCAAGACCTAAGAAAACAGATACTGAAATAGAAAATGCTAAATCACAATTAAGTAAATTACCATTCAGTAAAGGTGAAACTGTCTGCTTAACCTATAAAATTGATGGTAAACCTAAATACTACATAACATCTACTGTACTCAGAGATGTTTATTACTTGTATGAAGTTACAAACGATACAATTATAAGAACTAAACACAAAGCCGATAATCCAACCGATTTATATAAACTTATGAGGGAGTGATAATTATTAATAAACCAATTTATCTTGATAACGCTGCTACTACACCAATAACCAAGCCAGTTCTTGATGCTATGATACCATATCTTACAGAACAGTATGGCAATCCATCATCGTTATATTCTCTTGGCAGAACAGCACACAAGGCTGTAGAAACGGCAAGAAGCCAAATTGCAAAGGCTATTAATGCAGAACCTAATCAGATATTTTTTACATCAGGAGCTACAGAGAGCAATAATTGGGTGTGTTCAAACTTTAAGAGTATACTTTGTTCACCATATGAACATCATTCAATTCTCAAAAGACCACATACGACAGAAATGAGAACCTCTGCACCTCTCGCTAATGATATTTTCAGATATTCTGCTGATTTGGTCTCCCATATGTTTGTTAATAACGAAATTGGACAGATATATGACATTACAGATATGGCAAAAATATCTCACGAAATGGAGGTTTTATTTCATACAGATTCTACTCAGGCTTTCGGTCATATTCCAATAGATGTTAAAAAACTTAATTGTGATTTTCTAAGTCTTAGTGGGCATAAATTCCATTCGGCGAAATCCATAGGTATATTGTACATAAAAGAACCCGACAAGTTTAAGCCACTTCTTTATGGTGGTCAGCAAGAAGCAAACCATAGAGCAGGAACAGAAAACGTAGCATCTATTGTAGGTATTGGTAAAGCCGCTGAACTCTATAATTTTTCTTCCAAAAGAGATAAACGTTGCAGAGAGATACAACAGAAGTTTGCTGATACTTTTATCACTTTTAAAGATACCCATTTCAACACCGCTATACCTGTAAGCATATCGTCAACGCTTAATGTAGCTTTTAAGGGTGTAGAATCTGAATCACTGATGCTCCTCCTTGATATGGACGGTATTTATGTATCGGCAGGTTCAGCTTGTAACTCAGCAAGCTTAGAACCGTCACACGTTTTAAAAGCTATAGGCACACCTGAAGATTACATATACAATAGTATTAGATTATCTTGGGACGATACACTTACAGATGATGAAGTTGACTACGTTGTTGAAAGTATTAAGAAAAATATAAAGAAAGTAAGAGGCTATATATGATGATTTATTATATCATAACTGGTATAATTGGTATTCTCATCTGGATGTGTAATAAATTTATAAAAAATAGGACATATATCAAAGCTGGAATATGAGCTTATTTTTAAAAGAAAAATTAAAATAAAGGAGCATATATGATGAACACAACAGTTAAATTTGCAAGAGTAAGACCCACAGCAGTTATACCCACAAAGAGAGATGAGGACGCAGGATTTGATATCTATGCTGACTTTGAAGATGATTTTATTATCATTGACCCACATACAACTACATTGATACCAACAGGCATTGCCGCTGTGTGCGATGCAGATTATTGTTTTATTCTCAAAGAGAGAGGGTCAACAGGTAGTAAGGGTATTGCTCAGAGGTGTGGTGTAATCGACAGTGGCTACCGTAACGAGTGGTTTGTTCCCATTACCAATACAACAAATAAAAAGATAGCTATTGTTAAAAAAGATGCCGATTATATATTTATGAAAAACACAAGTGGTTATACTATTTATCCCTATGAAAAAGCAATAGCACAGGTTCTTGTAGTTCCTGTTCCAAAGGTTAAGGTTGAAGAACTTACATATAATGAACTTAAAGAAATAGCATCTGATAGGGGAATGGGTGCATTAGGAAGTAGTGGTAAGTAATATGAACAATACAATTCTTCCAAATCTTGTTTTTACCGTTGCTGAAGTGGCTTCAATATTAAAAATAAATAAAAATGCAGTATATGATTTAATCAACAATGGCATTCTCAAAAGTATTAAATTAGGTAGCTGTAAAATAACAGCCAAATCATTAAATGATTTTTTAGAGGCATATGACGGTTATGATTTAAGTGATCTAACTGATATTAAACTTCTTCATCAATATAAAATAGCAAATAACTAAAAATATCCCGCTCAATAATATGATTTATTTCATACTATTTGAGTGGGATATTTTTAGAGTCTATCCTAAAATTTGTGTAAACCTCTGAAGTAGTGTATAATAAAAGAGAGACTACTTCGGAGGTTTAATTATGAGCAGAAGACGAAGAAATGAAACAGAAGAACAGCGTGCAAGAAGAGAACTGATAAGCGATTTTCTTTCGGCAGCTAATATCCAGAGCATGGATGATATTCAGGAGCTGTTCAAGGAAGCACTTGCCGGATTTATTGAAGGCAGCCTTGAATCAGAGCTTGATTCTGAGCTTGGGTATGAACCATACGACATTAAGAACAAGGAAACAGACAACAGCCGTAATGGACACAGCAAGAAAACTCTGCGTACCAGTATGGGCAAGGTGGATATCGAAGTTCCTCGTGACAGAAACGGCGAATTTGAGCCTAAGATACTGCCTAAGAATCAGACAAGCATATCTCAGGATATGGAGAACAAGATCATCTCCATGTATGCAAAAGGTATGTCAACATCCGATATTGAGGATCATATTCGCGATATTTATGGTCTGGAGATATCAGATACTACCGTCAGTCGTATCACTGATAAAGTGCTCCCTGTTGCAAAGGAATGGCAGCAGAGACCGCTTGAAAGCGTCTATGCAGTTGTCTTTCTCGACGCTATCCATTATCATGTCCGCAGCGAGGGACAGATCATCAAGAAGGCTGTATACATAGCCATAGGCGTTAATTTGGACGGCAGGAAGGACGTTCTCGGTATGTGGGTAGGCGAAAATGAGAGTGCCAAGTTCTGGGCAGGCGTACTTAATAGTCTGCGTAACAGAGGCGTTGAAGATATTCTTATCGCCTGCACCGATAATCTGACAGGCTTCTCGCAGGCAATAGAGGCTGTATTCCCCAAAACCGATATACAGAACTGCATAATTCATCAGCTCAGGAATTCCGGCAAATATGTCTCCTACAAGGATATCAAGGCACTTATGGCTGACCTCAGGATGGTTTATACCGCCGCCACCGAGGAAGCTGCTCTGGATGCTCTTGACTCTTTTGCAGCCACCTGGGACAGCAAATATCCCAAGATCTCAAAGTCCTGGTACGAAAACTGGCCTAATCTCAGCACATATTTTAAGTTTCCGCAAGAGCTCAGAAAACTGATATATACGACCAATACCATAGAAGGTTTCAACCGTCAGCTGAAGAAAGTGACTAAGGCAAAGTCCGTATTTCCGACTGATGACAGCCTTTTCAAAATGCTGTATCTGGCTATGAAGGACATAACGAAAAAGTGGACCGGACGCCGTCAGGACTGGAGCCGTATCTACGCTCAACTCGTGATCTATTATGGCGACAGGATACCCGAATAACATTTTCAGCTTGACAATCAAATAATCATGTGCTAATATGCAGATAAGACCGACTGCTTTCACAATCGGTCTCATCATACACTCTTTTATTACACTATTCTTCGTTTACACAGAATTTGGGATTGGCTCTTACAGTTTATGCGTTTAACTTGATTTGTGAGAATTTATTGGCGGCATTGTACGGTAGTCCCCTTGCAAAATAGTAACACACTTGCGCATGGTTGATAAATTACGTAAAATCGCCTTAAAACAGGCTTCTTTTGTCTTTCAGAGGTTCATCGAGCAGCTTGTAGTAGATGTAGATCTCACGGGGTTGCCCCTCGACATAGGTATCAAGGGTGATATACTCGATCAGTTCAAGGCACATCTCACGGGCAAGCTCCTGCACATCGGTGTACTTTCTCAGACGCTCCATAAACAGGGCTACATCTTCCTCGTCCTGCCTGATCGTGGAGAACTTTTCTTCAAGGTCAGCAACTTCTGCCGACAGCTCTTTCTGTTCGGTCTCGTACTTCGCTATCATCTTCATCGCTACGTCCTCTGACACCTTGCCGAGGACTTTGTCCTCATAGATATTCTGGATCAGCGTGTCAAGCTCCTGCAAGCGGTATCTGCCTTCTGTGAGCTTCTTGGTATCAACGGAATACTGCTCCTCATGATGCTTCGCCTTGCGTGCAAGAAATTCCGCTTTTGCCTTTTCCTCGTCCTCTACAACAAGCTGAGCGAGACTGCGAATATCTTCAAGCACGATACGTTCCATGTCTTTCATCTTGATGTAGTGGCTCGGACAATAGCGTTTTCCGTATTTCAGATATGATGTGCAGTTGAAGTTATGACGATAGAACTCACGAGGTCCGCCACGCTGATGACGGGTGTTGTTCCAACACAGCCGAACCTTATTACCACAATCCTGACAATAAATAAGTCCGCTGAGGTTAGCAACATAGCCGTCCGAGTTACGCTTGCCCTGCGACACCGACTGCTCCATCTCACGCACTCTGTCCCAAAGCTCCTGAGAAACAATAGGCTCATGCGTATTCTTCACAACGATCATGTCTTCCTCGTCATTTTTGATGACCTCGTGATTTTTGTAGCTGACAGTTCTTGTGCGGAGCTGAACAAGGTGTCCGAGGTAGGTGTAATTGTGAAGTATTTGCCTTACCGTTTCGGGACTCCACATATGCCTTGTGCGACGTGGATTAAGCTTGCCAAGCTTTGCATAGTAGTAGTCCGAGGGGATCGGCACACCGTCCTCATTGAGCTTATCAGCAATATGGTGCGGACTGATACCGCTTGCCCGCATTTCAAATATATTGCGGACGATAGGTACGGCATCGGGATCGATCACAGGCAGATGATTTGGATCATCGCCTTTTGTGTAACCGAACGGAGCGCAGGTCGTGCGATACTTGCCTGCCTTTTCTCTTTCTACGGCAGTAGTTGTTGTCTCTTTCAATTGTCTCCTTTCCGCCTGCGATTATATATCTCTACACGCAATGGCTAAATGTTGCAGGGTCGTTACTCCTGCACAGAACGTTTTGTTGTTGGATATATTTTTAATCCGAGTAAGGATCATTCTTCTCAAAGAAAGAAGTCTGTCCGAGCATTTCTTCCTCGTCAGCGTCATCAGCACCGGACGTAGCCGCCTGCTCGTGTTCTCTTGCGATCATATCCGCAAGAGCCTGTCCCTCACAGCTATACTGCCTGCACAGCGACTGATATATCAGCAGAGCCTTCTGCTCACTCAGCTTTTCACACTCAGTCGTGTCGGACTTGATACGCTCTTTCAGCTTGCCGATTTTCTCATCAAGCTTCGTGATCTTCTTTGCGATGTCAGCCATATCATCACCACCGTTCGTTTCAGATTTCGGGAGGATACCCGATGATATTATTATAGCGCGCACCACCGCACTTTGTCTATTGGCAGTGCGCATGAACTTTGGTGTGTCTGATGAGTTTTGCGTTCGACAAGTTGTTATGGGGAAAATGAAAAAGCTGTGGAGCGGAGTTCTCTCACACAGCTTGTAGGGTTGTTCAATTTTGAATGGTAGGTTGATTGTTGCTAAGATAAATCAGAATTTATCACTTGATATTCTCAATAAATTCTTTCATTTCTTCACTTATTTGCTCCTGCTTATAATTATGAACATAGTGTCCGCAATCAAGTTCAACAACAGTTGCATTTGACAGTTCAGAAGCATACTCTTTTTGTATCTCCGACCACTTTTCAATGCCTGTTTCTTTTCCGTCAGACACAAACATTAACATTGGTATATCAGGTTTAGGCGCTCCGTCGATCTTTTTGACGGCATCGGGGATAGCAAGACCTTCATTTATAACGTCATCGTTAACAGCTATTTTACAGGCTATTGCTCTGTATAAATCTTTATCATCTTCTGAAAGTCCTTGAGGAAGTGAACTGTCAGAATAGTAAAATCTGACGATCCCCAGTTCCCGACCAATAGCCGCAATTTTTTCAAATCGCTCTGTTTTTGAAAAATTAAAGTTGTCATAAGAGCGTGGCAGAGACATATCAAGACCTACAATTGCTTCGACTTCATCTGGATATTCTTGTGCCCAAAGTATCGCTTCAAGTCCAGACATTGAGTGAGGACAGAGGATAAACGGAGCATCAATTCCAGCCTTTGAAAGAGCTTCTCTGTCCTGCTTTAGTATTGTATCAAATGACCTCTCAGTATTTACTACATCACTGAAACCGTAGCCGAATTTTTCAACAACTACTATCCTATAATCATCAACTAACAAACTATAAAGACTTCTGAAATCAAGTATAGGAGAAGCAGTTCCTGAACCTGAAAGAAATACTAATGTATGTTTACCTTCTCCCTCAGAGTATATGCACATATTGTGTCCGTCAACCTCTATCATTTCGCCAAGAGGTTCGTCCAATAGTGCATTTTCCTTATTCATCATAATTTTATTGTATGTGAACACTATTAGCAAGAAAATGATTAGTAATATTATGATTACAAGAAGTATCTTTCCAATTATCTTAAATGCTTTTTTCATATGAACATTGCTCCGTAAAATCCCGATTTACACGAGCAAGCCGAGTGCTTACTCTCACTTCTACATTATACTACATCGTCCCCGAAAAAGCAACCCCTACTTTCATCAAACTGCTGCCCAGACTGCGCAATAACTGCGCTGTACCAGTTTATGAATGTAATATCAGACGAGTAACGGAAGTCAAAGGTGCTGAAAATCCGCTTGAATGACAGGGAGTTTGCCAAGTTGAAACAGTACACGGAGGAAAGCGGTATGCGCTCAATGTCGGAGTATATTTACAATTCGATTCTTGCGACACCGATCATCGAGTTGACGGACGAGGAACTTGCACCCGAAAAGGCAAGATTCAAAGAGATTGCCGACCGCATAAATTCCATAGCAATTCAGGTCAATCAGACGGGAAATATTTATCCCGAAGATATGCAGGAAATACGTCAGGGAGTTGAGGAAATCTCGGCAAGGCTTGCAGAGTATCAGGCAAAGTTGGAACGCTTTGCCGTGACACCGCAGACGTTCAGAGCGATAGTCGATAAGGCACATGAGAACGTGAGAAAATAAGAAAAAAAATGCACCGAGGAAAAAGCTTGTATTGCTGCGCCCTGCACAAGAATTATTACAATTATTGTGCAGGGCTGGACTCCGAAAATGGAATAGGCTATAATAATCTTACAATACTTTTTGGAGGTGCAGTATATGTTAGCAATACCCGAATTGGCAATGCCGAGATCAAGCAAGGTCACGACCGTATACAACGGCAGGCGTGAGGTCTGGACGGACTATGAACAGGCAAAAGCATTTTTTCTCGAAATGATGATGACCGCCGAGGGCGAGGAGCGTGACCGAGCGGAATGCGTTTACATTCAACTGCTTCACGGGCTTGACGAGTGTAGCGATGAGGACAAATAATCAAAAAGGCTTTGCAGAAATGCAGAGCCTTTTGCTTTGCCCTCAGACGAACGGAAATACCCCTCACAGACGTTCGAGCCTGCGGAACAGAAAACTTATATCACCCGTAAAGAAAAGACCTTAGAAATGCTCGTTTGAGCAAATCTCAGGTCTTTATCTGCTATTCAGACAGTTATTTCGTTGCACGCCATAATGCCAATCTGAATCTCAGTGAAACAGAAAGTGAGTGTGTCATTAGACTTTGGGCTAATGGCGCATCTTTATTTTCATAATTTGCATTATGAGAAGTTCCCCGACGGCACGGTGAAGTGCATTGAAGATGAGATACCGTTTGAGCTGCCGGAGGGGTGGGAATGGACGAGATTACAGGCTATATGCGAACCAATTACCGACGGTACTCATAAAACTCCGACATACAGCGATGAAGGTTTCATATTCCTATCTTCAAAAAATGTCACCTCTGGACATATTGATTGGGATAATATAATGTATATTCCTGAATCTCTCCATAATGAACTATACGCAAGATTAGCACCAAAAAAGAATGACATTCTTCTTGCTAAAAATGGAACAACAGGTGTAGCTGCAATAGTTGATAGAGATTGCATATTCGACATCTATGTTAGCTTGGCTTTACTTAGAATCATAGGATACATAATATACCCTGAATATTTGCTTTCAACAATAGCAAGTTCAACCATACAAAACTATTTCAATTCATCTCTTAAAGGAATAGGCGTTCCTAATCTTCATTTGGAACACATTCGTACAACCCTGATTCCTGTTGCTCCGATTAACGAGCAGTATCAAATAGCAACTAAATTGGAGCAACTTCTTTCTTTTGCAGACAATATTGAATCCGACAAAGATGACCTCCAAACCACCATACAGCTCACCAAATCCAAAATCCTTGACCTTGCTATCAGAGGCAAGCTCGTTCCACAGAATCCCGATGATGAGCCTGCAAGCGTTCTCCTTGACCGTATCAGAGCCGAGAAAGAGGAGCTTATAAAACAGGGCAAGATCAAGCGTGATAAGAAGGAATCCGTTATCTTCAAAGGTGATGATAACTCTTATTATGAAGTTATCGCAAGTAAAACCACAAATATAGACGATGATTTACCCTTTGAATTGCCTGATGGCTGGGAATGGTGCAGACTGGGTAGCATCATGGATATATGTTCAAGTAAGAGGGTTCTACAATCTGAATGGAAAAAAGAGGGTGTGCCATTTTATCGAGCAAGGGAGATAGTAAAGCTATCTGAAACAGGGCATGTTGATAATGATCTCTTTATATCCGAGGAACACTATCAAAATCTCAAGAAGGATTATGGCATACCTAAAAGCGGAGATTTAATGGTTTCAGGTGTCGGTACAATAGGAAAAGTATATATCGTATGTGAAAATGATAAGTTCTATTACAAGGACGCAAGCGTTTTATGTTTCCAAAACACCTATAATGCGTTATATCCACTATATGCAAAACTGTTGATAGATTCTTCATTTATGCAGAAACAAATGTCTGATAACTCAAAAGGAACTACAGTTGATACAATCACGATTTCAACTGCGACAACATATTTGTGTATACTACCGCCTATAAACGAACAAAAGAGAATAGCCGACAAGGTTAGCCAGCTATTCTCCCTGCTTGATTCCATTGCGGAAAATGTGAATTGATATAATAGCCGTTCTCAGCCGAGGACGGCTATTTTATTACCATGTAACGATCTTATCGACGATAGCCTGCTGTTCGCTTGCGGTCTTACGGAGATAGATTCGGGTAGTTTCAATGCTCTCATGCCCCATAAGATCGGCAAGCAGAGCAATGTCATTATACTTCTCCAAAAAGTTCTTGGCATAGCGGTGACGGAAAGAGTGTGGATATACGACCTTTTTATCAAGTCCGTACTTCTCGGCGTAGTTTTTGAGTTGCTGGGAGATACCTCTTGCTGTGATACGCTCACCAAAGCGATTCAGAAATAGGTAGCCCGATGTACGCTCCTGAGTTTTGAGCCATTCAAGCGTTTCGTTGCGAAGCTTCTTAGGGATATACAGTCTGCGAAGCTTGCCGCCCTTAGAATAAAGGTCAAAATAGCCAGTTTCAACGTGTTCGATCTTAATGCGGATCAGCTCACTCACTCTCGCACCCGTAGCACAAAGATACCATACAACGAAGTACCATTCCATAATGCCGTCCTTTTTGAGCGATTTTTTCAGAAACTTGTAGTCTGCATTGCTGATAACATTTTCAAGAAAGTTCTTCTGCTGCACCTTGACCGCCTTTATGCGAAGCGACTCCTTACCGAGATACACAAGGTACTTGTTCATTGCCTGAATACGGAGATTGACGGTCTTAGGCTTGAAATTCTCCATAAGGTAGCCCTTGTAGGCAAGCAGGTTCTCCTTAGTGATACCGTCATAGTGTTCCTCGAAATACTTTACCGTCCAGAGATAGACCTCTATCGTGTTTGCCGAGAGATTGGTCTTTTTCAGGAACGCTTCAAATGTGTTGTCTGTCATTTACTTCTACTCCTTTTTATACTGAATTTGGTGCGAAATTCCTTGTATAATCATTATACCAAAAGAGTAGAAGTCTCTTATTATGAGAAGATCGGTGATACCGTCACTTGTATTGACGAGGAATTGCCGTTTGAGCTGCCTGATGAATGGACATGGTGCAGAGGAGCAAGCTGTTTTTTGCCTATGGAAAGCCGAAAGCCGTCCAGTAGTCATTTCAAGTACATTGATATTGATTCTATTGATAACAAGCATCAGGCGATAAGAGAAGCTAAGATAACAGAAACAGCTAAAGCCCCAAGCAGAGCAAGTAGAGCTGTATTTGACGGCAGTATACTGTTTTCACTTGTAAGACCATATCTTAAAAACATAGCTTTAGTAGATAGTAGTAATGCAGACAGTATAGCTTCAACAGGTTTCTATATTGCAACATCAAATGGAGTGTTTATACCGAAATTTCTCTATATACTTATGATTTCTGCTTATGTAGTAGACGGCTTGAATCAGTTTATGAAAGGTGATAACTCTCCGTCTATAAACAAGGATAACATTGAGAAGTGGCTATATCCTGTTCCGCCACTTACAGAGCAAGTAAAGATAGCCGATACCGTTCAAAAATACCTCAGCATACTTGAAGATATAGAAAAGAGCCTCAGCTGAGGCTCTTTTCTATATTATGAAGCATCGTCATGATCTCGGCGCATTTATTTATAATTCTTTCCTGTTCATTCAGCGGAGGTACAGGGACTAAGTAATCGCAAACATAGTCCTTGCTTATTCGCTGTTGACCTACAACGCCTGCACAGGTTTGTTTACCACCTACCAAGAAACTCTCCGTCTTTACGATATATAGTATGTATTCAGGCATAATAGTATCAGGAAATGTTCTCAGAATATATAGTTCCGTTGTTCCTGCACCGTATCCATTGCACAAACCACGGAATACAACAGATTTGCGGTTTTCAAAGCAAGGTGTTATTTTGGCGAAGCCTACGTCATTTTCAGCAAAATGGGTAAAACCTTTTTTAACCTCGCCCCATTTCCTCTGCTCAAACGTAAATTCATTAGCATATCCGTCCTGAATCAGCGTCATAGGCACAAAAGATACAAGAGTATCATCGCTTATATTGTTCTTTGGATTGATAATGCAAGCACTTGAAAGTCGTATCCACGCCCAATTTTCGGGAATATCAAACGGCAACTCCTCATCAATGCAAGTGACGGTATCGCCGATCTTCTCATAATAAGAGTTATCATCACCTCGGAAGATAACAGATTCTTTCTTATCACGCTTGATTTTACCCTGTTTGATAAGTTCTTCTTTCTCTGTTCTAATGCGTTCAAGAAGTATGCTTGCAGGTTCGTCGTTCGGGTCTTGTGGGACAAGTTTTCCTCTGATTGCAAGTTCAAGGATTTTGGATTTGGTAAGTTGTATGGTGGTTTGGAGGTCAGTTTTGTCGGATTCTATTTTGATAACGAATGATATTAAAGAATCAATTTTTTCTGCTATCCGTTTTTGTTCTCGCATAGGTGGTATAGGGAATAGAACAGATTTAACAGTATCAGATTTCAAATTTTTTACGGTAGATCCGGCTGCTAACAGCGATAGAGTTTGATACATAAAATACGAACTAAGTGCATAGTAGAGGAAATCCTGATTAAATACGGTATCTATATTTCCGATTACAAGCCAACCGTCATGAATACAGCCATCAGTTCTCAATATATATGGTCTGCCGAAACTCATGGAGTTAGTAAGAAGAAAATCACCTGATTCAACATAACGTGACTTGGATAATCCTTCAGGTTTTATTTTTTCTTTCGTCTTAAATATATATTTTCCGTCCTTTTCTGTATCACCGATTTTAATCCAATTTATACCGTTTTCATCGTCAGTTATATACGATTCTATTGGACGTGGTGAACCACCTCTTGCAATGATTGATACATTACCAAGCCTATCCCAACGCCACCCCTCCGGCAGCTCAAACGGTATCTCATCTTCAATGCACTTCACCGTGCCGTCGGGGAACTTCTCATAATGCAAATTATCATCACCGAGGAATATAACAGTATCGTTCTTTATATCCTTAGCTTTCAGCTTGCCGTCCTTGACCATCTGCTGTTTTTCGGCTCTGATACGCTCTAACAGCACAGAAGCAGGCTCATCATTCGGGTCTTGCGGAACGAGCTTGCCCCTGATCGCAAGGTCAAGGATTTTCTGTCTTAATGCTTTTGTATCCATTATTCATCTACCTCGCCGATAAGACTTTCAAGCTGTGCAACGGCACTTGCGATATTCTCCGATTTGGTCTTTATCGTTTCAAGAAGCTCCGTCAGCGTATAATCATCGCTTGTATTCGCCGACTTTATCCAGCTTATGTCAAGGCTTGTCTTATCTCGCTCTAAAATGTCCTCATATGAGTATCTTCGCCATCTGCCGTTCGGGTTTTCCTCGCTCCATGTTTCCTGTCTTGCAGAAATATCCTCAGCATGATAGCACTCTACAAATTCATCGAAGTGGCTTTCCTTCAGCGGATTGGTCTTGCCGAAGGACGGCATTTCGGAACGGAGATCGTATATCCATACTTCCTTAGTATTGCCCTTATCGGCAGTACCTCTTGTGAAGAAAAGCACATTGGTCTTTACACCCTGGGCATAGAAAATACCCGTAGGCAGACGCAGGATCGTGTGCAGATTGCATTTCTCCATAAGGTCACAGCGTATCTTCTCACCGTCACCGTCTGCAAATAGCACGTTATCAGGCAGAACAACAGCAGCACGGGCATGACCTGACTGATTCAGGCTTCTGTAAATGTGCTGTAAGAAGTTGAGCTGTTTATTGCTTGTGGGGAAAGTAAGGTCATCACGGGTAGCACGTTCACCGCCTTTTTTCGTACCAAACGGCGGATTCGTCAGTACAACGTCATAGCCTTTCATCTGCTTGCCGTAATTTGAGAGAGTATCTCCCAAGTAGATCGCACCACCAATATCATGGAGCATAGCATTCATAAGTGCAAGCCTATGGGTATCGTGAACAAGTTCACAGCCTGTAAATGCCTGTGTACGCTGAAATTCCTGCTCATCAAGCGACAGAGCAAACAGATCATCGGTATGTTCCTTGACGTAGTGGTCAGCAGCGATCATAAATCCGAAAGTACCGCAGGCAGGATCGTTGCAGCGTTCACCGGCTTGCGGAGCGATCAGCCTTGTCATAACGTTGATAAGCACACGGGGTGTGAAATACTGTCCTGCTCCCGACTTCTTTTCGGTAGCGTTCTTCTCCAACAGACCTTCATAAAGGTTGCCCAAACCTTCTTCCTTTGCACTGTACCAGTCAAACTGATCAATAGTGGTGATGATTTTTTCAAGATTCTTAGGCTCGTCAATGTTAGTCTGTGCGCCCTGGTATATCTCACGCACACGACCTTGACAGTTTTCTCCGAGGTGTTCCAAAAGCTCTTTATAGAACTTCTTCAGCTCAATACCTTGCTTTGAAAGCAGCTTATCCCAGCGATATTCTTCGGGGATAGCCTTTTCGGTATCGGTTTCCTTGCACATCTTCAAAAACAGTATATAGGTAAGCTCCGTAACATACTGCTGATATGTGATACCATCATCACGCAGTACGTTACACAAATTCCAGAGCTTTGCGACAATTTCCTGATTATTCAAGCTACGATTCCTCCATCGTCATATAAGTATTGGTTCAGTTCCGTAATCACTTCACGGAGCTGTCCTTCAAATCTGCGATCAATGCCCTTGAATCCGCCGTTATTCTTGAAAGCACCCTGTTCAAACATCTGCTCATCAAGTACAGCTTCTTCAAGCATGACCTTTTCTATACGTTTCAGCCAGTCAAGCTGAACCTTGTTAAACTTGTGGTTCTGTCTCAGCTTTGCAAAGGCATTTTTAACTCTTGTTTCGTGGCTTATCAGCGCCGAGCCGATAGCCTGCTGCCGAACGAATGCGATAATATCCGCAACAATATCTTCGTTTGTCATTTCATTCCAAGCAGTATTGAGCTGTTTTTCCGTGAAATCATGACGGTCAAGCTCCATTTTCAGCTCTTTGAGAGTTGCCCTTGTCAACTCAGAGGGACGAGTGCATACGATTTTGAGTGCGTTTATCTCATTAAGGTTCTCCAAAACAAACTTCCTGAATGCTTCAATATAGTCTTCGGGTTTGCTTGCCTTGCCGTAACCTCTTTCATGTGATACGACCTCATCATCATGATCGTCTATTACAACGGGACGCTTTCTATGTGTCCTGTCTTTATCAAGAACAGCAAATGCCTCCGAGCATTCCAAAGCTCTCTTTGTGGAGTCGGCAACTTTGCCGTCATTCAGTTCTTTTGCAAAAGCATTAAGGTCTTTACCGCCTGTCAGGTATATAAACTGCTCCAGCGCCTTTGCACTGATCTTACGGCTTTTCCTTTGCAATTTGGCAATAATCAAACTGAGCTGATATGCCTGTTTGTCCTTCTCAACAACTCTCAAACCGTTAAGTAAGTCCTCAAAGGTAGTCTGAGGATTTGGTGTAACAGGTCTCATGTTGCTAACAGGCTCTAATGTTTCATAGACACCTACGGGATCATAAATCTCAAAGTGGTCTTTGTCTATTTTACTGCATAATCTCGTAGCTCTGCCGAGCATCTGCTCAAACAGGATACGGGATTTGATACGGCGCATAAATACAAGATTAACGATCTCAGGTACATCAATACCTGTTGTCAGCAAGTCAACAGTAATAACAACCTTTGGATATGCTTCATTCTTGAACTGCCGTATCGCTTCAAGTATCTTCTTTTTATTGCCTCCCTCTATGCTTCCGGTGATTTTCTTGACCACATCGTTATCAATACCGTATTTCGAGTAAATATCTTTCAGTATCTTTACGATAAGGTCAGCATGATCGTCATCGACCGCATAGATAAGCGTTTTTCCCTCTCCGTCAGGATTGAAGTCCATAGCGATTTCATTAAATACGGCTAAATTGAATTTCTCAGTAATTACGTCCTTATTGAATTTATCTATTTCAAACTTCATATCGTCCTCAAGCTCATCGCTGTTGAGGACTTCGCCCGTGTTCGGATCATAGATTGCGAGCGTTTCACCCTTTTTGTATTCAATGCCGTTATCACGGAGCTTAGTGTGAATATCGTGCGGAGCATCATGATCGACAAGATAACCGTCAATAACAGCTTCTCTGTAAGAGTATGTAAACACGGGCTTTCCGAATATCTCTGTTGTATGCAGAGCAGGAGTAGCCGTGAGAGCAACCTTTACAGCATCGAAATACTCTATAACAGTACGATATTTGCTGATATAATCTTCCTGATTACGATACAGCATTTCATCATCGCTCAATTCTTTGTCGAGCGTATAACCTCTATGCGCTTCATCAACAACGATCAGGTCATAGTCAGAAACAGAGGGCATTGTACCATCTTCGCTGTATATCAGACGTTTTACAAGGCTTTGCACCGTAGCTATATGTATCTTTGTTTCCTTTTCAATCTCTTTTTCGTCAAGACCTTTGATATTATAGATCTCGTCGAGAGTCATTAAATCCTCTATCTTGACTTCCTTGAATACATCGGCTGCCTGTTCACCGAGCGCAGTCCTATCCACAAGGAATAGAATACGTCTGAAACGGTTACTCTTGATAAAGCGGTATATCATTCCGAGGATTGTTCTGGTCTTACCGGTTCCCGTAGCCATAGACAGCAACGCTGTTTTCTTTCCATCAATGATAGCGTTCTCGGCGGCTTCAATTGCCCTTATCTGATATTCACGCAGATTCAGTCCGTCGGGATCACGCAGTAAATCGTATGGGGTATTCTGCAACGTCTGATTAGCCGAAGCAATATCCTTATCGAGCATTTCCATAAGACCGTCAGGGCTAAACCAACCTTGCAAAGCCTTTGGAGTGTTCGCACCGTCACGCAGATCAAGAAACCATATACCCGATTTCAGCTCAATCTGTTTCAGATACTTTCTTCCATTAGTTGCGAAAACGAACGGAACTTTATAACCGTTCCAGTCCTTTATAACATAATCGCTATGCTCCGATTTTATCATGCGGGCATAGTCTTTACACTGATAGTCTATTACAGACGGAATATCTATACTTGCTTTCTTTGCTTCAATAATAGCAACAAGTTTAAGCCCCACAAAGAGAGCGTAGTCCGCATAACCACCCTTAGTTACCGTAGAATCAGTCGGAAACTCAGCGATAGCAAGGTTACGTCCCTTTTGTGGTCTGGTCCCTTTGGAGTAGCGGAGATTGTTGGTATCGACCTCCCAGCCGTATTTCCTGAGCTGATCGTCAATGATGATTCGTGTTTCAGCTTCGGAAAGCTCGATTGCTTCTGTAACTTCTGCCGATTTGTCGGCTCTGTCCTTTGCAGATGAACCTTCCGTAGCTGTTACAACAGGTTCAGCCTTAGTAGCGTTTGCAAGCTGTTCCTCTAAATCCTTGATAATGTTTTCATAATCAGGGACAGGCTTATTTTCCGGCATAACAAAATCAGGTGCTTGGAAGTTGTAGTCACCATAGACCTCCATGAACCATACAGCAAGCCTGAATGCCATTCTAAGCAGGGATTTTGCGGTATCAACAGAATCTTCGTATTTATGAACGGCATCATTACGCTTCATTCTGAGGGAATAAAGTATATCGTCAATTCTGCCGCCACGATCTATAAGTCCTTCACGTTTCAGGATTTTTATTCTGTTAGCGTGGGTATTATCATAATCAGGCTCATCAATCCCTTCATTTGCAAATATCTCCTGTACAAGACGTTCAGCAAACATTCCGAGTTTATAAATACAAGCATTAGGATCGTTATATAGGTAGCTTTCAGCGGTTTCGCCAATTTTAGCAAGTGTTTCCCAATACTTGTTCAAAAATTCAAAATTCGATTTCATGGTTATTCACCCCCATCTTTATAAACTTCCCATAATACACTATTATCAGAAGTTACACTTAATATTATTATAGCACAATCTACACAAATAGTCAATGATTCGACAAGCGATTTTCTAAATATTTTACCGAGGACTTATAAGTCCAGTATGGGTAAAAAAATACGGCTACTGCATCTTTTACAGTAGCCATCGCTTATTTATTCAGAACATCGCTCATATTCAGCAGAGCATCTGCTTTATCATCAGACAGCCTGCGGAAATTCTCGATCAAGTGTCGTTCTTTCTCCGTAAGATAGGTACATTCCGTATCATCATTGAACATCTCAGCAAGTGAAGAACCGAGAGCGACCGCCAAACGATTCAGCGTTTCAATGGTGGGCTGCCGTGTGCCTTCCTCAATGCCCTTGATATGGTGTCCCGACACTCCCGTAAGCTGTGTAAGGCGGTACATAGACATTTTCTTATCTTCCCTGAGCTTGTGCAGTTTCTTGCCGACTTCCATAAAACCGCCCCTTTCGTTTTTGATTACTATTATTATATACCTTATCGGGCAATAAAATAATATCCGTGTGGGCTTGAATATATGGACATTTAGGTGTATAATATATGGTAACAAAAGTGAATAGGAGCTGTTGCAATGAATATTTACACTGTGAGCTTTTTCGGACATAGGTACATCGAGCACGGAACGGAGATCAGTGACCGCCTTGACAAGCTCCTGCATGACCTGATAACGCAGAATGAGTATGTTGACTTCCTGATCGGACGGGACAGCGATTTTGACTTGCTTGCTTCTGCTGCCATTAAGCGTGCTTTCCGAAGTCATGGGTACGGCAATACCCATTTTACGCTCGTCCTGCCGTACATGAAAGCAGAGTACCGTGACAACGAAAAGGAGTACCTTGACTATTATGATGAAGTTGAGGTGTGTGCCGAATCGTCCGAAGCGCACCCTAAGTCCGCTATCCAAGTCCGAAATCGGAGCATGATAGACCGTGCCGACCTTGTGGTATGCTGTATACAGCACAAAAGCGGCGGAGCTTATGCAACGATACGCTATGCGGAGAAACAGGGCAAGAAGATAGTGAACCTTGCAGACGAAATTGAATAGGCTTCTGAAAAGAAAAAATCAGGGCTATGCCTTCCGTACACGGTCACGGAGGACATAGCCATTTCCTTATTCTATGATTATATCAGTCCTGAATTTCCTGCATCATAGTCGCACCGTCCTTGAAGCCGACCTTGTAGGCAGCTCTCATCTCAGCGGCAGCGGTATCGCTCACGCAGTCGAGGAGCTTATGAAACACATCAATCTGATCCTTGCTCAGCGAATTCTCAAAGGGTATGCAGAGCTTGTTGAACTCGTCAGAGAACTCGGCAGAGTGGATTTCGCCCTGGCGGTAGACTTATAGTCCTTGCTTTTTTCGACAAAGTGTGATATAATCATAGAAGAATTACAGAAAACATTGACAAATCATTTTTGTGATAATATTGATGCGATTTTTAAATTGAATGCCCTTTAATAGTAATCTGAGCAAGCGTAAGTGATGCAATGTTTTACCATTGATAATCATATTACTATTGGGTAATTAAGGGAGGATATATATGATTAAAAAGGTCATTTGGAAAGATGATAAGAAAACTAGAGACATGATCTCACAGTTGATAAATGACAAGAAACTGTTCCCCGTTTTTGGATCAGGATTTACAGCAAAATGTAAAGCTAAAAACAGAGTTGTCCCATCTGGAAAAGATATGATTACATATATGATCGAATTTCTCTCGAAAGCATATGATAAACCTGCTGAAAGTTTTCAAGGTAGAAATTTCCCGGATTTATGTACACTTTATAGCAAAAAGAGTACTATAGATGAGAAATTTGATTATTTCTCAAGCAATTTCACAGAAGTCATAATTGAGGAAGAGAAAAAACGGTTTTTATCTTTATTTACACAATATGTATATACGTTAAATATTGACGACGGAATCGAACATAATTGTTCTCAATTCAATGTTCTTCTGCCAAACACAGAAATATTTGATAAATACATTGAGAAGTATACTACAGTGTTTAAATTACATGGCGATGTTAGTTTCTACTTAAAAAATATAGAAAATGAAAGCATCATATTCAATAAAAAAGAATACATAGAAAGCATCAAGAAAAACGGAAAGATGCTAGCAAAGCTTAAAGAGGACTTCGCAGATAAAAATATAATCTATATCGGATGTAGTTTAGATGACGAACCTGATTTATTGTCAATTGTCGCTGAGGCTGCAAGAGAACGATTGGCTGAGAGTCAAGCTTTTTATATTACAAGACGAGATATTGATGAAGAAGAGCAGGATCTGCTTGGAGGCTGAATATCCAACTGTGTAAATGCCAAAAATAACCACAAAGAAATTTGGAGGTAAATTGGTATGAAAAACAGAAATCACGGATTAAGCGAAAAGGAAATGGAGCTCGTTCAGCTTCTGATGGCAGACTGTGAAACAACAGGAGATATTCAGGCAAAGCTGAAAAAGTTGTTTGCAGGAACGATAGAGCAGATGCTTGAAGCTGAGATGGACGAGCATCTCGGATATGAGAAAAACTCTGCTCTCGGCAACAATTCCGGCAACAGCAGAAACGGCTATGGCAAGAAAACTATCACCAGCGATTACGGCGAATGTGAAATATCTGTTCCCCGTGACCGCAATGTTGAATTTGAGCCTAAAGTCATCGAAAAAAGACAGACTCACACAGATGAAATTGAACAAAAAATCATGGCAATGTACGCAAAGGGAATGTCCCAGCGTGACATTGAAGATACGCTCAGAGAAATCTATGGTGCAGAAATTTCTCAGGGACTTGTTTCCCGAATAACCGACAAAATTCTTCCCGAAGTAAATGACTGGCAGAACCGTCCTCTCGACAAAATTTACCCCATAGTTTTCTTTGACGAAATAGTTTTCAACTCAATAAAAGACAACAAGATCATCAGCAAATGCGTGTACTTCGTGCTTGGTATAAACATGGAGGGACAGAAAGAGATACTCGGGACATGGATATCCGAAAATGAATCCGCAAGCTTCTACGCAAGTATATGCTCAGACCTGAAAAACCGCGGTGTTACGGACATTTTCATAGCCAGCTTCCATTCGGAAGATGATGTCACAGACAATTTGACAGGACTTTGTGACGCAATAAATGCAATATTTCCAAGGACAAAAAATCAGCTCTGCATCGTTCATCAGATAAGAAACAGCTGCAAATTTATACCCTACAAGGACAGAAAAGCAGTGTGTGCAGACCTCAAGAAGATCTACGGTGCGGTCAATCTTGACGATGCAGAATATGCAAAGGAAGAATTTCGTGAAAATATGGGAATGGATTTGCAAACAAATCCTAAAGTATCCCAACATCTTAAAATCATGGGACAAAAATTGGTCTGAACTGACTACTTTCTTTGAATATCCGCAAGAGATAAGGAAGATAATATATACAACGAATGCAGTCGAAAGCTACCACAGAATGGTCAGAAAATTCACCAAATCCAAGGCAATTTTTCCGACTGATGATTCGATCAGAAAAATCATTTTTATGAGACCTGCAAATAAAAGTCAAGCCCCCAAAGAGTGAATTTACAAATAATTCACAAGTCTAAAAAGAGCATGCCAAAAAGACCGCAATAAAAGGATTTTTTTAAGCAGTCTGAGAAATATCATTTAGCTTTGTTGAATGATGTATTTAAGTTAATGCCTGCATTACACGAGCATAGTAAATTCTTAGAAATTTATGTGCAGCGGCGATCATATAGACTTTGTAAGGTTTGCCCTCTGAACGTTTCTTATCAAGAAACTGATAAACGGGCTCATCGGCGGGCTGCTTCTGAAGATAGATCTGCATGATCTGGAAAAGCGTTTTTCTGATTGCCGGAGAACCACGCTTGGATATGCTTCTTGATCTTGTATCGAACTTTCCCGATTGATATGGAGGCGGATCAATACCGGCTAATGCAATGATCGATTTGGAACGTTCAAGGCGTCTGACATCGCTGATCTCCGCAATAAGCTGAGAACAGAAAACTTTTCCGACCCCGTACAGGTTCATGACGGTTTCGTATTCGGGAAGCTGTGATGAAAGCTTATCCATTTCATTCCGCAGCGTGTTAAGAACTTCAAAAGCGGAATTCAGCAGCTTTGCAGATTCTATAATAATTTTAATAACAGAGTCTGTCATAGGCAGCGAACTTAACTGCGTTTTTGAATAAGCATGAATTTCGGCAGCCTTAGCTTCACTGTAATTGTAATGATTTTTCTTGCACCAGCTTTGATATTTGCTTTTAAAAGCCGATAAAGGAAGCTTTGCAATGGAATCGATATGTGGGAATTTAATCACAAAATCTATCCACTTTTCGTGTCCGTCTGATTCTCTCCGGGGTGATGAAAACAATGTATTGGCATTAGGGAAAAATGAATAAAGCAGGGCAATAAGATTATTTTTATGCATTACCAGAATTCTGTTGTACTGATCATACTGCCGGTTAATGATTTTGAGCGTTTTGCGAATTTCATCGACAGGTATGTATTCACGAAGTTCAAGCCATTTGTCAAGGGCGAAACCGGCAAGCTTAAATGCGTCTTTTTTATCGGTTTTGACCTTCCTCACACGGTTTGTGCCGTAGTCATTTATCAGTAAAGGATTGACAACGGATACAAATATACCGGCGTTATGGAGTGCGTTTGCTATCGGCTCATAATATGCACCTGTGTATTCCATAACAACCTTTATTTCGCCGCTGAGGAGCTTCAATCGCTCTACGAGCTCCTTCAGCTCCTCAGCGTTGTGCAAAACCTCAAAAGGTTCAGCCACGACAACTCCAAAAGGCTGCACAATAGCGACCATACTTTTTCCTTTGGATACGTCAATACCTACTGCGTTCATAAATATCTCTCCTGATAATAGAATTTGTGATCGATAAATCCATACTTTACTCATTACTTATTCTGTCTACTTAGTGATGCGAGCGCATAAAGGTTGGCTCTACCTGCAAAAAAGAATGCTGTAATGAAAGCATGGATAACAGTCTCATAAACGGGCGTGGTGTCCCAGCGTAAAAGACGTTAGTCCAATCACTGCTTTCATTATAGCTTATGTAACAAGTACGTGTAAACCATGGCTGGCTTGTCATGGATTTAACGTCTAAATTTATTATAGTAGCGTAAAAGAGATCCAAAGAAGTGGACAATGCCTGTTCGTGACTGAGGACTTGCGTATTCCCAGCTTGCGATTTTCTTTGAAGACAGGTTTGCAGCCTGACGGCTTATGAGGGTTCCACCCTCAAACTCCCGAGGTTTATCCGCTTTTGGAATATCCGGTGAAGATGAAAAAAAGCAGCAACATTTCTGTCACTGCTTTTCACCGTTTTATTCCGCAGCTTGCGTCGGGTCGCTCCTCAGCGTTGCCCTCTTTGGCTGCATCTTTAGTATGGTCAGAATTTTGGCGATTATTGCGTTTACACGGTTTGATTTTCAGAACCTCTGACTACGTGCAGCTGCGGTTTTCGGGGCGGCATATACACATACACTAAATTATCCGTCTTTTCTACTTTTAAGGTTTCAAGGAAAATATTTTGCAAGTTGTATTCGAAATAAATTGAATTTATTTTTTACGAAGTAATACAATTTATATACCCAATAATAATATATTTCTCGATAAAGCATGGGATATCTCCCGATGCCTCATTTTCTTTGCACCCACCCATACATTTAGGCAAGAAAACACAATCTTTACAGTGATCAGGTATAGAATTAAGCACATTTCGATTTATTAAATCGAATCGGCAAACATTACCTATAGATTCTTCCTTATCTCCAACATGATGTTCGCATTTATATATAAATCCATCTGAATCGACTGTGAATGAATTTTTGCTATGAACCGCACATGAATGCAGTCTTGGAAGGGAAAACAGTTTTGAATCAGCAGTTAATTTTGACACATCTCTCGTATTCATCATCATCTCTGAAACAAGCTCTATCATTTCGTCTTCTGAAAACGGATCACCTGTTCCGGATACAAACGCAGGGTATATTATTATATTATTATATTGCGAAAAAACGTTCTCTAACTCTTTTTGCAGCCCCAAAACTTCCTTTATATTATCGTGGGAAATGTTTATTCTTATATGAACAAAGATTCCTGCTTTAGCTAACTTGATAATATTACCCAAAATCTTATAATAAAGCATGTCATCAGATTTTTTATAATTTTTTACTCTCAGATAAGTTTCTTCCTGTCCATCTATTGAAATCTGGACATCTTTAACATTCCAAACTTCAATCATTTTCTTTACCATCCCATCGTCAATAAGGCTTCCATTTGTTATCAAATAAGATGTAAAATCAATATTTTTTTCATGAAGCCTGTTGCTTATTTCATCTATTGCTTTAGTATTTAATAATGGTTCTCCGCCAAACCAATTTATTCTTATACCATTTCCTAGTGTTGAAATGAAGTTAACCACATCATTGATTATATCTTCATTCATCGATGATGGAATTATACCCTGTTCATAACAATAGCTACATCTCGCATTACAGTTATGAGTTACCGCTAATGTTAACGTAATTCCATCACATATATCGTTCAAGAATGCTGAACAATCGAGGAAAAAAGCTTTTTCATCAGTTCGTTTTTTCACCCAAAAGCCATCCTGAATCATTTCTGATATAAATTCATTTGAACATTTACTGATAGCTTCAATATTTTTATATTCCTCGAATGAAAGGAGCGCAAGAGATGAATACAGTGTATTATAAATCGAAACACACTTATTTCCTACACAAATATAGTTAAAAGCCGATAATTTATATTTCCTGTCAGCGTCGTACTGTACAGGCTCAGCAGAGTTATTAAATACACAGGATAGATTATCTTCAGTCAACTCAAATGGGTACATTTCAGCGAGCTTAATTATTGAATCTTTAGGTGATATAAGTGTTCTCATCTTTTTCCTCTTTTTATCATTTACTTTTTGGTTGAAGAAACCATTTCTATAAAACTGATACTTTTCTATCTTTCATTTGAATAATCATCAATTTCGATAACCATTGTTTTGACTAACACGGAAATTGAGTCAATCAGCTGTTCAATATTAGTTCTATTGGAATCTTCATTACTGATAATTGCTTTTGTAAGGCTATTGACTGAATTATCTAACAAAGCTAATTTTTGTTTAATTTCTTTCATATCGTTTTTAGCTGAATTTATCCAGTCATAAATATCATTTATCTTATCCTGTTGTGACAAAGTATTGTTATTCTGCAAAGCAGCTGTCTTTTGAGACTTTGACTTTGAAGACTTCTGAACATATTTATTCGTTTTGTTTGCCATTATAAGTTCTCCTTATCCTCAGTAAGCATAGTAATATTTTGCATCAGATTACTGGCCATAATTGATGTAATAATCTCATTAAGATTTGCCCGATAATCACCAAGTACTTTATTTGTCATTTCTGCAACTGTTTCCATTGCATTTATTGTATCCTTGTTATTTTCAACAAGAATTTTACCGATATTTTCTATCGATGTTTGGGTATTTTTTACTGATGAAGCAACAGTTTCAAAGTTTGAAACTGTTGCCTCATTAATCTTATCAAGCTCATTTGTACCCTCAGTAAATTTCCGCTCAATAAGCCTACATATCTGCTCATTACTTTCAGTAAGTTTAGAGATCTCATCAGACATTGAATCAATCTTATCAGACAACTGTAGCAGAGCCTTCATATTGCTTTCAACTGATAAATTTATAATGTCTGCTTTTTCTTCCAGAACGCTGACTCTTTCCAAAATTTGTTTTCCTTTAGATACTAGAGCCATAATTATTTCTCCAATTCATCCAATATACAATCTAAAACACCAATTCTGTATATACATGAGATCTTTTCATTTTCACATTCTTTGTCACCTTTTGCTTTTTGCTGCTTAATCCGATTAAGTTCATTCAACGTACGTTTGGAACTGCTGGTTACTTCTTTTATGCGCTGACCAATTTCATTTTCAATTACTCTTTGTTGAGCATGAATAGATTCCATTATTGGTTTTCGAAGGCTTTTTACTGCATCTTCAAATACATCGTCACAAAATTTTTTAAAATTTTTAGCTCTTTTTTTATCATCATTCTCCTTAAGTATCACAGATAACTCAGGATCCGTCTGAACTAGTCTATCATGCATTATATTGCCTATATGACCGATAACTGTTTTACTAAGTTCATCGTTTTTCTTCGTGATATATTCTATATCAACATTGAGTTCTTTATCTCCATATTTCATTTTGTTTATTTTTGATAAATCATCAACGAAGGATTTCATTGACGAAGATAAATAACTCATTATTTTTTGTTCAGCTTTACTTGCTGCTTCATCATATTTTTCCTTCATTTCTGCAAGTTCATCTGCTATTTTTTTAGCATGATTATCATCACTTGATACACTAGGGGTATATCCGCATCCTCCATCCGAACAGAAAAGGTCTTTAAAAAAATTAGCAATGGGATTATCCATTACACAACAATCGCCTATACAACAGCCACCCATATATCAACACTCCTATTTATTTTTAAATTTACCAATCAATCCCGATACTATTACATTATCAGGGATATTTTTCATAACTGAAGTTTTGCCGTTAACGGTAACATTCTTTCCTATATGAACATTATTAGCTACACCTGACTGACCATAAATAACCGTGTGATCACCTATGGTAACACATCCGGAAATACCACTTTGTGATACTATCTTACAATCATGCCCAATAATTGTATCATGGCCAATAACTACCAGATCACCAACCTTTGTACCTTTTCCAATAACAGTATTGGATAAAACACCTCTTTGTACAGTTGAATTTGTTCCCACCGAAGCCCCCTCTTCAATAATAACACTTTTTACTCCACAAAATGAAGTTATAGTTCTGCCCATTACACCAAAATACGGATCACCACCGATAACTGCACCAGAACGGATAAACACATTGTTATGTATTCTTACCCCTCTGTGTATGGTAACATTGTTTTCAATAAAACAATTATCACCAATAACAACATCCTCGCCAATCACCGAAAAAGGAGAAATTTGTGTATTCTGACCAATGACAGCACTTGGAGAAATCATACTACCATTTAAAGAAATATAATCATTAGATGCCTTTTTGTGATTCTCTAATACCCCTATTTCTACGAAATACTCCGCAATCTTTATCATTGCAATCTCTACAAAATCATCGCAGAAGATAAGCGTTTTATTTGTATCAACAAAACATGGTTCAGTCAAAATTACAACTGCATCTGTTTTAAGTATATCATCAGGAGCATAGGCTACAGCAATTTCCTGAGGTTTCGCTCTTTCAGCCCAGTTTATTCCGCAGATCTCTATAGTTTCATCGCCTACAACCTGATAGTCAAATTGCATTGCTAATTTTGAAACATTAACCATATAGTTTCTCCAGATGAGTAAGTACACCATTTAATCTTGTTTCTGTTTTTTTCTTAACTGTTGTCAACGCAGCATTTAGCATTTCTTGACTCCGCACGATTTTATCAAAATCTTTTTGAGCACTATCCAGTTGCTTTTCAAGTGTTTCAAGATTACTGTTTGCCGCCGACACAATCTTATCTGCATCCTGCTTACTGGTTTCAACATATCTTCTGCAAAGCAGCATAATATTTTTGTATTCCTTAGTCAAATCCTGAAGCATCAATTCTGAATGCCTGCTGACTAGTCTATCATTTATTACCGTTCTTATATTGTCAATGTTTGTCATTTTTTTTAAGATCGGAAGATATTCGTCAATTTCTGCAATAGCCTCATATCCATACATTTTAATTAAAAAAGCGTATAAAGGATTTTTCTCATTTTTATTAAGTAATTTAATATCCCTGCATATGTTATAAATAAACGCTGCTGATGGCATGATATTACTTTCTGCATCCTCAATAGTATCAAAATATGCCTTGCTGCACAGCTTGCTTCTCAAATATTGCTTTTGTTTTTCCCAATCTTCAACCGGTTGATTCATTGTATCCCAATGGGTAGCGATAATATGTACTTTCTTTTTGTTATGTGCAGAGAAAGAGAAAACTGAAGCAATCGTCTCAATCTCCTCTTTATTTATTTTTTGAGCATCAACACATACAAAAACTGCATTAGCCTTTTTTATGTAATTCTTTGTAATATTTGATCTGTAAGCCACAGGATCTGATAGACCCGGTGTGTCAACGAACACTACTTCCGGTGGAAAGTTATTTGGTAAAGTTGAAATTCCTACTTCAATTTCCTTAACAAAATAATGCTCGGGACTCTGAGATGATGACCATTTTGAAAGTTCCTGCTGAACTTCATCGTTTGAAAGCACAATGTGAATATCCTCATGATTTATCCATTCAGCTTTATGCTGCTCTCCATTCAATTCAAGATATTCATTAAGGAAAGTATCTGCTGCACTGGACATTGACTTCCAAAGTGCCTTCCACTCTGTATCGGTATAAAAAGATACATGAACATAATCCTTAGGGCTTTTCCTAAATTTAGTAAGAGCAGCCGTTTCAGGTGTTACTGCCATTGAAGCATAATTTTTACCAAGCAGCGCATTTATTAAAGTAGATTTTCCTGTCTTTATAGTACCGACAAATGCTATCTGATACTCCGGATTTTGGCAGGTATCAAGAAAATCCTTCATTTGATCTATTATACTTATGTATGTATCACGGGATTCTCCGCTTACCTCAAATAAAGCCTTTATTCTTTCAATTTTTCTGCAATACTCGTCAGCTGTTTTATTCCAGAAAATCTCGTTATGCGGAGTTTTAGGAATGTTGTTAATTATTCGCTTAATCTTGAATTCCTCTTCAGAGCATTTGCTTGCATTTGATAGTTCGTTTTGCTTGAGAAAAGCTCCACACTTCGAGCAAAAATATCTTTCTGCATTATTTTCTGTAGAACAAACGGGACACTTTATTATTTCAGCCATCATATCTCATCCTTTACATATTTTATCGAATCTTTGATATCGAGACAATAACCTGTAAGCAGGAAGCCTTTTTTCATAAGCTTTCCGTTGCTTAAAAGATAATGTCTTCCATAGAAATTCATTCCATATTCTATGATCTTCAGTTTATTATCACCTTTCAGCGCATTAAAAGCATTCTTGGCCACCTTATCCTGAGTCACAACGTTAAACTGTGCATTTGACACATCTGCAATATTTTTTAAAGCGTTTACTGCATCTATATCAGCCCCACAATTCACCAGAATAACCTTATCATTAAACTCAGAGATATTTTCAAGGCTATAATTATCACATATATATGATGAAAATTTGTTAGCTGTTGATGCTCCGGTACAAGGAAGTTTTTCACTTCCGTCAAAGCTGATAGTTTCAGCCTGCTCTCTTGATACATCGAATGCTATCAGATTTTTATCATCAATGAATATTATCATTTGTGCACTCATTTATCTCACCTCACACACATTTTAAATCATTTTTACCGACTGCTGCAAGCCATCGATCTATGTCATCACTGCTATCATTCATATTCCCTATTACAGCAATAGCTTGATGCTTTTCTGTTATTTCATCTGTTTCCCTGATAAGTCTGAATATCTTACCTTTTCTGGCAGCTTTTATTTCACAATCAAGCACAATAAAATTGGCTGTTAAGTAATCCTTCTTAATATTCACACGCCTATCATTTAAATAGTTACGCTTTTTATCATCTAGCGTTATATCATTTACGTCAGGAAAATTAATCGAACGTCGAATATCATATAAATATTCCCAATAACTATTTTTTATATCAATTTGCTGCAATTTTATGATTTGCTCGGCTTCTAAGTGAAAGAATGACCAAAACAGTGTTGCTATGCTCATACCAGTTGTAATTGCTCCTGATAACCTCGGGGCATACAAATATAAGTGTGAATGTTTTGAATTATTTCTGTTCCAATCAGTCAAAGCGTCCCAGATGTTATTCGGGATATCCATATATACTATGCTTCTTTCCGATAAAAGCCGATCGTTCACATTCTTTGCATTTATCTGTGCCTGACAACTTTCCAATGTAAGTTTTAATCTATTTATTTCTTCATTTTTTAATGATATTTCATTTTCCATTTCTGTAGCTTTGGCAGTTAATTCTTTTACCTGCTCAGCAAATTTTTTAACTTCTTCTTTATAAGATGAATACTCATTCTGCAAAGATGAATGCTCATTCTGCAATTTGTCAAACCTGTTTTGCAATTTTATATTTTCTTTCTTAGACAGTTCATCAAAAAAATCAGGATTAACACGAAACAGGAAAAAGAAATCATTAAGCTCTAAATCAATAGAGGGAATATTTTGTTCATCTGCTATATTGCCTAAAAAAGGATATGTTCTTCCATCAAATGTCACCTTGATGGGAAGCCCCCTTCCTTTATTTCTGATAATAACCGGGATTAAATTCAGGATCGGAATGACACCTATTTTATTGCAGCCATTAAATGAAGCAGCAAAACGATTTATCATCTGAGATGAAAGCTTATCATATACGATCATTACATCAGTATCGCTTTCAAAAGTATTGACACTATATCCATCACGTATAAGCTCAATCGCTTTATCCAATGAACGGTCATCAGTGATCGGCATGCTTCTCATACCATTGAAACTCAGCGGATCAATATCATTTTCATTCGTAACATCGACTGCCTTAATATTATCCGCAATCATAATCAACAACTTAATATTCATTTTAGTTTTACCCTTTCCAAATACAAGTTCAATAGCCAAAATATCGTATGCCTATTGAACTTTTTTATTTGATTATTTCTGATAATTAAACACATTCCTGCATGCGTCATTATCGCTTATTCCCGGAGTAATCTGCTTTTCGATGGAAGAAAGTGTTGATATAGCGCTATCTATGCCCCTGGCAGATTTCTGATTACCGTTGATAAACTTTACTGCATCATTCAGTTCGTTAGGGTTTGAAACTGCCATTTTGCAAAGCTCGCCAAATCTTCCGATTTTGTCCATAAAGCTGCTGTTTTCTGATGTTTTGATAAGACTTTCAAAATCAACAGTAGGACACTTTTCCATAGCAACACCATATGAAAGCTCTGTACCTTTATTGATTTTCTGTTCATCTGTGTAAAGCTTTGACTTCTCAGGATCAGTTTTGAAATCCTGAACGGCTTTTACATATTCCTCATAAGAATCATAATTCTCAGGCTTTATTCCAATTTCATCAGCCTGAAGAGCCTTATCTCCAAGTTCATCAACCTCTGTTTCCGGCTTAATAATTCCAAGAGTCTTTGCAATTCCCAGCAGTGCACCTCCTATAGCCTTAACGCCCTCAATGGCCATTCCCACTGTTGCCAACACTTTAACAGCAGCAACAGCCGCACTTGCAATAGTAGATATTGCTCCAATAATTGCTCCTAACATAATTCTTGCTCCTTTATCATTCAATTATTTTTTAATAATGTCATTTTTAATGACAAAATCCTCGACACATCTGATTCTGAAATACTATTTTCCAGTATATGCTTTATAAGTCCATCAAGCAGCATATCTCTGTCTATCTCAGAAAGCTGAGAAGAAACACCTTTTACTAGTATTGCATAATCAAGCAATCTTTCCAAAATTGCTTCATTTGAGTCATTCTCAGATTCAGCTGTTTTAATTATCCTTTCATATATTCGTCTGCGATAAGATTCATCTATTCTTCCTTTGGCCAGCACAAGAATATAATCAAAGAACAACTTGGCTATTGGAATTACGCTCGTGTAGTAGTAACTTCTTAAATCAAAAAGCGGCTTTTTTTCATTAAATCTGTTTTTGACTACATCATTATCAATCTCAGCTTCATTTGTATCTGATATGCGCTTGATCTGAACATTTATAGGTTTATCGGTATTCTCAGTAAAAATGACAGCTTGACCAACCGGAAGTGCTGATAAGTACTCCTTTTGTTTATCATCCATGAGCATTGCATCGCCAACAGCCTCTTTATCGTCTTTAGCAAGTATTTTATGAATGATCTTGGTATTAGTATTCTTCAACACCTCTGATGCCAGTTTATTTGGTATCTGATCGACAATAATCAAGCCTTCTCCATATTTACGAACTTCTGCCAACAGATCAGCAAATGTTTCAACAGCTGCTTTCTTGGATCCGGGATCACTGTAATCAGGTTTTGCAAGTAGTCTGTGCGCCTCCTCAACTAATGTTAAGTGAGTATAATTTTTATTCTTTTTATGCTCCTGCTTTATAACTGAAGACATTCTTGTCAAAACAAATCCCATTATTAAAGCCTTATCTTCCGGTGATTTAAGCTCTTCCATTTCAAGAATGACATTGTTATTGGCAATAAACTCAAAATCTACCGAATGTGCACAGTTCAGCATATATCCCTTTGTACCCTTTGTAAGATTTGAAAGACGACTGACAAGAGATCCAAGATATTCACTGCCCAACCTATCACCAAAGTGTTTCGCATCGACTACAATCTGAACTGCAGAAAGCAGATCCGATAGTATTGGGAAACTGTCAATAGATTTATCAAATGCGTCATCGCCGTAAATATCATTTTGATTTGTTGCAAGATTCCAGCCTTTATCCTCATATACTTTTATTATAGCTTCTTCCATCAGTTGCGGCATGGACCCTTCCATAGGAAAAGCAGATGTAAATGTAGCCTTTATCATATCTATATGAGAAGAAATAACTTCTCCTGGAATAAGCTCAAAGGGATTGAGCCTGAATGGCGCTACAGTTTCATTGCCTATGGTAAATACCACAAGATCCATGTCCTGATTTATAAGCGTTCTGTATTCTGTTTTTGCAGGTTCAATTACAAGATATGGCTTACCGAACTCCTCTAAAAGTCTATGACAGGTTGTAGTTTTGCCGCTTCCGGTAACACCTGCTATGAAAGTATGTTTTGACATACTCCTTTTATCAAGATAGAACGAGCTTCCCTGAAGTTCCCTTCCTTTTTGAACTATTGTACCAAGATTTATAGAATCAATTTCATTTATATTCTTTTGATTAAGTCCAAAATTGACAGCTTTTTTTAATCCAATTCCTGGAACTTCCTTTTGAGGAAGTCCTGCTATAAGACTTACCTCCGATGCAGTTAAATATGTATTCAAACCAATGCTTGCCCCACTATAATCTCGTCCGTATAAAATAGGTACATCTGGCGAATACCTGTTATCAGGCTCATAGATGTTTTGATAAATAGAAAGAAGTGACGAAGCTTTCAACAGTTCTTCAGATAAATCTCTCGCAACTAACGGACTGAATGAAGAGCCATCACCCTGAAAAAGAGCCATAATTGAATTTTTTAACTGGTTAGCAGCAACCGGCGTTTCAGCCATGTAATAAAGTGATGTCTTGTATAGACCTTTACTGAACCCAATCTTCATTCTTTTTAAAAGCTCTTCATCAATATAAGACATAATTTCCTGTGTTTTTTTATTTACCACTTCAAAAGTAAAAGACGTTGATGAATTAACTGAACTATTGCTACCAGCAGATATACCAGAGGATATATTTGTAGTGTCAGATGTATTGGAACCATAAGATTCTACACGACTGGAATTGGTACCATGAGAAGAACCTCTGCTGTTATTTCCTGAACCATGATTCTCACTATTGCTATCAGAAACTCCTTTTTGCACTGAGCTTCCACTATTCGCCCCTGACGAATGACCTTGTGAATAATTATATGAAGATGAGTTGGTTGTACCTTTTCCTAAACCTTCCTGATGCTGTAAATTCATTTTGGAGCATGTGGATAAATAGTTATATGTATTATAAATTGATTCCTGAATTTCAAGGATATTGCTTTTAGAAACCGGCTCTGATACAACAGCTATTCTCCATCTTTTGCCCAACATGCTGTTTATCAGCCTGTCAATACCCTGAAAATCTTCCTTTTTACCTTTCTCCTCGTTGACTGAAGGAATACCAACGATCATTCCGGCTGAATGAAAAAGCGATGAATCATCGCCTATGAGGTAATCAAGCTTTTCACCTTTAAGCGGCGTCAACGTACTTCCATAGAAATTTCCCTCAAATGAAGATTTGAGATTTTTTCCATAATCAGATGAAGACATATTATTGATGTTCTCATTTCCATTCCGCACTACACCAAGGTACATATTGATTCCATCGTCTGTACCCTCCAAAATATAAACGAAATTATATGCCGGATTATCTATCGCAAAAAGCACATTTTCAAGTGCTTCACGCCTAGGATATTCTTCATCATAAGATAACATATCTATCTTAAAGAAAGATACATCTTTCTTCTGAAGTACACCATTGGGCGGAAAGCTTTTAGGAGTAACCATTGTAATAGGAGTCGATATCTGCATTTTCATGGAATCATGTATCATCTTATTGATAGCATTTTCATTACTGCTTTCTGAAATGACGCCTTTGTTGTATATTTCAGACATAATATTTTTCTCCATTCATATTTGACTTATTTAAATTCTGATTGATTACTGGTAAGTAATATCTCTGATAGTAAACTTTAAATAATAATCATTATTAGGATTTGTATAATAGTAAATCGCACCAATATTGACATCATTATACTTTATATAGTATTTGGTACAATTATCATCTATATCTTCACTGCTACCAAATGAACATCCCAGTATTCCTACTATATATGCAATCGTAAACATTTCAGAAAATGCAGAGTACTTACCAGATGTTAAATAAGTTCCATCTCCCAAATAAGAATAACTGCCTCCATCAAATTTAAGAATACTTGATAAAGTAGGGGCTGCTGTCGTAAATGTAATAGCACTACCCTTTCCCTTATATTCTTTTCCATTTATCTTTTTTACCGGATAGACAACTAATCGACGTTTGGTTCCAGCAGGCATACCAGTTATAGTTGCATAGATGCGATTGCCACTTTTAGAATATTTTATGTCTTTCACAGGACTTGATCCTATTCCATTGTCGTGGCAAACATAATATGAATCTGCACTAGCCAGCGCATTCCATGAAACAGTAACTGTTGATTTATAATCGTAGTACATTTCTCCGCCGCCAGCCATTTCAGCATTACTGTTTGAAATAGCACTTGTAACCTTAAGTTCTGAAACCTTGTCATCATATACAGTAGTTGTAACTGACCAAATAGCTGATTTGCCTTTGTCTGTTATTACATTCTTGCTGTTAATTTTGATAGGAGTAACTTTAACCTTATACTCTGTGCCTTGCATTAAATTCTTTATTTGGCATGCAGCGCTTTTTACAGTCTTATATTTAACAAATTCTTCATCAGTTGCCTTCTTGATATAAACAATATACGCATCGGCACTGCTAACACTATTCCATGTCAAATACACCGAATCTGTAGACCGCTTCGCCACCGGTCTTGAAGGTGCCGACAAGGAATAGGCATCTGCAGCATATACCACATTAGAAGCCTCAAGTATAATTTGATCTTGAGATACAACAAATCCACATGAAATAATAGCAGCAAGAAAAGCAGCTGAAACTCTATTTCCTATACTTTTCATATTTTTACTCCTCGTTACCCAATCTTCTTCTCAAACTTAGGGCAAATACTCTCAGAATCCGTCATAATGCCATTCCTTGCCATGCAGGGACATTTAACTCCCCTGTCGATCTCCCACTGACCGATCATCGGAACCACAGGGCGCAGATGAGAGTTTGCAGGGTCATACCAGTGCTTGCATAATGCACAGAAACGTGAAGACTTTATCGGAACTTTTCTCGTTCTCATAGATATCCTTCTTTCCATCAGTACCTGTTGTTTTCTTCAAGGAACTTGACCCGCTCACCGATGTTGTTAAACAAGCGTGCCAACGAGTGCATATCATCGCTTCTGCATGGGAAAGGAACCTTTTTGCCGTGTATTTTAAGGCCTCCGCTGACATACTGAACCTTTTCATTGGCAAGATCATCAAACGAAAGATGATTTACATCATGCTCAAAAACCTCGATCCAGAAAACACCGTCATCAGTGATCGCAAAGCCATTTTTTCCCGTTCCCATCAGCGTATCATCGTGCATAAGATATGCTATGCCATCAAGATCAAGCTTGTTTTCAAGCTTTGAGGAATAGTTATATGCACCTGTATAGCCATGCCATGAGGTGAAAATGTCACATACCTTTTCAAGATAATCATCAAGAGACTGGAGGTCGCTGAGCATTTCAGCATATTCATTTTCTGCACGCTGACGATTTTCTGCTGTGTTCGGCACAAATCGACTGTTTATGCCGATAAGCTCAGAGGCACTCTCCTCAATCGGAGACAGGATAGCATCTTTTCTGCCCAGCGAAGCCTTCAGTCCGTATCTGATATTGTCCATAAAACTGCAAACTTCACCGTTTTTATATGCACCGCCGTCTTTAACGGTAATGATATTATCCATATAATCATCCATAAGCTCCAGTGCAGCTTCATTTTTGTCGGAAGCAACAAGCTTATTTATCCTCGTCAGAAACTCATGGACCGACCTGACATCATATCCGCCAGAACCATCTTCATAACTGAACATTCCGTCTCTTATATCAATAAGAGGCATTTCATTAGCGGTATCATATAATTTATTCTGCATCTCTGACATAAAAACATCTCCTTGTGTAATAATCTTAAAGTCCGTAGTGTTCAGCAGCAAGCGACATAAGCTCTGATTTAATTTTTTTATCAATGGTTCGGGTCATAGAATTAACTACGCTGTAATGCAGAACATTGATCTGCTCAGGTTTGACGACGGCAGTATCAATGCCCGATCTGCCTATGACATCGATTATCAAAGGCGTACATTCTTTTTCCTTACCGTTTATGGCCATGTCAATATATTTTTCGCACACCTGATAGTTTTGTTCCATAAAACTGTCAAGAACCGGAATGATGCGCTTCTTTGCAGGACGTGCCGAATCGGTTTCCTCAAAGTAAATGATCTCATCATCGCTTATTCCGAGCCGAAACGGATTGGGGATATCGCAGACGAAAGTTTCATCTCTTAGATATAACATAAACGGTCTGATCACATTAGGAAATTCTTCCCAACATACAAGGTCAGTCTCAAAGATATTGCATATGCAGCTGAATGCCATACTGCTAAGATAAGGGTCACAGCCGCAGCGCTTGAAATATGAGCTGAATATCGCAAAATAGCCTACATGTTCAAAAAAAGAAAGGGCATTTTTGCCGTTATAGTCATGCACATTGTATGATATATATCGGAGCAGTTTAGAGAAATTTGCCTCATAACCATACCCCTCAAGCAGCTTTCTCCTGTATCTGGTAAGCAATGCGTAATATGCTACAGGAATTATCTGTGACAATTCAGGTGAACAAATAATCTTTTTAGTAAATGCTTTAAAATTGTCCTCAAAGCATTCACCTGTAATCTCCGCATGTATATGTAATATTTCATACAATTCCTGCTCATCAAACTCTATACATGGTTTATCAGCAAATGTAAAGTTTTCAATAAGCGCTTTTGCCTTATCAATAGCAGCTCTTTCAGTTGTCAATCGCTTGATGTATGTTTCGAAATCCTCTTTAAGCCCCATAAAGTTGAACAAGCAATATGCAGGATCTGATGAGACATCAAAAACAAAATCGCTGTTATCCGAAAAGCATATGCACCACAGCTTTACAATGTCATCGCCAAAATCCCCCTCCTTCATCATTTTGATGACATACAGACACATTCTCAGCTTATTTGCCGCCTTGTTTCGTCCTTTTTGGATAACATTCGGCGCAGAACCATTAAGCCATTCGGTGAAGCTTTGGTACTCTTTCTCAAGAGTTCCGAGGTCATAGCCCAAGCGCTTCATTCGCTGATCAAGTTCCTCGCACGGTTCATCGTCATCTTCAAGATCTACAATATCCTCGTCCTCGACAAGCTCTGAGCCGTCATCCTCATAGCAATCGTCATTTTCATAGTAATCAGCGTTACTATCAGTCATTTGTTATCATCTCTTTCGTATTTTATTTGCATTTGCTGATTACATTATAAAACATACAAAGAAATAGTTCAATACAAATGAATTCTTAAAGCAAAATTTTACAGGAATTCGTTTTTTGCTCTCGATTTCCAATTATTAAGGATATTATACATCATTCGACAATAAATGTCAATATGTTGTTAGATACAATCATAATTTATTTCATTTAAGTAAGAAATATAGCTATATTGCACTTAAATCAACGTTTTACGCAGTTCAGAGCTTCATCACGTAAACAATATGAAGACTTATCAAGCAATATTTATATACATTACACCGTTTAGTGCTATTTACAATACAATTATAACACCAATATGCAAGATGTGTCAAGTATTAAGCTCATTTTATGGTATAATACACAAAATGACATTTGTAAAATGTACAAAAAATATACCTGAAAGAGGTGAGTGCTATGCCCAAATATTCAAGAATACGTGACCTGCGGGAAGATGCCGATCTCACCCAGAAACAAGTCGCCGACAGCTTATATATGCACCTGACACAATACCGACGATATGAAACAGGTGAGCGTGAAATTCCCCTGTCAGTTGCCATTGATCTTTCACAAAAATACGGTGTTTCTGTAGATTATATAGCGGGAATATCAAATTCCAAGAACCAATCGGATCAGGAATTTACTCCCGATGAACAGAAATACATTGACAGATTCCGCTCCCTTACCGACACGCAAAAAGGCCGTATCATGGAACGCATTGATATGCTCCTGACTGCCGGTAAAACTAAGAATAAGCTTAAAAAATAAAAAATCACACTGATATACTTACATATACGAAACATGGTATATCAGTGTGATTTTGTTTTATAACTTATTATATCCGGCTGTGACAATGGTGGCATACTCTCAGTGTCATTGTAAAACAAATTTCTGATATTATATCACAATACAAATACTTTACCCCCTTGTTCTCCTATCAATTCTTTCGCTACACAGGCCATGAATAGTTTCTCCTAAAAATTTTCTGAAAAAAATTTCAAAAAGCCCCTGGCTTAAAGTTAGCTTTAAGCTATATAATGGGTATAAAGTTAATAAATACTATACCTCAACGCCAACAATTTATCAACCAAAGGAGAAATAATTATGATTTTGAACGAAAGCTACACACTGGCAAACGGTATGAATATCCCCAAGCTGGGACTGGGCACATGGTTTATCGACGACAACAAGGCAGCGGAGGCCGTTAGGACTGCTGTAAAACTGGGCTATCGTTTGATTGACACAGCACAGGCTTACGGAAATGAGCGTGGTGTTGGTGACGATGTGCGCACCTGCGGCGTTCCCCGTGAAGAGCTGTTCGTAGCAAGCAAGGTGGCTGCTGAGCTGAAAACATATGACGAAGTAGCGAAGTCCATTGATGAAACGCTGACAAAAATGGGACTTGACTATCTTGACCAGATGATAATACACTCGCCTCAGCCTTGGAGCGAATTCCGTGTGGAGAAGCGTTATGTTATTTCGAAGAAAACAAGGAAGTCTGGCGTGCGCTTGAAGATGCACAGGCTGCTGGCAAGGTCAGGGTGATCGGCGTATCGAACTTCCTGCGTGATGGCCTTGAAAATCTGCTGTCTGACTGCCGAGTAAAGCCGATGGTCAATCAGATACTCCTGCACATCAGCAACACTGATCTTGAACTGCTTGACTTCTGCAAGGAACAGGGAATACTTGTAGAGGCTTACTCCCCCATTGCTCACGGCGAAGCGCTCAAAAATCCAATGATCGCAGAAATGGCAAAGAAATACGTCGTATCCGCTGCACAGCTTTGTATCCGCTATGTTATTCAGCTTTGTACTGTTGCGTTGCCCAAAACGGTAAATCCCGACCACATGGCAAGCAACGCTGATGCAGACTTTGAGATCTCTGACAAGGATATGGATATCCTCATGCACATGGAGCATATTGCGGACTACGGAGAGTTTAGCGTATTTTCTGTGTTCAGCGGTAAGCCTCTGGCATAATAAAGCATTCATTTTAATATCAACTACGTCTAATGGCGCTGTATCTTCATCGGTCTGATGTCGGTCTGATGAGTGCAGTGCCATTTTAATATAGGCTGTTATGAATATAATGTCATTAACATTTCTAATATGACTTGATTTTATATAATATTCCGTATTACTCATATATTTAATTTATAT
>OGSD01000360.1_pt1 | contig 47572 bp, 27 predicted proteins | sample 1553571 | NCBI WGS metagenome assembly OGSD01 (sample SAMEA2580072, study PRJEB22360) | human gut metagenome | biome: human gut; feature: human-associated habitat; material: faeces | place: Denmark | collected 2008/2010 | reverse complement strand
GCCGCTTTTCATGAGTTTTATATTGATGCCGTCGTAGCATCGGGCCATTTACACAAGAAAATTGGAAATTGATAATGACTTGGTATTGGAGAATTGCAGGAATAATTGGAGGACCTATTTTAATTGCAATAGTAATATTAGCTTGGAAAATGATAGTCGCTGGAATTAGCCCAGATAAAAGAAATGAAGTAAAAGACAATTTAATGAGATTGTTCTTTCGGAGCAGCTGCTATTGGAATTGCACCAATTTTTGTTAAGTTTATGCTAATGTTAAACAATTCATTAGTAAAATTATTAGTTGCAAATAGCCATGGTAGCTTAGATGATCTTTTAGGTAATTCATTACTTACAAGTATTAATACAGGTAATGCAATAGCTACAGCAATAGTAATTGCAATGTTTGCTTATTTATTTGTGAAAATTAATATTAAATTTATAATAAATATGAACGACCAGAAGAAAACTATCTTTAAGATTATTATTCAGACTGTAATCAGTGTGCTGTCGGCCGTAGCTGCAGCTTTCGGCTTACAGAGTTGTATGTAAAATTACATGACCGATGAGAACAATTACTCTTATCATCATTCACTGCTCGGCGACTCCCGAAGGGAGGAGCCTGAGCTTTGAGGAGTGCCGACGCGACCATATCATGCACAGACACTTCAGGGATATCGGATACCACTTCTATATCACGCGCGACGGCACCGTGCACGACGGACGGCCCATAGAAAAGGTCGGGGCGCACTGCGAAGGCCATAACTCCCACTCTATCGGCATCTGCTACGAAGGCGGACTTGACGCCAACGGCAAGCCGGCCGACACCAGGACTGAAGCCCAGCGCAAAGCCTTGAAATCTTTAGTAGAGAGAATGCACCGTCTGTTTCCTAAAGCCCTTATCGTAGGGCATCATGACCTAAACCCACGCAAAGCATGCCCATGCTTTAAAGTGGAGCCATAATTGGGTCGGAACGAGGATTCCGTAATGTCTATGTCAGGAGTTAAAGTAGTTAAAGAAGTTATCGCCAACGGAGTTGGCTAGGAGTTAAAGTCATATGCAAACGTAGTACGTGTTTAAGTTAAGAATGAAAAGTGAAGAGTGAAAAATCCAAATGCTTTGTTGTCTTTCTTCGCAAGCACTACGTTGCTAATGTACCGGCGGATCTGCGCTCCGCCGGAACATTAGTTAAAGCCATATGCCTTTATTGCTTCACGTCAACTGCAAGACTAACTTCCTTAATTTTTAATTGCGCAAGGCCTGATTGCGCTTTTGCATCTGCTTTTCCTTCCTTACTTTCGTAAAACAGCAGTAGTTTGAGCGGATCAGGAGATCCTTATATTCAATTCCGGCGGAGCGCAGATCCGCCGGAACATTAATTAGCTAACCCAATTGTGAATTATGAATTGTGAATTATGAATTATAAATCATTTTCATATTTTCTCCAGATCCGTTGGCGATATGTTCATGCGGGCACAGCCGAGGATGTCGAGCTGCACTACGATGTCGAGGTTGACGGCATCGGCTGAGTCGTGGCTTTCGCATCTTACGATATTGCCTTCTAGTCCAAGGAGTTTGCCGCGCACGACACGCACCTTGTCGCCAAGACGCAGCGGCAGGGGCTCGATAGTGATGGCGGCGTCGGAGTTGTAAAGGATAAAGCGGAGCTTCTCTATTTCACGGTCGGGCACGATGGCCACGGGATGCCAGCCGTATTGGTTGGTGGCAGCGGCGCGGTTGACCATGAAGCGCTTTACGAAAGGAAGGTTGACAACATGATGGCGACGGTCGGCCTCGGTGCAGCGCACAAAGACGGCAGCAGGAATAACAATACGGTCGATGATTTTACGGCGCCCGTTCTTCCAGCGGCGCAGCTCTTTTTGTGTAGGAACGTATGTGTCGTAGCCCAATGCAGCTATCTTTTCGGCACACACTTTTTCGGTGTTATTGCTGACTATCGCGACGTACCATCTGAAAGGTTGAGATACGCCTACGGCGTCGCCAGCGTCATTATTAGCCGTCGCAAGATTGTCGTTCGAATTTACATTTCCGTCCATGAAAGTCCGGTTTATGTTTGCTCTTTTATGATGCCCCACGTTATTATATAATATGTGAAACACCGGTGCAAAAGTAATATTTTTTATATAAATAAGTAAACAAAAGCGGCATTTTTTTTGAAGCCGTACTGTAGGCGGAACAAACAAAACGAAAAAACAGGCAACAACGCATGCACGTAAGCATCTGACATAAAAGAATTTACAGGCACAAGCATCCAGCAACAACCCGCCTTGGTGCATAATGGTTCATTTGCATCGTGAGAAAACAAAGGTGCTGAAAGTCCCAGACAATAATGGTATTGTAATTGGGAGTTAAAGAAGCATTTTCTAAGTGAAGAACGAAGAGTGAAGAGTGAAGAATCCAAATGTCCTGTGGCTATTGCCAATGCATTGCAATTGATAATAATCAACAAGACTATTGTGCCGGCGGATCTGCGCTCCGCCGGAATTGAATATAAGGATCTCCAGATCCGCTTAAAATACCGCTGTTTTACGAAAGTAAGTAAGGCACGAAAAAAAAATTAAAAGTGAAAATATGAATGCTAAGCTAGCAGAAAACAACATGATAATGACAGAATTGGAAGTAATCGGACAGTTCTGGCGAAAATTAAAAATTAAAAGTTAAAAATCTAAATGTCTAAGCGAGTTTAAAACAACATGATAACGCAAAATAGGAAGTAATCGGATCACAGATCCTGATATTCAATTCCGGCAGATTGCAAATCAGCCGGCACAATAGCAAACGTAGTGCGTCTTACGAAAGTGAAGAGCATATTTAAGTGAAGAGTGAAGAATAAATAGTGAAAAATCCAAATGTCCTGTGGCTATTGCCAATGCATTGCAATCGATAATAACCAACAAGACTAATGTGCCGGCGGATCTGCGCTATTGTCATTGGGAGTTAAAGTAGTTAAAGGAGTTATCGCCAACGGAGTTGGCTAGTAGTTAAAGTCATATGCCTTGTTGATTCTTTTCTTTGTAATAGAATTGATAATAAACGACAAGGCTATTGTGCCGGCGGATCTGCGCTCCGCCGGAATTGAATATAAGGATCTCCTGATCCGCTTAAAATACCGCTTGTTTAAGTGAAGAGCAAATGCAAAAGCGTAACTAAAAGTGAAAAATCAAAATGTATAAGCGAGTTTAAAACAACATGACAATACAAAATAGGAAGTAATCGGACAGTTCTGGCGAAAATTAAAAATTAAAAGTTAAAAATCTAAATGTCTAAGCGAGCTTAAAACAGCATGACAATACAAAATAGGAAGTAATCGGATCTCAGATCCTGATATTTCATTCCGGCGGAGCACAGATCCGCCGGAACATTAGCAACGTAGTGCTTGCGAAAAGGACCAACAAAGCAATTGGATTTTTCGTTTTTCACTTTTCATTCTTCACTTAAACATGCACTACGTTTGCATATGACTCTAACTCCTAGCCAACTCCGTTGGCGATAACTTCTTTAACTACTCTAACTACCGATGATAACCATCAAAGCTCATGGAGCGCAGATCCGCAGAAATAACACCAAACGTTGTGCTTATTTAATTTCTAACAAGAACCACAAAAACATCAGACATAAATCAAAACATTTGATAAGATTTTGTTTTTCGTACGATTTGAAGTATCTTTGCATAAGATATACTGCATCTCTGCATAACATTCAAGCATGGCTTGAGGATTACGCACACGCAATGAGGACGTTATCTTCGCTTTGATTTTTTTGTATTATGAAAGAATATATTGTTTCTGCGCGCAAATACAGACCTATGACCTTCGACTCGGTTGTGGGACAGGCGGCTCTTACCACTACGCTGAAAAACGCGGTGAAGAGCGGAAAGCTGGCTCATGCCTACCTGTTCTGCGGACCCAGGGGCGTGGGCAAGACTACATGCGCACGTATCTTTGCCAAGGCCATCAACTGCCAGAACCCTACTGCTGAAGGTGAGGCCTGCAACGAATGCGAAAGCTGCAAGGCGTTCAACGAACAGCGCTCGTATAACATCTTTGAGCTCGACGCTGCCAGCAACAACTCGGTGGAGAACATCAAGGCTCTGATGGAACAGACAAGAATACCGCCGCAGGTGGGTAAGTATAAGGTGTTTATCATCGACGAGGTGCACATGCTGTCGACAGCGGCATTCAACGCCTTCCTGAAGACTCTTGAGGAACCGCCTGCACACGTGATATTCATCCTGGCGACAACAGAGAAGCACAAGATTCTGCCTACCATCATATCACGCTGTCAGATTTATGACTTTGAGCGCATGACGGTGCCCAACATCATCAACCACCTGAAGATGGTGGCCGACAAGGAAGGCATAACATACGAGGAAGAGGCGCTGAACGTGATAGCGGAGAAGGCCGACGGCGGAATGAGAGACGCGCTGTCGGTGTTCGACCAGGCGGCAAGTTTCTGTCAGGGCAACATCACATATAAAAAGGTGATTGAGGACCTGAACGTGCTCGACGCCGACAACTACTTCAACATCATCGACCTGTGCCTGGAGAACAAGGCGGCAGACGTGATGGTGCTGCTGAACAACATAATAAACAAGGGCTTCGACGGCGGACACCTGATAAACGGACTGGCTGTGCACGTGCGCAACGTGATGATGGCCAAGGACGAACAGACGCTGCCGCTGCTGCAGGCGAGTGCATCGCAGACGGAGAAATACAAGGCGCAGGCTGCCAAATGCAGTTCGGCGTTTCTGTATAAGGCGCTGCGTATTATCAACGACTGCGACATAAACTACCGCCAGAGCAGCAACAAGAGACTGCTGGTGGAGCTGACGCTGATAGAGATAGCGCAGATAACTCAGCCTGACGACGAAGGGGCAGCCTCGGGGCGTTGCCCTAAGAGACTGAAATCCCTGTTTAAAAGACTTATGGGCGAAAGGCCAAAGGCGGCTATGCAGGTGGCCGCGGCCGAGCCCAGCGTTAACCGCCATACGGCCATTGCCAAGCACAATGCCGAGAAGGCGGCAGAGAGCGTCGTGTCTGCAAGCGAAGGCAGCAGCACCGACAACAGCATGAGCAACGGCGACGTAGCAAAGGCAGCACAGCCGGCTATGACGACGAATCTGCGAAAACTGAAACTGGGCAGCATCGGCAAGACGTTTGCCAACCTGAGACGTCAGGGCGAAGAACCGCAGATAGTGGCTGAGCAGGACGTAGAGGTGGTGGACAACGGTGAGCACAACACGTTCACCGAGGACGAGATGCTGACGCAATGGGTAGGCATGTGCAACCGTATGCCGCAGCAGATGACGGGAATAGCGGCGCGAATGAAGAACATGATGCCGACAATAAAGGAGTTTCCGAACATCGAGGTGGTGGTTGACAACGAGATTCTGCTAGAAGAGATAAACAAGATTAAGGGCAGAATACGCAACACGCTGATAAAGGCCCTCAGAAACAGCGACATAACACTGACGCTAAGACTGGCAAAGCCTGAAGAGATAAAGCGCATACCGACAAACCGCGAACGCTTTGACGAACTGAAAAATACAAACAAGGCCTTCGAACGGCTAAGCGAAATACTCGGACTGGAAGTAAGCTAGGAATTCATAATTACGTTCTTGTCAGGAGTTAAAGGAGTTGGACTAGGAGTTAAAGGAGTTATAGTAATTGGTTTAGGAGTTAAAGGAGTTATAGTAGTTATCGCCAACGGAGTTGGCTAGGAATTAGAGTCATATGCAAACGCAGTGCGTGTTTAAGTGAAAAATGAAAAGCGAAAAACGAAAAATCCAATTGCTTTGTTGGTCCTTTTCGCACTATGTTAGCAAATGGATTTTTCACTCTTCGTTCTTCCCTCTTCACTTAAATATGCTCTTCACTTCCGTAAGACGCACTACGTCGCTAATGTGCCGGCGGATCTGCGCTCCGCCGGAATTGAATATAAGGATCTGTGATCCGATTACTTCCTATTTTGTATTGTCATGCTGTATCAAACCAGCTTAGACATTTAGATTTTAATTTTTAATTTTCGCCAGAACTGTCCGATTACTTCCTATTTTACGTTATCATGTTATATTAAATCAGTTTAGATATTTTGATTTTCACTTTTAGTTGCACTTTTGCATCTGCTTTTCCGTTCCTTACTTTCGTAAAACAAGCGGTATTTTAAGCGGATCAAAGATCCTTATACTTTATTCCGGCAGATTGCAAATCAGCCGGCACATTAGTCTTGTTGGTTATTATCAATTGCTATGCATTGGCAATAGCCACAGGAGTTATCGCCAACGGAGTTGGCTAGTAGTTAAAGCCAATAGCAAACGCAGTGCGTGTTTAAGTGAGAAATGAAAAGCGAAAAACGAAAAATCCAATTGCTTTGTTGGTCCTTTTCGCAAGTACTACTTTAGCACATGGATTTTTCACTCTTCGTTCTTCACTCTTCACTTAAATATGCTCCTAGCTCACCTTAGTGAGCGATAACTACTATAACTACTTTAACTCCCAAGTCTTATGCTAGCTTTGCATTCATATTTTCACTTTTAATTCTTAATTTTTAATTGTTCAAGCCTGCTTGCGCTTTTGCGCCTGCTCTTCGTTCTTCACTTAAAATTATATAATCGTCATTCCCAATTCTTCACACTCTTTTCTCATCTCTTCGGGCCATATGCTGGCCTGTATCTCGCCTAAATGGGCTTTGTGGAGCAGCACCATGCACAGGCGACTCTGCCCTATTCCACCGCCGATGCTCAACGGAAGTTCACCGTCAAGGAGCTTTTTGTGGAAATACAGACTTGAGCGATGTTCCTGACCCGTCTGCTTCAACTGGCGCAGCAGTGCTTCTTTGTCAACACGTATGCCCATTGACGACAGCTCTACGGCACGGGCGAGCGTGGGATACCAGATAAGGATGTCGCCGTTGAGACCGTTGCGGCCGTCGCTGTTGGGCGTGGTCCAGTCGTCATAGTCGGGAGCGCGACCGTCGTGCGGCTTGCCGTCAGACAGGTTGCCGCCTATGCCAATGATAAACACGGCGCCATACTTCTTGCATATCAGGTCTTCACGTTCTTTCACGCTCTTGTCGGGATACATCTGCAGCAGGTCTTCGCTGTGGACGAAATGGATGTCGGAAGGCAGAAACGGCTTAAGGGCCGAATAATGCTCGCACACAAGATACTCGGTGCGGAGGATGGCGGCATAGATGCGGCGGACAACGCTTCTTAGGAAATCGAGATTGCGTTCGGCGCGCGTCATAACCATCTCCCAGTCCCACTGGTCGACATAGAGCGAATGAAGATTGTCCAGCTCCTCGTCGGCCCTGATGGCGTTCATGTCGGTGTAGATGCCATAGCCCGGCTCAACGGCATACTCTGCCAGGGTGAGCCGTTTCCACTTGGCAAGCGAGTGAACCACCTCTGCCTGAGCGTCGCCAAGATCCTTAATGGGAAACGTCACGGGGCGTTCCGTGCCGTTGAGGTCGTCGTTTATGCCAAGACCTTTAAGCACAAACAGCGGTGCTGTTACACGGCGGAGACGAAGCTCCGTTGAAAGATTCTGCTGAAAAAAGTCTTTTATCATTTTTATGCCCTGCTCCGTCTGCCTGACGTTCAGCAGCGGCTTATAGTCTACAGGCCTTATCAATTTGCTCATATTCTCTCTTATTAATCATAAAATACGGCAGCAAAGATAATAATTTATTATCAATATGCAACAATAATAGATAATTTATTGTCATTATTTCAATAAATACGCAGATAAAACAGCACAAAGATCACAGAAAAGACACAAAGAAAGCATAACTGTAATTTATCTTACATATTGATTTAGCAAAATGACATTAAACGGCAACAGAATAAGATACAGGTGAAACAGTGCCATTTTTTGCGCAAAATTGTGTGCAAAAATAAAATGCAGTACATCAGAAAGATATTGAGACATAATGCATGGATGTGCAACAAGAGGAATGACGACGCAGTGCAAAAAGGCACAAACGGGAAGCCGAAAGACCGCAAATCAGAAGGCGAAAGACGGCATAACGCAAAGCGAAATGTATAGTAATAAAACGGCAAAAACATGCCTTTTGCAGACCGACGGCCATAAACCGGCACTCAAAACGCATGAAAACAGGCAACAAAAAGCGCAAAGCGGACTTATCAGAAGAATAATACAGCAACAAAAACGCACATACACAACATGTCATTATGAAAAAGCAACGCGCCATTTACTTACATTTTAACATCACACAAATCACCAGATAACAGCCCCCGACAGCCTGACCCGCATACACAAGGCGCTAACCGGGCGCAAAGACACGAAAAAGGGCCGGGGGCTGAAAGCCCGGCCCTGTCATCACAAGAAGAAAATTCAGCAACGCTTTGCTTATATTATGCAAAAAAAATATCTGTTCACGGCATTAAGCCTTGGCGCAAGCCACATGACGGCAGAGCCACTGTCTACTTGCCTATCCATCCGAACATCCTGTCGGGATAGTTGGTTATGATGGCATTCACGCCCGCCTTAACCATCTTCTGCGCATCGGCCTTGGTGTCCACGGTGTAAGGAATGACGCGCATTCCGGCAGACTTTGCCTTTGTTACGAAGGCTGCGTTGACCATGGGATAGTCGGGACCGACGGCATAAGGCACAAAGCCGAGCTTGGTCATGGCAGCATCATAGCCGCCCGACGTATTGTCTATCAGGTAGAGCAGGCGCATCTGCGGATACTTGGCATGAAGATACTTCAGCGTGCGCACGTCGAAGCTCTGCACAAGCAGGCGCGAACCGAGGTTGCGGGTGCTGAGAGCCTTTACACACTGGTCGGCAAAGGTCTTGTAGTCGGGCGTGAGTTTGCCGTCGAGAGCGGCGTCAGACTTGATTTCTATTGTGTATCTTACAGGCGCAAGGCGGTGTTGATGGCAGTAAGTTTCAACAGAATCGATTAGCGCCGTCACCATAGGCACATGGGTGTAGAGGCGCTTGCTGTCGGGGAAGGCAGGGTCTTTTACGTTGCCGATGACCTTTGCCGAAAGCTGTTTCCATGTGAGCGAATAGATGGGATACTTCTGTCCGTAGCCTTTGACATAGGGATCGTGCGAAACCACCACTACCCCGTCCTTGGTTACGTGCAGGTCCATCTCAAGGTCGGTTACGCCGAGCTTCACGGCATTGAGCATTGCCTCGATGGTGTTCTCGGGATAAAGTCCGGCACCTCCGCGGTGGGCTATGACAGAGACGCGAGGTCTGATGACGTCAGAGACGGTGCGGCCGAAGCGGTTGGTCATAACCACCTTTATCTCCTTATAGTTGCCCACGGGCTTGCATCTGAACAGGTGCGACGTGTTGGCGGGGCGTCCGGCAGCAAGCGTGCGCGAGCCAAACTCAAAGTCGACGCCCGTGAAGCGCTGCATGGTGCCCATCAGCTTGCCGTCCTGATACCACTCAACCTTGCATGCAGGGTCGTAGTCCCATATGTTGGCAACGACATATCCGGGCTGCGTGCCGAAGTCACCCTTGTCGTAGAGCGTCATCTGGCGCGAGAAGGGGAAGCCCGTGGCCTTATACTGCCACTCGACACTGTTGCCGTTGACATCTACCACCATATATCCGTTAGGCGCTCCGCAGCGGTTTAGCCATCCGTTCCACCATGCTCCGCTGGCAGCTCCTATGTTGTGCTGATAGAGGTTGCTGTTGACCACCACGTTCTGAAAGTAATGGGTATGGCCGCAGAACACATGCACCTTGTAGCCCTCGAGCAACTTCTGCAGCGAGGCAGCCCCGCGCATGTTCTGGGCAGGGTCGTCCTTGTTCCATGCGGCGGCATGCACGTTAAGGATGACGAGCGAGCCCTTGGGCACAAACTTCAGGTCGTTGGCGAGCCAGCGCAGCTGATTCTCCGTGAGCGTCTCAACATACGCCTTGTTGCCCTTATAGTTGATGTTCTTCAGCGTAACGACGTGGGCCTTGCCTATGTTGAACGAATAGTCGGTAGGTCCGAACACAGCCGCATAGGCCATCTCGCCGTAGGCTCCGGCACCAAGGCGCGCGTTGTTGAGCCCCTTGTAGCGCTTGTCGAAGTCGTGGTTGCCGATACACTGAAACATGGTTATCTTCATGTTCTTGAACGACGCGGCATAGCTGCGCAGCAGCGGCAGGTTGTCGAACACGATGTCGCCCACGGTGATGCCCACCACCTCACGCGTCTTGCTCAGCGAGTCGACCACGGCACGCATGTCGGGCACCAGTTCGGTGTTCCATCTCTTCATGTCGGCAGCATCGAGCATCTGCGGGTCGGATATGGCTATGTAGCTGAACCTGTCGGCAGGCTTGGTGCGCTTTTCGAGCACAAAGTTGCAGCTCTTAGAGCTTACGGCCGTCCTGACGGGCACGTAGAAGCCGGAGGCTATGCCGTTCTTGGAAGGCAGCTTGTAGGCAGCCGGCGTGGAGATGCTTATAAACTTGCTGACAAACGTGTCGGTGCGCAGCGTCCAGTAGCCATTGGCATCGGTACGGGTGAAGGCCATGCCGTTGTTGACCACCACTCCGCTGATGCCCCTGCCCGCCTTGTCGGTAACGCGGCCCTTTACGGTAAACACGTTCACACTGGCCTGACCATTGCTCAGAAGCATCATGGTGGCCATAAGGAATAAACATATTCTCAACTTCATAGGCTTTATGTTTTTGTTTTTATACGTTCGCTCTCTGTTATGCCGCACCCGTCATCGGCAGACAACGCCCTGCGACGTGCCGCTGCATAGGCAAAACACGCACACGCCATACTGCAAAACTGCGGCTGCGGGCGGCGCAAGTCCGGCGGCTTGTAAATTTTTGTACAAAATTACCAAAATATGTTTACATTGATGATGCATAAGAGGTTCAATTGCTTTAAAAAAGTATAACAAAAACATTTCTGCCGTGAAAAAGCCGTCTGAATGACCGATTTTTAAGTCTGTCAGGCACATAGGGGCACTGACGGCACGGCACAACAAGGATAAGAAAAGAGGAAAACTGGCTACTGAGGAGAAGAAAAGCACGCATTGTTACAATAAAAAATTTAAAGTTACATTAATTAATATGATTACAAACCTAAAATCTGAGCGTCATAACATAAACAAGAAAAACTGAAATGAGAAAACTTTTTTTGTCTGCCATCGTTATGTTGACAACGACGGCACCAAATCTTTCTTACGCGAAAGACATTTACGTTTCCACATCATTCCATGAGCCGGCCAACGAAGGCCTGCGCTTTATCTACAGCTATGACGGACTGAGATGGGACACCATACAGGGCACATTCCTGCGCCCGGCGGTAGGAGAACAGAAGGTGATGCGCGACCCTTCGATAGTGAAAGGACCCGACGGCACGTTCCATCTGGTATGGACATCGAGCTGGAAGGGCGACAAGGGTTTTGGTTATGCATCATCAAAAGACCTTATCCACTGGAGCAAGCCAAGACTGATAAACGTCATGACAGACCCTACAACGGTGAACGTATGGGCACCGGAACTGTTCTACGACGACGTGAAAAAGCAGTACATGATTATATGGGCATCATGCATACCGGGCAAGTTTCCCGACTATAAGGAAGACCACTACAACAATCACCGTCTGTACTACGTAACAACAAAAGACTTCAAGAAGTTCAGCAAGGCCAAGGTGCTTATCGACCCTGACTTCAGCAGCATTGACGCCACTCTCGTAAAGAGAGGCAAGGACGACTACGTGATGGTGCTGAAAGACAACTCGAGAGACCAACGCAACATCAAGGTGGCTTTTGCCAAGTCGCCCTACGGCCCATGGAGCAAAGCGTCGGAGCCGTTCACAGAGAGCTTCTGCGAAGGTCCGTCAACGGCAATGGTCAACGGATGGTATTACATCTACTACGACTCTTACCGCCACGGCATATACGGAGCGGCAAGAACAAAGGACTTCAAGAACTTCCAGGACCAGACAGGTGCCGTAAAGTTCCCTGTAGGACACAAGCACGGAACGGTGTTCATGGCTGACGAGGAAATTGTGAAGAACCTGATAAAGGAGAACCGCGACGCCGTGCACTACACCGGAACGACCGTGGCAACGCCTGCACGACATGACGGCGGACTGTCGCCCGTGGTGGGAGTTCACAGCATTCAGACCATGAGAGGCGAACAGGGATGGCTCTATAACCATCAGCCCATGATGGCATACTGGAAAGGCAAATTCTACATGCACTACCTGACCGACCCGAGAAGCGAGCATGAGCCGCCCGGAAAGACCATGCTGCAGACTTCTGTAGACGGATACAAATGGACCAAGCCCGTTGAGCTGTTCCCTGAATACAACGTGCCCGACGGATACACCAAACCGACATGGCCGGGCGTTGTGGCAAAAGACCTGAAGGCCATCATGCACCAGCGCGTGGGCTTCTATGTGTCTAAGAGCAACCGCCTCATTGCAATGGGCAACTACGGCGTGGCGCTCACTCCGAAAGACGACCCCAATGACGGCAACGGAATAGGCCGCGTGGTAAGAGAGATAAAGGCCGACGGCACATTCGGTCCTATATACTTTATATATTATAACCACGGATTTAACGAAAAGAACACCGACTATCCTTACTACAAGAAAGCAAAGGACAAGGAGTTTGTTAAGGCCTGCGATGAGATTCTGGCTAACCCGATGTACAGAATGCAGTGGGTTGAAGAGGCTGACAGAAACGACGAGATACTGCCGCTGAAGACTCCCTACAAGGCGTTCAGCGGATACACTCTGCCCGACGGACGCAAGGTGGGATTGTGGAAGCATGCGCTGACAAGCATAAGCAGCGACGGCGGAAACACATGGAGAGAACCGGCAAAGAGGGCTCACGGCTTTGTGAACTCTAACGCGAAGATATGGGGACAGCGCCTTTCTGACGGCACTTATGCCACTGTATATAACCCGGCTGAATATCGCTGGCCGCTGGCTATATCGCTGAGCAACGACGGACTGGAATACACAACGCTCAACCTGGTGAACGGCGAGGTTACGCCTGAACGCCACTGGGGCAACTACAAGAGCTACGGACCGCAGTATACACGAGGCATACTGGAAGGCAACGGAACACCGCCGGACAAGAACCTGTGGGTTACTTACAGCAACAACAAGGAAGACATGTGGGTGTCGTGCATACCCGTGCCTGTAAAGATAAAAGCTACAGAACATGCAGGAGGCAGCTTCAGCAAGTATGCCAAACTGCAGGATATGAAAGACTGGAACATCTACTCGCCGCTGTGGGCACCCGTAACGCTCAACGGCGAATGGCTGACACTGAGCGACAAGGATCCGTATGACTACGCCAAGGTGGAGAAACTGATACCGGCTACGAAGGAACTTACTGTAGACTTCGACGTTAAGCCCGCACAGAACGACCACGGACAGCTCAACATAGAGTTCCTTGACGACAAGGGCAACATGTGCGCCCGCATCGTGCTTGACTCTGCCGCAACAATGAAGGTAAAGGGCGGAGCGCGCTATGGCGGCATGCTGAAGCACTATGACGCCGGACAGACATATCATATCACAGCCAAGCTGTCGGTTGACGGACACGTGGGAACATACTTCGTGAACGGCAAGAAGGCAACGGCACGTATGTTCGACACGCCCGTTGACGCCATAACACGAATAGTATTCCGCACAGGCGACCTGTTCACTGAGCCGAGCATTGAGACTCCTGCCGACCAGTATGTTGACATGCCGCGTGCCGACGAGCAGGACAAGCTGGCATCATTCTCTATTGCCAACGTGAAGACAGCATCGGCAGACGCCGACTCAGCATCAACAGTGCTGAAGTATGACGACTTCGCACACTATGCCGAATACTTCAACAACATGGAGGACGAGAACATCGTTACGGACATACCCAACAGCAAGTCGTCTGAATGGATGAGCAAGAACATACCTCTGTTTGAATGTCCCGACAAGGACATGGAAGAGATCTACTACTTCCGCTGGTGGTCGCTGCGCAAGCACATCAAGCGCACTCCTGTAGGACTGGGTATGACCGAATTCCTCGTTCAGCGCTCTTATGCCGACAAATACAACCTCATTGCCTGCGCAATAGGACATCACGTGATGGAGACACGCTGGCTGCGCGACTCGACATATCTGCACCAGATACTGAACACATGGTATCGCGGCAACAACGGCAAGGCAATGCAGAAGATGAACAAGTTCAGCTCATGGAACCCTGCTGCCATATATGAGGCTTACAAGGTGTTTGGCGACACATCGTTCGTAATGGCACTGAAGCCGTCGCTCGAAGAGGAATACGCACGCTGGAAGAGCACCAACCGACTGAAGAGCGGACTCTACTGGCAGGGCGACGTGCAGGACGGAATGGAAGAGAGCATCAGCGGCGGAAGACGCAAGCAGTATGCACGTCCGACAATAAACAGCTACATGTACGGCAACGCAATGGCTCTGGCAGAACTGAACAAGCTGGCAGGCGACACAAAGAAGGCGAAGGAATACACAATGGAGGCAGACACGATAAAGAGCCTGATACAGACAAACCTCTGGAGCGAGAAGCAGTCGTTCTTCGAAACTATGAGAGGCGACACTCTGGCTGCCGTGCGCGAGGCCATAGGATTTATTCCATGGTATTTCAACCTGCCTGACGCAAAGAAATATGACGAGGCATGGAAGCAGGTGGAAGACGAGGAAGGATTCTCTGCACCCTACGGACTTACAACGGCTGAGAGAAGACATCCTGAATTCCGCTCGCACGGAGTGGGACGCTGCGAATGGGACGGCGCCGTATGGCCTTTCGCAACAAGCCAGACACTTACAGCCATGGCAAACTACATAAACACATATCCCGAGCCTGTTGTTGGCGACTCTACATTCTTCAAACAGATGAAACTGTATGTTGAGAGCCAGCACCACAGAGGACGCCCGTATATCGGCGAATATCTCGACGAGAAGAACGGAGCATGGCTGATGGGCGACCGTGAGCGCAGCAGATACTACAACCACTCTACATTTGCCGACCTCGTGATAACCGGTATAGCAGGACTAAGACCGCAGGCCGACGGCAGCATAGTTGTCAATCCGCTCATACCGGAAGGCACATGGAACTACTTCTGCCTGGACAACATAAGCTATCGCGGAAACAACATAGCCATCGTCTACGACAAGGACGGACAGCGCTATCACCAGGGCAAGGGCCTCATGCTCTTCGTTAACGGCAAACTGGCCGCCAAGAGAGACGGTCTGGGTAAACTGACTTATAAAATAAACAAGAAATGAAACGTGTTATAATTCCGGCACTTATGCTACTGAGCATGAGTGCCGGAGCTCAAACTTTTGAAAACAAATTTACAAGACCGCTGAGCGACGTGCTCAACGACGTGTCGGCAAGATTCGGAATAAGACTGAAATACAACGTTGACACAACAGGACTGAAACTGGCGTATGCCGACTTCCGCGTGCGTCCCTACTCTCTCGAAGAGACTCTCAGCAACATATTGTCGCCCTTCGACTTCAAGGCTGTTAAGCAGAACGACAAGCTGTATAAGATAAAGCCTTACGAATATCCGCGCAGACAGCCTGAAGACGGACAGAAGATGATAAGCTGGCTGACATCGCTTTACAGCAATAAAACAGAATGGGAAGCACGACGCGACACGCTGCGCAAGGAAGTGAGAGAGCGCCTCGGCATAGACAAGCTGCTGCCGCTCTGCTCAAAGGAGAAACCCGAATACTCGAAGATAAGAAAGTTTGACGGATATACCGTGCAGAACTTCAGACTGAAGACAGCGAACGGCCACACTGTGTGCGGCTCTATCTATGCACCGACGAGCAAGGGAAAGCATCCGCTGATAATATGCCCCAACGGACACTTCAGCAACGGACGCTACGGCAAGGTGCAGCAGCTGAGACTGGGCACGCTAGCACGCATGGGCGCGATATGTGTAGACTATGACCTGTGGGGATGGGGCGAATCAGCCGACGAAGTTGGCAGCAAGGCACACCAGACACCAGAGGCTCACGTGATGCAGGCACTCAACGGTATAAGGATACTCGACTGGATGATACAGCGCAAGGACGTTGACACCAAGCGCATAGGCGTGAACGGAGGCTCGGGCGGCGGCACTCAGACCGTGCTGCTGACGGTGCTCGACGACAGATTTACGGCTGCCAACCCTGTGGTGAGCGTTTCGTCGTGGTTCGACGGCGGATGTCCGTGTGAGAGCGGAATGCCGATACAGCTGGCAGGAGGAGGCACATGCAACGCCGAACTGGCTGCAATGTTTGCCCCGAAGCCGATGATGCTGGTGAGCGACGGCGGCGACTGGACATCGACGACGCCCGAACTGGAATATCCTTACCTGCAGCGCATATACGGATTCTATGGTGCTACCGACAAGGTGAGCAACATACACCTGCCGAAAGAGCGCCACGACTTCGGCGACAACAAGCGCAACGCTGTATATAAATTCTTTATTGACACCTTCAAGCTCGACGCATCAAAGCTCGACGAGAGCAAGGTTACGATTGAAGACGAGAACGCACTAAGATTTACACCTAAGAAATAAATGAAAAAAACACTACTAAAGACAACATTGCTGGCGGCCGTATGCCTGATGACAACAACAGAGGGAATGGCCGAAAACAAGCATGTGCTGTGGTATGACAGACCGGCATACACATGGACAGAGGCCCTGCCGATAGGCAACAGCCGCCTGGGCGCCATGATATACGGCACGCCCGGCTCTGAGCGTCTGCAGCTCAACGAGGAGACAATATGGGCAGGAAGGCCCAACAACAACGCCAACCCGGAGGCAAAGGAGTATCTGCCGAAGGTGAGACAGCTGGTGTGGGAAGGCAAATACAAGGAGGCGCAGGACCTGGCCACGGCACACGTGCAGGCAAACACCAACAGCGGTATGCCTTATCAGCCGTTTGGCGACCTGTATATCAACTTCCCGGGCAACGGCGAGTACACCAACTACTACCGCGAACTGAGCCTTGACTCTGCCCGCGCCATAACGAGATACACAAGCAACGGCGTAACATATCAGAGAGAATACATTTCGTCGTTCGACGGAAACGTAATAGCCATACACCTCACTGCAAGCAAGAAGGGCATGATAACCTGCAACGCGCAGATGACATCGCCGCAGCAGGACGTAACCATTAAGTCGGAAGGCAACGAGATTGTGCTGAGCGGCATAAGCGGATGGCACGAAGGACAGAAAGGCAAGGTAACATTTACCGGCAGGGCTACGGCAACCATAAAGGGCGGAAGCATGAGCAGCCGCGACGGCGTATTGCAGATAAGCGGTGCCGACGAGGCTACAATATATCTGACAATAGCCACAAACTTCAACAGCTATAAGGACATCAGCGGCAACGACACGCTGCGCTCCGAGACGGCTCTGAAAGAGGCACTGGCTAAGGACTTCAACACGATGAAGGCCGCACATGTAAAGAAATACAAGGCTCTGTATGACCGCGTGAAGCTCGACCTCGGCAAAGACGCATTTGCGTCAACCACAACCGACAAGCGCGTGGAGCTGTTCAAGAAGCAGACCGACCTGCATCTGGTTGAGACCTACTTCCAGTTTGGCCGCTATCTGCTGATATGCACCTCGCAGCCGGGCACACAGCCGCCCACGCTGCAGGGTATATGGAACGACAAGATGCTGCCGTCGTGGGACAGCAAATATACATGCAACATCAATCTTGAGATGAACTACTGGCCGGCAGAGTCGACCAACCTGACCGAACTCAACGGTCCGCTGTTCAGTCTTATCAAGGACGTGAGCGAGACAGGACACAAGTCGGCCGACATAATGTATGGTGCCGACGGATGGGTGCTGCACCACAACACCGACATCTGGCGCGTAACGGGAGCCATAGACAAGGCTCCGTCGGGTCTGTGGCCTACAGGCGGCGCATGGATGTGCCAGCATCTGTGGGAGCATTATCTCTACACAGGCGACGTTAAGTTCCTCGAGAGCGTCTATCCTATAATGGAGAATGCGGCACGCTTCTTCAATCAGATTATGGTGCGCGAGCCTAAGAACAACTGGTGGGTTATCTGCCCCAGTCTGTCGCCCGAGAACCAGCACCCGTACAAGGCAACAACGGCAGCCGGCGTAACGATGGACAACCAGCTGCTCTACGACCTGTTCAACCACGTAATTGACGCTGCCGACATACTTGGCAAGACCAAGACGGCTACAATAATCGACAGTCTGAAGCAGAAGCTCACAGAGATGGTGCCCATGCAGACAGGCCGCTGGGGACAGCTGCAGGAATGGATGGACGACTGGGACAATCCGGAGGACGTGCACAGACACGTGTCTCATCTGTACGGACTCTTCCCGAGCAATCAGATTTCTCCGTTCCGCACACCCGAACTCACTGCCGCTGCACGCAAGTCGCTCATACACCGCGGCGACCCGTCTACGGGATGGAGCATGGGCTGGAAGGTGTGTCTGTGGTCACGACTGCTCGACGGCAACCACGCATGGAAGCTAATCGGCGACCAGCTGACACTGGTGCGCAACGAGAAGAAGAAGGGCGGAACTTATCCTAACCTCTTTGACGCTCACCCGCCATTCCAGATTGACGGAAACTTTGGCTGCACGGCCGGCATAGCAGAGATGCTGATGCAGAGCCACGACGGCTTTGTCTATCTGCTGCCTGCCCTGCCCGACGCATGGAAAGACGGCTCCGTAAGCGGACTAAAGGCGCGCGGAGGCTTTGAGGTTAGCATGACATGGAAGGACAACAAGATAACAAAGACAACTGTTAAGTCGGAACTTGGCGGCAACCTGCGCATACGTTCGGCTGTGCCTCTGAAGGGCAAGGGCCTGAAGGCTGCAAAGGGCGAGAACAAGAACAGACTGTTTGAAACTCCAACAGACATCCGTCAGAAGATAAACTATCCTGACGCCATCGAGAAGATGCCGGAGGCTGAGAAGACATATCTGTATGACATAAGCACCAAGAAGGGCGCTGTGTACACATTTGAAGCAGAATAATATATGTGGCGGAATATGGGAAAAACAGAACAAAGCCCATATTTCCGCCACTTTACGTATATAAGCCGGGCATGGCCAAGCGGCACAAAATCGGCCATGAAGCAACCGGCTCTGCAACCTACTGATATTCAACGGGTTGCAAAAGGCTACCTTTAATATCGCAAAAGGCGGCCTTTTGGCGTGTAAAAGACCATGTTTCGCAACGCGATATGCCGTCTTTCACAACGCAACGGCGATAAAGCTGGAACATTAAGAGGCAAAAGCAACTTTACAAAACTAATTGAAAAGTGATTGCAAACCTTATGAATTAACCGAGAAAAAGAATAATATTAACTAACAAAAATCAATAAAAAAGTAGTATGAATAAAAGCAGAATACTATTTATCGCAACCCTGCTGCTCAGCACTTTGGCTATAAATGCGGCAGGCAAAATCTACAAGCCGTGGAGCAACGGACGGCTCGTGGTGTCTGAGAACAACCGTTACATAGTGCACGAAAACGGACAGCCGTTTTTCTGGATGGGCAACACGGCATGGCTGCTGCCCGAACGTCTTAACCGCGAGGAGGCCGAATATTTCCTCGAGAAAGACCGTCTGGCAGGATATAACGTAGAGCAGATACAGGTGCTCAACGCCATCCCTACGTTCAACGTGTATGGTCATGCTGCCAACAACGCCGAGTTCGACTTCAGCAAGGTGTCTAAGCCGGGTGTTTACGGCTACTGGGAGCATCTCGACTATATCGTAGACGTGGCTGCCAACAACGGCATCTACATCGCCATGGACTGCATATGGGGCTCTATGATCGACAAGATGGACGTAAAGAAGGCTGCCGCTCTTGGCAAATTCCTGGGCGAGAGATACAAGGACAAGCCTAACATTATATGGATGATCGGCGGCGACATCATGGGCGACAAAAAGCCTGAGGTGTGGGACGCAATGGCAAGGGCAATAAAGAAGGTGGACAAGAACCACATCATGACCTTCCACCCGAGAGGACGCACAACGTCGGCATGGTGGTATAACGACCGCGAGTGGATGGACTTCAACATGTTCCAGAGCGGACACCGCCGCTACGGACAGCGCAACGGCGACGGCGACTACACTATTAAGGAGAACACCGAAGAGGACAACTGGCGCTATGTTGACATGAGCTTTGAGAAGAAGCCGCTGCGCCCTGTTATCGACGGCGAGCCTTCATACGAGGACATTCCGCAGGGACTTCACGACTTCTCGGCTCCGCGATGGATGGACTACGACGTACGCCGCTATGCTTACTGGGCTGTATTCGGCGGAGCTTTCGGTCACACCTACGGCCACAACTCTGTGATGCAGTTTATACGTCCGGGCCTTAAGGCATCGTTCGGCGCAGAGAAACCTTGGTGGGAGGCAATGGAAGATCCGGGCTACAACCAGATGAAGTATCTCAAATGGCTCATGCTTAGCTTCCCGTTCACAGAGCGCGTGGCTGACCAGAGCATCATCTCAGGACAGAACGGCGAGCGCTACGACCGCATAATAGCTACCCGCGGCAACGACTATCTGCTCGTATACAACTACAGCGGCAAGCCCATGAGCATCGACCTGACAAAGATAAGCGGCGCAAAGAAGAACGTATGGTGGATGAATCCGGCTGACGGCAAGCTGACTTATCTCGGCGAATACGACAGCAAGGTCGTTGAGTTTACTTACGATGCAGCCTATCTGCGCGGCAGCGACCGTGTGCTCATTGCCGTTGATTCAAGCAAAAATTATATCGGCAAGACTGACGTAATGCTGAAGGAAAAGAACTAAGAAATTAAGAAGTAAGAGTTAAAAAAATAAGAAACGATGTTCAGCGCAAGCTGATTAAGTAGTAAGGAAATTACTTTTGAGGAGAAGAAAAGAGGAAGTTAGCGGATTGAAAATCCTTATATTTAATTCCGGCGGATTGCAAATCCGCCGGAACATTAGCTAACGTAGTGCTCGCGAGAATAATTTAATTAACAATGAAGTTGGCGGATAAATTCTATTGATTGTCGGCTGCGCTCGGCATAATCAAATAAGATTTGCTTCTGCTCTCACTTGCACGGCAATTGCAAATCCGCCGACAGATTAGCTAACGTAGTACTCGCGAGAAAAAGCTACAAGGCACTTGGATTTTTCATTCTTCACTTTTCATTCTTCACTTAAAATAGGCATTTGACTTTAACTCCTAGCCAACTTGTTGGCGATAACTTCTTTAACTACTTTAACTACAATATATATAAATATTATGTTTAGAAAAATATTATTGGCGACCCTGGCCTTGTGTCTCTGCATGACGGCTCCCGCGGCAAAGAAGAAGAACGGACGTAAAGCGTCGTTCCCCGTTGCCGTGACCGGACTGAAAACGGAGCGCATGGTCAACCCGATGAGCATCGACACGCCACAGCCGCGGCTGGGATGGATGATAACATCGGACGAGAACGACGTGATGCAGACGTCGTGCCGCATAATCGTAGCCTCAACACCTGAAAAGGCCGCAAAGCTTGAGGGCGACCTCTGGGACGCAACGCTCGAGGGCGACCAGTCGCAATGGATAATATATGCGGGCAAGGAGCTGCGCAGCAACACGCCATGCTATTGGCGCGTGAAGGTTACAACGACAAAAGGCGAGTCTGACTGGAGCGAGACGGCAATGTGGAACGTCGGACTGCTCAACGAAGCCGACTGGAGCGGACAGTGGATTGGTCTGGAGAAGGCCATGCCGTGGGACGTTGAGGACGTGCACAGCAAGCTCAGCTCGCGCTATCTGCGCACCGAGTTCGACCTTGACAAGCCCGTAAAGCGTGCTACGCTCTACATCAGCGGACTGGGCATGTATGAGGCATACATCAACGGACATAAAGTGGGCGACCAGGTTCTTGCACCTGCTCCTACCGACTATCGTAAGACGGTGCTGTATAACGCGTTCGACGTTACGCAGATGCTGACCGCCAAGAACGCCATTGGCGTAACTCTTGGCAACGGCCGTTTCTACACCATGCAGCAGAAGAAGAAGCCTTACAAGATAGCCAACTTCGGCTATCCCAAGCTCCGTCTTAACCTCGTCATTGAGTTTGCCGACGGCAAGAAGAAGGTTATCTCGTCGAGCAACAAATGGAAACTGAATCCCGACGGTGCGATACGCTCCAACAACGAGTACGACGGCGAGATATATGACGCCCGCAAGGAGCTGGGCGCATGGACCTCTGTGGGCTACGACGACTCTAAATGGATGGCGGCAGAGCGCGTGGGCATACCTACGGGAACGCTGCGCGGAGCGATGAGTCCCAACATGAAGGTGGTGAAGACCATGAAGCCCGTGAGCGTAACTAAGCGCGGCAAGGGCTACATCATAGACATGGGACAGAACATGGCGGGCTGGATTAAGCTGCGCATCGGCGGCGTAAAGGCCGGCGACAGCGTGAAGATTCAGTATGCCGAGAAGCTCAACGAGGACGGAAGTCTGTTCACAAAGAACCTGCGCAACGCATTTACAACCGACTATTATGTTGCTGCCGGCAACGAGGACGGCCGCTGGTGGGCGCCTACGTTTGTATATCACGGCTTCCGTTATGCCGAGATTACTGGTCTTGACGATGTAACTGCTGACGGCATTGTAGGCGAAGTGGTAAGCGACGAGATGGAACTGACAGGCTCATTTGAATGTGCCGACACCATACTCAACAAGGTTTACAATAATGCCATGTGGGGCATTCTGGGCAACTATAAGGGCATGCCCGTCGACTGTCCGCAGCGCGACGAGCGTCAGCCGTGGCTTGGCGACCGTGTGCGCGGATGCTTCGGCGAGGCTTTCATATTCAACAACAACGCTCTCTATGCCAAGTGGGCACGCGACATAACCGAGGCTCAGCGTGAAGACGGCTGCATACCCGACGTGGCTCCTGCCTACTGGAACTATTATTCTGACAACATAACATGGCCTTCTGCCCTGCCCTTCTCGCTCGAGATGATGTACAACCAGTATGGCGACGCCGAACCTATGAGCCGCTACTACGGCAACGTGAAGCGCTGGCTCGGCCACATGAAGTATCAGTATGGCAAGGACGGACTGATGCCGCGCGACAAATACGGCGACTGGTGCGTGCCGCCTGAGGACATAAAGCTGATACACAGCCGTGACCCCAAGCGCGTAACCGACGGCACCCTCATTGCTACGGCCTACTATTACAGACTGAACAAGATGATGGAGAGGTTTGCCAAGATTCTTGACAAGCCGGCCGACGCTGCTGAATTCAGCGCAGAGGCAGCGCGCGTGAAGGATGCCTTCAACAAGAAGTTCCTCACCATAAACCGCAACACGGCCGAGGTGCCGGGACTTATGCTCTATCCCGACAGCACGTTCTACGGCAACAACACGGTAACGGCCAACCTTCTTCCGCTGGCGTTCGGCATGATTGACGACGATTATGTGCGCGGCGAGGTTGAGAAGAACATCATACACAACATCATAACCCTTAACAAGGGAGCCATATCTTGCGGCGTGATAGGCGTGCAGTGGCTTATGCACGGACTAACCGACATGGGCCGCGGCGACATGGCATGGCTGCTGGCAACCAACAAGAAGTATCCGAGCTGGGGCTACATGGCAGAACATGGAGCCACAACGATATGGGAACTGTGGAACGGCGACACTGCCAATCCGTGGATGAACAGCGGCAATCACGTCATGCTGCTTGGCGACCTCGTGTCGTGGATCTATGAGGATGTGGCAGGCATTAACTCTGACGAGAACAAGCCGGGCTTTAAGCACATCGTGATGAAGCCTGCGTTCAACGTCGACGAGATTGACGACATCAACGCGTCTTACAAGTCAATATACGGCACAATAGTAAGCCGATGGCACAAGAAGGCGGGCAAGCTGATATGGCACGTTGAGATTCCGGCAAACACCACTGCCGAACTGCACATGCCCGACGGCAGCATCAGGAACATCGGTTCGGGCAAATACGACATTACTGCCGATATGCCCATGACCGGCAAGGCTGTAGTTTCTGACGAGTTTCTGTATAAGTCGGCATCATTTCCCGAGTGCCATTCTGCCACGATAGCAGAGACAAGCAAGGGCGACCTTGTGGCAACTTACTTCGGCGGAACAAAGGAGCGCAACCCTGATGTGTGCATCTGGGTGAGCCGCAAGCCTAAAGGCTCTACAGAATGGCTGGCGCCTCAGCTCGTGGCCGACGGCGTGTTCAAGACAGGAAGTGAGGAAGCCAAACTGGCTGGTCTGTCAGGACTCGACAGCACCAACGCCCCGGCTGCCAAAGGACCTATACTCGACAAGAAGATAAGAAAGAATCCTGAGGGCTATCAGCGCAAGGCCTGCTGGAACCCGGTGATATATCAGATACCCGGAGGCGACCTTGTTATCTACTTCAAGATTGGCAACAAGGTGGCTGACTGGACAGGCTGGATGGTGCGCTCTAAGGACGGCGGCAAGACATGGAGCAAGCGCGAGCCGCTGCAGGAGGGCTATCTCGGTCCGATAAAGAACAAGCCCATAATGAGCAAGGGCCGCATCATTGCGCCTACAAGTATTGAGGAAGGCGGATGGCGCCTGTATTTTGAATACTCTGACGACATGGGCAAGACATGGAAACGCACCGACTTTGTCGAGGCTGACGAGGGCGTGAAGGCCATTCAGCCGGCAATAATGGTGCTCAGCGACGGCCGTCAGGCAGCCGTGGCACGCACACGCAGCGAGCACATAGGCATAACCTACAGCTCAGACAACGGACTGACATGGAGCAAGCTGCAGCTTATTGACACTCCAAACAATAATAGTGGCCTTGATGCCGTTACACTGAAAGACGGCTCTCATGTGCTTATCTGCAACGACCGCCCGATACCCAAGGGCATAAAGAACGGCAAGGGAGCGCGCACTCCGCTGTCGGTGATGAAGTCTTACAACGGCACCGACTGGAAGCACTGGATAACGCTCGAGGAGTCGCCCGTAAGCCAGTATTCTTATCCTTCGATAATCCAGACATCCGACGGTAAGATTCACTGCATCTACACATGGCGCCGTCAGCGCATCAAGCATGTGGTGATAGACCCTAAGGTGTCTGCCGAATAAGTATAAAGACATACCCGCAACCGCGAGCCATGGGAATGTACACGAGGCAGACGGCCGCAGTGATATTGCACCATGCCCGGTGCGGGTTTTCTTTTTATCAAAGCATCAATTTAATCAGCATAGCATGAAAAAGATTTTTCTTTTATTATTGTTGTTCGTCTCGCTGACGGCCGGAGCCTACAAAGGCTCTTCTGTGGCAGGGCTATTCCCCCTGCAGGGCAGCGGACGTGTTATCTATAACTTCAACCAGGGCTGGCGCTTTCATCTTGGCGACGCCCAGGGTGCCGCTGCTGCCGACTTTGACGACAGCCGTTGGCAGGTGGTGTGCGCCCCTCACAGCGTAAGACTCGAGCCTGCCGAGGCAAGCGGCTGCCGCAACTATCAGGGCATTGCCTGGTATCGCAAGCATTTCACCGTGCCTGCCGACATGAAGGGCAAGGACATCACGCTGCACTTTGAGGCCATAATGGGCAAGCAGGAAGTGTATGTCAACGGCAGAAAAGTGAAAGAGCATCTGGGCGGATATCTGCCCATAACCATAAACCTGACCGAACAGGGCGTAAAGGCGGGCGACAAGTGCGTAGTGGCGGTGAAAGCCGACAACAGCGACGACAAGACTTATCCGCCGGGAAAGAAGCAGACGGCTCTCGACTTCTGCTATCATGGCGGTATGTATCGCGACGTGTGGCTCATAGGCAAGTCGCCCCTGGCAATAACCGACGCGCTCGAGGCCAACAAGGTGGCAGGCGGCGGCATTTTCCTTCACTATGACAACATATCTGAAAAGAGCGCCGACGTGTTTGTCAACGTCGAAGTGGGCAACACATCTGCCTCAGCGGCTCAGCCCACGGTGGCCGTGGTGGTGAAAGACAAGAGCGGAAAGCGCATCAAGTCGGTTACAAAGAAGATTAAGGTTGGCGCCAAGTCGAGCGCTACGGCATATCTTGCCATGAAACTGAAAGACCCTGAGCTGTGGTCGCCCGAGTCGCCCTATCTCTACAACGTCGAGATAAGCGTAATGCAGGGCGGCAAGAGCGTAGACGGCGGCATGGTGCGCATGGGCATCCGCAAGGCCGAATTCCGCGGCAAGGACGGCTTCTGGCTCAACGGCAAGCCTTATCATCAGCTTGTAGGCGGCAACCGTCATCAAGACTTTGCCTACGTAGGCAACGCCATGCCCAACAGTCAGCAGTGGCGCGACGCCAAGCGCCTGCGCAAGGCCGGCATGGTGATAGTGCGCTGTGCCCACTACCCCATGGACCCGGCCTTTATGGATGCATGCGACGAGCTTGGTCTCTTTGTCATCGTGCCCACTCCGGGCTGGCAGTATTGGAACAAGGATCCGCACTTCGGCGAACTTGTTCATGAGAACACGCGCAACATAATACGCCGCGACCGCAACCACACCTGCGTGCTGATGTGGGAGCCCATACTCAACGAGACGCGCTATCCCGAAGACTTCGCCATCAAGGCGCTGCAGATAACCAAAGACGAGTTTCCTTATCCCGGCCGTCCTGCTGCCGTGGCCGATGTGCAGTCGGCAGGAGTGAGAGACAACTACGACGTGGTGTACGACTGGGCGGACAACATAGGCAAGGGCAACTGGCCCGAAGACAAGTGTGTCTTCACCCGCGAGTTTGGCGAGATGGTGGACGACTGGTATGCACACAACAACATCAACCGCGCGGCGCGCTCATGGGGCGAACGTCCTATGCTCATGGCAGCCCTCTCGCTCTGCGACACCTACGGCGAGATGTATCACGGCCAGCGCCAGTTTATAGGCGGTTGCCAGTGGCATCCGTTCGACCATCAGCGCGGCTATCATCCTGACACTTACTACGGAGGCATATACGACGCCTTCCGTCAGAAGAAATACGCCTTCGAGATGTTCCGCTCGCAAGACCGCAACTCCGAGCCTATGGTGTTCATCGCCAACGAGATGACTCAGTTCTCCGACAACGACGTTACGGTGTTCTCCAACTGCGACAGTGTGCGCCTTACGATGTTCGAGGGCGACAAGGTGATGACTCTTCCTGTTGTTCACAACGACAACGATAAGCCCTGCGCCCCTGTGGTGTTTAAAGACTTCTGGAACTTCTGGGCAGCACGCGAATACAGCTACAAGCAGCGCAACTGGCAGCGCGTGTCGCTCCTGGCAGAAGGCATAAAGGACGGCAAGGTGGTTGCCGTACAGAAGAAGATGCCGTCGCGCCGCTCTACCAAGCTGCGTCTCTATGCCGACGACATGGGCCGCAAGCTCAACGCCGACGGCAGCGACTTCATTGTGGTTGTGGCCGAAGTTACCGACGACAACGGCAACGTGAAGCGCCTGGCCAAGGACAACATCTACTTCACCGTTGAGGGCGAAGGCCGCATAATAGGCGACGGCGAAAACATCATGGCTAACCCGCGCATCGTTGAATGGGGAACGGCCCCTGTGCTGATACAGGCCACCGACAAGCCGGGCAAGATAACCATAAAGGCGCGCTCATACTACGACGGCGTGTATGCTCCGGCTGCTGCCGAACTGACAATAGAGAGCGTAGCCCCCACTCTGCCGGCATGCTACACCGAGAAGCCCACGACAACCGTAAGCAAGCCCGTGCGCACAACAGGCGAGACAAAGCAGACGATGACCGACGAGGAGCGTCAGCGCACTCTCGAAGAGGTGAACAAGCAGCAGGCTGAGTTCGGCGTACAGTAAACACTAATGTAAAGCCTGTCACGTTTGTGGAGGTTAACACCTAAACATTTATCTCATAAGTAAAAGCCCGGCCAATATCTATTTGAGGATATTGGCCGGACTTTTGTTCATGAATAACATATAAAAATATGTCTAATGGAAGCATAACAACCACTTTGAGTTAAAAAAAATAAAAATTAAAAATATTATTTTGTATCAAAGATACAGCATATCATAAATTTGTCTATCTTTGTAATGCATTATATAAACCAAATCATTAATAATCAACATGTTAGGTATAAAGACAAGGCGCGTCCCAATAGGGAATGACACAGCAGAAAAAATCCGCAGTGCCGTTGTCCGTGTCACTACCGGACAACTTAATGAACGCGAAAAAGCAAGTGCAAGACGCTCAAAAGAAATGTTGAGTCAATGTAAAATTAAATGGATTGGACTAAATGGAAAATGAATACGAGTTTAAAAGGGTTGATGACACATCAGCCCTTTTAAATTTTAAATGCGGCATTGAACCGATAGACAAATTTATTGAGGATAAAAAGAACGGATTAGATAAATTCATAAAACTTCACCTGTCTAATCTATGGATTGTCTTTGAAGACAACGAAGCTGTGGCACTATTCGCTCTCAGTAAAGATGCCATCGTGTTGAACAGCGAGGACCGACACAACATAGAAAACGATAATCAAGATGTTTCATCATTTGTATCACCAGATGATGAAGAAAAATTCTGGGAAAAAGAAAGATTTCCGGCTATTGAGATAGATTATCTTGCAGTGCGTAAGGATAAAAGAAATGCAAATCTTGGTACATTGATTATAAACGCAATATCAGAAAAGGCTGCAACCGATGAACTTTCTGCAACAATATTCCTTACTGTTTAGGCATACGACACAAAAGAATATAGTGCCGTCAACTTTTACAAAAAATGTAACTTTGAATTCAGTGATGTTGCTCAGAATAAATACAACTACGCACAAATATATAACGGCGAAATTCCTATTACACGCCGAATGTACAAAATCATTATACCTAATCAATAATTTTGGCATACACAACCATGATTAACCTTCAAAAATTATAATATAATACTTCATCAACAACATGCACCAAAAGCAATGCTAACGTAATCCACTTGCATAATTAAAACCCCATGCTGCTAAAAGACAGATTTTGGTTATTTTATAGTCTGCCGACACAATGCCATACACTCGCCTGCCCTATCGTCCGCAGCATAATTGTCCGTCAGCAGCCATTTCAACCACCAGTCCATTTTTCAATACAAATCAGATATTAGAATTCGGTCTGCATTTTTGCAGTTTTATCAAGAAAACAGGCAAGCCGGCTATATCATAAGAAAAACAGACAACAAGAAACGGACAGACAGCTGACGGTATCAATATTTTTATAAAAGCAAGCAATAGGCAACACAATGATTAACTTGGATTAAACACATATAAACAATAAAGAATAATATTCACCGCGAACATTTCATTCTGGAAAATAGACCATTCACCCGTTTATTTATACGGCTCAACACAAATAGGGCAATATTAACCATAATGATTTTTAACTTTGTAAATCAAAAATCACATAATATAATTAATAATATGTTTAGAAATATCGTACGTTTTTCTATCAGAAAAAAGCTATTTGTGGTGATAACCACAATTTTTCTGCTTGCAGGTGGAATTTATTCTATGCTCACCCTGCCCATTGATGCGGTTCCGGACATAACAAACAATCAGGTGCAAATAGTAACCGTATCTCCAACTCTTGCTCCTCAGGAAGTGGAACAGCTTATCACGTTCCCGATAGAAACAGCAATGAGCAACATAATGAATGTAAAAGAAATACGTTCAGTATCTAGATTCGGTCTCTCACTAGTAACTGTAGTATTCGACGACAAGGTGCCAACACTTAATGCCAGGCAGCTTATTAACGAGCAGATACAGTCTGTTGCAGGAGAAATACCTCCCGAGCTGGGCACTCCCGAGATGATGCCTGTTACAACTGGTTTAGGAGAAATATATCAATATGTTCTAAAGGTAGAGCCTGGATATGAAGACAAATACGATGCCATGAGCCTCAGAACTATACAGGACTGGATTGTCAAGCGCCAGCTTTCAGGCATCCCCGGAATAGTTGAGATAAACAGTTTCGGCGGTTATCTTAAACAATATGAAGTGGCGGTTAATCCTGAAGCGCTTTACTCGTTGAATATCACAATAGGCGAAGTGTTTGAAGCATTAAGCAAGAACAACCAGAACACCGGAGGAAGCTACATTGAAACTGTCAACCATGCATACTATATCCGCTCTGAAGGAATGATAAGCGACTTGTCGGATATAGAAAAAACAGTTATAACCAACAGAGACGGCGTTCCTGTACACATTTCAGACATCGGAAAAGTCAGGTTTGGCGCTCCCAAACGCTTTGGTGCGATGACTAAAGACGGCGAAGGCGAGTGCGTCGGAGGTATTGCCATGATGCTCAAAGGCGCAAATGCCAACGTTGTAACCAAAGAGCTGCAGGGGCGAATAGACAAGGTGCAGAAAATGCTCCCTGAGGGAGTAAAGATAGAACCGTATCTTAACCGCTCAGAACTCGTAAACCGCAACATTTCAACGGTTATAAAGAATCTTATCGAAGGAGCCATCATCGTGTTCCTTGTCCTCATTATCTTTCTCGGAAATATCCGGGCAGGTCTCATTGTGGCATCCGTCATACCGCTGGCCATGCTGTTCGGCTTTATTATGATGAGAATTTTCGGTGTGTCGGCCAACCTTATGAGTCTTGGTGCGATAGACTTCGGTATCGTGGTCGACGGCTCCATAGTCATCCTTGAAGGTATTCTTGCCCATATATACAGCAAGAAAATGATGGGCCGTAAATTCACAATAGACGAGATGAACCATGAGGTGGAAGTAGGCGCAACCAAGGTTGTAAGAAGCGCAACATTTGCCGTACTCATCATCCTGATAGTGTTCTTCCCTATTCTGACTCTTACTGGCATTGAGGGCAAATACTTCACCCCGATGGCTAAGACTCTTATATTCTGTATTATCGGAGCGCTCATTCTTTCGCTCACCTACGTGCCTATGATGGCATCTCTGTTCCTTAAGAAAGAGGTGGCCATAAAGCCTACTCTGACCGACAAATTCTTCGACCGCCTCAACAAGGCATATATCAAGACGCTAAATTTCTGTCTTAACCATGTGTGGACGACATTGGCAACAGCCTTTGCGGCATTAATAGTTTCATTGCTTTTGTTCACAAAGATTGGAGCCGAATTTATACCAACCCTCGACGAGGGAGATTTTGCCATGCAGATGACCTTGCCTGCCGGAAGCTCGTTAACCAAGAGTATTGAGACATCTCTAAAGGCTGAAAAGATTCTGAAAGAGAAGTTCCCTGAAATCAAGCACGTTGTCGCTAAGATTGGTACGGCTGAGGTGCCTACCGACCCGATGGCTGTTGAGGATGCCGACATTATGATCGTAATGAAGCCCTTCAGCGAGTGGACCTCGGCACGCAGCCGCGACGAGATGGTTGAAAAGATGAAGGCTGCCTTGGCTGACATAAAGGATGTTGAGTTCAACTTCAGTCAGCCAATCCAGCTGCGTTTCAATGAGCTTATGACAGGTGCCAAGGCCGACATAGCCATCAAGCTGTATGGTGAGAACATGCAAGAGCTTTACTCAAAGGCCAAGGAGGCAGCACAATATATCGAAAAGATTCCGGGTGCCTCTGATGTGATTGTTGAGCAGGCTATGGGTCTGCCACAGTTACTGGTTAAATACGACAGAGACAAGATTGCGCGCTACGGCATAAACATTGAAGATCTTAACACAATAATCAGAACGGCTTATGCCGGCGAGACAGCTGGAGTTGTCTTTGAGAACGAAAGAAGATTCGACCTCGTTGTGCGTCTTGACAAAGACATTGTTAAGGACTTCGACATTGACCGCCTGTTTGTCCGCACAGCCGACGGTGCAAAGGTACCTGTAAGCGAAGTTGCCGACATCACTCTACAGACTGGTCCGCTGCAGATAAACCGTGATGCTACAAAGCGCCGTATCGTAATTGGCGTGAATGTCAGAAACGCAGACATCAAGCAAGTGGTGTCAGACATACAGGACACTCTCGACAAGAACATAAAGCTGAAGCCCGGATACTATTTTGAATACGGCGGTCAGTTCCAGAATCTGCAGAATGCCATCAACACTCTCATCATTGTCATTCCGCTGGCATTAGGCCTTATCATGCTGCTGCTCTTCTTTGCGTTCCGCAGCATTAAGTATGCCATTGTGGTGTTTTCAACGGTTCCGTTGTCGCTTATCGGCGGAATAGTGGCCCTGTGGCTGCGCGGTCTTCCCTTCAGTATTTCTGCCGGTGTAGGCTTCATAGCGCTCTTCGGTGTGGCTGTGCTCAACGGTATTCTTATGATCAACCATTTCAACGACCTCAGGACAAGTGGAAAATATCACATGTGTACCAACAGAATTATCCAGAACGGATGTCCGCATCTGTTGCGCCCTGTGTTCCTTACTGGTCTTGTAGCCTCTCTCGGCTTTGTGCCCATGGCTGTGGCCACATCTGCCGGAGCCGAGGTTCAGCGCCCGTTGGCAACAGTGGTTATCGGCGGTCTTATCGTGTCTACAATCCTTACACTGGTGATAATTCCTGTTTTCTATAAACTTGTAAATTCAATAACACGCTTTGTTATGAGAAAGAGACATATAACAATGATACTTGTCGCTCTGCTGACATTTGCCGGCACTGACCTGTATGCACAAACGCCCGACACTGTTTCACTGAACGAGGCTGTAAACATAGCCATACAAAACCATCCGCGACTGAAGATGGCCAATGCCGACATAGAGCGCATAAAGGCCAGCAAAGGCGAGATATGGGACGGCGGAAGCACTAACGTTCAATATTCGTGGGGACAGCTCAACAGCGACTATAAGAAAGACTACGAACTGAGCATCGAACAGTCGCTGGGCTCTTTCCTTACGCCGGTATACAAGAACGCGCTTGTAAAATCGCAGATTGCCACAGGCCGGAGCTATATGGAGATGGTGAAGAAGGAGATTACGGCAGAAGTGACGCGTGCATGGGCTTACTACCAGTATGCAAGATCTGCCTACGACCTTTACAACGAGCAGGAAGAAATAGCAAACAAGCTGAAAGCAAGTGCCGAACTGCGCTATGAGCAAGGCGACATCGACAAGGTGCAGAAGGACATGATTTCAACGATGGCAGCCAACATACACGCCTCCGCACTGCAATGGCGTGAGGAAGTGGCTCTGGCTGAAAAAAGATTTACATGGGTGTGCTATTCTGACACTAAGATTGTGCCTCAGTATGAAACAGGACGCGCCCCCGGTCTGCTCAGGAGCATCAACGAACTTGACGCTGAGTCGGCCATCCCGTCTCTTGCCCACATGAGCTATTTTGCAGGTCAGGTAAACGAGAAGAAAGACATGCTGAAGATAGAGAAGAGCAAGTTCTTCCCCGAATTCTCCATAGGCTACAGCCGACAGAAGATTATGCCGCTGAAGAATCTTAACGCATGGACGGTGGGCGTTTCGTTCCCTATCCTGTTCTTCCCGCAGAGCAGCAGAAACAAGCAGGCCAAGATGGAGCTGCAGAAGGCACAGTGGGAGGAGCTTGACAACAAGAAACAAATAAACAACAAGATAGAGGAGCTGAAGACAAAGATAAGACAACAGAACGAGACTCTTGACTTCTATCATAAAGCGGCACTCAAAGAGGCCGAGTCGCTGCAAAGCAGTTCGCTGCTGAAATTCAATGCCAACGACATTGACATCACCGAATTTGTGCAGGGCATCAACTCTGCCGTCGACATAAAGAAGCAGTATCTCGAAGCCGTCTACAACTATAACGTGTCTGTTCTGGAGTTTGACCTCTACACAGAATAAAAACTTTATTAAACAAATGACAAACAAAAAACATATAACAGGAATATGAAACAGATATTATCTTTAATCGCCTTTTCATCAGCATTAATAATTGCATGCACAGGAATCACATCATGCTCCAATAAAGCCAATGCACCTGAAAAGCAGGCACCTGCACAGGCAAAGGCAAAGGAAGACACCACTGATACGGCCGGACAGCCTGAAGATATATTCAGCAACAAAAATCAGATAGGCCTGAACGGAATGATAACCACGTCGCCGCAGAACAACGTAACCATAACGCCTACCATGGCAGGCTCGATACAAAACATATATGTCTTTACAGGCGACTATGTAAAGAAGGGCCAGACGATTGTAACGCTAAAGAATCCTGAGTTTATCAGTCTGCAGCAAGAGTATCTTACGGCTTCTGCCCAGGTTGAATATCTTCAGCAGGAGTATCTGCGCCAGAAGACGCTTGCATCACGCGAAGCTGCATCACAGAAAAAATTGCAGCAGTGTAAGGCTGAATATCTGTCGCAGAAGAGCACACTCGAAGGCGCAAGGGCACAGCTCCGACTGCTCAACGTAAACACAGCCCGACTCAGAAAGAGCGGCATAAGTCCGTATCTTAACATAACGGCTCCGGCAAGCGGATATGTCACTAACATGAACATCAACAAGGGACAGTATATCAATACGGGAGAAACAATATGCAACATCCTCAACAAGGCTGAAACCATGATTCAGCTGACGGCATACGAAAAGGATCTGCCATACATCAAGAAGGGCGACCTGATAACGTTTACCGTCAACGGCATTTCTGACAGAACTTTCTCTGCCGTAATTTATGCCATCGACCAGATGGTCGACCAGAAGAAAGGCTCTATCAGCGTGTATGCCAAGGCGAAAGAGTCAGACAAGTTGTTCAGACAAGGTATGTATGTCAACGCAATAATCAAAAAAAATAGTAACTTTGCAGAGCATACAACTGACAAGTAATGATCAAAAGCAAATACATACTCTTTAAGAATGCCATCAGCCTGCTGGTGGCATTCGCCACTAACCTTCCAGAACTCATCGCACCTAATAATGTAAAATGGACATACGTGGCAAACGAAATACTGTTCACTTACATATCAATACTGATTCTGTTTATCATCAACGAAAAGATATTCAGGCCCAACAGCCCTGCTACAAATCTAAGCAAGACTAAGATTTTAGCATCGTTCGTCGTCGCATGGATATGCAACGACATTCTCGGACAATGCTTTGTCTTTATAAACAAGTATTATGGTCTGCCTGCGCTCGAATCAACGATGCATGTGTACACTCACCCGATAAGAGACTTTATCATTTCGAGCATCGTGGTGACTGCGGGATATCTTATCAACCAGAATCTGAAAAACCAGAAGATAATGGTTGAGAACCAGCAGCTAAAGACTGAAAACCTGAAAAACCAGTATGAGACCCTGAAAAACCAGCTTAACCCGCACATGCTGTTCAACTCTCTTAACACGCTCTATGCCCTGGTGAGAGAGAATCCCGACAAGGCGCAAGACTATATCAGTCAGCTGTCCAAGGTGATGAGATACACCCTGAAACAGGACTCTGACTTTGAGCGGAGTACGATAAGTCTGCAGGAGGAGCTAAACTTCATCAACTCTTACATCTACTTGCTGAAGATGAGATTTGAAGACAACATCTCTTTCATGTTCGACATCGACAATTCGCTCTTAATGAAAAAAATACCGCGCATGGCCATACAGCTGCTGGTTGAAAACGCGGTGAAGCACAACGAGATAAGCAACAGAAATCCGCTGCACATAACGATCAGGACAATTGACGACGAGACTCTTGAAGTGGCCAACAACCTGCAGCCGCGCAGAGGGGCAACCACAAGCACCGGCATTGGTCTCAGCAACCTGAGAAAAAGATACCGGCTGCTCTTCAACAAGGACATCGAGATACAGGAAAAAGAGAATAATCTCTTCAGCGTAAAAATACCCCTAACATAAAACATCACGCAAATGAAAATATTCATCGTAGAAGACGAGAAAGCTGCACTGAACAACCTGAAAGCCTTAATATCTGAAATCAACCCGAAGGCTGAAATCATTGGCGAGTCGGACACTGTATGCAACACCATAGAGTGGTTTAAGGGCAACGCCATGCCCGACCTTGTCATCATGGACATACATCTGGCTGACGGATCGGCTTTTGAGATTTTTGATTATGTCGACATCACCTGCCCCATAATATTTACCACTGCCTATGACGAATATGCCCTGAGGGCATTTAAGGTTAGCAGCATCGACTATCTGCTGAAGCCCATCAATAAGGATGAACTCAGAAATGCCTTTGCCAAATACGAACTGCTCTTTAACGGCAACAAGACTACTAAAGATGAAGACGACTCACTGATAAAAAAGATTATCAAAGAGATAAAGAAGGAAAACAACTACAAGACACATTTCCTCATACCCGTAAAGGGCGACAAGTTCATTCCGCTTGAAGTAGAGTCAATCATGCTGATATACATATCCGAGGGAGTTGTAAAGGCCGTAGACAACGACAACAATCAGTATGCATTCTCGCAAACGCTCGACGAGCTGACCGAAATGCTCAACCCCAAACTGTTCTTCAGGGCCAACAGGCAGTTTCTCGTCTCTAAGAAAGCCATAAGGGATGTCAGCATATGGTTCAACGGACGCCTCGTGCTGAACCTGAAAAACAAGGCTCTGGTAGACGAAAGGATTATAGTGAGCAAGGCCAGAGCCGCTGACTTTAAGGAATGGTTCTGAACACATCATAATCTTAATAATTTGTTATCTTTTCTATCTGTTCCTCCCGTCGACATCCCCAAGCGGACGTTGGCGGGATTTTTATTTTATAGTCTGCCGACACACCGCCATGCACTCCTCTGCCCTACCGTCCGCGGCATAATTGTCCGTCAGCAGCCAACCGCTCACCTGTTCTGCTAATTCCTCAAAAAAACTCTATTGTTTCCGGTTAAAAACTCGGCCACTTTTAATGCAAAAGTGGCCCATTTACGGGTCGTAAACCTATCATTAACAGTTTGAAAGCTGCAAGACTGATTTTGCTTAACAAATAGCTCCATTGCAAACAATTTCAAAGCGGACTATAAGAAAAACAACATAAAAATGTTTCAGATTTTCGAGGCATTTTCATCATGGCTGCATTTTGTGGATAAAAAACATTGGACGCACCTTGAAACTATGCCGTTCCGAGGTGCGCCCAACATCAAGATTATTATTTCTTCAATTATTCTTCTGAACCGATTTTTACATCAATACAGCAATGATATTTTTCAGTTCGCTGTCGATACCTTCAAGATAAGACACCACATATTTATCTTCGCCAAATCCCTTGTATTGCTGCCACGGGTCTTCATCAATATAAGCATCCATGTTTTGGTATGCATTAGGGTGCTTGGCATAATATTCATCAAGTAATGCAGATGCCTCATCCATCATCACATAAGCCATTTCCCTTGTTATTTCGTCATGGCTACATTCGCCCATTTTCCATTTGAAGTAAGGCTCAAAAACAGATGAATGTGGTATCACTCCATTCTTGTAATCCTTAATCATACGATTATAGAATATATCTTGCTTTTCAAATGTTCCGATTGCTGTCATTTCCATACTTTTGTCGTTTTTGCAAATATACGCATTTTTATCTTTACTTTGAAAGACTGAGCAAAGACATGATATATTGCGATGTTTATTGACAAGATTTTTAGAATAATGCTTGCATATCTCAAGTATTTTCACGAATTTTGTTAGAAACTGTATATACTATGATTGAAACTTAATAGTTTTCATCACTAAGTTACTGAAAATCAATGACATGTACGACCTTTTTATCATGTTTATCAACGTAAATTAATTTATAATATATGAAATTCATTACATCAACACACTTGAAACAATGGGCTGATACAAAGGAGAGTCAGTCTCTCTTACCAGAATTGATAAGACGGCTTATCTGCGCTTCTGTGAAGCGGCTGGATAGACTGTATTTTCCAAGTGGAGATGCCGGACATATGCCAGGATGGGATGGAATTGTTTCATGCCAAGAACAGATAGATTTGGTTCCAAATGGAGTATCTCTTTGGGAATGTGGAGTGAACAAAGATATTCAAACTAAAGCTAATGATGATATAAATAAACGTGCAGCTAATCCTCTAGGTCATATTAAAGCTGAGTCCACTTTCGTTTTTGTTACTCCCCGGGAATGGGCCAGAGCAGATGCTTGGGTTTTTGCTAATCAAACTGGATGGAAGAAGTTAGTGGTTTATACTGCTGTAGAACTAGAGATATGGATTGAGAAATGTCCAGCTGTTGGAATGTGGCTAGCAGATAAACTGAACGTTCTAAATGCAGGAGGTTATCAGTTACCTGATACGTTCTGGTTGCAGTGGGCTTCTGGCGATAAGTTCACTCTACCATACCAAATAGTAACTGCAGGACGGGACCAGGCTATTGATCGTGTGTTAAAATCTTGCTTTAAGCCGTCTGTCCTTGAAATTCAAGCATTGACGCAGTCTGAGGTAATTGCATTTGTGTTAGCGTCTATTGCAAGTTGTAGTGATGCTAATAAGCTATGGCCAAAGACAATCGTCGTAACAGACAAAAATACGTTAGATGATTTAGTTTCTCACTATGAAAATTTGATTATTATCACAACCTTACGAGAAAATATGTCTTATGCCTTGTCGCGTAATCATACAGTAATCCGTGCCGTAACTCCAGAAGATCAAGTCTCTACCGCCGAGAAGTTACCAAAAGTGGAACGAGAAGGTTTTGTTAAAGCTCTTGAAGATTGTGGTTTTGATTCCGTTCAAGCAAGAAAGATTGCAACTGATACGGCTAGAGACGTAAATGTTGTTAGACGCAGGCTGAAAATAGACAAGCTAAAACCGGAATGGGCGAATAGCGATGGAATATCAGCCTTATTGCCAATAGTTATGCTTGGCCAATGGAACGAGAACGTTCCAGGAGATTTAGAACTTGTAGAAACATTATGTAGAGAAACATATTCAGAATATGTCAAGATATTACAAGGATTCATATTAATGTCTGATTCTCCGATTACACATATTGGAGCAGTTTGGCGTTTGAAGTCTCCAATGGACACAATGTCATATGCTTCGGTTTATCTAACAAATGAGGATTTAACAAAACTGAAAAAAATATGTGCCCTGTTGATTGGTGACGATGACCCTGATGCGGAAGAAAAGCTTGTTCCAGATGAATGGAAAATGTGGCAATTCAGGCAAAGGTTTTCTTCTGATGTCAAAAAGGGAACATATCAATCCTTAATATTGTTATCCTTAATTAATGACGAGAATAATAGTAGAAATATATGGGTTGATGGTTTGGTACGAGAACTACTAAATGGTTGGACGTTACAGCGGTTTTTATCAAACAGGATGTATTTTACTCTTTTAGCAGAGGCTTCTCCTGAAGCATTTATTGAGTTTCTAGAAAATACAGAAAAGGATATTTACGATGTTGTATTTACACCAAAGAAGTCCAATATGGGATTAACTGGTTGGAATATATATTACACTGAGATTCTTTTTGCTCTTGAGATGCTGGCATGGGATGAAGACTATATTTATAGAGCCAGTTCTTTATTATTGCGCTTTTCTACATATAAGAACGAAAGCAATTATGCTAACAAGCCATCAAACTCGCTTGCGGAAATTTACAGCTTCCAATGGCCGCAGACATTTGCAAAATTTGAGAATAGGGTTGAAGTACTAACATCTTTATCTGCTTCCTTTAAATCGCAAGTTTGTGAATTGTGTTTCCATATTTTAAATGATTTTGGACCTAGAATATTTTCTCAAACACATTTTTATAAATGGCGGTATTTTAGCGACCTTTCTTCTCCTAAATATATATCAGTACCAGTTGACAATTTGAAAGCAGTGACAAAGTTGTTATTAAGCTGCACCACATTCTCTGAAGATGATATATGCAAACTCATAAAATTGTCAACTAATAAATTGATGAGTTGTTGCAGAAGAGACATTCTTGACGCAATTATCGTGAAAAAAGATAATTTTTATGAAAGTGATATGATAGAAAAAACTCTTCGTGAAGAACTGACTCATCATATTTCAATTCCTGAAGCTGCTTGGGCCTTATCAGAAAAAGAACTTGAACCATATAAGAGACTACTCTCTGACATTGAATCCAAGAATGTTGTCAAGAAATATCGATGGATGTTCGAGGATATATTCCTACACCTTCCTCAAAAAAGAGAAATGGACTTTAAAAAGGAATGTCGGATGAAGCAGGAGATTAGAGACAATGCCGTTAAAGAAATCCTTTTAGAAAGAGGGAGAAAAGGTATATGGGAGTTGATTAGTGTGGTAAAATGTCCTAGCTCTGTAGTCAATAGTATGATACAACTATATGGTGATGGCTTATTACAAGATACATGTGAAAGATTTAGTAAGAATATAGTTGATATTACATTTCTCCAGACGTTTTTCAGACTTCAATTCGTCCAAAAGGGAGAATATGACTATATGAGGATTGTAGAAGATGTAAAACCATATGGCAATGCTTGCATGTCTGTATGCCTATATGCTCCAGGGTACAATGAAAAACTTGCTACCATAGCCAATGACTGTAACGAGGAAATAGAGTCTCTTTACTGGCAAAACATTAATGTGGCATACATTAAAATTTCCAATCCTATACAAATTATTGACAAACTTGTTTGGGTAAACCGCTTTGACGAAGCGTTAGAACTGATATACCATAACAAAAATTCTTCTCAGATACCCGATATTATCAAAGTCAATGTCATCAAAGGTCTTATATTTAGCGGTCAACGAGACTTTACTCCGCATTTAGATTGGTTTTATATAGATAATGTGGTAGAAGATTTGGATAAATCAGAAGATCCAGAGATTATCCAAGCATTGGTTCAAATTGAATTTTTTGCATATCAGGCTTTCGCTAATCGTAGAAATATAAAAGATCTACGTTTTATCAAAGAATTGATGAGCAAACCTGAATTGCTTATAGATTTGATTATGATGGTATATAAATCTGATGATGGAAATGAGGAAGAAGTAAGCGAATCAGAGCAAAATAATAGAAAGGTGATGGCAAGGTGTGCATTCTCAATTTTATATGATTTGTCCTGCTGCCCAGGTGTTGATGATCAAGGAAATGTGAATCCTGATGTGCTCCGCTCATATATATACCGTTTATATGAATTATCTGTCGAATGTCATCGCACCCAAGTAGTAGATATGGTAGTAGGTACCCTTTTAGGCAATCTTCCAAGAAATGCCTCCTACCCGCAAGCCATTCTTGGAGAAATAGTAGAAAAATTGAAAAGTGATTCGGTAGATGAACACATTAGAATAAGGATTTTTAATAGTAGAGGTGTTACAGTACGAGGTTTTGCAGAAGGTGGTGATCAGGAAAGATCATTAGTTGCATTGTTCAAGAGTTATCAAGACAAGGTTAAGTTTAAATATCCGAGGCTTGCTAAAATTTTCACCAAACTGATGCATGAGTATGAACGCTACGCTAATCGTGAAGACTGCGTGGCGCAATTGGAAGATTTGGAATACTAGAGACCAAGGAATGGTATTATAATATACCCGTTGGCGGAATTAAATTAGTGCATATTAATTCTGCCGATGGGTCTGTTGTTGATAAAGTTTACATATTGAAAGACGGTAAGTGGGCTAATTTTGCCTAACAAACCATCCGTTATTTTGCATAAATGCAGAATGACCATGAGCATACCTGTCATTTGCGAGAATATAGTAGTGTTTCAAAAAGTATGTCTGAAAAGAGTCTGCTCAAACCTGTAGATCTCAAAAACATTACAAATTTAACGTATTATTCTTAATATGCCTGGTAGTCCTTACCCTACCTGTCATACATATTCTTCCAGACGGTCGCGTTATATCTCCACGGTGTAATCACGCTGCCTTATACAGAAAAAGTCTTGCAAATCAGCTGCAAAGGCGATCTTGTCTCCATGATGCACTTTGGCTAACAGGTCGCAATTCAAATAGATGATGCACCGCTGAAGTGGTCTTGTTGGCAAATTCTAACAGATGACTGTATCAACTCGTATCTAGCATGCCACCATAAGACCAACTTTTTCCTGGCTCCAGTCTTTTTCATCAGTTACAGCCATTTGTATAAAGACATCAACAAGTTGCCATAAAATTTGGTGATGAGTTCGAAATTTTATAACTTTGTTTATAACAATAAATAAGGTCATACATAAAATCAGAATTATAATATAATCCTGATACAACATAATAAAACTTTTAGCATATCACACACTATATAATAACTGAAAAATGAACCGAATATGGAAATAATTAATGATATAAATAATCTTTTTCGTAATATTTTCACAAAATCAAATTCATTTAAAGAAGCGGAAAAAACTTCAGATATTGATGAAGAAGCAAGAAATATAATAATCACTAAATTACCTGAAAAACTAAATCTTTATTTGGGAAAATTATCTAGTCAGTATACTATTAAAGGTTCTGTTGGAGTAGGCAGAGCTACAAAAACGCCATGGATTGCAATCATGGATAATGATATAACTAAATCAACACGAGAAGGTGTATATATAGTTTTTCTTTTATCTTCTGATTATAAAAAAGTTTACCTTACTTTAAATCAGGGAACAACCGTTCCGGAACAATTTGGACCAAGAAAAAGTAAGAAAGAAATTACTCAAAATACTCATAACATAAGAGAGCTATTACATGAAAGCAATGAAACATTAAAACACGATGATAATGCTGACATCTCAGATGAGAGATATAAAATAGGTGCTATTTATTATTCTCTTTGGGATACTGAAGATGAAAATAAGGGAGAAAGACTTTTAAGAACGTATCTCGATGTATACAAAAAATATAAAGAAAAGAAAAACATAAAGGAAGAAACTAAAAACATTAATCAAAATCAAAAGGATCCCAAATATCGCCCATATATTACAGCAATTAAATCCAAACCATTTCTTCTATTAGCAGGAATTTCAGGTACAGGAAAAAGTCGTATTGTGCGCGAATTAGCTCGCGCTTGTTGGGATAAAGATTCAAAAGAATACGATGTACAAAAACCGATAAATTATGAAATGATTCAGGTAAAGCCAAATTGGCATGATTCAAGTGAGCTGATTGGCTATATAAGTCGTATTAGTGGACAACCTGTATTTATACCCGGAGAATTTTTAAAATTTATAGTTAAAGCATGGGAACATCCCGAAGTTCCATATTTTCTATGCCTAGACGAAATGAATTTAGCACCGGTAGAACAATATTTTGCCGAATATTTAAGTGTAATTGAAACTCGTAAAAAAAATAATGATGGCAAAATTGTAACAGACGCACTAATCAAGCCTGAATATAAAAATGAAAGAGATGAAAAAACAAATGAACTGAAACCTGCACAATGGTATGAAAATTTAGTAGACACATTATTGGCAGGATGTTCTGATACGAATATATGGGCACTTAGAAAGCAATTCTTAACAGAAGGTATATCTATACCGCAAAATCTGATTGTCGTAGGCACTGTTAACATGGATGAAACAACATTTTCATTCTCACGCAAAGTGTTGGACAGAGCTATGACGATAGAAATGAACGAAGTGGATTTATATTCTGGATTAACTGAACAACACGAACAAATAGGTAAATTAGGGGAAAAAGAACTTATTGGCACAGCAGTTGAAGGAGTTGATGTATATGAAGGTTACAAAGATGTGTGTGAAAAAGCATTGGCATATTTACAAGCTGTCAATAACGTGCTGAATGGCACACCTTTTAAAATTGCCTACAGAACAAGAAATGATTTCTTATTGTATGTGGTAAATAATTTACCTTACAACAAGGACGAACAAGGAAACGATTTGTCTGAAGATTTTGTCATAGCGAGAGCATTGGACGAGATAACAAGCATGAAAATACTCTCACGTATTGAAGGTGATAATACAAAGGTTACAAACACTTTCTTAGATAACCTTAAAAAAACAATTGAAGAAGGACTGAAGAGTATATACGAAGACTTCAAAACAGAAGACTCTGTATCTTTGCTGAAATTGAAAGAAATGAAACAAAAATTAGTTTCAGGCTATACAAGTTTTTGGAGTTAAAATGGATCTTCTCACTATACGGCATAAAGACTTCACACTGTACATTGAATGTGCTAAATTTGATGTAACGTGGTATAAAGCCAAGAGTAATCTTGACGAAGATGCCCTCGTGTCTACTTATTCATGGTCAGATGGTGTAGAATCGGTTGTTATACACGGTGATTCAGACGAAGTAACAACTATAAACAAAGGAGAACAAGCCCAAGCAATATTCTTTGACAACACTGACTATCCAATATGGGTAGAATTTAATGATCATGTTAATAATGCACAATGGGGTTCTGACCTGCAAAGCGACAATGAGAAGTTTTCTTTCCGCAGACATACATTAGCCGGCTACATCAACTATGGCAACGATATTGGACGCAGCGAAATAAAGTTTATATATAAAGTCGGAAAAGAAACTTGCAAGTTCTGTTTCTCATTTGAAGTTTTAAGCAGCAAACTCGATTACCACAAGCATTGGAAAGCCATAATTGAAGATATTGAACGTGAATATCACATGCTTTCGATAGACTATCTGCGAAGAACATTTCACGGATTCACCCCTGATAAAAATCAGGATACACCTGAACTTATTTGGTGGAGCATATTTTCAGGCGAACAACAGAAATTTATCAAGGCTTGCAAGAATATCATTGAACGGCCACGACACAGGCTGCATGGGCATAAGTCGTATATGAGAGCCGACAAGCTGAAACACATTCCTGCATATATCGAAAATGAACTGGCTGAACATAAACAAGAATATGCACACCTGTATTGCGTTGAAGAACAAATACAGACAAACGACACGCAAGAAAACAGATTCTTGAAATTTGCCCTGACACAGATTGCAAGTAAATATGAAGCTTTAAAAAGACAGATTGAACGCCTTAAAGGTGCATCTGATACAATGAGACATGAAATGGAAAATGTATCAGCTACGCTAAAACGTTTACAGAACAATCCGTTTTTCAGAACAATAGGCCGTTTCAAAGGGTTAAATCAGGAAAGCCTAGTTCTGCAACGAGCTACCGGCTATAGTCAGGTTTACCGCACATGGAATCTTTTACGCCGTGCGTATTCGCTAAACGATGGCATATATAAACTTCAGACTAAGGACATTGCAACTCTGTATGAGATATGGTGCTTCATTGAAGTAAGCCATATCGTGAAAGAACAGCTGCATCTGAACGACGAGGATGTGGAGCAAAAAAACAGAATGGAGATGAATGGCCTGTTTACATGGGAATTAGGCAAAGGAGAACATTCACGCATTTTGTTTAAAAAAGACAACGTAGAATTAGCTGAATTGGTTTATAATCCGAAAAGCACGGAAAACGAAAACAACGCAACAGGAATAAAAGAACTTGTTGTAAAGACTGTTCCGCAAAAGCCGGATATTATTTTAAGACTGACAAAAAATGACATCGAGGAGAATATGAAAATGACATATCTCTTTGATGCAAAATATCGTATAGGAGGTAAAGACAGAAACGGTGTGGATGTACCGCCTGATGATGCTATTAACCAAATGCACCGTTACAGAGATGCTATTTATTATAAAGACTATTCGGCTGATGCCCTTAAATCAGCTGATGTTCTTAAAAAAGAAGTCATTGGCGGATATATCCTATTCCCGGGCGATGGTCAACATGACAATATAAAGGATGCAACATTCTATAAGAGCATAGATGCAGTGAATATCGGTGCGTTCCCTTTGCGTCCTAAAGACGAACAAAACAGGCAACTGTTGGAAGAGTTTATAAAGAACTTAATTGAGACAAAATCACAGAAAATAATAGAAAATGTGATACCCCAGAAAGGTACGTTCGTGGATGTTGGAAACAGAGTGCTTATTGGCTTTGTTAAGCCCAACAACCGCCAAGACTATTATCAAAACTTCATTGACGGAAAAGCAGACCTATACTACACAGGCCGCCAATTCCCAACGACAATAGCACTTGACGATTTACACTATTTCATTCCATATATTAAAGAAAAAGGCATACGTGACCTATACGAAATAACCGGAATAAGGACTATCACAGCCAAAGAAGCGAAACAATCAGACGATGAGTCAGACAAAGACGATATACGCTTAGCGTTTAAATTACGCTTTATCAGAAAGCTCTTTGACGACTATAAAATGATAGATACAAGCAAGATGATAAAATATACTTTCATTGACACCACGTTTGATGGAATTGAGACGGTATAATATTGAGATTGCAGAAAATCTCCCAAATATTCACTACCTTTGTATGCCGAAGACAATATTTGCGGAAAGATGTATAGCGTTCACGACACGTTTTTTGACGAGGTAAGGCATGAGGGATATGAAACCGTGATGCCATGCGATGAGGTTGCGGTGTTCAACACTAAGGCCGGCATGAGCACGGGATATAAGGTTGCGCCCATGCTCAGCGACTCGTTCAGCATAATGCTGGTGAAGAGCGGAACGGTGAAGCTCTCGGTAAACTACAGCACAGAGACACTAAAGAAGAACTCTATGGCTTTTCTGACGCCAAACATGGTGGTGTCGCTGAGCGATGCCGACGACGACTTCATGATGGAAGGCGTGAGCTTTATGCCGGCATACTTTGACGACCTGTCGGCCTATGCGCCCGTGTATAACCAGATGATTTCGTTTGCCAACGAGAACGCGCTGCCGATAAGGAGTCTGAGCGAAAGCGAAATGGAATGTATGCAGACGATGCTGGGGCTTTATTCTGACATCAACACGGAGCAGCTGCACTACAACGGCCTGATGCTGCATCTGTCTAACCTGCTGCTGTTGCGCTTTGCCGAGATACTGAGGGCGGGATGCGCAGCAGATCCGTCGAAGGTGCCGCACACCGTGGAGATTTACCGCGAGTTCAGAAAGCTGCTAATCGGCAATTACCTTAAAGAGCACTACATATTGTTTTATTCGTCGCAGCTTAACGTGTCGTCAACCTACCTGTCGCGCATAGTGCGCAAGGTGTCGGGACGCTCGGTAAACGAGCACATAGCGCACATGCTGACAACCGAAGCGCGACGGCTGCTCGACTGCACCGACCTGCCCGTGAAACAGATAGCCTACAGACTGGGCTTCGCCGACCAGGCCTCGTTCGGCAAATTCTTCAGAAAACAGTTCGGCGTCTCGCCTACGGAATATAGAGCAGGCGCAGAACGTAAGTAAAAGTAATCAAGGAGTTATGGAGTTAAGACGTATGCCTTGACGGATATTGTCATTTGGAGTTAAAGGAGTTAGAGGAGTTATCGCCAACGGGATTGGCTAGGAGTTAAAGTCATATGCAAACGTAGTACGTGTGAAACAGACCAACAAAGCAATTGGATTTTTCACTCTTCGTTCTTCACTCTTCACTTTCGTAAGACGCACTACGTTGGCTAATGTACCGGCGGATCTGCGCTCCGCCGGAATATATTATAAGGATCTGTGATCCGATTACTTCATATTTTGTATTATTATGTAGTCTTATGCTAGCTTGGCATACACGTTTTTCACTTTTAATTTTTCATTTATATTTGCGCTTTTGCGCCTGCTATTCACTTAAACAAGTGGTACTTTAAGCGGATCAGGAGATCCTTATATTCTATTCCGGCAGATTTTTCGCTACGCTCAACAACTCGTGCAAATCAGCCGGCACAT
>OGSD01000354.1_pt1 | contig 48162 bp, 56 predicted proteins | sample 1553571 | NCBI WGS metagenome assembly OGSD01 (sample SAMEA2580072, study PRJEB22360) | human gut metagenome | biome: human gut; feature: human-associated habitat; material: faeces | place: Denmark | collected 2008/2010 | reverse complement strand
AATCAAACAAGATTAATCATGTTTAGATATAGTTCTCCAATACTCAAGTAATAATGGTCTATGGTAAGATGCGGGGGTATCCCCAATAATTTTATTCTGAGTCAAAATATATTCTTTGGGTATTTCTATTCCAAAATATTGTGTTGGCATCTTAGAAAGATATTGTGGAGCTTCTAGCAATATTTTTTTATATGAATAGTCAATAACTTTATTGTCTATTATGTTAAATCCATGCGGGATATATTCGTTAAAAGTGTATGTTCCATTTGCAAGGACAAGTCCTTCTACATAATGTGCATCAGTTTTTATTGATATGTATTGACCATTTCCGTAACATCCAGAAAGAATTACTTGTCCAAGTAAATCAGAGGCATACTTATAGAAGGAATTAATTTCATATTTATTAGCATTCTCAATAAACCATTTTTTAAATGCTAGTTTTTCATCGTCATTGTTAAATATATAGAATGGATCATTATTCCAAGGAAAACTATTTTCTAAATGCAAAATACTATTTGACATGTGTTTTATTTGATAAATTTATCTTCAATATATTGGGGATATGTGGAAAATAAAAGGAGCCAGCCCCACGATAAAAAGACCGACTCCACGCACGATTAGGCCACAAATATAATACTTTTCTTCTAAAAGACCATATTATGACAAAAGAATTTTCATCAATCATGGAGTTAAAGGCCATTCGTGAACAAAAATCAAGATTATCAGAGCGTGAACGAGAACTTTCATCGGCTTTATTGCAGGATACATCACTCATTCCTGAAATTTATTCCTGGTTTAAGGACATTGTTGCAGAGGCAGATCATTCACCAAATCCTGATGGCGTTATGCAGCGCAAAAAATTTCTTTTTATTGTACTGTTCCTGTATGCTCCAAGTTCCCTAGCCGGTGGACGGTTGCCCAATGGTATCAGAGCCGAGTTAGCCAACGTATTCCCTGATGTATCACCATGTGTTATTTCTAATAACATTGCAGACGTTTCCTTTATCTATCAGCAGTATAAGGACTTTCGGCAGGACATAGAGTATATTTATATGCGGATTATTGAGAAATTGAAAGTAAATGAGTTAATTTAGCTTCATTGTTTAATACGTATATAATCTATATTCTCTCTAATACTCATTTCAAATTTAATTTACATTATATATCACATGGATATGATTTTTATTATTAAAATAAAAATGTAATGTAAAAAGTTTTTTGCTGATTCTGAAAATATTCTTATCTTTGTCCAACAAAATCAACTGGAACAATATTTTTATCAATATGTGCCAATAGCTATTGGATTAAAAGCATTTCGATTTATTTGGGCGTGTGTCAAAAGAAGTATACCTGTTAATTTTTAAGTATCATGGAAAAAGTTAAGTTTAAACAGTTAACACTGGAAGACCCGTTCTTTACGAGTTTAAAAGAAGATTACGAAGGATTTGAAGATTGGTTCCATCGCAAAAATGAATATGAAGCCTATATTCAGAGAAAAGATGATGGCAAATTAGAGGCATTATTATATCTGAAAATAGAAGAAGGGATAGTTACAGATATCGAGCCGAATCTTCCAAATGGCAAACATTTGAAAGTAGGAACATTCAAAATTGAAGCACATAATACGAAGTTAGGTGAGTATTTCATCCAAATGATTATGCGTACGGCCATTTTCGAACAAGTAAATGATATTTATGTTACGATATTCGAAAAGCATGTGGGATTGGTAAACCTTCTCAAACGATACGGTTTTGAAAAACATGGCACAAAAGGTAAACCAGAGAATCCGGAAAGTGTATATGTTAAGTCTATACCTTCAAAAAGTGAGGACTTGTGTAAATGTTTTCCATTTATACATACTAGTGGGAAAAATAAATACATGTTGTCCATATATCCCAAATATCACACACCTTTATTCCCTGATTCTATTCTGAAGACAGAACAGCGAGAACGTGATGCACTTATAAAGGATGTCTCTCATACAAATAGTATTCATAAAATATATTTGTGTAAGATGAATGATGTTGACCAATTAAGACCTGGTGACATTCTTATCATTTATCGTACTAAAGATGGGTTGAAATCTGCGTACTACACAAGCGTTGCCACTTCAATTTGTGTTGTGGAAGAAATAAAAAAACCTTGTGATTTTAAGAACTTAGATGAATTCATCAAATATACGAATTATTATAGTATTTTTGATAAAGAAACATTAAGTAAGTTTTATAATGAACGGAAAACTGTTGTAATTAAAATGACATATAATGCGGCATTCAATCACCGTATTATTAATAAAGAATTAGTTAAAGAAGTAAAATTGAATCCTGAATATTGGGGTTTCTTTAGTTTAACTGATGAACAATTTAATGATATAATAAAAAGGGGGGAAATAGATGATAGTCTTATTATCGATTAAACCAGAATTCGTCCATGAGATCTTTCAAGGACGGAAGAAATATGAATATAGAAAGAGTATTTTTGCTAAACATGTAACCAAGGTCATTGTTTATTCTACGAAACCCGAGGGAATGATAGTTGGAGAATTTTCAATAAAGGCGATACTTCAATACTCTCCAAAAGAATTATGGAAAAAAACTCATGACTTTTCTGGCATAACTAAACAATACTTTGATGAGTATTTTAAGGGACGTGATAAAGGATATGCTTTACAGATAGAAAATCCGGTCTTATATAAAAAACCGATGAACCCATTTGAGGTATTCGATTCCTTTGTTGCTCCTCAGTCGTTTAAATATATCAGTGAAACTGAAGTCGTATTTTGATTTTTTAGAATTATGAAAGGCGATATTATTTTTATTGGGGGTATTCATAGTGTCGGCAAGGGTACCTTATGCAAGAATGTCACATCAGGACTCAATGTTATTCATCTAGCAGCCAGTGAAACACTATCCTTTGAACAGGTAAAGGAATGGTTAGAAAAGCATGTACCCATAAAGAGCCTTGAAATCATTTGATAGGAAACGGCGGCTATTTGCCGCCGCTACTTTATTCCGTGAGTGCCGGGAAAGGTAAGTAACAAAGAACCCTGCCATATACTCTAATACAAAAACCACCTGCCGAAAATATCGGCGGGTGGTTAATGAATTTAATCTCGTTTTATAGGCAATTCTTTACCTAATCCTAATCGAAAAGCTTCTTGCAATTCATCTAAATATCTAATACCAACTTGCATTATTCCCGATTTAGTTCTATATGCTAATGCTGGCTGTCCGTTATCAAAAATAACTGCAGAACTCTCATCGATAATAAAAGAAGATAATGTTGTATCAGATTTCTGCCAACCAAAACTTTCACAGTTTAACGGAGTAATCTCTATTCTCCGAATAAAAGCATAATCAACTGGTACTGTATAATTGTCGAAACGAACAACAGTATCGTTAAATTCTACTACTTTTCCTAATATTAATCCGTACGTAGTACCATTAAAAAAGCCAAAGTAATTCCCTTTTTTTACGTTTAACATTAATCTATTATCCATATAATAAAATAATTAGTTTGCAAATTTATTGAATATAAAAATACTAAACAAATTATTTCATAGTTTTTTCATGTAATTATTCTTCACCACTATCGTTATTGAACGAGAACGAAACCTGCTGCATCTGCTCGAAGCTGTCAATGATATAAATGTCAATCGTCTGCTGGTCGGTCGATGCCGATGTGTAGTAGAGCCGGAACGTTTCTTTCTCTAGCGAGTACAGGTCATTGGGCAGGAACACCGCACTGTTATCCATTTCTTGCTTTCCTTTACCGTCAGGCAGGAAATAGCGTATCTGGTAGGTCGTAGGCGTAAATATCAATTGGAAAACATATCATCGGCTGACTGAAAAGTGTACCATTAAAAAGATGTCTCCCAAAAATAAGAAATGCTTTATGAGGAGTCAGTCAACTATGGTAGTAACTAAACCTATTGCAGAAATAGAAAGAGAATAACTGTATTGATTTAAAGCCGGAGCGTTATGCTTCCGGCTTTTCTGTTTTAGCTATAAAATCAAATTTTAAATAAAACTCTTGTTTAAATAACCTTTTTAAAGCAGATAAATATTCAACCATATCATTATATAGTTTTGTCTCTTTTTCTTTTATATTATTTTCAAATTCATTTCTTGTTTTTGATAGTTGAAGTAAGCTGTCTGTTGCCATCTTTGATAATTCAGAATTATCTTTACTTTTGTTTAATAGATCGAAATATATTTTCCAATTTGAAAGATGGCTTATAGCATTGCTCGCAATATAGCATAAAAATACTACGTACTGTTGCGAGCTAGTTACAAGATTATTACTGCGTTTTATTGTATATTCATCATCAGTAGAAACCATTAATATACGGTTTTCATGTAGTAACATCAAAAATGTTTTATTTGCTTCATTTATCAATGTTGATAGTTTCTCTACAGAATTCTTATCATATAAATAATATAAAAGTTGACTTTTATATAATTGAAGTTCTTCTACTAAGTGCAAAATTTCTATATACCTATTGGTTCTTTCTTCAATAAAAGTATGCTTTCTCTGAGATTCAAATGAGATTTCATTTTTAACTGATTCTATAATTTTTGTAATTCCATCGATATCTTCCTTTGTAGCAAGATTTTTTCCTTTTTCTCCTTCGTAATTTATATCACGGGAGTCCTCTTTCATCGCAAGGTTTTCTCCTTTTCTCTTGTTGTATCCTTCCCAAAAAAGAAAAGTTCCAAGCAATAATATTTGTGATATTAATCCAATCCATTCCATTTCTTTCTATTTATAACGAATAATGTAATAAAAAAATATAGGATTATTTCCTATTGATAATTTGGGAATTTGTTTATTAAATTCCTTGTTTATTATATTTTCTGATGTAATAACCCTTTGCGTAATTATTTCAAAAGAATTTTTCATAAAAGCAAATTCTATTTCTTCCTTTTTATGCTTAAATGTTTCTATACAGATATCATAATCATTAATTGTCATATTTGTATATTGGTATTGATGTAAAGGATGGATATCAGAAATAAAGCATTGTCCACCAAATCTAATTAAATTAGCAATTTTCTCTATTACGCTATCAACATGTTTAATATGCGAAAAAACCCTATTTGACAAAATCCAATCATATTTCCTTTCATATTCAGGAAGGTTACATATATCTAATTCTATGCAATTCAAATTATTTTGCTGTATGTATTTTGCATACTTTTTTTTGCAAATATCTAGCATCTTTTCACTAACATCTAATGCATCTACCTTATGTCCTTTTGATAAAAAACAAAGTAAATTATTTCCACTTCCAGCCCCTATATCCAGCCCTTTTCCTGGAGATAAAGTATTGCACCATTTTTCAATATATGGATATTCATTTGTATGCCAAAATTTTTGCCATATCCAGTTATCATAATACGGAGCAATAATATTATATCCTTCTTTAGGAGAATAAATTTTATTTTTTCTCATTTTGTTGAATAATTATTTTTTTCAAACTATCTATTTGATTTTGCATCTTTTTAAGTTCAGAATTTTTCTCTTGCCAATTCTTTATTTCTAGCAAATTTTTTTCAATCTCTACCTGCTCAGACTTTGTTGGAAGTCCGGTAAGTTCCCACATCCATCGAGAAAATAGAGGTTCCAATGATGCAAATAGAATAAGAAAACCAATAAGTATCCCACCTCCCACTATAGATCTTTTTACACTTTTTAGGGTTTTTGATATTACTCTATTTTCAAGTCCTGATATGTTTAGAAATGTTTTGTGATATTTTTTTATGGCCTTTTTTATTAGATCCGATTGATAATCCTCATTATTAATTGTTTGTAAAGAACATACTTCCTGATTTTCTTCATCTGTTTGATAGAAATTAAGCTTTGCTATTTCAAAATTTTTTGTTATTACAAACTTGTTAGAAGAGAAATTTAATAAGACTCCACTTAATAAACCTGAATATCCAGGTTCGATCATGCTTGAATTTATCAACAAAATACCTTCAGAAGCGACTGAATATAATGCAGAGTAAGAAGCAGTAATATTATAAGGAAGTTTTACTTCTTCTATTGATTCAAAAAGTATTATCTCAGATGGTTCAAGGCAAAATGAATCAACTGATTGTAGGTTAATCACCTCTCCTGTTTCTGGTCTTATTAATTTTCCAATTCTAACTTTATAAGAACAATTCTTTATATGATTGGATTCGGAATTAGAAATCAGATTATTATTAGCTATCTTATTCTGTATAGAAGATTTACCTATAATCATATCTTTGTGTTTTATATTAAATATTCGGCTTCAACTTTATCTCTTTTCCACAATGTGGACAATATATTATGCCCTCTTTGGGCTTATCAAAGAGTTCCGGTATCTCCACATCTAAAGCATCTGCTATTTCTGCAAGTCTGTCCATATTAAATTTATTTCGAGAAACAGCTTGCGAAAAAGAGACAGCCTGTATACCTAATTTATCAGCAAGTTGAGCTTGCGTTATACCTCGCTCTTTACAAAGTTCTTTAATTCTTAATTCTGTTTTTGCCATAAAATTATAATTTTTGCCACAAAAATATATAATATAGCTTATATACGAAAGAAAATTAGAAAAATTATTTATGAGTACTATTAAATAAGTGTTTAAAAACTAATTTAGCATCGATACTATATAATTAATGTTAAATATAGTATATATACATAATATTTGTTTTGATATTTAGCATATATACTATATCTTTGCATCATCAAACAATAAGTAATCACAATTTAAACACATACGATTATGAAGACAACAAGCAGTGAATACATCAAAGAGATTAAGGCGCAAGTAAGATTGATCAATGAAGCACTTAAAAGAGTTCAAGAAGCCGAAAAGATGCAAGAAACAGCAGTTGATGCACGAGAGTATGATAAATCTAAGGCTGAAGCTGCTGACGCTAGTGCTGATGTGATGACAGCATTAGAAGAAGCTGTAAGGCTTGCATCTGCAATGGGCTGCGCAACTGGTTTGTATGAGATACACAAGTATCACAAAGTTATAGAGTTTGACTTCAGAGATTCACATAAATAATAACAATTTAAACACGCACGATTATGAAGACATTGAATGAACAAGTTGACGAGATTAAGAACATGAAAGGCTCTAAGGCAACAAAGAAAGCTGCTTTCATAAAGTTAGGTTTGAGAAAGTATGAAATAGAACTTCTGCTTTCAGAACTGCCGAAACCTATAAGAGAATCACACAAGTTCACGTTTGGCGTTGAGATAGAATGCCTTGTCGCTGCAAGCATTATGCGTGAATGTGCTACAAGAAACGCAATGCCATTTCAGTATGAGGGCTACAACCACACAGACAACAACCACTATTATAAGTTCGTGTCTGATTCATCCATAATGGGCAGCAACCCAATAGAATGTGTGTCGTCAGTACTTACAGGCAAGGCAGGCATGAAAAGCCTATAAACCTGCTGCAAGGCTTTGAATGAGGCAAACGCACAGGTTAACAGGTCTACAGGACTTCATGTTCATATAGGCGCACAGAACTTGTCTGACGAGGCTTATATCAACGTATTTAAGAACTATCAGAAGTTAGAGAGAGTTATTGATACGTTCATGGCAAGGTCAAGGCGTGCCAACAACAGCAGATGGTGCAGAACACTGCAAGGCTATGACTTTACATGGTGTACTACAAAATCAGACATTTTAGATGCCATGAACGGCAACAGGTATTTCAAGGTGAATGCATGTTCTTATTCACGCCACAGAACAATTGAGTTCAGACAGCATCAAGGCTCTACAGACTTTGAAAAGATTTCAAACTGGGTGAACTTTTGTGCTAAGCTGGTTGCATGGTCTAAGAAGAACGTATTGAGTTCAGAGGTTAGCTCAATTGACGAGATACCTTTCTTGACAGCCAAAGAAAAATCATTTTTCAAATCACGTGCCGAGGTTCTTGCATGAACCTCGCACAATTAAAATAAATTCAATATGTGTTGCATTATATACAAGCCTAAAGGTGTCCAGATGCCGAGCCTGGACATTCTTTCAAAAATCAAAAAACTCAACCACAACGGCTACGGTTTTGTTTCAACCGATCATTTTCATAAGGGTTTGGACTATCGCACATTCTTGCGCCACCTCTCGGAGGTCGGAGATGACGAAGACTGCATTATACATTTCAGACTTGCCACTCATGGCTCAATATGCCGGGCCAACTGTCATCCGTTTGCAGAGAATGGCGTTTATTTCGCTCACAATGGGACTTTAAACGTTTACCCCGTCGGGGACATGACAGACAGCGAAATTGCCTTCAGAATGAAAATTTACCCAGAAATACAGCGGTTTGGATATGGAACAAAGCAGGCAGACTGGGCTATAAAGCAGATTTGCGGTTATTCAAGATTTGCCATGATGTACCAGGGCGAAGTGAGATTATTTGGTGATTATAAAATACTGAATGGCATATACTATTCAAATTTAAGATGGTTATGAAAAGTATATTACAGTCTTTGAAAGAAAAGGTGTCATGTGGCGATATCACGATAAAAGAGGCAGCCATAAAGCTGCATCATGCAGGATGGACAAACTTCATTGATGTAGAGAGAACCAGACAATTGTTAGGTCTGAAAACACAGCAGACCAAATCATAAAGCAACATGCTTGTGAATTAATAACGAACAATTGGCTTATTGTTTCGTATGTGTAGAATTGTTATTCAAAATTGTCTTCATAATTAGGTATCTTTGTGAAAAGGTACCATCGCGGATTAGAGCAGTGGTCAGCTCGCTACTTTGACTTGGTAGAGGTCGCCGGTTCGAATCCGGCATCCGCAACTAAATAAAATATATATCACGATTATGGAAATACTTAATCTTATCATCAAACAGAAATTCTTTGACGAAATCCTGTCAGGCAAGAAACGTCAAGAATACAGAGAGATCAGGCCAACAACACAAAAGAAATACTGCCAGCTTGACGCTGACGGTTTTTGTGTAGAGGTTAATGGTGAGCTGCAGCCGAGACACTATGATGCTATTCAGTTCTTTGTTGGCTACAACAAAGGCAGAACCAGCGCACTGGTAGAAGTCAAAGACGCAAAGATTGAGCTGTTTGAAGACGAGAACCACAACTTGATTGAATACACCCATCAAGGTGAGATTTATTTGGCAGCACAGGTAGTCTATAACCTTGGCAGAGTGATAGAAAAACATGTTTAATTTAAATTTTACGCTGAGTCAGAGTAAACAGAAGCACATTTTCAACAGGCGGTTATCGTGGCGGCCGTAGAGGCTTGACCACAGAAAATGGAGGTTTGTCGCAACGTGGCAGATTCATCAACCGCAGACAGCAGTATTATAACGTCCGTGTCGGACTTGGTATGAGTGGCGGATAATGACACTGCAAGACAGGACATACAGCTATATTGACCTCGTCAGTATTTTGCCTGACGAGGTTATGCTGTTTCTGTCTTTGGGTAAGGATTCTTTGGTCTTGCTGGACATGATCTATCCTAAATTTGACCGGATTGTTTGTGTGTTCATGTACTTCGTCAAAGGCTTAAAACACATTGAGCGATGGATAGGCTGGGTAAAAGCCAAATATCCTAAAATAGAGTTTATTCAGGTGCCACACTGGAACCTGACCTACATTCTTCGTGGCGGTATGTATTGCGTACCCAATCCTAAAGTAAAGCTTCTAAAACTGGCTGATATAGTAAAAGCCATGCAGCTCAGATATGGGATTTATTACACGTTTTTAGGCATGAAGAAGGCCGACGGCATGAACCGCCGCCTGATGCTGAAAGGTTATGAAGCCAACAAGTATGAGAACAATGGCATGTGCTATCCCTTGGCCGACTGGACGCAGAAAGATATCCTGTCATACATGAGACAGAATGGATTGCCTGAACCGGTGAGATATTCACTGAAAGCAAGTTCTGGTGTAGGCTTTAACTTGGATTGCATACTATGGCTGGAGAAGAACTACCCACAAGATTTACAGAAAATATACAAAGTGTTCCCGATGGCTGAGAGGATCATTTGGGAGCATAAACAAAAGCAATAGGCATGGAACTAAGCAAGTACATAAAAAGTGAATCGGTAGAACTTAACCGTTCCGCCATTCACTTTGCGGATTATAATCCCCGGAAGCTATCCGAGGAATCACGAAAAACGTTAAAACGGGGGATCAAGAAATTCGGTTTGGTTGGTGGAATCGTAGTCAACAAGCGGACCGGACTTACTGTTGTGTCTGGGCACCAACGCCTGACGGTTATGGATGAACTTCAAAAATTCCCGGAAAACGACTACAGGCTCCGTGTCGATGTAATTGACGTGGACGAAAAGCAGGAAAAGGAATTGAACATTCTGATGAACAACCCGAACGCGCAAGGAACCTGGGATTTTGACGCTTTGGCTCGACTGGTCCCTGATATTGACTATCAGGATGCAGGACTAACGGCAGCAGACTTGAACATTATCGGTTGTGATTTCCTTCTCCAAACAGAAGAAGAAAACTCCATTGCGGACGCTTTGGAGGATATGATGGTTCCATTAACTGAACAGAAAAAAGCCGAGAAAGCTGCCAAGCAGATGGAAAGAGCCGAAAAGGTGGCACACATGAAGGACGTAAAGCAACAGGTAAAGGAAGCAGCCCAAAAGCAGGCTCAGGATATGGATGCTTACTTGATGCTCTCCTTTGACACATTTGAAGCCAAAGCTGCGTTCTGTGAAAGGTTTGGTTACGATCCTTACGCCAAATTTATCAAAGGCGAAGTATTCGATGAACAGGTAGAAAGAGTTGAATGATTATGAAAAGTGAATCTCGACATAGTAAACATACTGGAAGAAAACCAAAATTTGACTACAAGAGCGAGGAGTTTCTCTCTCAAGTGGAAATGTATGCCAAGAAGGGATTCACGGACAAAGAGATTGCTTTCGCTTTAGGCCTATGCCCCCAAACATTCAGTGAGAAGAAGAGTAAGCACTGCGAATTAAGCGAAGTGTTAGCGCGCGGACGTGCGACAATCACTGCTGCAGTACGTGCAAAGTTCCTTGCTATGGCCTTGGGTGGTATCAAGACGAAGAGTACCGTAGTTAGAAAGCTGAAAGACCAGGACGGCAATCTGACCGGCGAAGAAGAACTTCAGGTGAGTGAGAGCGAACTCGCTCCAAATCTTCAGGCCATGTCCGTCTGGTTGTATCACCATGACGAAGAGTGGAGAAAGGTTGAACGCCGGCAGGATGAGGACGCTGATATTCCTCAGGATATTGACCACGGAGTTTCTATTGACTCATGGATTAAAGACAAGCTGAAATGATTGTTCCTCAAGAAATATATCATCCGTTATACACAGACAGGGAGAAGTTCATTATCCTCATTACCGGTGGCCGTGGATCGGGTAAGAGTTTCAACGCTTCCACCTTCATCGAACGACTGACCTTTGAGCAGACTCCAGTTGAGAAGATTGTCCACCAGATTCTATACACACGCTACACGATGGTATCTGCCGGCATGTCTATCATTCCAGAGATGATGGAAAAGATAGAACTGGACGGCACCACTAAGTATTTCAAGACCACCAAGACGGACATAGTAAATCGGATGACCGGCAGTCGTATCATGTTCCGGGGTATCAAGACCTCTTCCGGGAATCAGACGGCGAAGTTGAAGTCCATCCAGGGTATTACCACCTTTGTCTGTGATGAGGCGGAGGAATGGACCAGTGAAGAAGAGTTTGACAAGATTATGCTCTCCATCCGTAAGAAAGGAATCCAGAATCGGATTATCATTATCATGAATCCCTGTGACTCTAACCATTTCATTTACAAAAAATACATCGAGAATACCCACCGCTTGGTCGAGATTGACGGCGTGCAGGTACAGATTTCTACACATCCCAATGTCCTTCACATTCATACAACCTACTTCGATAATATCGAGAACCTTTCTCCTGAGTTTCTGAATGAAGTCCAGGAAATGAAGGAGAAGAATCCGGAGAAGTATGCTCATGTTGTCATAGGACGCTGGGCTGACGTGGCCGAGGGTGCCGTGTTTAAGAAATGGGGCATCGTGGATGAGTTCCCGATGTGGTGCAAGAAAGTTGCTATAGGATTGGATTTTGGTTATACCAATGACGCCACAGCAGCTATCCGATGTGGAATCATAGACAATGCTCTTTATCTGGATGAAGTGGATTATAGAACCGGATTGCTTTCCGGCGACATCATAAAAGTCTTGCGCCCATGGAATCTTAGAGTGATTGCTGACAGTGCGGATCCGCGACTTATTCAGGAAATCCACAACGGAGGCATCAAGATTTATCCAGTAGAGAAGGGGCAAGGTTCTGTCAATGCGGGTATTGACAAGATGCAGGGAATGGAGATGTACATTACCAGACGCTCCTACAACCTGCAGAGGGAGTATAGGAATTATGTCTGGGCAAAGGATAAGGACGGAAACTACATCAACGAGCCGGAAGACCACGATAACCATGGCATTGACGCTGCGCGGTATTATGTGCTGGGAGAACTTCTAGGCAGGATTATGAAACCGAAAGACATTTCAGGAGTATTTGGACATTAAATTTTAGTATATGAGAACTTTAGAGGAAATTTTATCGATACCTGAGATAGAGAGAAAAATCTACTATCTGAAGAAAGGAAGAAAAACAGAACTTCCCAATGCTCATGCCCTTTATAATGACTGGAATCCAAACAGGCATGAGATAGTGATTGACGAGGAGAAATACCCAAAAATAAAAATCACCACCAAGCCTGAAAAAAGAATAACCGACCCGACAACAGGTAAAGAATACATTGAGCCGGCAGTTAAGAAAGAAGTTGAGCCAAATAGAATAGCCCTTCCAATCGAGCAGGACATCGTAAACATTCAGACAGCTTTCACAGTAGGAACAGAGCCGACGCTTGACTGTCAGCCGGACCAGTCAGAAGAAAGTCTTCTTTCAGCTTTGAAACAAGTGTTCAAGAAGAACAAGCTGAAGTATCAGAACAAAAAGGTTGTCAGAGCATGGTTATCAGAGCAGGAAGTGGCAGAATACTGGTATGTGGTGAAGGACGACGGCTTCTGGGCAAAGCTTAAGCGCAAGGTTGCCGGAATCTTCGGCAAATCAAAACCAGAATATCGCTTGAAGAGTACCATCTGGTCTCCGTTTAGAGGTGACAAGCTCTACCCTTTCTTCAATGACAATGGAGATTTGGTAGCCCTCTCCCGTGAATACAAGAAGAAAGATTTGGATGATGTGGAGATTACCTGCTTTATGACCATCACCAAGGATATGGTTTATCAGTGGGAACTGACAAGTAATTGGACAGACAAAGGATCGTTCGCTCATGGATTCAAGAAACTCCCTGTAATTTACATGTACCGTCCGGAATCGTATTGTGAAAAGATCAAGAGTCTCCGAGTAAGACTGGAGAAACTTCTTTCCAATTATGCAGACTGTATCGACTACCACTTCTTCCCTATCCTAATGTTATTTGGAGATGTGCAGAATTTCTCTGGTGAGTTCAAGAACCGAGTGGTCGAGCTGACCGGGCAGGGAGCTAATGCCCAATATCTGACATGGAGTCAGGTCCCTGATACAGTTAAATTCGAGGTTGAGACCTTACTGAGTCAGATTTATGGATTAACCAATACGCCGCGTATCTCATTCGACGCGCTGAAAGGTACAGGCAATGCTGTTTCCGGTGTAACTTTCGATTATGTATTTATGTCCACCCATCTGAATGTGGAGAATCTGAACGAAACTGTCGGCGAATTCATGCAACGGCGTGTAAATTTCCTGACTTCCGCTTTAGGCTCAGTTAATACAACTCTTGAAGCAGCCTCCGAGACAATTGATATAGATGTTCAGATGCAGCCATATAAGCTGGAGGACATCAAAGACAAGATTGACACAGCCATCAAAGCCAAAGATGGTGAAATATGGTCGCAGCAACGGGCTATTACTTTTGTGGGGAACGTGGATTCTGTTTTGGGCGAGATTGAAGCCATCAAGGAGGAGCAGGAAGAAAAACAGAAGAATGACATTGAGAAACAAAAGAAAATTAATGAAATAAACGGAAAGAATCGTTTGTAAAATAATAGTATTTGCATTAAATATAGCGGTATCTTTCGTGGTATCGCTATTTTTTGTGCAATTAATTTTTAGATTTGTATTAATATCATATATTTGTGCAATGTTTAACTTATAAATTAATAATAATGGGCAAATCAATCAAAATGGGAAATGATGAGTTTATTTTGTATTGCCGGAAACAACATAAAGGAGATGATAAAAGTACGGCTCAACTGGGAAAACTTATTTGGGAATGGATTAGAGATAATGCAGACGGTAAAAAAGTAGATAAACGGGAGAACTGTGAATGGGGTGATGAAGCAGATAACGTATCTGCAGCAGGACTTCCATACACAGCTACACAATTTGAATTTGACAGGGATAAACTCCCTGCATTATATAGTTATCTTGATTCTTTATAAATATAGTAAAAATACGAATATTTATTTTGTACTTGTTCGTATTTTTACTATATTTGCATTGTAATTAAGTCGTAAACGCTATGAGTTACAAATCAGTTAAAGAGGTTGTAACTATGTTGCTTGACAACGGCTTCATTCTAAAGAGCCAGAAGGGCAGCCACATGAAGTTTGAGAAAGATGGAATAACGGTAGTCGTTCCGAATCATGGAAAGAAAGGCGTTGAAAAAGGCACTTATTACAGCATTTTGAGGCAAGCGGGGCTGAAATAGCCCCCGCCTCTTTTGTTAAACTATAAAATGGAGGTCAATATGAGAACTGTAGAAGTGATTGTCGAACATGCTGGGAATAATCTCAGTGCTTACATTGAAGATGCTCCAGTTATTACTGTCGGTAATAACATAAGGGAAATTGAGGAGAACATGAAGGAAGCCATAGACTTGTATTTGGAGGACAATCCGAACCCTTGTGAGGTTCTCAAAGGAGAGTTCACTCTGAAGTTCAAGATAGATGCTGCTACCTTCATCAACTATTACAGCAGTATCTTCACCAAAGCAGCTTTGAGCCGGATAACAGGAATCAATGAACGTCAGTTATGGCACTATGCGGCTGGAGTGCACAAGCCCCGTAAACAGCAGTTGGAGAAGATACAAAAAGGTATTAATGCGCTGACAGAGGAACTGGCAGCTATAAATTTATTATGATTATGGACTTTTCAATTTTAACACCAATTGCTGCTTTTGGCGGATTTGCACTCGGATTGATAAATCTAGGCATCACTGTCTACAAAGATTTTCTTAGAAAAAGTAAATTGAATGTAGAGATTTTATCTTTCAAAACAAGATATGTTAAGGAGGGAGAATATAATTTGCAATTAGATGTTCGTTTTAAAGCTGAAAATGGCCTTATTGTTATAAAAGATGTAAAATTAAAGAATAAATATGGGTTTACAGGTGATGCCTTTTCTGAAAAAAATGAAATTCAAATGTATCGATGTATTCCCATGAATAAATTAGATTTATGTAAATTAAATAAAGATTGTTTTTTAGAAAAAGTAAAAAAACTCTTTGAAGAGATTTCTTTTTCAATAACTGATTTACAGATACAAAAGGATGAAATAAAGTCAATTACATTTGCTGATAACATACAAACTATCATGCAGTGTGATGGGTATGATGATCTTCCCCGATACCAATGGTATTTAGAGATTTCTTATAACAATGAATTGCAAACAATACCTTTAAAATTGGAACCTATTGGTGACACAAAAGGATGTTATTCACATCAAGGTGCTCCATATGAGAATTAATTCTATAGCGTGATTACTCCGGTAGTCACGCTTTCTTTTTATTTAAAAACGAACATTCTCCTAATTGTTTCGTATCGTTAGCCTTAAAATTTCCACTTCTTTTTTTCTATAAGTAAATTTACCGTATGAAATTATTAATCAAACTCATACGGTATGACAATCTTTGAACAAATCTTGGCAGGACTGCAACAGAAATTCGCTGGGGTGGATACTGCCACACTTACCCGTATAGCTACGAAAAAGGCTGAGGGTGTAACGGACGAGACGAAGGTAAACTCCATCGTTGAGGGTATCTCATTTCAGGACGTGATGCAAAACTATGGTGATTTCCGTGCAGGACAGGCACAGACTTCCGCTGTTTCAAACTACGAGAAGAAGCATGGACTGAAAGACGGTAAGCCTATCGAGAATCCGAAACCAGAACCACCGAAACCAAACGATCTTCCCAAGCCCCAGGAGACAGACATCGCAAAGATGATTGCTGACGGCATTGCAGCTGGTATCAAGCCGTTTGCTGATAAGCTGGCCAAAATGGAGGAACAAGAAGCGCAGGCGCAGCGCAATTCTCAGATTTCGGAGGTAGCAAAAAAGTACGGTATTCCCGAATTTATGCTGAAGGACCGCAACATTCCAGATAACACGGACTTGGACACTTATTTCAAGGACATGAAACAGGATATGTCTAACAGCGGCTTCAAATTCGCACAAGCCCCTGAAACTGCAGAACAAAAGCAGGATAAGGAAGCAAGCGAGTTCGCCAAAATGATTGAGGCGGACACAAAATCTATTGTCGAACAAAAAAACAAGTAATTTATGGCAGCAGGATTTAAGTATAACATTGAGCCGGAACCGTCAATCGAGGAACGTTATGATGTTTCTACAGGTGTAAGACGCAGAGGCCCTTATAAGCTGGACACGACCAACCTTGTTGTTGGCTCGTTTTTACCATCCTTTACACCTATTGCCGCTGACCTGGTGAAGAAAACAGCCCAGGTGGCAATCCGTGTAGAAGTATATGAGAAGTTCACGACAGGCTCCAATACCACGTTGAAGATTAAGAAAAACTCTTTGGCTTACAAAGGTATGCATCTTGGTAACGGTGCACATGGAGCAACCATTAACGACATTGACAAATCAGACAAAGCCTTCGATAAACTGACGTTGGCTGCCGACTTCGGCGAAACTTTAGAGGCCGGCACAATACTTTATGAAGCTACAGAAGTTAGCGGTACTACACCTAAAGTTATTGCAAACTCCGCCTTGTATGAGAGGAAACAAGTAGAGAATGGCATTGTACTGGTTGCCCTTTTGATGCGTGCGTTTGAAATAGAACCTACCAAGTTAGCCATGCCATTCTCAGACATCGACAAGGCTAACATGCCGCATTTCCAGTTCAACGCTGCAGGTGTTCAGTCACCAGCTGGTGTTTCATATGAACTGCCTGAAGCTTCGGATTCCGTAATGGGAGGAATTCAATTAGGATTTACCCAAAGCGGAAAGAAATATCCGGTGGCATTGGAAGGCGGCAAAGCTTATGTCGAAGTTCCGTGGACAGACAATAACACTACCTATCAGGCAGCTAACTCAAGCACCTTGGGACTGGTAAAACAGGGTGCAAAAGTTGATGATGCTGCAGGCGGAGATGAAAAAGACAAAATTAATGCTCTTCTTGCATCATTGAGAGCAGCTGGTATTATAGCAAGTAAATAAAAAAGGAGAACAAAGATATGATGCTAACTATTTATACACTGTTTAACGATCCTAATATCGTAAGTGCCGTTATCCAACGCGTCCTTCAGACTCGTAAGGATACGATATATTGGCAGCAGTACCTGGACTTCCGTAGAACGACAACTCGTGTGTTCAAAGACTATATTGGTCAGGTTACTGGCGTGATGGCCGGTTCTATCAACTCACGCTACGGGGAGAAACCTATCCGTGAGCGTAGGAACATCGGTTCTGGATATGGTGAGATTGCCTATTTAGGTGACCGTTACCAGATTTCCATTGACCGCTTGTCAGAACTGCAGGACTTGGTTGACAAGTTCAATGCCGCAAAGACTGCCGACCAAGTTGCCGCCATGCAGGACATCGTGAATTTCATCTACGATGACTATCGTCAGGTACTCCTTGCCGCACATAAGCGCATGGACATCGTTGTCGGTTCATTGCTGATGACAGGTAAGGCTCAAGTGAAAAACAAGGACGACAATGCCGGAGGAATCGACCTGCTGGATATCGAACTTCCGTTCAAGTTCATTACCCCCGAAGCCGGAGCGAAGGCCAACTTCATCACATACCTGCAGCAGCAGATTAATGAATTGAAGGCCACTTACGGCAACTTCCCGAAGATGATTATGTCACGAGGAACATTCGTGAAAAATATTATCGGTTCGAGTGAGTTCGGTGATAAGTTCAAGATGCAGCTTACCGGTAACGAGATGTATATGTCAACCGGATTGATTACCTCTCAACTGGCTTCCACCGTCTTTACTGGTATTGGCCTGCCGGCTATTGAAATCAAGGAAGATTATGTTCTTGACCAGTCTGGCAAGAACGTGCAGATTTACGCCGATGACCATATTACACTGCTTCCTCAGGATAAGGTTGGTTACATGCGTTTCCACACTCCTTACGAAGCTGTTGACGGTGTACCGGGCCGCAACTATACTCAGGCTGACGGTGATATGCTCATCTCCGGTTACAAGGATGGCAACGGCCGTTATCTGGAATACACCGCGGAGTGGATTCCGCAGATTGCGAACCCGAACCAGATTGTGAACATCGACTTGACAACAATGAACGCATGACAGTAAAAGACTACATATCACAGAAGTTTCAGATCTTCGGCATCAACTTGTCGGAGGCTGACCTTTTGGAGATAAGTCTGTCTTCAGGAATAAGCGGAGAGGATGAGATGGACCAGTCAAACATCGGTCTCGTGTCGGTAGCTATGGCGAAGTTCATCCCCTCTCTATTACTTAGAGCCACTTCAATCAGCGAAAACGGTTTCTCTATGTCCTGGAATACTCAGGGCTTGAAGGAATACTATTCTTTCTTGTGTAAGAAGTACGGACTTGAAGACACGCTGTCAGATAAGCCTAAAGTCAGATTCCTATGATATTTGCTCCACATACATTACAGGTTAAGGTCTTTACTCCGGTGAAAACAGACGAGTTCGGCCGGCCCATTCCCGGAACCGGTGAAGAAAGCTGGCAGGAAATATGTCGGTGCCGCTGTGATGATAACTCAACAAAAGAGTTTGCTTCGGAGAACAGCGAGGTGTACCGACCGAATTATCACGTAGTCTGTGAGAAAAGAATCTCACTGAAGGCTGGTGATGAAGTCAGATGTATAGAGGGTGAGAATATCAGAGGAGCTGGCAAAGTTTACATGGTAAAGAATACGAATTATTTTGGTTACTCAGAGATATGGATGTAAAATTTGATTTTTCGGATGTGAATGGATTCTTTCGACAAGGTTATGCCGAAGTGAAAGCTGTTGAGGATAAGGTTGGCAAGGAAGCTGTCGATTACGCTATGAAGAATGGCAGTTATCAGAACCGGACCGGCACACTCCGTAAGTCAAATAAGTATTCAGTTGAGGATGACGGATTGGTGATAAGAAACGATGCTGAGTATGCCTCGCACGTCGAATCTAAAGGCTATGAAGTATCAACTGGTGCGGCTCTATACGCTGAGAAACGATTGAAGGAGGAAATCAAATGAAATACAAAAAGAAACCAGTGGTTATTGAAGCCGTAAAATGGAATGGCGATAAAATATCAGAAGTTACAGATTGGATTAGTAAGGCTCTCGATAGAGGTGTGATAATGCGTTTTGGAAATGAAGTCAAAATACACACACTTGAAGGAATAATGACGGCAAGTTCTGGTGATTATATCATTAAAGGGATCAATGGGGAAATTTATCCTTGTAAACCCGACATTTTTGACAAGACTTATGATATAGTCAAAGAAGATACAGATTCTATTTGCTTCGGTGATGCTATTGAAGTTTTGAAACAAGGTGGTGCAATCCGTAGAAAAGGCTGGAATGGTAAAGGATTGTTTGTCATCAAGCAAGTGCCGGCGCATATTAAGAGTGATATTATTCCGAAGATGCAGTCGCTTCCGCAGTCAGCCAAAGACCTTATCCTGAAAGGAAAGGGCTTCATTGACTACACAAGTCAGTGTCTTATCTACAATGAGAATACCGGCAGAGCTGATTCGTGGGTTCCATCTATCAGTGATGTTTTTGCAGAAGATTGGGAGATTGTGCAATGATAGTGACCACCGACATAGCGAACATACTTTACCGTGACTGCCAGACTTTCGGCATTGACATCGTTCCTCACGGAAAGAAGCTGACTGGCGAATTGAAGTCTGAAATGATTGTCATTCATGCCAAGAAGCAACAATCAGAAACGTATTGGAAGAAGTCTTTCGTAGAAGTGAACCTTTGCGTTTCTGACTTAAAAGAAGGTGAAGCCAATACAATACGTCTGAACGAGCTGGAGAAACAGGCGCAAGAAATGTTTGACGGTGTGACCGGACGCTATGACGGTACAACCTATCATTATTCCATCGACACAATCGGAACAGAGGAGGACACAGCCTTAAAGTGTCATTATGTAAATGTAAGAATTTTATTTGAAGTTTTAAATGTAAAATAATATGGCAGAAGCAAAGAAAATTACAGCCGCTAATATCAAAAAACTTTGGTATGGCGAGACAAGTGCTATCACAGAAGATTTAACAGGACAAGCCTTGCATACTCTTTTGCAGGGTGAAACCTTGAAAGAAGTGAAGAATATCCATCAGGACACATGGACTATTGAAGAAGCGGAGGCTAGTCGAACCAACTACAAGAACCAGCTTACAGGTCAGACCTACCGTAGTGACAAGGAGATGGGCGATGTAACCGTCAACTTCACTATTGGTGAATACGACTATCCAACCAAGAAAGATCTCATGGGTGGCGATGTCATCAATACCGACAAGGGATGGAAAAGAGCGAGAGGTAAGGTGAATATTGAGAAATTGCTTGTTGCTTTGACTGATGATGACCAGTATTGCGTCGTTCCACGCGCTGACATCGGCGCCCGTGAAGCGACAACGGATAAGGCCATCGGTATTCCTGTAAGTGCCGTAGAATTGGAACCGAAAAACTCTAATATTGCTCCAGAATACTGGTTCGATGCGGAAGAGGTTAAAGAAGCATGAACTGATGTGAAGGTCATAGCGACGCCTTCTGATGCGACAGTAAAGCTGGATGGGCAAACGGTCAAGTCCAAGAGGGTGAAATCTGGGACATCCGTTTCTTATGAAGTGTCAAAGGCCGGCTATACCACTCAGTCAGGAAGCATACCAACCTCTCTGTCTGATGCCTTCAAGACAGTAGAAAAGGAAATTACTCTCATTCAAGAAGGTGGCGGTTAGTTTTCAGAATGTTTAACGGGTGTGGCTTCGGCTTCACCCTTTTTCTTTTAAGATATGAACAAAGGAGCAAAAATAATATCAGAATCCATTATCGGCAGTGATTTCAGAACAGTATTTGTAGCCGGGAAAGTTTACACGGTCTACCCTCCTACTATACATAAATTGGCCGGAGCTATATCCTATCTGTCTGGAGTTCAAGAAGCAGACAATTTTAAAGATGTTCTGCTCTCCTTGGGAAAAAGCGAGGCTTACAGCAAAGCTCTTTCCTGGCTGATAGCTGGTGACGAAAGTTTAAGTGAAGAACTAGCAAAAGGAACATATGAAGAGAATGTGAACGCATTGGATGAAGCACTCTCTATGATTGACTCAAAGGTTTTTCTCAAAGCTGCCAGCTTGGCGAAGAACGTAAGCCTGCTGGCAGCGAAACCGAAGTTGTAGGAAATGATACTCTCTTAGGACAAATCGCATCGTTCATGGAAAATCTGCATCTGACATACCGGGAAGTGGTATATGAAATACCATACAGAAACTTAGTATTAATGCAGCGTGACAAGCTCCATACTGTTACTGGAATAAAAGTTAATAAAGTAAGCGGTAAGGATATGGCCTCACGCAGAAGAAGAAACAAAAAATAGACATGGCAAGAATTTATAAAATTATAGAGAAAATAAAATAGAAGACGGGATTAGCCCGTCTTCTTAAACTACAGATTCTTTACAATATTCCATCGGATATATTATCTTAAAATTGTTTTCTCCAATATATCTTTTATTAATAATACATAGCTGAATAGGCGGAATCATATCTAAAAATGCAGAATTATGAGAAACAAATGGAAGTCGTAAAGCTTTTAATTCAGGATCATGTTTGACAGAATCAATAGGATTTGCACGTATCACACTATACGTAAAATTTTTCATCTTTTGTTTCATGTGTTCTATTACAAAACCGACTGTCAGGAACTTTCCCTTATAACATTCTTTTAATATTTTTGCATAATTTCTAAATTCGGAAATTTGTTCTGTATCTCCTACCAAATCAAAAACATCCTCAGGATTATAATCTATTTGAGATTGACAAATAACATAATTCCCGTTATAACCTTGTCTTCCCCACCAATGAGCTAATTCGACAAACGTATCCCAAAAATAATATCCATTTCCCAACCAAGGTTTTCGGGTACAAAGAAAAGGTCCTTGACTTTCAATTTCATCAGGATTTTCTTTATTATCCAATGTTTGAAATATTGTTTTACGTTTCATTTTATGAATATTATTTAACCGTAGTATGCTCTTTAAGCAAGTTTTGTAATGACGATAGATTCAAAGTAGGTAATAAAATAGGTCTTATATTAGCTTGTAAAGTCAATGTACTAATAAAGGCCCTTACATAAGGAAATAATATTGCAATACTATTAGAATAAAAGAAATCAGGGATTTCATCAATAGGAACAATCTCTTTAAACTTAAAAGAGGCAATACAAGTTACCAAAATTATAGGCTTTGAGGTTTTATTATTACCAGCCCATGATTTAAAAGTAAAATTTAAATTGTAGATACCATCTTCTTCAAGATATTCTCCTTTTGGAGAAAAATCAAGAGTTAAATGAGTATCGGCTGGTATATGCTCTAAATTTAACTCTATATGACTAAATCTATAGCCAGTTAAAGAAAAAACAGCTGTTTCCATTATTAAAATATTTAATTATTAACTTATGCAGATATACAAAAAAATCCAGAGTAAACTCTGGATTTCCAAATTCACTTGAAACAGTTACCCCCGGTAACGAATCATAGATTTTGTTTATCTCTAGAGATTGCTCAATAAAACTTGTTACCTCGGGACCAATTTCATTAAACTCTTTTAAAGCATCAAAATCTTTAGCTAATTGTTCTTTTGAATTATTAGCTAAATAAGCTAAAAGTTCATCTACTAATTTTCCCATATTACTTATTTTAGTACCATAATTAGATACATATACAATGCAAATATAAATAATAAATATTGAACAATATCATCTTTAAGAATAGAAACATTAATATTTTAACTATTATTATGATAATCATCAATAACAATAGTAGTTTTAATAAGGTGTACTTTATGGCTTATAAGGTTTAATGAAGAAGATAGTAATAGAGAAAGTGTTTTATTCTTTATCTCATTATAAAAAATAATGAAACAACCCCGAACCATAACAACAACCAGCCCACACAAAAGGCTATGGATTTAGGATTGTTTGAGCTGAAGAAGACAACAATTAATAAGCCCGATGGCTCAATATTTGTTTCAACGACAACGAAAGTGACAGATAAGGGGCAAGTTTACTTTGTAAATAAGTTTTTGGGTAAAGATGTCGCTTGATTATGAGAGAAGCACTTAAAATATTTGTACTTTCGTGAAGTGCATAGTTTGTATATTTAATGGTTTGGTCACTCCTAAATTACAAACTTCGGGGCTGCCACGCAAGGGTCGGCCTTTTTTACTGCTTATCAGACACACTTTTTGAGACAGTATCCAGAATAAACTCAAATGGTAATTACGAACCCTATAATTGCAGATGGGTAACTTTGAGTGAAAATGTAAGGCAGAAATATCAATCCGACTTCATAACTGTTGGCGATAAATCTTTAACTATACATGATTGGTCAAAACGGTTAAATCTACCTCAATATACTTTGCGAAATAGATATAAAGAATTTGGTAAAAAATGGGTTGAAGAAGCGATAAAAACTATATTAGAAACAGGTAACAATAGCCACATTTATAAGTGAAAAGAGTACGCTAATGGAAGAATAAAACATCGAAAAAACACAAATACCAAACAATATACCTATTGTTTGGTATTAATCATCTTAAAAACTGGATATTAATTGACTGAGTGGTAACTTCGAGCAATTAATATTTGTTTTTATATATGGCTACACTTGTATTCCGCGTAAGCGCACAATATGATGAAGTTATAAAACTTCGTACTGAGATTAGTAAGCTGGAAGCACTGCTAAAGAAAATGGACGTAAACAAGTCTCCTGCTGCAGCAAAGGCATTAGAAGCACAATTGGCAGCCGCTCGTCAGCAGATGATGGGACTTGTGACAGAAGCGGCAAAAGTTGGAGCTACAATGGAGCATGATTTCAAAAACGGGATTTACAATGCTTCACAAACAGTAAATAATCTTTCAGCGAATATCATATCACAAAGAGGTGTTATCAAACAGTTACAGAATGAGCTCATTCTTCTGAAAGATAAATACCGTGAAACGATTAAGTCTGGCGGTGATACTACAGGAATGTCTGAACAGATAAAGGCTCAAACAGCCAAATTAAGAGAACAGAAAGATGCTTTGTTCGGTCTTACGCAGCAACAGGCAGAAGCCCGTCTCTCAGTAAAAAAACTTAGGGATGAATACTCTGCTTTTAAAGAAGAAGCGGGAGAAACAGCTGAAGTCAATGAGAGAATGACGCTTTCGTTGACTAAAGTTTTAGGGGTTATCGGTGGTGCAGCAGCATTAAAAGGGTTTGTTTCCGATCTTATTAACGTCCGAGGACAATTTCAGCAACTAGAAATTGCTTTCTCTACTATGTTAAAGAGTAAGGAGGCTGCAGACAAACTCATGACAGAACTTGTTGATATTGCTGCTAAAACTCCTTTTGACCTTCAGGGGGTTGCTCAGTCAGCAAAACAGATGATTGCTTATGGCTCATCGGCAGAAAATGTAGGTGATGAACTTGTAATGCTTGGCAATGTGGCTGCTGGTGTTGGCTCACAACTTAGTGAAATAGCCTATCTCTACGGAACATTGAGGACACAAGGAAGAGCTTATGCTGTCGATATTCGTCAGTTTGCAGGTCGTGGTATTCCTATATATGAGGAACTTGCAAAACTCCTTGGTGTGACAAAAGATGAAGTTTCTGGACTTGTCAAAGAAGGAAAGGTCGGATTCAAGGAAGTAGAACAAGCTTTCAAGAATATGACCAGCGAATCAGGCATTTATTATAACCTGATGCAGGAACAATCAAAGTCTCTTACAGGACAAATAAGTAACCTGAAAGACGCTTGGGATTCTATGTTAAATAAAATTGGAAAAGAAACACAAGGAATCGCATCAACTGGAATTTCAACAATAAAAAGTCTCATAGAAAATTATGAAACGATAGGTAAAATCCTTGCCGGACTAATTATTACTTACGGAACATATAAAGCAGCCTGTATAGCCGTAACTGCCGTACAAGCACTTCATACTGCAGGAATCAACGCATTAACAGTAGCAGAAAGAATACACTATGGCTGGTTAGTATTAACAGAGAAAGCACAAAGACTACTTAATGCTACCATGCTAGCTAATCCATACGTGTTATTAGTCACTTCTGTTGGAGCATTATGTGTTGGTATGTATAACTTATATTCATCTTTTGATGATGTAAATAGATTATCCGTAAAATTGCAAAACGAAATTGATAATCTAAAAGATAAAACAGAACAAAATAACAATACAATTCGCGAATATCTGCCAATTGCAAAAGATGCAAAGGAGAGTACGGAGAAAAGAGAGGACGCAATAAATAAGTTAAAAAAAGCATTTCCTGATTACTTTAAAAGTTTGAGTATAGAAACATCAAAAAATTATGATGTAGCAGATGCTGTGGCTGCCTCTAACGAGGAATATAGAAAGCGTCTTGTCCTTATGAAGAAGCTTGCAAGACAACGTTATGAAGAGGCAAAGGCTAACTATGAAAAGAACCAACCTAAAAATGGCAATATCCCTTCTGTTATGGGAGGAACAACTGGCTATTCACAAACATCTATGTCTACACAAGACCTTGCATATGTCAAACAATTAAAAGCCGCATGGGATACAGCTAAAGATGCTGTAAAAGAATATAGTAAAATAAATAGTAAGGCAAAAACAAATAGAGGACCAAGCAGGGAAAGTTCCAATATTGACAAAAATAATAAAAATACAAATTTAGGGAATAAACAATTTAATTCCATTCATGAGCATGCACAGAAAATCTCGGAAATAGAGCGTAAACAAGCTATAGAACGCGCGAAAGAAGCGGAAGAATTGGAAAATCAGGTTGAGCAAGCCCGGATAAACGCTATGGCTGACGGCAGTGATAAGACTATTGCACAAAGAGAATATGATAATAAAAAGGAACTGGAAGCAATAGACCGGGCTAAAGAAGAATATATCCAAAAAGAAATTCAAAGACAGAAAGAAATCTTCGATGCAAAAGAAGATCTTAGAGCTAAACAAAATCCAAAGTATAAAAAACGCAGTTTCGACTCTTCCAATATCACGGTAGACAGTTCATCTTATGACTTGTTAAAAGAATATACTGAAAAAAATCAAATCCAAAATGAGGTTAATGCTCAAAAAGAAGCACTAAACGAATACCTCAAGAACTATGGCACATATCAACAGAAACGCCTAGCAATATCTCAGGAATATTCAGACAAGATCAACAAGGCTCAAAGCGAAGGTGAACGCCTTTCGTTACAAGCATCAATGGATGATGCACTGTCTAAGCTTGATTTTGAACAGATAAAAGGAAACATGAACTGGGAAGATGTATTCGGTAACCTCGGAGATATGACAATCAGCCAACTCGAAAGAATACGTCAGCAGCTAAGGAACATGCTTTCAGACGGAAATCTCGGACTTGAAGAATACAAAACTGCCGTAGAACAGATAGATAAGATAAATACTGCAATCGTTGAAAAAAACGATGAGGTTAAGAACACACTTGGGCTAATACTGCCCATGACACAGAGACGCAAAGAAATAGAGATGGAAGTGGCAGAGGCTGAGCGTACCGTTAATTCGTTGATGCACGAAATGATGGAAATGCAGAATAGCCTAAACCAACAAAGAGAAAGCGTAGCAGGATATTTGCAGACATCAGGAATAAGTGTCGGGGCAAAAGATATAATTACTTCCAACTTTGACAACATACTATCACAAATTGGCGGTTTATTTGGTGAAGACAGCGATATTTATAAAAATGTAAAGAAATCATTTGATGATATAGCTGGCAGTGAACGTAAACTGACAACCACAACCCAGAAATTGGTAAAGGCACAAAATGATGAATACGGAGCAAGAACAAAACTCAACAATTTCCTTACCAGTTTCGGCAATAAACTACAGGCTATAAGTGACATAATGTCACTAATTAATTCAAACATTCAATCACTCCCCGACCTATTCAGTCAATTGGGTGTTGATATGAGTAGTGATTTTGGCAAAGGTATAAGCGATTTGGCTAATGCATCTCAGTCTGCATCGAACTTCATAAAAGATGCTATGAGCGGCAATTTTGTCGGAGCATTATCTAATGGTATAGGTGCCGTCAAGGGAATACTAAGCGGATTCAACAATATCTTAGGCCTGGGAATAGGTAAAGGAAACGTTGAATATGTTACAGAACTTACAGAGAAATTGACTGACAGCAATGACAGACTTCGTGATAGCATAGACCGTCTAAAAGACAAAATGGACGAAAGCGCAGGAGGTGAAGCCATAAAAAACTACGAACAAGCAAAAGATGCACAAGAACAACTGAATCGTCAGACTCTTGAAATACTGAAAGCGCAAATGTCTTACACAGGAGCACACCATTCAAACGCATACTATTGGGGTGAGGCGATAGATGGTAATGCGGCCACAAGTTCTCGAATATATGACAGCATAAATAAAAGCCTTATCGAATGGTTAAAAACAAACCCTAACGCAAACTACAGTATCAGTTCTGTTAATTCATATGAGGACATGTTCAAACTGACGCCAGAACAGATGGCATATATACGAGACTACAATCGTGAAATATGGAATGAAATAACCGACATCGGCAAATATGACAAGTCTGAATATTGGGAAAACTATGCAGATCTTGCCGGCCAGCTAGAAAATCTGACCGAACAAATAAATGAAAATCTCACGCAAGTGTCATTTGACAGCCTGAGAGACAGTTTTATGAACACACTGCTTGATATGGATGCAGATGCACAAGACTTTGCTGACGACTTTGGAGAATACATGATGAAGTCTTTGCTGAACTACCAGCTTGGAGACGTATTTGATGAAGACTTGAAAAAATGGTATGACGACTGGGCGCAAATGATGAGTGGGCAAAATGGAAACCTTACAGATGACCAAATGAACGAATTGAAGGATAGATGGGAAGATATGGTAGATGAGGCACTATCAATGCGTGACAGCATAGCAGATATAACCGGATACAAGGGAGGAAGCGAAGAACAACAGTCTGCATCTTCAAAAGGATTTGAAACAATGTCTCAAAATGCTGCCGATGAATTAAATGGCAGGTTCACTGCTTTATATGAATCGAATTTGCGTATTGAGACATCAGAACAACAACAGACAGTTGCTATTACAGAATTGAGAGGTAATATAAGTGCATTAACAGCACAAGCTGTTGGAATTTATAATATAGCCGATGAAACAAGAACCATATTGGCCAACTCATATTTGGAATTACAAGAAATACGTGAAAATACAGGATATTCGGCTAAATATCTAAAAGATATTAAAGCAGACATCGCTGAAGTGAAACGAAATACATCAAGATTATGACAGGAGATTTAATAATTAACGGAAAAGATGCATTTATTACCTGGGGTGTACGAATGGGAGACGGCTTCCTCGATGCCATTGATGGCTTCAATGAGATGAAAGACTACATTGAAAATGAAAGCCGTATTGAACACGGCAAAAGGATGATAACAGACAACGCACGTGTTGCATCACGAGAAATAGCCCTGCAGTTCACCATTGAAGGCTCTTCTGAAAGTGATTATCGGGCAAAGAAGAAAGCCTTTCAGGCTGAACTGGAAAAGGGAACCGTAAAAATAAATGTTCCTTCTCTTGGAAATGAAGTTTACAAGCTGGTTTACTTAGGGAAAAGTTTATCTTACGGAATGAACTCAGCTCGTTGTTTTGGTAAGGTTTCGAGCAAATTCTGTGAGCCAAACCCGACAGACAGAAGCGAATAACAAACATTTCCCTTCTTGTTTCAAATGGAAGTTCTAAAAATTAGAGCTTCCATTTTTCTTTAACGAACTTTGAACCGATATGGATGCAAAAATTGATATATACGGAATATCTGGAGATGTTATCTGTTCTGTGCTTATAACAAAAGATGCTGTAAGCCATGAAGAACTGATGACCTCAGACTATATACAATTGTCATGGAATGATGACAAGACTATAGTATTGCCTGCAGGAGCATATATTATATATCAAGATGAGAAATACTCACTTATTGAACCGTATCTACCTTTGCGTGAGAATGAAGCAGAATATAAATACACGCCACAATTCCATTCCAGAATAATGATCTGGGACAAAATTCCCGTACCTTTATATACATATGAAAGTGACGGATTGACGATTAAAAGCCGAGAAATGGACTGGGACTTTACAGGCTCTCCTGCAGATGCAATGTACATGGTAAAACAGGCCATCAAGAATGAAACAGGAGAAGACTGGACCATACAACTGTCAGAAAGTCTTCCGGCTACAATTACAATATCGTCACAGTCAACCTCCATTTTCTCTAATCTTAATAATATCGCCGAAGAATGCGAGACAGAATGGTGGACTGACAAAAAAACAAATACCCTTTATCTCTCTGAATGCAAATATGGAACACCTCTAAAGTTAATTGTAGGTGAAAACGTCAGCGTGCCGTCTGTAAGCGAAAGCAAAGACGGTTACTATACACGCTTTTATGCCTTTGGATCCACACGAAACATCACACAAGAATATGACAGCGGTCAAGCAACAAGCCATATTGCCAACAAACGCCTTGGTCTTGACCCAACAAAATATCCCGGAGGCTTCAAGGATATAAAAGGACATTTTGAAAATGGAGTATTTACTTCAGACCTTATGCCTGGAGAAATCTTCATAAAGACATTGTTTTTCGATAAAATTTTTCCTTCATCCAAATTAACGATATCTGATGTAAGAGCCAGACTAAAATATCGTCTTGACAATAATGGCAATAAAATAAAGATTGGAGGAACTGACGACGAACCTGTTTATGAACAGTACGCTATATGGTATTTTCAAATTGAAAACTTCAATTTTGACAAAGAGAGCATAATTGATGGTAAAAATTTATCGGTTTCATTTGAAAGCGGGCAACTCGCAGGACGAGATTTCGAACTTAAATACTACGATAAGCCAGAAAAGAAAAATGACGAAGCTGATGTAACTACTTTCGAAATCAAAACAGGAGATTATGAAATAATTATAGATGAAAGCACCGGAAATATAATACCAGGCTTATCGTATATAATACCACTAAACGGAGAGCAGATAATTCTTTTCAACATAATAATGCCCTCCGAATATGTTTCTTCTGCTCAGAATGAACTTGAAAAAGAACTGGATAAAGCAATTTCAGATGCAAGTAAGGACAATAATTCATATGAAGTGGAAAGTTATCCTGAAAGCTTCTATGAACATAGTTATGACACTCATCTTGGTCAAGAAGTAAATTTTTACAATGGAGACAATATTTTGAATAGCCGTATCCTAATGGTCGAGAAACATCTGGACTTCCAATATGAACAGACCATAAGAATTGGCAATGAGCATATTAAGGGTAATACTCAGGAACTTAAAGAAGAAGTTGCAAATGTAAATCAGAATATTGATATCATAAAGGCATTCAACGAACTCTCCACATCTCTTTCCAACGCTTACGCTAACGCACAGCGTGAAATGATTGAAGGTTTTGCCGCAATAAAAAATATATGGGAATTTGACAATGATGAAAGCCATTGGAGTACAGACAATAATGGTGACAAGAGAAAAACAATAAAATCAAAATATAATGTATGGAGTTCCGGGTACATTTCTGCTTTAGGGACCAATACATCAGAAGATTCTTCAGGCACAGGCTCATTCGACCTTCTACAGGACTGGGATAAATATGTTGACTCAACAGCTAAAAGCATGGCTCTGTCAGCTTTTTTAGGCAAAGACCTGTTAGACCGTGTTATCTCGCTTGAAGAAGGACAAAAAGGACACAAGATTACCATATCAGGCTCTGGAAATGTCGTTGTTAATGTGGAAGAAAGTAGCGACGGCGGCACCCTTACATTCACGAAGGGGAACATAGATCTTAGCGGTTACGCCACTACAACAGCCCTTGCTGAAGTTTCTAAAAAGGCAGATGCCATTACGACGAAGGTAAATGATTTTCTTGAGGGTACGGACACTGACAACATTATAAACCGGTGGAAGGAACTGGAAGCATTTCTTGCAGGACAGACGCAGACGTCCACACTTGCTGAATTACTTGAGGTAAAGGCTGACAAAAATTTGAGGATTAATGCCGGAGCCGGACTTGCCGGTGGCGGCAGACTGTCGGCGGATATCACACTTACTCTTGCAACAGTAGGGACTGAAGGTACATACACAAAGGTAATAGTAGACAAGTACGGTCGCGTAACCGGCCATGCCACATTGAGTGCAGGAGATATCCCTATGCTCGACATATCCAAGATCAGCGACCTGCAAGGAGAATTGGACAAGAAACTGAACATAAATGATTTCGGGAGCAAGTTTGCCGCAGAGATGGCAAACTGGTTTAAGAAAGACACTGAAGGCAATGTGTTTGTCGCTAACGCCAAAGGATTCTACTCGGAGTCTTTCGTATCAGCACTCGGCATGAATTCCGGCGGCAGCTCCGGCAGCTCTTCTTTCGACCTTCTACAGGACTGGAATAAATATGATGATTCAACGGCAAAGAATACTGCCCTGTCAGCTTATCTTGGTAAAGACCTGCTGGACAGGATGAGAATAGAGTTTTCCGATATGGACAACTGCCGGATAAACGGCACAGGAAAATCAGGAGTGTTTGATGTATATTCTAGCGGCCATAGTGTCGGCACTTTATTAGTGAGCAACGACATTATGAGCCATGGCACAAATCAGTTGTTTATAACGAATATGCTGATGGATGTTGACAGCAACACCCATCAGGACGACAGGATATATGTTTATTACAGGTATTACAACTTTAACGCTCCAAATGCCGTAACGGAGAAAGGAACATGGAGTAAATGGTGCCTTGTAATAGGATCAAAGGCCGGTGAGAACGGCATGGCGCGTATAAAAGGAATCAGAGACAATGACATAGATGATGTTCAGAACGCTATCGGCGTATGGGCAATAGACGGTACTGCATACAATGCAGCATCAGAAACAGATATTAGTAATATTTTTAATTAAAAAGTTATTATGGCAAAATTTTTAGACTTGACAGGCTTAACCCATTTTTGGAGTAAAGTAAAGGCTTATGTAGACGGTGCTGTAAGTGCAGCAAAAACAACAGTAGGTAATTATACGATTAACGGGCAAAAGATTAGTACTAATCCTACCATACTTGGCAATGTGACAAATGACGCTCAGGTCAAGCGCAGTGAGATGGGGGTTAAGAATGGTGTAGCCACGCTTAATGAAAACGGAAAGGTTCCTTCATCTCAGCTACCAATGTTTATGGATGATGCCTTAGAGTTTGACAATGAGGTAACGGACAGCAGCTCGCTAAAAGTAATCATAGGCTCGGTGGAATCGGTTGTAGGAGTTGTTTATTGTAGGGATAAAGATAAGTTTTTAGGACAGAAAGACGCGCTGAGCAATGAGTATTATGCGGCTTGGGGTGAAAGTGACAAAATCAGAGGGTCTGAAGCTTACGGGACGACCGTAGTGGGCCAGGGGGTTACTCCTAAAGACGGAGTGATATATGTCAATCTGGGAAATGCCAAGAACTACCGATATGCCGGTTCTTCCGCAAAACTGGTAGCTTCAGGTTCTGACTTAGCACTCGGAGAAACATCAAGTACGGCTTTTAGGGGTGACTATGGTAAGATAGCTTATAACCATGCGCAGGCAAAGGGTGTGGCTTTAAGTACAGAAAAGCTATATAAGATAACAACCAATTCAGAAGGACACGTAACAAAAGGAACTGCAGTTACAAAAAACGATATTACTGCACTAGGAATACCTGCACAGGACACTACATATGGTATCGCAACGGCATCTAAGGCCGGTCTTGTTAAGCCTGCATCTGTTATTACAAAGCCTACAATAAATACAGCAACGACTACATCAGGCAAATATTATCACGTGCAAATGAGTAGTGACGGTGCTATGTTCGTTAATGTCCCATGGACAGACAACAACACGACTTACGGATCTATCTCTGAGTCAGAAATAGACAGTCTATTCTCATAACAACCCTTAAGCAGGGTATCAAAATAGAATGCTCCACTTTCATTAAAAACTTGCCTATGAAATTTTTAGATTTAACAGGACTTTCACACTTTCTGGATAAACTGAAAAGTTTAAAAGGGGCTGATAATGGTTTTGCCGGACTTGATAAAAACGGTTTTGTAGAAGAGGATCAGCTATTGTACAGGTCGAAGGAAGTTATATACTTCACAAAACAGGTATCAAGCACGACCATGGCTTCTGTTGGTACTTCTCTTATTAATCCTAAGCAAGTTGTTTATGATAAGAGTAAAAAACGATTTGTTGCCACTAATGCATCAACATCTGTATACACAAGTTGTCAAGCTGCTTGGGCTCAGACATCAGAAGAAGCATATAAGGCCTCTTCATCTTTTGGCAGCCAGGATGGCACAAACGGAATCACCCCTAAAACAGGAGTCATATATTATGATGAAGAATTAAAAAAGACATATATATGGAATGGAAGCTATCTGGAAGAAACAGACTACTCTGTAGATGGAGATACGACTCTAAAGCATATATTCTTTAATAAAAGTTCATCGGTAACATCTCCAAGCAATACTGTTAGTCACGACATTAATATTACTAGCAACAAAGTAGGATTTCAATTTGTATCCCCACTGGTTGCGACATACGTGACTTCTACCGACCCCATAAATTCAAGTAGGCCCAAAATTCAAACCATACAAGTCACTATGCTTGATGCCACTTCTGCAAGAAATGGCTATATGACAAAAACTCAAGCAAGCCAATTAAGTAGTTTATATACTTCACATGGGAATAAATCATATTTACCATTGAGTGGTGGAACCGTTAACGGAAACGTAACCGTTAACGGGAAAATAACAGCCAATGGATTAGTAATACCAGTTAATTATTATGCCAAATATGAAAGCTGGCTTGCACAATCCTTCATTAATGATTTTGGCGGAAAGGCAGAATGCAGTTTTCAAACATATACTTCAAATGGTGAATTAAGATTTGTTCGTCAGACAAAAGCTAATGTTGATGTTGCAGATGGACAAGGAAATTATACTTATATCGTCTACAATGCCAATGGAAATATACAACTGGCTAATCAAAGGACCACCATAAATTATTCTGACGGCTCTATTACAACGCCAAAAGTGACACAAACATCTGACAAAAGATTAAAAGAGAATATAAATACTATTACTGAAGACTTAGATAAGATAAAAGAAATTGAATTCTTTGAGTTTAATCTGAATGATGATGTAAATAAAACAAAATCTTATGGCGTCATAGCTCAAGACTTAGAAAAAGTTGGACTTGAGAATCTTGTTGTAGAGGATGCCAATGGATACAAAGCTGTAGATTATACCGCTTTGATTATGCTGGAGCTGCAGAGGCAGAGAAAGGTGATCGCCGCACTGGAGGAAAGGCTGGCGGAGATTGAGAAAACGTGGAGTTGGAAATGAATTACAGAATAAAATGGGAATAATTGAAGGAAACATCATATCTGCCCCGCTTAACACAAGGGATGTCGGATCTGTCCTTGGCTCGGCATCAAATGACGTGGGCACTCTTTGCACGCACGCCAACATCAACATGTGGGCAAAGTTCAAGCCTGTGCCGTTGCGTGCTATGTTCCCGGAAGACACCTTAAAAGGTTCTTCGGACTGGAACGGTACCCCGCAATCAAGCACGCATAAGCCTTGGTGGTATGGCGACGGAGACCAGCCGGCATACACGGTACCTGTCATAAGTGAACTTGCAGATATGGGAAGTAACGGCAACCAGAATAGCGAGGCTGTGTGGAGATATAACGGTCCGACAGGCAAAGGTGCTTCTGCAGCACATCCTGACTTTCCTTTCAGACTTACCGATTTTGTGGGATATAGGCATGACGCAAGGCCGCCGTTCACGGTAAACCTTCCTACAGAACTGACAGCTGACAACTTCACCTATTTTGGGGTTGACATGCCGGACAGAGAGCAAGGCGAACTTGACTTGTCGGACATTTGCGACATACTGCATCTGAGTGCAGTATATATAGGCATAATCATCAAGAACATAACACGTGGCATAACAACGGCTTATGTAAGCACGACGGCTCTTAATGCCAACAACAGCGACAGCTGGGCTTTGCCTGTTGTAATAAACAATGGCTCAACCATCGAAAACGGAGGCGCCGGACAGACTATATCAGAGTCAGACACGATAGATGTGTACCTGTTTCTTTCTACATCAGCAGGGGAGACAAACTGGGAGAACATGACAAAATACAGTGCCCTTCTTACTCCCGATATGCACATCTACAGGAGATATAAAGGATATGGCCACAATATCAAGATTTTCACGGGTACATTTACGTATGTCCTGGAAGCAGAAAACATCCTTGATTGGGGCAAGACATGGTACTACAAAGACAGCGACGGAAACATTTTCTCTTTCCGAAAGACTGTTGACCAGATTTCAAACCCGGACTCAAAAGTAACCGTTAAACTCACAAGCGGAAGCACTGCATACGATTCTTTACGTGCCACAATCGTACAGAAGGGCAAGGTTAGGGATACTAACACAGGTCTTCTTACAGAGATAAATCTCGTCTACGCCTTGGCATACAATGAGGGTGCAGGAATGATAGGTACATCAAACAAGACCCTCGTACTTGGAACGAAGTTTAATACAATCTCATTTGCAGCATACCCCACGGAGGAAGACGCTAACAGAGAAAGCAACATACAATGGATGCGAGGCATGCCGATAGTCCAGAATGTAGAATATAACAACGCGGATGCTAACCTCGAAGGCGCTGTTACTGATAATATATTGGATGTAACCGTAATGATTTCGCCTTCATCTCAATATACACGAATTGATCTTACCAATAACGGAACACCCGTGAGTGTGGAACAATAATACAAACTATAATTTGTATGTCAAGATAAAAATAATTTAATCAAAACTTTATAAACAAAATCATGAAAAAGATAACAACAGAGAAAATCCTGAGCGTCTATAACCTCATAAGTGACGCAAAACTCACAAAGATGGAGGACTGCGACAAGTTCAAAATGATTAAGATTATCCGTGCCTTGAAACCGGTAGTAACGAATTTTGAAGACTTTAAAAAAGTTGCCAAAGACAAACTGAAAGGCGATAATCACGACTATATGCTGGAGAAGGCACAACAGTGGCAGGCGGAGGGCGAAAAGACAACTCTGAGTGAGTCTGAGCGTATTGAGATAAACAGATACTTTAACGACTACAACAACAAGATTTCCGAATGTCTGAAGGACGAGGGCCTGAAAGAGAACAAACTGGATTATGAACCGCTCAAAGAGCATATATTCGGAAAACTTGTTGCCAGCAACGACTGGACACTGGGCCAGATTGCTGCGATTGAGGAAGTTATAATTTAATATCTAAATAAATTTACTGATATGTTTGAACAAGATCTTTATATGAACAGCGGCACCAGAATGTTTACGTTCGCCATGATGGGCAACGAGCTTGTTGCCGTGATATATGATGCACGCTGGTTTTTGGCGACGATACTTTTATGTGTATTAGCTGACTTCCGCTATGGTTGGGGCGAAAGCAGCAAGCGGTTCAATATGGCCAAGAAAAAGGGAGACAAGATAGTGATGTCGCAGTATAAGTGGCGCACGTCAAGGGCTATCAGAAGGTCAATCAATAAGTTGATGGACTACCTGATGTGGGTGAGCATAGGTGCTTTTATTGGCATGGCTCTCCTTAAGCCTATAGGTGTTGATTACATGATGGGCGGTTTTGTAGCCACTTGTATTGCCGTTGGCTGCGAAGCAAAGTCTTTCTTTGGTCATTTCTTTTGGCTTCATGGGGTAAGGATTGAAGAAAAGAGTATTAAGGGCTTTTTCAGGGCGTTTGTCGTTGCTTTCGCAAAGCGCAAGAACAAAGACATAGGTGAAGCCTTGGAAGCCGGTTTTGATGAAATAGATAAAAAGTAAAGTTATGAGAAGCATTAAAAGAATTTTTGTACATTGTACTGCAGGAAGTCAGAAGCAGACAATAGAGGATTTGAAAAAAGAGTTTAAGAACAAAGGCTGGAAGAACCCCGGCTACCATTATGTGGTCATGCCTGATGGCACGATAAAACAGATGCTCGGAGAGGAAAAAGTGAGCAACGGAGTACAGGGCTACAACTCGACATCTGTTAATGTTGCCTATGTAGGCGGCATAGACTCAAATGGCAAGGCTGTAGACAACAGAACTGAACCACAGAAGGCAAGTCTTGTAAAGCTGCTTAAAGAACTTAGAGGCCGTTACCCGAAGGCTCAGATACTCGGTCATAGGGATATCAGCCCTGACACCAATCATAACGGCAAGGTTGACTCATGGGAGAGGATTAAGGAATGTCCTTGCTTTGATGCCATAACAGAATATAAAGGTATATAGTTATGGGAATGGTTAAAAGGTTGTTATTTCTCATTATCCCCTACATCATATTGAGTTTGTTGGCTGGATGCAAATCTGTTCAGTATGTGCCTATGGAGACTGTTAGAACCGACAGTATTTATGTCGACAGATACCAGCGTGACAGCATATATCAACGAGACAGCGTATTCGTCAACAGATGGATAGCTGGAGATACCATATATCAGGATAAGGTCGTTTGGAAGTACGTCTATCGTGACATGGTAAAATATGACACGGTGGCCACATTGCGTTCAGATACAATAAATATCCCCTACCCTGTTGATTGCAAACTGAGTAAATGGGAACAGCTTAAATTGAATGTTGGAGGATGGGCTATAAGCATTATCATTATAATAGTCTTGATTGTAATGGGATGTATGGTATACAAACTAAAAAAGTAAGCTATAAAAGGGCTGTGTAATAGTATTGCTACACAGCCCTGATTTTATTGAACTTTATCCGTAATCTCTCTGACGATAGTTTTAGGAAGTAATTTAGCATATACGCTTTCAGTAGTTCTTATGCTAGAATGCCCCAAAACTTTTGATACGACTTCCATGCTGACGCCTCTATTTAAAAGTAACATCCCGCAGGTCCTTCTACCCCAATGGCTTGCAATATCTTTATTTATCCCGGCATAATCAGCAATAAGTTTCAATCTCATATTATATTGTTGAATGGAAAATTTTGGCAGATTGTCACCATATCGTTTCACAATTTCCATCACATCAGGCAATAGCACTGCACAATATTCTATTCCGGTTTTATTTCGCTTTGCATTAATGTAATGGTGTCCATCAATTTCCTCTATTCTGGAAAAGTCAAAGTTCATTAAATCTGAAAATGACAATCCTGTAAGGCATTGTATTACAAACAAGTCTCTTACTTTTTTAAGACTTTCTGTCGGCAGTTCTGCAGCCTTGAGTGCTTGAAATTCTTTTTCTGACAGAAATCTACCTATCTCGCTCTCACCTTTGACTATTTTTATTCCGATGTAAGGATCTGCTGATATGAGTTCATGTTTGATAGCATCATGAATATAAGTTTTCATAAATTTGTGGTAAGAACAAATTGTTGTCTGCTTTATATTCTGCTGATGCAAGAATTCGTCATATCCGATTATATTCTTTTTTGTCAGATCGGAGAAATAAATGATTTTGCCATACTGTTCCAATGAATTTATGAGTTTCTTATGATTCTTCTTTGTAGAATCTCTAATGTCATTTCTTTGATCAATTCTCATAAGGATATATTCCAGGAACTTCATTTCCTTTTTATCCTCGTAATCCAGAAAGCTCTCTAACTTCTCAAATGTAAAAGGTTCGTTCTTTTCCATCAGCGAAGATATAAAATTGTCTATACGCTCTTTAACTGCATTTATACGCTTATTAAGCGCAACCATTTCAAAGCAATTGCATACAAACTCTTTTTTATTATACTGATTTTTAAAAACTTTAACACCAGTACTTATATATTTCTTCTTTCTTTGAAAAAGGATTTCAACTTGAATCAACGCCTTTTTCTCATTTGTTGCGGTATTTTTTCTATCGAAAACGAATCGTGTGGTAGGATAATCTGTCATAACTAATCGTACTTTGGTAGAACACAAAGGTAGAACAAAAGTAGAACATATTGGCAAAAAACGGCAAAAATCAGCAAAAAACGATACCAATATTTTCTACCTTCGGAATTACTATCAAATAGCGATTACATCGTAAACCGCTGATTATCAACAAAAAAGGACACTTAATATAGTGTCCTTTCTGTGATTCCGTTGGGATTCGAACCCAAGACCCACGCCTTAGAAGGGCGTTGCTCTAATCCAACTGAGCTACGGAACCCCTAAATCGAGTGCAAAGGTACTCAAAATAATTCTTATAACAAAATTTTTTAGGAAAAACTTTTAAATAAGAATACAAGTACCTCTAAAATATTTATGAATTCATCGTTGCAAGGAACTCATCGTTATCATAAGTACGAGCCATACGGTCATGAATTGTATTCATAGCCTCAATTGGCGTCATGTCAGAAATATACTTGCGTAAAATCCACATGCGGTCGAGAGTTGTCTTGTCCTGCAACAGATCATCACGTCGTGTACTTGAAGCAACAAGATTAACAGACGGGAATATTCTCTTGTTACTGAGGCTTCTATCCAACTGGAGTTCCATGTTACCAGTACCCTTGAACTCTTCGAAAATAACCTCATCCATCTTGCTTCCAGTATCAATCAAGGCTGTTGCGACAATAGTGAGCGAACCTCCACCCTCTATATTACGTGCCGCACCAAAGAAACGTTTCGGCTTCTGCAGAGCATTAGCGTCAACACCACCGGTAAGCACCTTACCACTGGCAGGTGAAACCGTATTGTATGCACGTGCAAGACGTGTGATAGAATCAAGGAAGATCACCACATCATGACCACACTCAACCATACGCTTTGCCTTTTCCAACACAATACCGGCAATCTTTACATGACGTTCTGCCGGTTCATCAAACGTAGAGGCAATAACTTCTGCATTAACCGTACGCGCCATGTCGGTAACTTCCTCTGGACGCTCATCAATAAGCAACATCATAAGATATGCTTCAGGATGATTTGCCGCAATTGCATTGGCTATGTCCTTCATAAGGATTGTCTTACCTGTCTTTGGCTGCGCAACGATAAGCGCTCTCTGTCCTTTACCGATCGGCGAGAACAAGTCAACAATACGAGTGCTGAGGTTTGTAGTTGAACGCTCACCGCACAAAGTAAACTTCTCATCCGGGAATAAAGGAGTAAGATGGTCAAACGGTATACGGTCGCGTACTTCAGCTGGATCACGGCCGTTAATCTTATCAATGCTTGTCAACGGGAAATACTTCTCTCCGTCATGCGGTGGACGCACGTGGCAATTTACCACATCGCCAGTCTTAAGTCCATAACGCTTAATCTGAGCTATAGAAACATAAATGTCATCAGGAGAAGAAAGATAATTATAGTCGCTCGAACGCAGGAATCCATAACCATCAGGCATTATCTCAAGTACGCCGTTGGCAGTGATAATATCCTCAAAATCAAATTGCGGTACACTTTCCGGCTCCATCTGAGGAGCATAAATAACATTATTTAAGTCCATAGGACTTGTCGGATTGTCGAACATATCAAATCGCGGCACAGCCATCTGATCCTCAATCGGCAAGTCTACAATAGGAATAAAGTCTGTTCCGTCTCCGGGATCGCCTTCCCATACACCTGATGCAATAATCTCACGTTTCTCGTCAGCCACTTCGTTGTGTGCATTCACCTTGGCCTGCAACTGTGCTATAAGATCTGTTGAGTTGTCATTCTGAGTATCAGGAGATTCTGCGGTTGCAAATTCAGCTTCAGGAACAATGGCCAAATCTGTTTCTTCCGGCATGTCATAACTTATTGCTTCATGAATTTCGCTGACACCTTCAAAAACATCCTCTGATATTGCTTCGGGAACTTCAGGCGCAGCCTCAACTACATTATCAACAACAGGCTGCAATGGCTCAGGCTGTTTTTCCGGTTCAACAGGCACAACCTCTTCCACAACAGGAACAGCCTGCGGCTGCTCAGCCTCAGCCACCGGTTCGGCAACAGCCTTACTCTTAGCCCTAGAACGTGTCTTGGCGGGCGGAGTAACCGGTGCATCATTAAACAATGAGGGAGTCTCAGCCTGAACTTTATTCTTTTTCAAGTCGAAGTTTTCGCCTTCCTTTCCGTTTACAGAATAAACACGGTCGGTGTCCTTCTTTACAATACGAACTCTGCGACGCTTTGTGCCAAGCGGGTTCTTGTTTCCTTCAATTTCGGCCTGCTTATCAAGGATCGAATATATTATTTCTTCCTGAGTTTCGCCAGACTTGATTTTAGCACCCACTTTCTCTGCTATCTCTTCAAGCTCGGAAATATCTTTAGATAATAATTCGTCTTTGCTATACATATTAGGTTTACGTATATAAGAAATTTATTGATTGTATTCGTTTCACGAGTGGAAACAAATTATGATTTTTTAAATTTAATGCAAAAGTAATAATTTATATTGATTAAAAGAAGTAACGGCTCTGAAGACTTATTCATTTTAACTTAATTTTAATATTTAAGATTCTATTTCTGAAAGCTCCAGCCACCGCATTTCCTTAAGGTCGAGTTCTTCCTTTATCAACGGCAGACGCTTACTTTTTTCAGTCAGTTCGTCTACCGGCAGCTTACCGCTGCAAAGCTGCTCTTCTATTTCCTTCTGCTCTTTTTCCAGTTCGGCTATTTCTTTCTCAAGCTGAGCAAACTCCATCTTTTCTTTATACGACATCTTGCGGCGCTCCTGATGCCGTTTTTCTCTTGGACGACTGTCTTTTTTAGCCGCCGTTTCTTCGTCACGGCTCTTAAGCGAACACCATTCGCGATACTGTGTGTAGTTTCCGGGGAAATCGTTTACTACGCCATTGCCTTTGAACACAAGCAGATGGTCTACCACTTTATCCATGAAATAACGGTCGTGACTTACGATTATGACACAGCCGGGGAAGTCGGCCAGATACTCTTCAAATATCTGCAGAGTCTGTATGTCAAGGTCATTTGTCGGCTCATCAAGCACCAGGAAGTTCGGATTTTTCATCAGCACTGTACACAAATACAGCTTGCGCTTCTCGCCTCCGCTCAACTTATACACATAATTGTGCTGCTGTTCGGGGGTAAACAAGAAATGCTGCAAAAACTGTGATGCTGACAGATGCTTTCCGCCTCCCATGTCTATATAATCGGCAATGTCGGTTATCACATCGAGCACTTTCTTTTGTTCATCAAAGACCATGCCTTCCTGAGAGAAATATCCGAAACGCACAGTCGAGCCGATGTCAAAGCGTCCGCCGTCAAGCTTCTCCTGCCCCAACAGCAACTTCAGGAATGTTGTCTTGCCTGTGCCGTTATTGCCAACAATACCCATTTTCTCAAAACGGGCAAAATTATAGTAAAAGTCTTTGAGAATAACCTTGTCCGGCGACCAACTCTTGGAGATATACTGGCACTCAAATATCTTGCTTCCGATATAGACGTTTCTGACTTTAAGCCTTACCTGGCGGTCCTCAATCCTCTGCTTGGCCACTTTCTCAAGTTCATAGAATGCGTCCTCTCTGTATCTTGCCTTATGGCCTCGCGCCTGGGGCATTCTGCGCATCCAGTCGAGTTCCTTTCTGTACAGGTTGTTTGCACGTGCTATTTCGGCGCGCGTGTTGTCTATGCGCTCCTGACGCTTCTCGAGATAATAGCTGTAATTGCCGCGATAGGTGTATATTTTCTTGTCGTCAAGTTCCAATATCACCGAGCATACCTTGTCGAGGAAAAGCCTGTCGTGGGTAACCATGAGCAAGGTTTTGTTGCCACGGGCAAAGAAGCCTTCCAGCCATTCTATCATGTCGAGGTCAAGATGGTTGGTTGGCTCATCCAGGATAAACATGTCCGGGTCGGTCAGCAATACGTTTGCCAGTGCCACACGGCGCTGCTGTCCTCCGCTCAGAGTGCCCATCTTCTTGTCAAGGTCATCTATCTTAAGCTGTGTAAGTATCTGCTTCGCACGCAGAATCTTCGCCTCATCTCCTTTATGATTAAAGCATGCATCCAGCACAGTGTCGTCGGGATCAAACTTGGGCGACTGTTCCAGATAGCCAATCTTAAGCTCGCGTCTGAAGATAATATTGCCCGAATCGTAGCCTTCGCGCCCTGTCAATATGGAGAGCAGCGTCGACTTGCCCGTGCCGTTCTTAGCAACAAGACCTATTTTCTGTCCTTCGGCAACACTGAACGATATGTCCTGAAACAGGACATGGGCTCCAAACGATTTAGTAAGATTCTGTATGTCAAGATAAGGTAACTGACCGGCCATTTCTGTCTTTATTTATTATTTACGCCTTACTGTTTAAGCGTTTTATTTATATTTTCGATATAATCAAGAATTTCGTCGCGTCCGCGCTTTGTCTCGCTGCTCGATATGAAATAAGGAGGAAGCTCATCCCAAGTTTCCTTCAGCTTGTCCATATATGCGGCTGCCGTAGGCGCCACCTTAGACGAGCTAAGCTTATCGGCCTTTGTGAACACTATCGAGAACGGTATGCTGCTCTGCCCGAGCCAGTTGATAAAGTCTATGTCGATAGCCTGCGGCTCGTGTCTGATGTCTATCAGCACAAACACGTTTACGAGCTGCTCGCGCTGCAGGATGTAAGACGTTATCATCTGCTCCAACTTCTGCTGAACCGTCTTTGAGCGCTTGGCAAATCCATAGCCGGGAAGGTCTACCAGATACCACTCATTATTTATAATAAAGTGGTTGATAAGCAGAGTCTTGCCCGGGGTGGCCGATGTCTTTGCAAGATTTTTGTGGTTGCAGAGCATGTTGATAAGGCTTGATTTGCCAACATTGCTTCGTCCGATAAACGCATACTCAGGCTTTGTGTCTTTAGGACAAAGCTGTATGTTAGGACTGCTCACTGAAAATTCTGATTTTGTTATTATCATTTAGTCGTCGATAAATTTATGAAAAACCTTTGCAAAGGTAATAAAAATATCAGAAAAATACAACCGCCGGCACAATGTTATATATAAGCAACGGATAAAATCTGCAGACAATACCCTGCATGCACCCAGGCACAATGACGACGGCGCATACGCGAAAACGCACCCGGACCGGCATGTGTGCAATAAAAATTCATGACAAATTATTTTTCAGAAACAGACAATCACAAATGCAAAAATGGCATACAGAGATGACAAAACAGGGGATATTTTACACAAGAAAAGCCAACTTGCAGTCATAAAACAGCCAATATCGCCGCTGAAACACACTTAAATGCGATGCGAAACACACTGAATTACGAATCAAAAAGCATGCTTTTACGACCTAAAAGGACACATATCAGCAGTCAGAAAATGGCATGCACAGCAACAACAGCGTATAACACGCTGGCTTACAATTAATTACGCAAAAGCCACTATTTTTAGATTAAAACACATCAAAACAGGCAAGCAGCTAATACGGAGGCTGTCCGAGAGGCTTAAAAATCTGCATTTTGTAAAGAAATAAGAAAGTGTGCATTCTTCATATACGATACACTCTTCATGCCGGACATCAATAGTCGATATGCAGAAGATATTAAAGATGCGCAAAACAGGCTGCCACAGCGCACAAAACAGCAGCCACGCAACCCACAAAAGACATTCAAAGGAAAATAAAAATAAATTTGTTTTGAATTTTACTACTATTGAAGTAACTTTGCCGACAAAAACATTTTAGCAAAGTATGACCCAACAATATCCGTCGGCATTGCTCGAAAAGGCAGTGGCAGAATTTTCAAGCCTGCCCGGCATAGGACAGAAAACAGCCCTAAGGCTGGTGCTGTTTCTGCTGAGACAGGACAAGGACAAGGTGGAAAGGTTTGCCCAGACCATAAGCGAAATGAGACATAAGATAAAGCACTGCACCGTGTGCCACAACATAAGCGACACGGACGTCTGCCCTATCTGCTCCGACGCAAGACGCGACGACACCACAGTGTGCGTGGTTGAAAACGTGCAAGACGTAATGGCCATCGAAAACACTCAGCAGTACAACGGGCTTTATCATGTACTCGGAGGCGTAATATCGCCCATGGACGGCATAGGTCCTAACGACATAGAGATAAGCTCGCTGGCAGAAAGAGTTGAGAGCGGAAAGATAAAAGAGGTGATTCTAGCGCTTAGCTCCACAATGGAAGGCGACACCACCAACTTCTACATCTACCGCAAACTGGCAAAATTCGACATACGCCTGAGCGTGATTGCACGCGGAATATCTGTGGGCGGCGAGCTGGAATACACCGACGAGGTTACGCTCGGACGATCTATCATTAACCGGCAGCCGTTCGACGGCAGGCAATAGCAGATGACGCCACCTGCCGGAAAACTGCTTAAAGCGAAAATATTAACCAAGAAAATGAAAAGAACAAAAAACATACTCTCGGTAATCATGTACGTCAGCATAGCTTTGCTGCTGGCCATAACCGCAATATTTGAAACCGAGACGCTGCTGCCGGGAGACCTGACAGCAAGCAAGAACGCCGAATTTCTTACCGTGTCGTTAATGGAAGTCATTACAATATGCCTCATTCCTGCGTCACTGAGGCTGTTCAAGGTCAAGAAGATCAGCATGAAGCTACAGGCTGATCCTGAAAAAGAGCTGCTCCGCTGGGGAAGCATACGCATGATGATGCTTTGCGTCCCGATGGTGGCCAACACCCTGCTCTATTACCTGTTCATGAACGTGGCATTCGGCTATATGGCAATTATCGGACTTATCTGTCTGATTTTCGTCAACCCTACAATGGCAAGATGCATATCTGAAACAAGCTACAAGAAATGAAACTTGCAATAATAATCGTCAGCTACAACGTAAGACACTATCTTCAGCAATGTCTCGACAGCTTATACAGAGCCGTTGAGGGCATCGACGCAGAAATATACGTAATCGACAATCATTCAAAAGACAACACCGTGAAGAAGCTTAAAGGCAAGAACCGCGGTGTGAAGTTTATTGCCTGCAATCACAATCATGGCTTTGCAAAAGCCAACAACATGGGCATAAGGCGCACAAAGAGCGAATACGTACTGCTGCTGAACCCCGACACTATTGTTGGAGAAAACACTCTGAAAGAGTGTATCAGCTTCATGGACGAACATGAGAACGCGGGCGGACTGGGCGTAAGAATGCTGAAATGCAACGGCAGCGACGCCATGGAGAGTCGGCGCGGACTGCCGACACCGATGACCGCTTTCTACAAGATGTGCGGACTGTGTGCCAAATATCCCACACATAAGAAACTGGGAAAATACTACATGGGATATCTTCCGTGGGACGAACCGGCCAAAATCGAGATAATAAGCGGAGCCTTCATGATGATGAGGCGCACCGCACTTGACAAGGCAGGACTGCTCGACGAAGACTTCTTTATGTACGGTGAAGACATCGACCTGTCATACAGGCTGCTGAAGAGCGGCTTCGACAACTGGTATCTGCCAACAAAGATACTGCATTACAAAGGAGAAAGCACGCAGAAGTCATCGTTCAAATATGTACACGTGTTCTACGAGGCCATGCTCATCTTCTTCAAAAAGCACTATGGCCATCTCAGCATCTGGCTGAACATGCCAATAAAGGCTGCAATATATCTTAAAGCCACAACGGCTCTTATAAAGACTACGTCAGAGCATATACAGAAGACACTGGGATTCATGCCCGACAGAAGACGCAAGTCGCCACTCTACATATTTATTTCTACAAAAGAATCAATATCAAGATGCCGAAGCCTCGCCGACCGTAACGGCCTGGACGCACAATATATAGTAACGCAGACACCGGCAGACCCGGCTGCACATGCCGAAGCCGTAAAAAACATCAGCTGCAAGACGCCCGTATATCTTGTTTATGACACAGGCTTATGCAGATATGAAGACATTCTTAATCTATTCTCTAAAAACAGCAAGCCCAATGTAAAAATCGGCACATACAGTCCGAGATTCAACATAATAATAACAGACAACGAGATAATAGCCTGATGACATCCATTCTACCGACAATACATCTCAGGGCGATAGAGCCGGAAGATCTCGACGTGTTGTATACCATCGAGAACGACACTAAGGTTTGGAACGTTAGCACAACGAACGTGCCATACTCAAGGTACGTGCTATATGACTACGTCGCAAATGCAAAAAACGACATTTACGCCGATAAGCAGGTAAGGATGATGATAGAAGACGAACATCATAACGTTGTGGGAATAGTTGACATAATAAACTTCGACCCCAAGAACATGAGAGCAGAGGTTGGCATAGTAATAAAACAAGACTACAGAAACAAAGGCTATGCCCTGGCCACTATAACAAGAATAAAAGCTTACGCCGCAAACATCCTACATCTGCATCAGCTTTATGCGTGCATAAACAAGGATAACGAGAGGTCGTTAGCCCTGTTTGAGAAGAGTGGATTCATAAAGTCAAATGAGCTGAAAGACTGGCTCTTCGATGGCAAAAAATACCATAATGCACTGCTAATGCAACTTTTTTTGTAAAAAATCGCCAAAAAGTTTGGTAGATAAAAAAAATATTCATACCTTTGCAACCGCAATTGAGACAGATACCTAATGGTGCGTTAGTTCAGCTGGTTAGAATGCCTGCCTGTCACGCAGGAGGTCACGGG